>Ga0209756_1000881_pt1 | contig 28819 bp, 9 predicted proteins | sample ETNvirenome_6_85_FD_184071 | JGI IMG/M metagenome (GOLD analysis project Ga0209756, IMG submission 184071) | Marine viral communities from the Pacific Ocean - ETNP_6_85 (SPAdes) (version 3) | ecosystem: Environmental > Aquatic > Marine > Oceanic | place: Pacific Ocean | collected 2013-06-19 | reverse complement strand
CTTACTCCAAAAAAGAATGATTTTGAAAATAATGGAGAGTTATTTGAGAATCAGGAAGAAATAATCGATGAATGGAAGATTGATGGACCAGTACCTTTAGCTGAATACTAATTACTACTATAAATAAACCCAGAATATATAATCTATAGTTATAGGTACAAATGCCTTTACAAAGTGTAAGTCAAGGTTTTAGAGACATTAGTATGACGTTTGCTAAGCATCCTCTAACTAATGATTTAATCGCATTAAAAAATGCCAATGCAATACAGAGATCTTTAAAAAATATTGTCTTTACTTATCCTGGTGAAAAATTTTTTGACCCTGAATTTGGATCTAAAGTATCAAGAATGCTTTTTGAGATTATAACACCACTTACTGCAAATAGAATTAAACGTGAAATAGAATATTCTATCGATAGATATGAACCAAGAGTATCATTAACTAAGGTAAAAGTGATTCCTAATTATGATAATAATGAATTTAATGTACTTATTGCATATGATATAATTGGAATTAATGTACCCGCGCAGCAATTAGATTTCGTGTTGCAATCAACGTCTCAATAAATGGCACTAATAAATTTCGCAAATCTGGATTTTGACCAGATAAAAACCACATTAGAGAATTATCTTAAAGATAACTCTACTTTTACCGATTATGACTTTGAAGGGTCTAATTTATCGACTATTCTTGATGTTTTAGCATATAATACTTACATCACTTCATATAATGCCAATATGGTAGCAAATGAAGTGTTTATTGATAGTGCTACATTACGAGAAAATGTAGTATCATTAGCGCGAAATATTGGTTATACACCAAAATCGCGGAAAGCTGCTCAAGCAACGGTTAGTTTTTTCATTAATACATCAGATATTATACCAAGCCCAGCAACAATTACATTAAAAGCAGGTCCAGTTGCAACATCTGCTGGCACTTTTGGTAATACATCCTTTGTTTTCTCAATTAAAGATGATATTACAGTACCTGTTGTTGATAATGAAGCAAATTTTGACTTAATTACACTTTATGAAGGAAGTCTTATTGAAGAATCTTACACTTATAACTCAAGAAATCCTAATCAAAGATTCTTAATCAATAATATTGGTTGTGATAGTGAATTAATTAATGTAACTGTAGGAATAAATGACTATACAGAGAAGCAAAAATATGCTTTTCAGAATAGTTTATTTTCTATTAATGAAAACTCTAGAGTTTTCTTCTTACAAGAAATTGAAGATGAAAGATATGAGGTTATTTTTGGTGATGGAGTATTTGGAAAGAACCTTTCTGAAGGTAATATAGTTGATATTAGTTATATTAAAACAAATGGAGATTCTGCAAACGGAATCTCACAATTTAGTTTTACTGGAAGACTAACTTATACGAGGAATAGTTCTGAGTATGTTGTAGAATCCGGCCTATCGATACTTTCAACAGATATAAGTGCATCTGGTGGAGAAACGATTGAAAGTGTTTCGTCTATTAAGAAGTATGCACCACGAATTTATGCTTCTCAAAATAGAGCAGTTAGTGCAAATGATTATGAAACATTAATTCCAGCAAGAATTTATGAAGAAACTGAATCAATCTCTGTATTTGGAGGTGAAGAACTGATTCCACCACAGTATGGGAAGGTTTTTATTAGTATTAAACCAAGAAGTGGTGAATTTTTACCTAATTTGATCAAAGAAAACATTAAGAGAGACCTTAAAAAGTATTCTGTTGCTGGAATTGTTCCAGAAATTCTTGATCTTAAGTATCTTTACCTTGAGGTATCTTCAAATGTTTACTATAATACAAACTTAGCACCTTCAGCGTCTAAGGTATCATCAATTATTCAAAATAATGTTACAAAATACGCCGAATCAAGTGAGTTAAATAAGTATGGTGCAAGATTTAAATATAGTAAATTCTTGAACACTATTGACAATAGTCATTCTTCTGTTATGTCAAATATCACAACAGTTGTAATGAGGAGAGATATCAGACCTGCTTTAAATGCAATTGCTGAATATCAAATTGGATTTGGTAATCAATTCCATATTAATAGTATGAGTGGTTACAATATAAAATCTTCAGCATTTAGAATTAATGGTATTCAAAGTGATGTTTATCTTTCTGACATTCCCAATACTAATCGGACATCAGGATCATTATTCTTATTTACTATTTCAAGCCCATCATCAACAGATGCAACTATAGTTAGAAAAAATGTTGGTAGTATTGATTATATTAGTGGTGTTATGACAATTAATCCTATTAACATTATTTCATCAGCAAAAACAAAAGATGGACAATCTATTATTGAAGTTTCTGCTGCACCACATTCAAATGATGTGATTGGATTGCAAGATTTATATTTGCAATTGGATATTGGTAATAGTGTATTTAATATGGTAATTGATCAAATATCATCTGGATTGGACCCATCAGCATCAAATTATATTGTTTCTTCCAGTTACAGTAACGGATATCTAGTAAGATCATAAAATGACACAAAGCAGAGTTCCATTTAACATTATCGTCAAGAATCAGTTGCCACAATTTGTGGAAACTGAATTTCCTCTTATTGGTGATTTTTTAGAGATTTATTATCGTTCTCAAGAATTTCAAGGTGCTTCTATTGATTTAATACAAAATATTGATCAATATGTTAAGTTAGATAATAATTCTAATACTACAGAGTCTACTTTATTATTAGGTGATATTGAACAATGGGATACAACTATCAATGTTTCCAATACACTTGGATTTCCTGATGAATATGGACTTATTAAAATTGATGATGAAATTATAACGTATAAATCAAAAACAGATATTTCTTTTATTGGATGTACTCGCGGGTTTAGTGGAATTTCTGATGATGAAAATGGAGATCTAATATTTACAGAGACTTTAGGCAATTCGCATAGTGCAAATTCAACTGTAGAAAATTTAAATACTCTCTTTTTAAAAGAATTTTTAAATAAAACAAAATATCAACTTCTTCCTGGACTTGAAAATAGAACTCTTTATGCAGATTTAAATAAAAATCTTTTTATTAAACAATCTAAAGATTTTTATAGTTCAAGAGGAACAAATCAATCTTTTAAAATACTTTTTAGAGCTTTATATGGTGTAGATGTAGATGTAATTAAACCAAGTGAAAATCTTATTTCACCTTCTGAACCACTCTATAAGATTACTAATGATATGGTTGTTGAACCCATATCTGGTGATGTGCAATCAATCGAAGGATATACTTTACTTCAACATTCCTACGAAGGTTTAATCGATAAAGCATATTCTCCAATTACTAGTGTTGAAAAAATACTTGTTGGTGGAGCATCGACAGATTATTATAAATTGCGTTCTGATGCATCTTTTAGTTCAAATAGTAGCAGTTTTGGTGGAGCAGAATATGGATCATTCACTCCTCACCCCAAAACAAAATGTATAGGAAAATATGGTGCAGGTGATGCAACTATTGATGTGGATTCTACAGTAGGATTTCCAAATTCTGGTGAATTGTATATTAATTATAGTGATAGATCTGCAGGGATTGTTTCCTATACATCATCCTCATATAATCAATTTTATGGATGTACAGGAATAAAACAGAGTATTTTAGATAATACTACTGTTGGCATTAATACATTTGCAACCGCTACTCTTGCTGATGATAAAGTAGTTAAGATGAGAATATCATCTGTTTTGAGTGATATTAAGTATGATCAACCAAATTATTCTTATGAAAAAGATGATACTATTGAAATAAAAACTTTAGGAATTACTACTGCCGACGCATCATCCAATTCTTGGATTTTTAATGCTGCAACTTCTTATGAAATATCGACAATATCTTTAATTAATATAGCTGCTTCTAGATATAGAGTTACTTTTGAAAATGATCATATTTTTAGAATTGGTGATACGTTTACACTTACTTCATCTACTGGAGATGAACTGTTTGGAAAAGTTTATAGTATAAACACATCAAAAAATATTACAATAGGTGATCAAGGAACATTTGATGAATCACTTAAATATACTATTAAGAAGGATATATTAAAAGTAAATTCAACAAATTTTCCTACTGCTAATGTAATATCGGCAAACGTAACTTCTGCATATAAAGATGGTAATGATACATTAGTAGCAGCATCATCTATTCCCTATTATAAAGATCAGCAATTAAATGTTAAAAAGAACCTGATTAAATTTGAAGGAACATTTAGTGGAGATACTTTTCAAGTTCTTCCAACAGGTGACCATGGTTTTTATACTGGAGATATTGTATACTATACTCCACAAACTGTCACACAAACAGTAGAAGATGCTGATGGTATTGAAACAGAAGAAACAATATCTTTAACTGGTATTTCTGATGAGGGAATTTACTTTGTAAAAAGATTATCAGATACAACATCATTAAAGTTAGCGAGAAGTAGATCAGAACTCTATAATGAAGATTATATAACAACAGAACCTATTACAATAACTGATAATACTATTGAATTTTATAAGTTTCGTGGTCAAGAATTAGAAAATCATAAGTTACTTAGAAAAATACAGGATCCAAGTGATGTAGGAGGATTAATTGAAACAGAACCTGGAGTTGCTTTGGGTATTTTGGTAAATGGAGTTGAAATTTTAAATTATAAATCAGCAGATAGTATATACTATGGAAGAATAGAAAATATTTCTGTTGATGGCGGCGGATCTGGATATAATGTAATAACTCCACCCGATTTTAATATTTCTGACCCAGCAGGTGTTGGTGCTACAGCAAATGTTGCTATAAGAGGAACATTTGAAGAAATTAGAGTTATTGATGGCGGATTTGATTATATAGAAAAACCTACAATTAAAATTAGTGGTGGAAATGGTATAGGCGCAAAAGCAGAGGTAAATCTTAAATTAGTTGATCATGAAGTTGATTTTAATTCAGATGAAAGTTTTGGATTAGTAGATCTTACTAATAATATTATTGCTTTTAGTACATATCACAAGTTTAGAGATTATGAACATGTAATCTATAAAACAAATAATCAAGATGTTATTGTTGGATTGACCACAGAGGCAGAATATTTTGTTGATGTTCAAGATACGACTAGTGTAAAACTTTATAAAACAAAAGATGAGGCTGTAGTAGGAATTAATACTGTATCACTTACTGGTTATGGATCTGGTAGGCATGCATTTACTTCTGTATCTAAAAAATCAGTTGTTAGTTCAATTAATATTGTTAATAGCGGTTCTGGATATGAAAATAAAAAGACTACTGTTGTTGGATTATCTACTGCGCTTGATCAAATAACTGTAGAAAATCATGGATATAACTCTGGAGAATTGATAAATTATTCCACAGAAGGAACAGCAATTGGTGGATTAACTTCTGGAACAGATTATTATATAACAAAACTTGATAAGGATACATTCAAATTATCTCAAGTAGGATCAATTTCCGGAAGAGAAAGATATTATTATGATATAGAACAATATATTAGTTTAACAAGTACAATAATCGCTGGAGATATTCATTATTTTAATTATCAACCAATCTCAGTTAAACTTAATGGTAGAATTGGTATTTCTTCTATAGGATCTGAAACATTTGAAGCTTCAATACAACCAATTGTTACTGGAGAAATCGTATCTGTAAATTTGGTTGCTAAAGGTAGTGGATATGGTTCTGATGAAATATTAAACTTTAATAAAGAACCAGAAATTTCTATTGATAATGGTAATAGTCTTCAGATTACTCCAGTAGTTAAGGATGGAAAGATTCTTGAAGTTATAGTCGAAAATGGTGGATCAAATATCAAAGCACCACCATCTATTGAAATTGATGGTGGTAGTGGATTAACATTAACACCAGTTATTGAAAATGGACAGGTTACTAAAGTAAATGTTATTAATGGTGGTATAGGATTTGTTCAAGGAGAAACCGATACTACAATAACATATCCAGGATCTAAGGCTGTTTTTAGAATAGAACTACAAAAATGGAAAGTTAATTTAACCCAGAAAAATTATAGGTTTATTACTGATGACGATGGGTTTATTGATGATGGATTAAATACGGATTATGGATTGCAATATGTTCATTTATATTCACCAAGAAAACTTAGAGAAATTTTATATGCTTCGGATCAGTCTGGTAATAGTCTTTTTGATAGTCCTGATCTAATAAAAATTAATGGACAGGAGGAAGAATCTAAACAGCATTCTCCCATCATTGGATGGGCATATGATGGAAATCCAATTTATGGTCCTTATGGATATTCTAAGATTGATGGTGGCGTTATTACGCAAATGCTTTCTGGATATAAATTAAATATTTCTGTAGATAGACCTTCTATTAGTATTTTTGAGGAAGGATTTTTTGTAGAAGATTATGTACATATTCCATCTTCCAGTGCTGCTGTTCTTGATGAAAATAATGGAAGATTTTGTGTAACACCAGAATTTCCAAAAGGGACATATGCTTATTTTGCTACTATTAGTGATGCACTTGCTGATTCTAGTGGTGTATTTGTTAACTATAAGAGACCCGTATTTCCATATCTAATTGGAGATAAATTTCATTCAAAACCAAGTGATTTTAACTTTATAAAGAGTTCTAATCAAGATGATTATGATATTCAAACGAGTAAGTGGTTAAGAAATACTACAATGTATAACTTACTTGAAAAAGAAGAATCTTATAAGTATTTTCCTCTTCCATATAAAATGAGAGATGATCAATTATCTGATGTTTCATTTGCTACTCCAGGGAAAATAACTTCTGTTGGAATTGTTACAGGTGGAACCAATTATAAAGTAAATGATTCTGTTCTTTTCGATAATACTGGTACTAGTGGATTTGGTGCTGATATAAGGGTATCTAAAGTTGGTGGCAAGGATGTTACTTCTATTAGTTGTGCAACTACATCAATAAATGATCTAGAAGTAGTATCTACAAATAAGTCTGGGGAATATGCTTTTTATTCTTCTTCACCACATAACTATTTGAATGCTGAATTAGTTTCTATTTCTGGAATAAGTACATCTGCTACACAACTTTCTGGTGATTATAACATTGGTGTTACAACATCAGTTCATGTTTTGACGACAGGAGTTGGAACAACTGGTGCAACAGGAATAGTTACATATTTCTCTGTTTATGGTAATTTGGATATAGATAATATTAGAGAAAATAATGTTTTAACGGTTGGCATTGGAACTACGGCTGAAAAGGTTAAAGTTTTAAATATCGATAAAATATCCAGTAGACTTAGAGTTTTAAGAGAAGTAGAAGGAACAGGTAGTTATGGTATTGCACATACAGCAACAGAAATTCTTTATGAGGATCCAAGAAGATTTACATGTAATGTAGGACTTAAAACATCTTTTAACTTTAGACTTAATAAAGAGATTTATTTCAATCCACCCGACACTCTTGGATTGGGAACTTTGGTTGGTATTGGAACTACCATAACTTTCTCTAATCCTGGTGCAGGAATTACGCAAAAATATATTCCAACACAATCTCTTTATCTACCAAACCATGAGTTAAAGACTAATGATGAATTAGTTTATAACTTAAATGGTGGATCTGCTATTGGTGTTTCTACTAATGGATCTGCTGAGTTAGCATTAAGTGACCAACAGAGACTATATGTGGCAAAAATAGATAATGATTTAATTGGTATTTCGACAGTAAGAGTTGGATTAGCATCTACAGGCACATTTGCTGGAATTGGAAATACGACTACATCTTTAGGGTTATTGTATTTTACTAATGTTGGGTCTGGTGATAAGCAAAGTTTTAAAACAAATTATGATAATGTAGTTGGTACATCAGTTTATAAGAATACGGTGACTGTTGCTACTGCAACGACGCATAATGTCTTTATTTCAGATAATGTTTATGTTGATGTAAAACCATCAGTTTCGATTGCTTCTACAGTTTCATATAATGATTATAATAGAAGAATTGTAATAGATAAAAGAACAATTGCTGCAGGTGATATAAACATAACAACTAATGAAATTACAGTTTCTGATCATGGTTTTGTCTTAGGACAGAAGTTAATTTATACTGCGGATACTCCTGCAGGTGGACTTACAAACGAAAAGTTCTATTATGTGGTGATTGTTAATAAGGATACTATTAAGTTATCAGAATCTTATTATGATTCTATAAGTTCTGTTCCAACAATTGTTGATATTACAAGTGCTCAAAATTCTTATTTCTCTCCAGTAAATCCACCAATTAAGTTGTATAGAAATGCTTCAATTGTCTTTGATCTTTCAGATTCTTCATTAGTTTATGTAAAAAATGCTATTGAATACCCTGCATTTACATTTGAATTTTTTGAAGATGAAGGTCAAGAAAGAATATTTAATAAAGTCAAATATTCATCTGAATTTGAAGTAATTAAATCTGGTGTAATTGGTATTGATGGTCAAGTTACTTTAGTCTCTAACTCAGAGCTTCCAAGAGAACTTTATTATAATTTGGTTCCAATTCAGACTGATCAACTTACAGAAGAAAAACTCCAAATATCTATTGATAATGAAGTAAATGGAAATAATACAATAGAAATTATTGATAGCATTTATAATGGAAAACAAACTGTTTCTATTGGAGGAACAAATACATTTACTTATTATCTTTCAAAAGTTCCAGAAAGTTTATCATATACACAAAGTAATTCTACTATTGTATATTCAACCGATTCTTCTACTGGTATTGGATCAATTACTGAAGTAAAAATCTTTAATAGTGGCAATAACTATTATAAGATGCCTTTATTTGCTGGAGTTGCAAAAAAGACTACAGAAAATGATACAACATCTGGAATAGGATCAAATGCTGTCCTTACTTTTGAAAGTGATAATGTTGGACTTATTAAGAAAACTAAAATGAGAGACGTTGGTTTTGATTATCCTTATGACAAAACTTTAAGACCAACTGCTAAACTACCTGAAATAATCTCAATTGAAGATCTTGGCATTTTTGATAGGATTGGAATTACTTCTGCTGGTAAGGGATATGGTCCGATTCCACCTAAAGTCCTTGTTTTTGATGGAAGAACTGGCGAACTAAAAGAAGAAGTTGATTTACTTTTTGAAAGTGGTGCTAGTGAACTCAAAATTATGAAGAATACTTATGGAGTTAATAATCTTACTCCAAGATTACTTCCTACTAGGAATTCTAACGGTGTTGGTATTAGTACTATTGGATATAGTACAATAACCAGAGACGCAACTATTACATTATCTACAGGGTTTAGTACGGCAAATTCATTCCCATTTTCAATTGGTGATGAAGTTATGATTGAGAATGTTGCTGTTGGTAGAACTGCATTGGATCCTGGTACTGGTTATGTAATAGTTGTTGGAGATGGAAAGGGATATAATACTAATCAATATAACTACAAATTATTTACAATTACTGGAAAAGATGAAAATCTTGGTGGAGTTGGATTTGTAACAGTTAGTCTTGATGATCATCTATCAATTGGTGAAACTCCAGGATCATTCTATGGTCCAGCATCATCTGGTAGGATTATAGCCAAAAAAGATTTTCCAGTGTTTGATATCAAACTTACAACAACAAATTTCCTAAAGGGTGAAGGTATTATTTCTTTAGATGATCCATCTATTATAGGAAAAGTTGGTAGTTGGGATAGTCAAACTGGATATCTCAAAGTCCAAACTAATAAGGATTTTGTTCCTGGACATGTGATAGAAGGAACATCTACAAAGACAAGAGGAACAGTATCTTCAACTAAAAATTTCACAGCAACATATGATCTTGATGCAAAATCAACAGTGGAATCTGGATGGGAAGATAAAAAAGGTTTCTTGAATTTAAGTAGTCAGGTAATTCAAGATGGTGATTATTATCAAAGGTTCTCATATGCATTACAATCAAGTGTTGATTTAAGTGAATGGGACGATGTAGTAAGTACATTAAATCATACTGCAGGATTTAAGAAGTTTTCAAATATGCAGATTGAAACAGAACCATCTAATAATCTTATTGTTGGTTCTGCAACAACTCAAAGTTATCACGAAGCAATTGTTGATTTTGTTGGTAATGGTGATTTGAATTGTGTTTACAACTATGATTTAGCTTCGGAAAATAGTAAGATTGGAAAACTTCAAGGTAGTGAATTAACCTCAATTTCGGATGAAGTTGTATTTAATAGTAAGATATTAACAGATTATTCAGAATCTATTGGTAATAGAGTTCTTTCTATTGATGATGTCAGTTCTCAGTTTAATAGCAATCCAAGAGCAACAAGATATAGTAATGTTGCCACTTTTGCAAATGCTGATGCAAATGCTCATAAGTATATAACTTATGTTCAAGATCGTAGATATACTAATGAACGTCAAATGATGATAATGACATTATTGCATGATGACGGTGGACTTGGATATATGAATCAATATGCAAGAGTTGATACTCAATACGATTTAGGGTCTTTTGATTATGCTCTTGCTGGATCTGACGGTATTATTCAGTTCCATCCGACTAAGTATGCTGTAAATGGATATAATGTTTTCACTTTATCATATAATTTAAATGATCTAGTAGTGGGTACAGGATCTTCTGATTTTGGTGGAGTTAAGGTTTCGACAGCAAGTACTACTGTTGCTGCTGGAGTAGGAACTGGTACAAAGACTAATTTTGTTAGTATTGCTACCACCTATACTTCGGCAAGAGTTTTGTTTGAATTTAAAACATCTTCTGGTGATTATGAGTTTAATGAGTTAACTTTGGTTCATGATGGAACTACAGTTGATATGAATGAATATGGTAGATTAACAAACTTAAATGAATCTACTGAAGCTGCTTCTGGTTTGGGAACATATCATCCTTATATTTCTGGTGGTAATGTTAAAGTTGATTTTACTCCAAATGTTGAGGATGCTGCTACTATTAATGCAGTAATAGTTTCTATGGGATCAACTGCAGGAATTGGATCCTTTGGTCTTGATCATGCTCATTTGGGTAGTGAATATTATAATATTCCTGCTTCTGGATCACCAACAGAAAATTCAGTAGGAGAATACAGTTCTCGTTATGATGGTGCTTATATTATTGCTCAAGTTACAGATAAAACTAATAATAAAACTCAAATTTCTGAATTGATGTTATGTGATACTGGTGATGATGGTGATGATGTTTATATGACTGAATGGGGAAATCTTGTTGTTGGTAATGCTGCTGGACTTGGAACCTTTGGAGCTACTTATACTGCTTCTACTGATATAACGGCATTGAAATTTACACCAACTGCTGGAATAAATGTTGAAGTGAGAACATTTTACAACTATATGCGATATCAATCTGATGTTGGTGCAGGTGCTGTTCCATCTAAGATTGACTTTACTAATGCATATATTGATACACAATTCGGAAGTTATAGTGGAACAGAAAGCGATATTAAGAGAGCTTTTAATCTAACGCATGAAACTTATAATATTTTTGAACGATATATTGATAATTCTGATAATGGTATTGTCGGTACAGACGGTGAGAATGTAATTTTAGATAATTTGGTCCTTCATTTAGATGGAAGAAACATAGGTATTACTACTACCTGGGAAGATATTAGTAGTGAATCTAATAATTCAACAATATATGGTAGTCCTGATGTCATATATGATGTTTCAGGTAGAGAACTTGCTTATAAGTCACTCCCACCAGCATATGGTACAGTACCTGATGATGGTACTGATTTTGATTTTGGAACTGGAGATTTCACTATTGAGGCTTGGGTTAGACCAACATCATTTGCTTCTGGTGGTGGAGCAAATCAACACATAATTGCTGCTGGATGGGGTATTGGTGTTGCTGATAACACATTCACTCTTTATATTGATTCTGGATATGTTTCTCAAGGAACCATAATATTTAAAGCAGTTAATGGTGCTTTGGATACTGCGGGAGATTTTCCTTCAAAAGCAGAATTAAATGTATGGCAACATATTGTAGTTAGTAGAATTGGTTCGACTGTTAGTTCTTATCTTGATGGAGTAAAGGGAGCAACTGAAACAACTTATTCTGGGACTATATTAACAACACAATCAAGAGTCTTGATTGGTAAGTGCGAATCTGGAGGTAGTGGTACAACAGATATTGCTGTAGTGAGAGTGTATAAGGGTAAAGGATTGGATGCCAGTGAAGTTGATAGAAATTATAAGACACAAAGAGGAAGATTTTTCTCAGAATATGCAGGTTCTGATGTTACTGATGCGGATGCCATTACTATTCCCAACCATTTCTTTGTTACTGGTGAAGAATTAACATATTCAACACCAGGTACAGGTACAACAGAGCATATTGGAATTGTAACTACTTCAGTACCTAGTATTGGATCTACTGATAAATTACCAAGTACTGTTTTTGTGGTTAAGATTGATTCTAATAAAATTAAACTTGCAGCAACTGCAGCAGATGCATTAGCAGTTGTTCCTACGGTATTTGACATTACTTCGGTTGGAATTGGTAATACGGCTACATTTACAGCAAAAAATCAAAATCAGAAAGTTTTGATTGCATTAGATAACTATATACAATCTCCAGTTGTTGGAACAGCAGTAACAACCACTCTTTCTGATGACTGTTTAAAAACTGATGACATTATGCAATTAGTTGGAATTACATCAATTGCGAGTGATGATTTATTGCAGATTAATGATTCTGAGATTGTTAAAGTCCAAACTATAGGCGTAGGAACCTTAACAAATGCAATTCTTGTTAAGAGACCTTGGTTGGGTACAGTAGCAGTTGGTTATGATACTGGAGCATCTGTTAAAAAGGTATCGGGTAATTATAATATTGTTAATAATGTTCTTAACTTTACCGAAGCACCATATGGTAATATTCCAGAGGCTTCAGTTGATGGTGATCCATATGATAGAGATTGGACCGGAATTAGTACTAGTTCTGTCTTCCAAGGAAGATCTTTTATAAGATCTGGAACACAAGGTAGTTCTAATGAATCATATAGTAAAAACTACTTATTTGATGATATTTCTCATAACTTTAATGGAACTGAAAATACATTTACTTTAACTCAAGGTTACGCTAATGTATCTGAAATAGAGGATGAAAATGGAGTTTTATTAATTAATGATATATTCCAGATTCCGGGACTTACAAATGATTATACGACAGATTATAATGCATCGAGCGGTATTACATCAGCAATCTTTACAGGAACTCCTCCCACTCTTACTTATGATGTTAATAAATCAAACCTGCCAATTGGTGGTGTAATCGTTTCAGTTGGATCATCTGAAGGACTTGGATATCAACCATTAATAGGTGCAGGAGCAACCATAACAATAGCACCTGGTGCTTCTGATCCAACTAACGGTACAATATCTGCAGTTACAATAGGTTATACTGGATCCGGGTATAGAGCACATGATAGTTATGAGATTTTAACTGATACGACTGTTGTTTCTGCTGCATCAACTGGAGTAATTACACTTAATAATAAGAATAGTGTATTTGGTATTTTGCAGATGCTTGGATATGGTAGTACTTGTACAATTGGAATTGGTACATTTATTAAATCAACAACTATTACTTCTATAGGTACAACATCAGTAACTATTGGAGTTTCAAGTGCAAGTGTATATGAAATGGCTGCAGGAACCGCAGTTAAGATTAAAATCTTGGATCCAAAAGTTGGAATTGCAAATATTGGTATAGTAACAGGAACTGATCCTTCTAATAAAAATGTAATAACACATATTGGATTTAGTACTATTGGTATTAATACTTTAGGTTCTTCTACTGGTATGATTTCAACCGGATGTTCTATAACAAATACAGACGCCGGATTCTCTACAACAAAGACATATGATGTTGTAGTTGATGAACCACGTTCTTATTCTAATGTTCCTTTAGTTTATCAAGAATATGGAGTTTCTACGGTAGCTGGTCTTGGAACATATGCTGTAGTTGATATTACTGTTAGTGAAGATTCTGCGGTTTCAGAGTTCTCATTATCAAATACTGGTTATGGGTACATACTTGATGAATATATTACAGTTCCTACTGGTGGTGTTACTGGAATTCCAACACATGCATCGGCACTTGGATCATTTGAACATTTTTCATTGAAGATTGACAAAATATATACAGATAAATTCTCTGGATGGTCTATAGGTCAACTTCAACCACTTGATACTATTCATGATCAATTTGATGGAATTAGAAAAGATTTCCAATTAAGAATTAATGGTGTAATAACTTCTATTAAAGCATCTAAGGGATCTGGTATTAATATACAAGATACTTTACTTGTATTTTACAATAATATTCTCCAAGTTCCTGGTGAGGGATATATTTTCCCTGGAGGAAGTACAATTATTTTTGGAGAACCTCCAGAACCAGGTGATACTGCAGCTATTATTTTCTATAAAGGTAGTGGTGCTATTGACGTTAAAGACGTTGATATTCTAGAAACTATAAAAGAAGGAGATTCTTTGCAGATTAATAATGATCCATCATTAGGTCAAGGCGAAGTTTTGCAAGAAGATAAAAGACTTATTTACACTATCGATTCTACTGATCTCGTATCAACAAATCCATATTTTGGACCAGGAAATATTACTGATATTAATTTCTTACGTCCAGTAAATTGGTATAAGCAAACTGAAGATTTTATTCTTAATGGTAAGAGAGTTTCTAAGGATCGTGCTTTATATGAAGCTAATATCTATCCAAATACTAACGTTATTCAAAGTGTTGGTGTTGGATCTACTGCGATTTATGTGGATAGTATAAGACCATTATTTGACCAGCAAAATGAAAACAATATCTCAGTATCTTTCCAGAAGGATATATTAATTGTTTCTCAAGACCCTAAAATCGCTGCTGCTGCCACCGCAACAGTCTCTGCGGGCGGTTCAATTACATCACTTACCCTTTCTGATGGTGGAGTGGGTTATTCCACTAATCCGGTAGTAATTATTGAAAATCCTGTTGGATTGAGATCAGATAATAGAGCAACTGCTAGAGCATATATTAGTTCTGCAGGTATAGTTACTGGACTTACTATGACTGGACCTGGTACTGGATATACTTCATTCCATACCGCAGGTACATCACCTCAAGTTCTAATGACAGAACCTCCTGGATTAACGGAAAGAATTAGTTCTGGCGTAGTTTATACTGGTGATTGTGGATTACTTGTTGGTATAGGAACAACTTCTATTGTTGGTACAACTACGGCACTTGTATTTGAGTTATTGATTCCAGATAATTCTTTTATGCAAGATACTGCAATGGTTGGAACTGCTATTACAGTAAGTGAAATAAATGAAGGTGATTATTTTGTACTTAGAGAGTCTAATCTTGGTATGTCAGCTAGTTCTATAGATGGTGATGGAGGAACTGTTGGTATTGCATCAACTGCTCTTGATAATGTTTATAAAGCATTGAAAGCAGAAACTATTCTTATGGATATTACCAACGTTGGAGGTAGAGCTGTTAGAGAAATCACTGTTGGTGTTACCACTTATGGCGGATCTCCATTACCTGGTTCTGGAATTGGATTTACAAATACTACCTTTACTGATGTACTTGCAGGATTTGGAACAGGCGATTTTGATAATTTCGTATACCGTAATTATTATGGATCTTATACTTGGGGTAAGATTGATTGTAATGCCAGAACGTCTACACAAGAATTCCCATTCTATAATCAAAATGGAGTGACTGGTATCGATACTTCTGCTTATGTGAGGAGATATGTACCATTAAAATATGTAGACTATGATGTATAATCTCTAAATAGATTTAAGTATTCTAACTTTATTAAACTCTAATAAATAAATAAAAACTATAAAAATGGCTGCAATTATAACTGACCAAATTAGAATATTGAGTGCAAGGAATTTTCTTGCAGGAGTAACTACGACAACCAACTCGTATTATTCTTTTATGGGATTGCCCAATTCTTCAGACATTCAAAGTGATTGGGATAATAATCCACCTTCTCCTATTGATAGTTTTAACGATGAGAATAATTTTTGGGAAACTATAATAGCACTTAAGAAAATTTCTTCCGGAGATGTTAAACTAGTAGTTCCAAAAAATACTTGGAATTCTGGTAATACTTATGATATGTATCGTCATGATTATAGTGTTTCCAATACTGCTCCGGTGTCTGGCGCAACTAGTTTATATGGAGCGAGTTATTTTGTTCTTAATAGTGATTATAAAGTTTATATCTGTTTGCAAAATGGAAATACACCAGAAACTCCCAATGGAAGTCCTTCTCTTGATGAACCAAAATTTACTGATTTAGAACCAAGAACTGCTGGTTCTAGTGGTGATGGATATATTTGGAAATACCTTTACACTATCAATCCTTCTGATATTGTAAAATTTGATTCTACAAATTATATTCCTGTCCCAGATGATTGGGAAACTTCTAGTACATATAGTCCAGTTCGTGATAATGCTGTTGATGGTTCTATCAAAACTGTTGTTGTTAGTAATAGAGGAACTTCACTTGGAAGTGCGGGAGTAGTTTATACTAAAGTTCCAATTAATGGTGATGGAACAGGAGCAGAATGTACAGTTACTATCAATAACGATTCGCAAGTTGATAGCGTGGTTGTATCAAATCAGGGATCTGGATATACCTATGCTAATGTGGATATAGTTGCTGGCGGAATTCCTACGGGTACTACTAGACCAGTTTTGGAAGTTATGATTCCTCCACAAGGTGGTCATGGATTCAATATTTTTAGAGAACTTGGTACAAGAAATATTTTGTTATATTCTAGATTTGAAAACGATAATCAGAACCCAGACTTTATAACAGGAAATCAAATTGCAAGAATTGGTCTTATTGAAAATCCCAAAGCATTTGGATCAGTATCAGGTTTAACACTTGATAAGGCTAGTGCAGTTCAAGCTCTCAGATTAACTGGAATTGGTTATAGTTCGGCAACTTTTGAGGCAGATTCATTTATTACTCAAAATATTTCAACAGGTACAACTGCAGTTGGGAAAGTAGTTAATTATGATCAGGCAACTGGAGTTTTAAAAATCTGGCAAGATAGATCGATGTCAGGATTCAATACTGTTGGTGTTGCAATAACAAATCCTGAATTTGGATTTGTTAGAAACAAATTTACAGCATCTCCAGGATCTGGTGGATCATTAAGAGTTTATGGTGGAGGTGTTCTTGAAGAATTGACAATTAATGATACCTTTACCGGTGTTTCGACTGTAATAAATAATAGAACATACTACCTTGGTCAATCGTTTGTAAATGGAATTGCAAGCCCCGAAGTCGCAAAAGATTCTGGGAGCATAATTTATGTTGATAATAGACCATCAGTCACACGATCTGTTAATCAAAAAGAAGATATCAAGGTTATATTGCAGTTCTAAAGAATTATGTCACAAATAACAAACCTAAACGTTTCACCATATTATGACGATTTTGATTCGGATAATAACTATCATAGGGTACTGTTTAAACCAGGATATCCTATTCAGGCTAGAGAATTAACAACTCTACAATCAATATTACAGAATCAAATTGAAAGATTTGGGCAACACTTTTTTAAAGAAGGTGCAAAAGTAATACCTGGAAATACTGCGTATAATCAAAATTATCATTGCATTGAACTTAATAACACCTTTCAGGGTGTTCCAATAGATGCTTATATAGACCAATTAATCGGATTAAAAATTACTGGATTAACTAGTGGAATAACTGCTATTGTTGATCAGGCTTTACTTTCTGATGATTCTGAAAGAGGAAACACTACTCTGTATATAACTTACTTATCATCAAGTATTCAGGATAATTCAACTCAATATTTTATAGGAGGAGAATCTATATCTTGTGATACTGATATTTTAAGTACTCTTCTTGGTAATAGTACAATTGGTGCAGGTGAACCTTTTGCAAATACAATTGCTACGGATCCAGATTCAATCGGAGCTGCTTTTTCGATTACTGATGGTATTTATTTTATTAGAGGTCAATTTGTAAATGTAGATACTGAGACTTTAATATTGGATCAGTATGCAAATCTTCCTTCATATAGAATTGGTCTTTACATTAATGAGGAAATTGTTACATCTGACCAAGATGAGACTTTAACCGATAATGCAACTGGATATAATAACTATGCTGCACCTGGTGCAGATAGACTTAAAGTATCTGTATCTCTTTTTAAAAAAGCAATTTCTGATATAAATGATGAAAACTTTGTTCAATTGGCAGTTGTTGAGAATGGTATTTTAAGAACAAAGAATGTAGAAACGCAATATTCTGTAGTTAGTGATGAATTAGCAAGAAGAACATATGCAGAATCTGGAGATTATGTTACAACTCCTTTTGATGTAACAGTTAGAGAATCTCTAAATGATCATATGGGTAATAATGGAGTTCTAGAAGAAGGACAACTCACCAATTCTGGATCAAGTCCCTCTCCTGATTTAGCACTTTATCAAATTTCTCCTGGAAAGGCCTTTGTTAAAGGATATGAAATTGAAACTATTACTTCAACAAATGCTGATTGTCCAAAACCAAGAGATGTAAAAACTATTGAGGATCAAGCATTATCTTATAATACTGGATCTACTTTAAGATTGAATAGAGTTTTTGGAACTCCTCTTGTAGGTGTTGGTAATACATATGTTCTTAGTCTTAGAGATGGTAGAGTAGGAACTGCTCAAACAACACCTGCAGGGAATGAAATCGGAGTAGCAAGAGTTTATGATTTTAGATTAGAATCTGGTTCTTATAGTGCTTCAAATGGTGATTTAAATGAGTGGGGAATTTCTCTTTATGATGTTCAGACTGTCACTCAGATTACTTTAAATCAAAATGTTACATTAACAACGCCAGTACTTGTACAAGGAAAAAATAGTGACGCAAGTGCATATCTTAAAACTAGTGTAAGTGATACAAATGTTCTTGATCTTTATGATAAATCTGGAACTTTTACATTAAATGAATCATTTTTATTTAATGGAAATGATAATGGAAGAGTTGCGATTGCTATTACTCAATATGGAATGTCTGATGTTTCTTCTGTCCATGGAAATATTGGTGGAGTTGTTGGTGTAGGAACTTCATTTAGTGCAGATATAATTCAATCTACTAAATTTGATGTAGGTATTGCTACTATTAGTCAAGTTAGTCCAGGTGGATTAAGTACAATAACTTCAACAAATCCACTTTTCCCAGGAACTGGATTTGCTGTTACGACAGGTAATTTGATATCTTATAGTAGTCCAAGTTATTCTGTACCAGTATATGCATCTGTTGTTAGTATAGGAACTAATGATGTTACTATTACTGGCGTCACTACTGTTACTGATATTGTTCAAGGTAGACTTCCAATATCAACGCTTGATGTAACTGATCTTAAAGTCTTAGGAACAAAATTAGAATCTTCTAGTGATAATACACTCTATACACCATTACCTAAACAAAATATTTCTGATGTAAATCTTGAAGATTCTTATATTATAATAAGAAAGTCAAAAACTGTAACGATTGGAGGAAATCAATTATCAACACCCGTTACTGTAGGAGTAAATGAAACATTTGAACCGTATGATGAAGAAGCATATTCTTTAATTAGATCAGATGGATCTACGGAAGTTCTTACTTCTGATAAATTATCATTCTCTGGTGGATCAACAGTATTGCAAATTTATAATTTGGGAGCCGCTGATAGTGCAGCAAGATTAACTTATACATTAAAGAAAACCAAAGTTAAAGTAAAGCAAAAGAGAAAGAATAGAGTTAATTCAGTTATAATTGATAAGTCCAAATATGAAGCATCTGGTATAGGAGCAACAACATTAAATGATGGTTTGAGTTATGGCAATTATCCTTATGGAACAAGAGTTCAAGATCAAAGGATAACATTAAATGTTCCTGATATTGTTAATATTCATGGAATTTATGAATCTACAGATACTACTCAACCTTCTGCTCCTACAGTTGTATTATCCTCAATTTCTGGTCCGGCAAGTGATACTTCAGACCTTATAATTGGTGAGAAGATTACGGGTCAGAATAGTGGTGCGATTGCAATAGTTGCAGAAAAATTAACTTCTACTCAAATTCAGTTTATTCCAAAAAATCTCAATGATTTTAGAGAAGGTGAAATTTTATATTTTGAAGAATCAAAAATTCAAGGAACAGTTTCTAATTTAGCAGAATCGAGTTTTGATATTTCTAAGCAGTTTGTATTTAATGCTGGGCAAAAGGGAAGTTTTTATGATTACGGATCAATTAAGAGGAAAGATGAGTTTAATGAACCAACAAAACAGTTAAAAGTTTATTTTTCAAACGGATATTATGACTCTAGTGATGATGGTGATATTACAACAATTGCTTCATATAGTAAATCGTTTAATTATGATACTGAAATTAGAACAGTAAATAGTGAAAGAGTGTCTGATATAATTGATATTAGACCATCTGTTTCAGATTATGTAGTATCTGAGAACGCACGATCTCCTTTTGAATTTCATGGTAGAAATTTTGAGCAAGCAGGAAATAGTGTTCCAAATATTTTAGCATCTGATAGAACTCTTAATTTTACTTATTCATTCTATTTACCAAGAGTGGATAGAATTTTTCTTACAAAAGATGGTAAGTTCCAAATACAGTATGGAGAATCGGCAGAAAGACCTGAGGCACCTGTAAATATTGATGGTGCAATTGAAATTGCAAGAGTAGATCTTCCAGCATACCTTCATTATCCATCTCAAGCTTCTCTTAATTTTATGGAGCACAAGAGATATAGAATGTCTGATATTAGAAATCTTGAAAAGAGAATTCAAAATCTTGAATATTATACATCATTATCTTTACTTGAAGCAAATACTGCTAATATGTTTATTCCCGATAGTAAGGGATTAAATAGATTTAAATCTGGATTCTTTGTTGATAATTTTACTTCTGTAACATCACAGGAAAATAATCTTCCTTATAAGAATAGTATTGATATTAAAAATAAAAAGTTAAAACCCCAACATTATACTAATTCTGTTGATCTTATTCAGGGTCCCGTTGAAAATGTTGATCCTGATGCTGATTTGGCATTCCAAAATCCTGAAGGTATTAATATAAGAAAAACCGCTGATATAATTACTCTTGATTATGCTAATGTTGAATGGCTTAAGCAATCTTTTGCAACAAGAACTGAAAGTGTAACGCCATTTTTAATAAGTTTCTGGCAAGGTTCTCTTACATTAACACCCGCAACAGATACTTGGATTGATACTACAAGATTGGAAGCAAAAGTTATCCAAGCAGAGGGTAATTATAAAGAGACCATGCGTGAAATGGTTGAAACTGAGAATGTTGATCCACAGACTGGATTTGCTCCTATGATTTGGAATGCATGGGAAGATAATTGGACTGGTCAGGATGTTATAGAATCTACAAGAGAAAGAACAACAATTACGGCCGGAGCGGAACCTCCCAGGCATGGTGGTGGTAATTGGAATCGCACACGGACAGTAAGTTGGTGGGATGGAGAACAAGTTGTTGAAGAAAAATTGAGAGAAGTTAGAGACACTGGTACAAAAACAAGAAGTGGCAGTAGAACTATTATTACAGAGCAATTTGATAAAACTTCTGTTGGAGATAGAACTGTAAGTAGAGATGCTATTCCTTATATGAGGTCTAGAAATATTCAATTTGTTAACAAAAAGGTTAAACCACTTACAAAGATGTATGCATTCTTTGATAATGTTAATGTAACTAAGTATTGTGTTCCAAAACTTCTTGAAATTTCAATGACTACTGGCACATTTGAAGTTGGTGAAACTGTATCTGGTACAGTTAATGATACTGGAGTTGGTGTAGCAAATAATGTTGCACGTCCAGGAATTACCTTTAGAGTTGCACAATCAAATCACAAAGAGGGTGAATATAATATTCCAACATCTACCTATGCAAGAAATCCTTATACTTCACAAGTACTTTCAGAGTCTTATTCTTCAACATCAAATATTTTAAATATTGATACTTTCTCTTTACAAGAGCAAGCACAAGGTGATTATTTTGGTTATGTTGAAGCAAATATGACACTTACAGGAAAAACAAGTGGTGCTCAAGCAACAATTACTGATGTTAGATTGATCTCTGATATATCTGCAAATTTAACTGGTAGTTTCTTTATTCCAAATCCAAATATTAATACAAATCCAAGATTTGAGGCTGGAACAAGAGTATTGACTTTTGTTAATGATAGTGCAAATAATCAAGAAGTCGCTACTACAATTTCTGAAGAAGGATTTACTGCAACAGGAACTATGGAGACTGTGCAGGAAAATATTATTTCTGTACGCAATGCAAGGATTCAAAACAAAATTGAATTTGAAGAGCAAGCAATTGCAAGAACCACAGGAACTCAGGTTATTTCAAGTAGAGTCATTCGTGATACTGGAAGGTTAAGATCTAAAACTCAATGGTATGATCCATTGGCTCAATCATTCTTGGTTGATGATGAAACAGGTATTTTTGCTACTAGGTGCGATGTATTCTTTAAGTCTAAAGATGATAGTGATATTCCAGTAACTCTTCAAATTAGGACAATGAAGAATGGAACACCAACACAAAAGATTATTCCATTCTCTGAAATTGTTTTAGATCCAAGCAATGTTAATGTTTCTGGTGATGGATCAGTAGCAACATCTTTTGTTTTTGATGCTCCAGTTTATCTTGATGGTGGTACTGAGTATGCTATTTGTGTAGCATCAATGTCTACTAAGTATAGTGTTTATATTTCTAGAATTGGTGAAACTGATCTTTTAACCGATGCATTTATTTCAAACCAACCATATTTGGGTTCACTGTTCAAATCACAAAATGCTTCTACTTGGGAACCAAGTCAATGGGAAGATTTGAAGTTTGTTCTTTATAGAGCAGATTTTGTTGAAAAAGGACAAGTTGAATTCTATAATCCTGTTTTAAGTAAAGGAAATAATCAAATTCCAAGATTGATGTCAGATTCTCTGTCTTTCAATTCAAGGAAAATAAGAGTTGGACTTTCAAAGACAGTTATTGATCACGATCTTAAACCAGGTCTTGTAATTAGTCAGATGGGAAATAATGCAACGGGTAACTATGTTGGATCTGCTGGAAGCATAACAGGCGCTTTAAATATTATCAGTCCAGGAATTGGATATACTGGACCATTTACTTATTCAACAGTTAATTTAACAACACTTACTGGATCTGGTAGAAATGCAACTGCCAATATTCAAGTTAAAACTGATGGAACTGTTGGATTTGCGACAGTTGTATCGGGTGGAACTGGATATGAAATTGGAGATACTCTTGGAGTAACTACTATTGGATCTAATAATCTTGGTACTGCATTAAGATTATCTACAGTAGCAATAGGAAAAACAAATGAACTTGTTATTGATAATGTACAAGGAAACTTCATTTCTGTTGGATCTGCATCCACTGTTCAATTTATTAATGGCGCAGGGATTACTACGGCATTAAATTGGGTAAGTAGTGCATCAACAAAGTCTGATATGTCTGATGTTGGTGGAATTCAAATCGAAGAACTTACTGTTGTAAATGATGGATTGCATGTAAAAGTAAACCATAGAAATCATGGAATGTATTCTAGTGAGAATAAGGTTATTATATCTGATGTTGGATCAGATATAAAACCAACAAAATTAACTGCAGCATATTCTTCATCTAATACTGGAGCATTATCGGTTGATTCTATTTCTAATTTCCAATCGTTTGAGAATATTGGAATCGGAACTACAAATGCTGGTTATGTGAGGATTGGTGATGAGATTATTGGATATACAACAACATCTGGTGGATCTCTTACTGGAAATATTACAAGAGGTAGTGATCCAAAAGATTATCCAGTAGGAACACCAGTTTATAAGTATGAAACAAATGGAATTTCTCTTAAGAGAATTAACAAAACTCATGATTTAGATGATGCAACAATTGATGATCCAGTTACGTTTGATTATTATAATATTAAAGTTGGTATGAGTACTGATGGTATTGATAGAACTACTTCTGCTGGTTGGCCAAAACTTTATTCTCAAAGGACAAAATCAGTTGGTGGAAATGATATTCATGCAACACAAAATATGCCTTTTGAAATTATTACGCCAATGATTCAAAATACTACTGTTCCTGGAACAAGTTTGAGTGGTATGATTAGAACGGTAAGCTCAACGAGTATGAGTGGTAATGAAATTGCTTGGATTGATAAGGGATGGGAAACGGTTGCTTTAAATAAGGCAAATTATCTAGATACTCCTAGAGCTATTTTCTCTGATGTCAATCAAAATAATAAGTTAACAGATCTTGATGGTAACAAATCGTTCCAGTTAAGCGTTCAATTAGAATCTAGTGATACAAGATTATCTCCCGTTATTGATTCACAAAGAGTTAATACTATTATAACTTCTCATAGAGTTAATAGCATAATCACTGATTATGCTACAGATAAAAGATCGAATTCTGCAACTGAAGATCCAACTGCTTTCCAGTTTATTTCCAAAGAAATAAATCTTGAAAATTCAGCAACTTCTTTACAACTCACTTTAAGTGCATTTCTAAATTCATATTCGGATATTAGAGCATTTTATTCAATAAGCGAATCTGATAATTTCTATCCGGTATTTACGCCATTCCCTGGATATGATAACTTAAATGATAGAGGAGAAATTATCGAATTCCAGAATAATAGTGGTCGTTCAGATAAGTATGTTCCTTTACCAGAAAAAGGTGTTAATGCATCAAGTAGATGGACTGATTACATATTCAGTTCAAAGACTTTGCCTTCATTTAAATCTTATAGGATTAAATTTGTATTTACATCAACTAGTCAATGTTATGCACCTTCAGCAAAGGATTTGAGAGTAATAGCACTCGCTTAATATTATGGAATATATAAAAGTAAAAGATCATTCTGATTTAGTAAGAGATCCTCAAACACAAAGTATTATAAACACTAATAGATCTGCTTATGATGAATATATTGCAAGGCGTGATGCTAATAATGAAGCAGATCAAAAATCTAAAAGTATGGAAGAAGATCTTGCCAATTTAAAAGGTGAGATTGGTGAAATTAAGGATTTATTGCACCAGCTCGTCCAGTCTAAATATCAATAAAGGAAATTGTGTAAATGGCACAACCATCTACAAGAACAGAATTAATTGATTATTGCAAGAGGCAATTGGGTGCTCCTGTTTTAGAGATCAATGTTGCGGATGAACAACTTGATGATTTGACCGATGATGCCATTCAGTTTTTTCAGGAAAGGCATTTTGATGGTGTTTATCAGACATTTTATAAGTATCAAGTAACGCAAGATGATATTGATAGAGGAAGAGCAAATGGTGGAAGTAATGGTAAGATAGGAATATCGACAATTACTGCAGACGCTACAATCGTAGGTTCTGCTACGACACAATTCAATTGGGAAGAAAATAGCAATTTCTTACAAATTCCACCAAATGTAATAGGAGTTACTAAACTATTCCATTTTGATGGATCTAACACTCTGACTAATAATATGTTTAGTGTGAAGTATCAGTTGTTCTTAAATGATGTCTATTATTGGGGATCTACTGAACTTTTATCCTATGCTATGGTTAAGACATATCTTGAAGATTTGGATTTCTTATTATCTACACAGAAGCAGATTAGATTTAATAAAAGACAAGACAGACTTTATCTTGATATTGATTGGGGTAATCTAACCGTTGGTGATTATCTAATCATTGATTGCTATTCCGTATTAGATCCAAGCGATTATGCTAGAGTATGGAATGATTCGTTTATAAAACCATACTTAACCGCATTGATTAAGAAGCAATGGGGTCAAAATATGATGAAATTCCAAGGAGTAAAACTTCCTGGTGGTGTGGAATTGAATGGAAGACAAATGTATGATGATGCACAGAGAGATTTAGATATTATTAGAGAAAGAATGTCCAATACTTATGAACTACCTCCTCTTGATATGATAGGTTAAGGTAATGGTATTAAATTCATTTTTCTTACAAGGGTCATCTGGAGAGCAGAATCTAGTTCAGGATCTAATCAATGAACAGTTGAGGATGTATGGTGTTGAAGTGCATTATCTTCCAAGAAAATATATAACAGAAAAAACACTAATTAGAGAAGTTATAGAATCCAAATTTGATGAAGCACTTCCTATAGAAGCATATATTGAAAATAATGAAGGATATGGAGACCAAACTACAATACTATCAAAATTTGGTATTCAAGCTCTTAATGAAATAACATTAACAATATCTAAAGAAAGGTTTGAAACTTATATATCTCCACTTCTAAAAGGAGATAATAATGTTAAAGTATATACTAGACCTTCTGAAGGAGATTTAATTTATTTTCCTTTTGGTGATAGATTGTTTGAAATTAAGTTTGTTGAACATGAACAACCATTCTATCAACTTAAAAAGACTTATGTCTACACTTTAAAATGTGAACTTTATAGGTATGAAACTGGAGAAATTATTGATACTGATATTACAGAAATTGATGATATCTTTACTGGAGATGATGCATCTGCAATAGGATTGAGTGGAACACAAACATTGACTATGGTTGGTGTTGGAACACAAGCAGCGGCAACTGTTGGATATGTTGTTGATGGAGCAATTACAAATATCACAGTAACTAATCGTGGTGGTGGATATAAGTATACTCCTCAAGTGGGAATATCTTCTGCCCCAGCTGGAGGTATTAGTGGTATTGGTACTGCGACTATGATTGGTGGAATTGTTGCTTGCGATAAGAATGTTGATCCTCTACGCAAATCTGTACAAAGTGTTGAACTAATTAATCCTGGTTATGGATATACTGTAGTTCCTGGAGTGAGATTTATTCCACATTCTACTGGTGGAGGAGGTGCAGCTGCTACAGCAACAATTGGTGATGGCGTAATTGGTATTGTTACTATAACCAATGGTGGTAGTGGATATAGTACCGCAACTAAACCATTAGTAAGTTTTAGTGGTACTTCTACAGTATCTGCTGCAGCAACAGTTGTTGTTAGTACTGCAGGAACAATTAGTCAAATCCGTATAACAAACGCTGGAATTGGATATACAGCACCACCTACGATTACATTAACTAATCCAGGTACAACAGGAACTGGAACTTATTCATTGAATGAAGTAATAACTGGTCAGACTTCTGGTATTACGGCAAGAGTTGTTAAGTGGACTGCAGATACAAGATCATTGGATATTTATGATCAGACTGGTAATTTTTATATTGGTGAATCAATTGTTGGAGCAGCATCTTCGGCAAGTTATATATTACTTACTAAGGATTATATCGAAAGTAGTGGATTTGGTGATAATGATACAATGGAAACCGAGGCAGATTCTATAATGGACTTTAGCGAAGGTAATCCTTTTGGCACACCATAAGACCTAAATAATAGTTAAAGTAAAGAATTGAAAGATGTTTGAACATTTTTATCACGAAATTTTTAGAAGGACCATTATATCTTTCGGTTCTTTGTTTAATGATATGCTTATAAAGCAAGAGAACTCTTCTGAAGAAGTAGTAAATCAGTTTAGAGTTCCTTTGTCTTATGGACCAACGCAAAAGTTTTTAGCAAGACTTACTCAATCTCCAGATTTAAATAAGTCTGTTTCTATGACATTGCCAAGAATGTCATTTGAATTTACTGGGTTACAATACGATCCTTCAAGGAAAGTTACTCAAACTCAAAAATTTTCAAAAGCATTGAGTTCTGATAAGAAATCGACTCAAAAAGCATATATGCCAGTTCCTTATAATATGAATTTTGAGTTGGCAATTATGACAAAGTTAAATGATGATATGCTTCAGATTGTTGAGCAGATTCTTCCATATTTTCAACCATCTTACAATTTAACAGTTAACTTAGTAGAAACGATAGGAGAGAAGAGAGATATACCTGTTGTTCTTGAAAGTATTACCACAAATGATGATTATGAAGGTGATTTTACTACAAGAAGAGCATTAATTTATACTATGAGATTTAGTGCAAAGACATACCTATTCGGACCTGTCAGCAGTGCTTCTTCCGATATCATCACAAAGGCTACTGTTGGATTTGTTGCTGGTGGTGCTACTGGTGTTCCTGATAGAGATGTTTCATACTCTGTACAGAGAAGAGCACTTAAGAATTATGATGGTACAGTTCTTACAACACTAACTGATGATATTGAGACATCAGATACTATTATTCCAGTTGCTAGTGTTGCTGGAATAACTGATGCCACATATCTTGATCTGGATGGTGAGGAAGTTTATGTGAAATCTATTGGCACTGATAGTATTGTTGTTAATCGTGGTCAAGATGGAACTACTGTTACTACTCACCTAAGAGGTGCAGAAATCAAATCTATTACATCTGCAGATGTTCCTCTTATCCCAGAAGGAGATGATTTTGGATTTGATGGTAGTTTCACTTAGTATGATAAATGAAAATGACAAAGCAATTTGATAAACTCAACAAAACATTTAATGTTGAGGATGATAAAGAAGATGCTACTGTAGTTACTGCAGAAGCAATTCCTACAACTATTGAAAGAGAAAAACCTGATAGACTTACTCAGGATGATATTACCAAAGATTATGAATATACAAGAGGCAATCTTTATAGTATAATTGAAAAAGGTCAAGAAGCAATTAATGGTATTCTTGAACTTGCTCAGGAAAGTGAAATGCCTAGAGCATATGAAGTTGCTGGTCAGTTAATTAAGAGTGTTTCTGATGCGACTGATAAACTGATGGA
>Ga0209756_1000880_pt1 | contig 28896 bp, 33 predicted proteins | sample ETNvirenome_6_85_FD_184071 | JGI IMG/M metagenome (GOLD analysis project Ga0209756, IMG submission 184071) | Marine viral communities from the Pacific Ocean - ETNP_6_85 (SPAdes) (version 3) | ecosystem: Environmental > Aquatic > Marine > Oceanic | place: Pacific Ocean | collected 2013-06-19 | reverse complement strand
GTGTTCCTGCATCTACTAGCTGTCTTAATAAAGAAGTAGCAGATTTTGCCAATCCACCAATTAAATGCACTAAACCAAATCCATAAAATCCAAGACCCGGTAAATATTGATAATGTGCAAAGTGTTGACGCATCATTCGATTGTTGTCTTTCTCATACCAATTCCTACGAATTGATAAGATGCTATTGCTTGAAACATCAATGGTAACCACATAAGGCAATGCAATCCCTGTCTCGTTTCCTTCCTCATCAGTATCTTCAAAGCCTTGTAAATCTAAGTTCACCATCATTTCTAACAGCGTATAACGATTATCAAAGTCATAAGTCGAGCTATCGCCTGTTAATTCATCGTATTTTTTACGAATATCATCTGGATCGGGCGATGGATCAGGCAAGTCAATGTCTCTATAAAAACCTGATACCTGTAATTTACGCACATCATTCGCATTCTTTTTCATAATGTGTGTAGATCGTTCTGCCATTTGAAGATCGGTTGCACCATAAGACACAATAAAATCTTCAGCAGGAACAAAAATCGCACATGGTCTATCCATGTTTGGATCGTAATAAACTTTTCTAAATGCTGAACCCGCTAATGGCAAAGAAAACAAAAGTTTTTCAGTCTCAGTTCGGTATTCAGTCATTCTATCGGTCAATAAGTAGTTCATATATTCTTGAACTCTTTTTGATTGTTGTTCTTTTTCAGGAGTAACCTTACCAAATATTTTAGTATTTACTGGTCCTGAAGCTGGAAATATCTCACCGACTGCCTGACTTTGAAATCGAACCACAGCCTCTGTAAGCATTGGGTGAAACACACCGCACGCTCCGGGCCAAGGTAGAGTTCGATCTTCAATCTTTAAACCTAATTGATCCAAACCTTTTATATAAGTTTCTTCCCAATCGTTCCTAGAATCTCGATCACCTTGATATTGACCAACAAGCTCGGTTGCTAACATTTGGAGATCATCTTCAGATATCTCTTCTGCTAGATTTGCAAAAAAATCACCGCTTGGATCAAAAGCATCTGGATTAAAATCAATAATCATTCCGCCATCTTCCGTCATCTCTGCACCATTAGGCTCAATAATATCTATCTCAACGCTTGCTTCTAGCTCACCTTCTATTGGTGTTGCTGGTGTTGTTCTTTCAATTGCCATAGTAATCCATTAATTATATTTTTGATAATCGAGAAGGAAAATTACCAATTACTCCGCCCGCAGAAAAAGTTGGAATCCCTTCTTTTAAAACTTTTTCTCTCATTTCTGGGGTAATTTTGATAGTGTTTGTTTCAGTGTTTTTCAACTGCTGTTTTGCCTGCGCTGTTTCTGGAAAAAACTCTCGACCAAGTTTCCAATCATAAGTATTATCTAAATCCAAACTTCCTTTTTCAAACTTACCACCATATTTTTTAGCCAGTTTTTGCATTGCAGAAGGTATCTTCTTATCATACAGCATTTCATAAAACTTGTGGTATCGATCACTGTATCTGTCTTTCATAGCGGCAGAAGTAGAAATAGAAATTGCATCTTTGCCTTCATCAATTGCATCAACCAATAAACTTTTTATCCCCATATTGTACCAATCGTCTTTGAATGGGTAGTCGGGAACCATTTTAAATAATTTTCCACTTTCATCAATACTGCTGTTCGCTGCATCTTCTAATTTCATTAATGCATCGTTTAAATCTTTCGGCAACTCAGAAAAAGAGTTCCTCCTCTTCCAATAACTTACAGCTTCGTTAACATAATCTTTTGCACGCTTTCCTTTAGCAGAGGCTTTTATATCACCCGGCAATAAATTCCAATCAACTTCTGTTAGGTTTAAATCGTATTTTTTGATAATTGGTTGTAAGTTTTCGTATTCATTATCGATTAATGAATTAAATTTACTTAATTCTTTATTTGATAATTCAATTGCTTCTTTTGTTCTATAACCTTGTCTTGATCCTTCTTTATGTAAATCAGACTGAAGCTCATCAATGTGCAAACTGCTAGAACCATTTTCTAAAGTTCGATCCCTTACTAATGCGTGTGCAATTTGGTTTTCATCATCAAAATGACTCGAATAATTCATGCCCCCTACATTTTCTGGAACATTTTCCCAATTAAATACAACTTCCCTATAGTTCTCACCACCGGGTAAATTGTTATCTATGTATGACTTATATAGAGCATCACCGTAAATGTCTTCTTCGCCGTCTATTCTGCCAAAATCATATCCTTCTCTGGACATTGCATCTCGCAATTGAATCCTAGCTTCTGTGTTACTGTAAGGAACATCTCCAGTATCTATTCTTTTTCCATCAACGAAAATGCTGTAGCCAACATCTTCATTTCCTAAAGCAAAGGTATCACTTCCTCCAAAAGCATTATTTAATCCATCAACCTCAATCATCTCGTATGGATTTTCTCGATACTCTTGTTTAGCCAATGAATCAGCAATCTCTTCATGCATTGTTTCTGGCACTTCATCCCAAGATTTTTTGTTTACACGCCATTCCTGATTGTAATGGTCTAATAATTCTTGTCTAGCCCTATCTTGTGCATTTAACTTGTACTCAGGTATCATTGTTTTGCCATCTGCAACAGGAACATCTAGGTCGCCTAAAATCTCATCGGTTCTATACTGCCAAAAATTTGAACCATCTAAAGGATCGGTATCGGGGGTGCTTTCTAAAAATTCTAATACTGGACTGTCATCGCCTGATGTAACATTTTTTCTAATCTTTATTTGATTATCACTAACCCCACGCACAACTTCATCAATGCTTGCGTTTGGGTTTGCTTCAATAAATTCATCAATGCCTAAATATTGAAGCTCTTTTGGTTTTACTCCTTTGTTTGCAGAAGCATTAACCCACTCTGTAATCTGTTTTCCTTTTAAGTCTTTAGGTGCTCTATTTATCAAAGTCTCAATGGTGGGCGAAACAAAGTTCTCATCTCTTGCATACTTATTAACCAAGTCTGCTTGTTCAGACAAAGATGCAATTCCTTTTGATTTACTTGCTTTAATTGCTTTACCAGCAGCTCCAACGCCTTTTAATGTTGTTCCTGTTATAATCCCTGCTGGTCCTGTAAATGGAGTAGAAGCATAAGCCGCATCCCCCAGAACGCCCATCGTTTGATACAAGGCATCCATGTATCTTTTGTTTTCTATGTTCTCCGAAAAACTTGGCAGTCTTTCAGTCGGAATCATATTCTCTTCAGTCGGTATCTGTGGATATAAACCAAAGTAATCAGTCAATCCAGAACTCGGAGCCATCAATCCGCCCATCCAACCAGCTTGAGCACCTAATGTTGGTAGCTTCTCTATTATCTGTTGCTCTCTTGCTTGACGATCTAAATCTCTTTGCAGAAATCTTTGCTGTCTTTGTTCTCTTGTTTCTGCCATTAGTAATACTCTGCTTTACCTGCGTAAAAGGGTTCATCTTCTTCATCGGAGTAAAGACTGACAAATCCACCTTGTCTAAATCTTAACAAAGCCTGAGTGCTTGAATCCACTAAATCGTCATGCTCTGCATTCGGAAAAGCCGCAAACTCTTCAATGACCTCATCTGCCCATCGGGTTTCCGGTGCCCAGACTATTCCAGTTGCAAACAAATCTGCAACCGCATTCACTCTTGCTATTTTATCGTTCCCTCTCGATGGGCTAAATTCTGATACAGGAATCCCCATTGATCTCAATTCAAAGATTAACGGTGTTCCTGCGGCTTTCGACTCGACAATGAACGCATCGGGTTCATACTTCTGCCATGTCTTATAAGCCACTTTCTTCAGTTCTGGAAACTCCAATCGTTCTTTAAACGCATCGAGCAAAATCAAATTGGGAGCCATTCTCCCATCTTCATCGTCTGTGTAAAAGACTCCCCATGTCGTGCAAGCCGAATAGTCGGCACGCTCTGTTTTAAGAAATGCGGTGTCCCAAGACTGAATTAAAAACTCACAATGCGGTGGTCGATCTTCTTCCCATCGATTCCACCACTCTCTTTTAACCAATGCACCTTCTTCACTGGTTGGGTCTTGCTGATATTGTGCAGACCATTTTGAAACAGGAAGCTCTTTTTTAAGGGCTTCAAGTTCTTCTATCTTCCAAAAGCCGGGCCAAAGTGACTTGCCTGAAGGCAGGATTGCAGGAAACTCAATGACTCTCCATTCTTCTCCGCCACGTTTCATACTGGTTTTCAATAGGTTTCCAGTCAAATCTCGTTTGTGCCATCGGGTCATTACCACCACAATCGCACCACCCGGTTGTAAACGCTGACGAGGACCTGAGGTGTACCACTCAAAAGTCTTATCAAATACTTTGGGATCGGCACTTGCGCCTTCCTGCTCTGAGTGTGGATCATCAATGATTAATAAATCCGCACCTTTACCAGTTACAGCACCGCCAACACCAATCGCAAAATACTCACCGCCTTTGTTGGTATTCCATCGACCCGCAGCTTTACTATCCGCTTGCAGGTTTACAGTATCAAATATCTTTTGGTAATCCTTTGAACCGACCAAGTTACGCACCTTTCTACCGAAACCCACTGAGAGTTCTGCGGTGTGTGCAGTCTGAATCACCTTTCCTTCTGGCTTATGTCCTAGAAACCACGCAGGCAATAGATAAGACGCAAACTCACTCTTGGTATGTCTAGGAGGCATATTGATAATCAAACGCTTTAAATCGCCATTGACAACACGACCAAACTCTTCAGCCATGATCTTGTGGTGATCCCCTTCTATAAATGCGGGCCAAACCGACTTTACAAAAGTAATAAAGTCACCCTGACAATCTTCTCTAAACTTGGCTTTTTGTAATTCTTCGAGTTGTTTAAGCAACTCCAGCTTCTCATCGTAAGAAAGATTGCTGATGTTCTGTATCGTTTGTGAATTAATCTGCATTACAACTGAGAAACATCCATTCCAAATGGTGTCATACCACCTTCTCTGTATTGATATGGAGCTTTCTTAGATACCACTTTGCCATCCTTAATACTGGCTACCAATAAATCATCGCCTGTTACTTTACGACCCGATCTAACAATTTCTTCAATCTTGCCGGGTTTGATATACATATTTTTAATCGCACCCATTGCTTCTTCTACATTCATCGATGATGGCGTGTCTGGAGAAATATTAATTCTTACATCCGCATCTGTGAATCGTTTGTCTCCGCGACCACCTGATCGCTCTTTACCCAAACCCTTTAGTCTCGGTGGATGATCAGAAACCCTGACAGTGACCCTTGCTGGATTATCCATACCAAGTCCCACATCTTTCTGTAGCGTAAAATACTTAGAGCCAGAACCCGATGCACTTGGCGCACCAGCAATGCTTTTGTCTCTTTTAAACATTTGAGTCAACACATCCGATGTGGCTTCAATGTTTTGTTTGTCTCCTGCTTTCTTGGGAGTCAGCAAATGCATCAGCTTTGAGTTAAAAGGAAGTTCCTTACCCATAACCTTCACCATTTGATCCGACTCAAAAATTGGGTTTTTTGTAATATCGTCACGATGCTTTCTACCACGAAAGATTATTCCTTTCTGTGCTCGACCCAATTTGCCTGTTCTTGATACAGTTTTCAGCCCCAGACCCAAAGGCGCACCCACACCAGTCAACAGCAATGCATCCCCTAAAGCACCCAATCCTTGCATCCCTGCTTGACCAAACTCACCTGCCTTTAGATTCGCTAACATGCTCTGGCTGTTCTCATCAGGGTACATCCCCAATGCATCCAAGACACCAGCACCCGGCGCAAAATAGCCCGCAGTGGTTGCTAACGATTTAATTCCTTCACTCATGAAGCTCCCGCATTTGTTCTAATAAGTCCATTTCCTTACCATAGCGTTTTTGAAACTCAGCTTTGTAAGGGTGGCGGGAAACACATTCAGTGGTATTGTAGCCAGAGCGATGATGTCCCCAGCATAGTGGTATTGTCAAGAAATGCGCCCCCGCCTTCGTCCTGCCTTCGATATGGTGCGGCTCACAAGGAGTGAATACACTCATTTCATTTCGGCAGACGATACATCCGTGTTGACAGATGAAATCCATCCACTGCTTTTCTTCACTATTGGGGTTCCTTCCTTTCACCTGAACTCAAACCCAATGTAAAACAGCAGGGCAAACAATATTCTCCATACCACTTTCCAAATCACTAATACCACCTAGTATATTACCAGCTATATCTATACCAACCTCTTAACTATCTAGTATTTAACCAGTTGGTAACTTACTAGAGACGGTATATCCACTGGATTATAGTATTTAACACCTCTTCACAGTTTCTTGTCAAGGAGTTTCTGCGTCAGATGAGCGGGGCGGATGGTTCGATGCCCTTTTTTTAGTAAAATGCCCTTAGAAACCAGCTCATTGACCAAAGAATGCACCCATCCCACGCTTTTTACACCCAAATTCTCCGCAATTTCCTTGTATGTAGGCGCACAGTAGCGTTCAAGCCAGTAATCCTCCACAAACTCCAGTAAATCCGCCTGTTTTTTTGTTAAATTTTTTTCCACACTAGGATTCCTTGAGCTAATTCCTGATAAATAAAGGTAAATGATACCAGAATGGTAGATCAAAGAAAAGAAGAAGGGGGGGGTCATAAAAATTGGGAATCTAGTGAGTGAATTACTGTTCGGGGTTGTTCGGCTCCATTATTTTTCAAAAGGGGGGGTGTAGGGTAGGGGTGTATATGGGATATTAGTTAGTCTTTGGGGGTAGGTCTTTGGTGCGCAGATATGCGGATTGGATTCTAGTTAGTCATCATTGCCAATGACTAGCTTTAGTTTGTCTCTGATCTCTGACTCTAGTTCAGCAGTGGTCTTATTGTGGTTGACTGTGACATTTACTTTGCTCTCAGGATTAAATATATCGATCTCTCTGTGCTTGCCTAAGAGTTCGAGTGCCTTCAGTCTACTGCTAGGGTTATCGCCTTTGGTTTCTTCTACCAGTCGCTCCACAATGTAGCGAGAGAGAGAGTGTGCTGTAGTTTGTAAATTGGCTTCTTTCTTAGCTGTTAGTGATTGCACCCTTGAGGATATCTTGGGGTTGTTTAACAGTTCATGTGCTGATCTGTGGACACTACTATCTTTTGTACCTTGCTTGACGTTGTATGTCTTCCTGTATGCATCTGATGCTGAGTTGCCTTTGACGTATTCCTGACAGAAGAGTTCTTGCTTACTGGTTAGAGTAGGGATTGATTTCAGTTTAGGTCGATCAGTCATAGACTGATTATATTGTTCCATCTCCCCGCGATCAAGATTACAAAATGCTACCTTTATGCAGTCCTAATATTGACCAGTCATTATTTACTTTCTGATCTATGGATAATTGATATCAATTAGATATATTAATGCTTGTATGAATATATCTATTTGCTATACTTGTTGTGTTGAATATCGTTTATATTTAAAGTCTGATTCAACTGGATGATAAAGGGACAAGTCCAACAGGTTAATACCGCCAAGTAGATAAGATCAAGTCCTGAAGAAAGTCAGAATTTCTTGACCGAGTCGATGCGGTGGTATCGATAAAGTGAGCGCCTTTTAGGTATAAGTTTCACTGGGTAAAAAATGAGTTTGTAGATTTCTCATTACTGACAATTCAAATCTAGGGCTGAAACAAATGCCAACAGCAAGGATGGGAATCCGAAAATGTAAGTCTCTAAAGGGGGACTTGGAAGCATCTTCGAGATAAGTGAGATTCTTGAACCCGATAGCCAGTAAATTTTTTAGGAAATTTTGAGCAGTCGATGAAAGCAGATTGATAGCGATATCATGGTTGCCGATTCAAATATCAGGATGACTTAGTCATATCAAGAACATTAATTATCTTTATCTCGAAAGACAAGCACCAAGAAAGCCAAGATGAAAATCATAATGAGCATTGCGTGGTCTATATGAATAGTCCAAAGAATTTATTTATAACTGGCGAGAGTGGGGTTTCTCCCCTCGCTCTCGCAATACAGTTTAGTTCGCCTTAATCATATTCATAACGAGTGTGATTAATGGGAATTAACCCAAGTCAATATGGAGAATCAAATGACTATAAAAAATGCATCATTCAATCATGATGAATTAACTTTGCTAGAAACAATCACTAGAGAAAGCCTAGATGCTTTTATAAGTGAAAGCAGTAAAGCAACAGGATCAGAGTATCTTGCAAGATGTGTAGATCAAATTAAGGTTTACAAATCATTGCATGACAAGCTAATCCACTTAACTAATCCAACTCAAATAAGGAGAATCAAATGAGTGAAGTAAATTACATCGAAGAAATAGGTCGCTACCGAGCATACAGTATGTTTGTCGGTATTGATGTCCGAGAAAGATATCAATGGCAACTTGAGTTCAGTTCCGATGATCCACAATCAGCACATAACTGGGTTGAAGTATTTATGGATGAGGAAATCGAAAAAGCCACACAAGAAAAAAGAGCATTAAACAGAGTGTGGAAATTTGTCGATGGTGTCAAAGAAGAAACTCTTGAAAGAGAGAATTGGTAAAACCTACTGATGAGTCTGTGAGATTCAGACGAAACCTGATCGCAAGATCAGGTCTAGGTAAATTTTTTATATAGGAGAAAAATTATGAGAAAAATTACTAAAGAAAGTTCAGAAGCATTTGTGAATTTCGAGCAATACAAGAAGTCTAATACTGAAGTAGAAATCCAAAAGGTAGGATATAAGTACGATGAAGTCGCTACATTTTATCTGCATGGAAATCGCATAGCTGAAATCACTAGATCAACATTGCCTGAATGTAGCGTATTAAAATCCAGTCAGATTGATCTATGCGGATGGCATACACCAACCACTAGAGAGAGAATCAATGGCATTCTTGATGCACTAGGTTATGACTTCAGGATTGCTCAGAGAAATCATGAGCAAGTCTTGGTTAGACTTAGAAGAAGAAGATGGACATTTAGCCCTGATGGTGAAAGTTCGGAAACTTATCTTGAGGACATATTGAAACTATCTGACGATAGTTTTGATCCTGAATTTGCTAAGAAAGTTTTTGAATCTAGCGAGTTCATCAATGGCACTGATCTGAATGCAATAGCTGACTTTTAAATCAACTGATGAGCCTGTGAGACTCAGGCGAAACCCAATCGAAAGGTTGGGTCTTGATAATAACTTTCATATGGAGAATCAAATGAAAAAATCAAAAGTATTCACATTAAAAGAATATGATGGCAATGCTTTCATCTTAGACGATGGAATATTGTTGACCACTGCTTTATGGGAAGATGAATCAATAACACCGCCTTATGACAATAAAGGTTGGGGTGAAGTGTCTATTGAAGCATTTGAAACCGATGAAGAATATCGAGAGATATACGAATTGGCGAATGACCCAAAAGAAAGAATCATAATAGAGTGAATAAAAAAGGGGTTGAATATTGACCAGTCAATATTTGACTCCTTGCTGTATAGGAATGTAATTCCTACTGATGATTGCAAAAGCATGAAACAGCACCAATCTAATTTACATAACATAGGAGAAAATTATGAGTAAATTAAAAGCTAGTGAACTAGTCGAAGTAATCTTACATAACCTAGAGAATGCATCGAGCAGTGTGCCTTTCATAAAAGGAAGTCCCGCTATCGGTAAATCTTCTCTAGTCTTTGAGATTGCTCAGACTATTGCTGACAAATCTAAACTGAAACTGATCAGGGATCATAAGGATCGACCAATCTATAATGTGAAGCCAAAGAAAAATGAATTTGGTTTCGCTGATTTTAGGGTCGCCATGTATGAGCCAATCGACTTTTCAGGGTTGCCATATATCGATGATAAAACTGGCAGTCAGAAAAGAGCATTACTGGATAATCTGCCTACAGATAAAAACAGTAAAGGTCTTTTGTTTTTGGATGAAGTAGCCCAAGCAACTCCCGCACTACAAAACACAATTCGCCAACTGACTTTTGAAGGTCGAATTGGCACTGATTATGTTTTGCCTACTGGTTGGAAAATTATCCTTGCGGGTAATCATTCAACCGATAGAGCGGGTGCTCAAAGAATCTTGACTCACTTTCAATCTGCTTGTTTAACTTTGGAATTAGTTCCTGATACGAATGAGTGGTTAGAGTGGGCTTATGGGAATGATATTAATGCTGACATACTGGCATTCTTAACTTTCCAACCTCAAGAATTGCATCAATTTGATGCTAAGAAAGAGGGTGGATTTCCCGCACCGAGAATCTGGCATCAAGTAAGTGAGATGTTGAATGGTGATCTTAGACGATCACTGATACAGCCAGTCTTAGAATCTTACTTGGGTGAAAGGGTTGCTAGAGAATTTGAAACTTTTTGTGCATTCCAGAATGAATTGGAATCGCCAACCAAAATTCTCAAAAGTCCAAAGACAGCAAAACTACCTGAAAGGACAGAACTGCAATATGCAAGTGTTGCATCTCTGATCAATGCGGTTGAAACTCCAAAGCAATTTGAAAATGCTCTGACTTATATAGAGCGTTTTGATGCTAAAGAGTATTCAGTTTTGTTTGTCAAAGCACTCACAACTAAAGAATCAAAATTCAAGGAAACTTCGGTTTTCATTGATTGGCACATTAAAAACCAAGACATCTTGGTTTAAGTGGTCTGATCAAAAATTGATACACAATGGCACTACCTGATTTTTATCAGGGGATAAGGGTCTTTTTTGATTCTCCTATACCTTATTCGCCATTGTGTAATCCTCGTATGACATTAGTAGTCATGCCTGATGAGTTACTCGAAAGGATTATGAATCAGTTAATTAACTTTTACTTATGGAGAATCAATATGAGTAAGAAAAATAATGACAAGAAAACTGCATTAGCAGAGTCTTGTGTAAAAGTTCAGGTCACTATAAAAACTTATAGTGGGATAAAAGCTGATACCAGTGCTAGAAATGAATTGGCAGATATTAAAAATGCCAACTCGGATTTAGTAAAAGTATCTAAGCATTTATTAGACCCTGATTTTCTCAAACTGCCTGTTCAAATTGGCAAACAATTTAGGAATCAAGTTATCTATAAGAAAACTCTTCCGTGGATTGATGCTGACGATAAAGTTTTGGGTGGTGGTAAGTCTTATGTCTCAGGAAACCGACAGGTTAAAAAAGGCGAATGGCGATTACTACCCGCAACTGAATTGGAAGAGTTTGAGAAAGAAGTTAAACAATATAAGAAAAAATTCAATCAAGCGGTTGAAGAAATATTGGAAAAACTTCCTGAAAAAATCGAAGATGCCAAGAAGAAGAATACAGGCTTGGGTGATCTATTCAAAGGATATGAATACCCAACAGCCCATGAACTTGAAGATAGGTATATCTTTGATTATGAAATTGGAATCGTAAACGAGTTCAATCACAAAGATATTAGGGTGGCAATATCTGAAGTCGCCAAATCTAATATCATTGCCAATCATATAGAGGGCGAAGAAACTGTTAAGCAGAATGCCGATAAGCATACTGCAAAACAACTTGTTTCTAGCATCGAAAGGTTGGCAAGTGGATTGGAAAAGTTTGATCCCAAAAACAAAACCAAGAATCCATTAAGGGATAGTAGCTATAACGAACTTAGAGATATGCTTGATTCAATAGATCAATATCTATTGGGTGATGATGATGATCTAAGATCAACTGTAGCTGACTTGAGAAAAGACATCATAGATGCAAAATCTCAAGACAATCTCAAGAAGGATGACAAGGCTAGAAAATCCACAGCTAAGAAACTGAGACAGGCTGAAAAGAAGGTCAAAGTTTCTGACACTGCTAAAGGATTATTTTAGTTTGGTGGGGAGTCGCAAGACTCCCCAACACCAACATCTCAGCTCCCTGAGAAATAAAAATATTTTTAGAAGGTTTAAATCAAAGCAAGTATTGACCAGTCAATATTTGTTTTGATGTAGGCATTCTGTCTGCAAAATTTGTTTATATATAGGAGAAAATTATGGATAAGCAAACAACTGCCAGTAAAGTGGCAGAACACAAAATCGTCAAAGCTAGAACCTCGATCATCCAAAAGGGTCATCTTGGTATGGCTTCGATGATTACTCCTTTGATTCTGAAAGAAGTTTCAAAGGATGTATGTTCTACAATGGCAACCGATGGCACTCATATCTTTTGGTGTGAATCCTTTGTCAATGAATCGAGTCATGAAGAATTGGAATTCGTTCTAATGCATGAAGCGTTGCATTGCACTTGGGCACATCATCTCAGAAGAAATGATAGGAATCCTGAGTTATGGAATATCGCAACTGATTATGCAATCAATGGCGAGTTAAATAGATCAGGTTCAATATCCTATTGGAAGATGCCAAAGGATGCATTGTATGACAGCAAATATGATGGCAAAACTGCTGACGAAATCTACGCTATATTGCTTCAGGAAAAAGATCAGAAAGATAAAGAAAATGATCAGTCTGATAATTCTTCTGACGATGGCGATCAATCCGATGGATCATCCGATGGTGATTCTGATGGTGATTCTAATGATCAAGATCAAAGCAATGGCGGTGATAAAAAAGATGGTGATGATTTGGCGAATGCCAATGAAGGTAAACCATCTAACACTAGCCAAGCGGGTGGTGTTTGGGATGCAGTGAGCCAAGATGGAAAACCATTAACCAAGCAAGAAAATATTGATGCTCAAAGAGAATTGGCTAACAAAGTCCGATTGGCTGACAGCATGAGTCGATCTTGCGGTAGTGGTTATGACAACTCATTCAACCGAAGGGTGAATGAAATTGATGTGGAAACTGCCAACTATCTTGAGAAAATTCAGGATTGGTTGGTCAGCGTTTTCCCTGATCAAACATCTTGGAATCGACCACATAGAAACCATATATGGAAAGATTCTACTTACAAGAAAGGAAACTATCTTCCGAGTAGGGTCAGTTCAGTTATGGGTGGCACTTTGGCAATCGCCATTGATTGCTCAGGATCAACTCGTTATTACTTGGATGGTTTCGCCAGTCAGGTACAGGGATTGATTGAGCAATGCAACATTGAGAAGGTCAAAGTTTGTTGGTGTAGCACCATAGTTCACCATGACAAAGAAGGGAATTATTGGGATGAGTTCGATATCTCTGCGGGTGAGTCATTAGACTTGCAAGTGAGGGGTAGCGGTGGAACCGAATTAACTCCGATCTTTGAATTGGTGAATAACTATACCGATGATGTTGCCGATCTACAGGGTCTAATTGTTTTTACTGATGGAGAATTTTACCCAGTAAAAGCAAAACATGAGCCTGATATTCCAGTCCTATGGGCAACCACTCGTATGGATTGGGGTGTGACTGAATCTGAGTTTGGGGAAGTAATCCATCTACCTCCCCATTGCCTAACAGCAGACTTAGATTTAGCTAGTTAGGATTGGTGCAAAAAGGGGGGTTTTAAGGGTATGTCATACCCTTACTACCCTCCTAACTTTGCATTAGACGAGCAATGGTGAAGCCATTTTTTGTGAGATTCGCCTTAATAGCATCATTTGGTGTTATTAATGGGAATTATCCCAAACTCAAATAAGGAGAAACAATTATGCATTTAGATTATTTAGAAAGACGAAAGTATGTAGAGAATCTTGGAAAACAATGGAGAAGTGAAGTCAAGGACAATGATGATATTGTTCTTGGTAGTGATGATGCTTCCGACATTATTCCATCAGTAGAGTCTTATATTTCTTTTTTGGAATCTAAAAAAGATGATTTAGCTTATTCGATTAAACATAGGATAGATGCTATTGAAGAAGGTATAAGGTATCAAAAAGAGTTTATTAATAAACTCCAAGACGACCCTGATTACTTAAAATCTTGAACCAACTGAAGAGACTCAGTGAAAATCTGAGCGAAACCCAATCGAAAGATTGGGTCTTGGTGTCAGTGTAATGCTGACTAAATTAACTTTCATTTATAGGAGATAAAATATGAATGAGATAATCGATGATCTAAAGATCAAAGAAGAAAACATTCACAAGCTGAAAGGATTTCTTGATGACAATAAGTTCTATGGAAAAACTACTGGCTTCGCTGAAAGTCTTTTCAAGCACTTTGAAAAGAAGGGTGAATTGTCTGACAAACAATGGCATTGGGTACTGAAACTTGTCGATCAAGTTCAGAATCCAAAGCAAGAAAAAGCTGAGAAAAAACTACATAATATAAATGGTGTTTATTCTCTGCTCAGACGAGCGGTATCACCAAAGAATAAATCATTTCCTAAATTGTGGCTGAGACTTGATGACCAAGATATAAAAATATCCAAAGCATCAAACAAGTCTAAGCACAAAGGACAATTATTTCTCAGCAATGGGAAGTGGGGATATGAAAATATTTACTTTGGGCGTATCGAAACCGATGGCGATCTTTACTTATCAAAAGATGGCAAAGAGGTTCAGGAAAAACTAATCGATCTATTAAATAGATTGGTTAGTGATCCTGAGAAAGTCGCAAGTGAATATGGAAAACTTACTGGCAACTGTTTTGCTTGTCATAAACAACTGTCCGATGACCGATCTATTGAAGTAGGTTATGGGAAAGTTTGTGCTGATAAGTTTGGGTTGCGTTGGGGATAAGTGATGATATTGACTGGTTGTTTTAATAATGACCAGTCAATATTTGATTTCTCATATGGTTTCCCTATTTGAGTTCTGATAAACAGTCATTTTGGGTGATGTCTAGGCATTACCCAACATGAGAAAATGCGTTAGAACGTAAATAAGGAGTCCATTTTTCCTAGAATTAGTATGAAAATGCTAGTTTTGGGTGGATTTCTATTAATGGGCGATTCATTCGCCTTAATTTAATCTTACTATATAGGAGACAAATTATGAGTAAGAATTTGATAGACGAACAAGATCAAGAAAACTGGAATGTAGTTTTAGATGATCTTAGAGAGTCAGGAATAATAAATATGTTCGGTGCTCCATCTTGGTTGCAAGATAATTTTTGTGTTTCTAAAAAAGAATCGCAACAAATTTTCAACAACTGGAGAGAAACTTACAATCGCTAGTTATAAATAAATAAAATTTGACCCTATCGGTCTATGTCTTTTTAGATGTGGATCGGTAGGGTCTTTTTTTTTGGTCTAAATTTTGTGGTCTTGGAGATAGAGTGAAAATATTATCCGAATCTAAAATATTTCTGGGAATGAAAATATTTTGGGAGCTGACGGGAATTTTTCGAGAGCCGTGTAAAACTAAAAATATTTTTTTACCCCAGCAACGAAAAAAAATTCTGATTGGACTAGTCTCTCCAATTCCAACACTACCTTTAACTAAATATTGACCAGTCAATATTACACGCACTAAGATACCAAGAAGTTATTGTCATACTTATTTGGAGTTAGTCTTTTGATATCTTTATGATTGCATTATTTGGTTAAATCATTATAATTTGTATTAAATATAAGCGCATTCAGAGTAATTATCATGAGTAAAGAAAAAGACATCCTAACACCATCACAGATTGAGCCTAATCTTCCTAAAGATTATTCAGCCCCTAGTGCGCATTGCAATCTGTCTGTCTTGCAAGAAGCAGAAGAAACAAACTCCATTTTAAAAAACCAACAAAAAGATGCCGATCCTGAGTATCTTGCTATGTTAGATGAAAAAGCCAAGATGCAAAAAGAAGGCAAGTTAGCAGATAGAAAAGAGCCAAGCGAAAAACCTTTTGAGTGGAAAGCTGTCGAAAAGTTTTTAATCGAAAAAGAGTTTAAGTTCGATGAAGAAAAGGGTCATTATGTAGACAGAAGAGGACACATGAGAGAGACTAAAGAAAAAAAATATCCTGTAGATGTTCATCTGCTCCAAAAAATATGCGCCATGCATCCAATCGTAAAGAATGTCCACAAGTTGTTAGTTATTTGCAAACTTAAAAGAAGCCTTTACCAAAGAATTAATACAGCAAAGTCATCTTGTAGAAAGGTACTCAACAAAGAGCAGATGGTAAAGATTGCAAACATCTTAGAGTTAGAAGATTGGAGAGTCTTAATAGATAGACAAGAATTAGATGCCATGTCAAAAACAGAGAACAAGATAAAGAAAATAAAAGAAGATATGGAATCTTACAGAAGCAAAATCAAAGACTTACAAAGAGAATTACAAAAACAAAAACAAGGAGTAAACGATGATTAAATATTTTTGTGATGACTGCGAAAAGGAAATGGTGATAGACCAACATCCTTTGGATATTGATTGTGAAGTGGCAGAGGGGGTCGATCTTTTGTACCATGAATCGGGAATACAGGTCGATTCATACGACAGAAGAAGAGATGAGGTCAGCTATCAACATCAATGCAAAGAGTGTCATCTTAAAGCAAATAAAGAAGAATCCTTTTATTATGATTGGGGTGTAGCATGACCGAACAAAGAAAAGAGATAAAAGAGTTTTTTGATAGAGGGGTTTATGCAACCATCATTCATTACAAGACTCAAATCAATGGACATTGGGGTTATAAAACAGAATGCTATGTTTATGATAATGAGTACAGAGCAGTTGAACATGGACAAGATGCCATCTTTGACCGCAAACTATATTTCAGCGAAGAGCAACTAAGAAAGGCATTGGAGTTCCTAGCAGAAAACAAGCGATACGATTTCGCATCCAACTTTGTTGAGGTGGTAAAAGTATCTAATATTGACCAGTCAAAATTAAGGAGTGCAACATGACTGAATTACAAAAAGAAGAGACACATAACTTTATGTGCAGATTATCACAAGAAGATCACCAAAAACTTAAAGTGATCTCTAGTGCCTATAACAGAAGCATGACTTCTCAGATCAGACAGCTTATTCAAGATTGCTATCGAGAGCATGGTGATGGTATGGAGGAACATTTGGCGGGAAGAATACAGTCAGGCTATCCAAACACAGAAGCGAGGGATAAGATTTTAGAAGAGAATAAGCACAAGATGGAAGAGTTAGACGATGATAATGTTCCTTTCTAACGAAACGAATGCAGAATCATTTTTTGTAGCTTAACTTCCTGTTGGGTTTTTCTTTTGGGAAACCAATAATCTGATAGGACATCCAAGCCAAACCTCAAGGGGTCGATCTCATGATCTCTTGGGGTTTTTTCTTTGGCGACCACATTCCATAATAAAATTTCAACTCTCGGACTTGCGTTCTTTTGTAAATATTTTTGCACGCCAGACAAGATCAAAGCTCTGGTTGGGGGTTGTGGTGGGGAAAAATTATTCTTCATATCACGAAACTCCCAAGAAGGGCTTCCAACATTTGCACCAGACTTGAAAATTATTTCTGTATATTTCTCACCAACATGGTGCTGATCTACTGTGATTTTTTTTTCTATTAAGAGTTTGTCGATTGGCACTTGGTCAGTGACTTTCATGTGGTGAAAAGGACTATGCTCTCCCTTTGTGATAGAGAAAGAATGTCTTGCTCTTAACTCCTTGTTGCCTAACTCATTAACGACAATCTTAGAAGTCTGTTGTCCATTCGTAATCTTCGTCAAAGCCCATGTCCTCTGAGATTTCATCAAATCTACCACTATTCAGATCATATCGCAACTTAGCAACTCCCTGACTGCCTTGAAAATTCCATCTTACTTTCTGAACATGGACATCAGTATCGCTATCATTTCGGACAACACTTATTAAGAAATCCGCTTTGGTGTACCAAGAGATTGACCCCGATATGTCAAGACCTGTAGCAACTAGATTGTCTCTGTTTGCGGGTTTTGCGGGATGAGCAACAAAGAGGACAACAGACTGAGTTTGTTTAGCCCATTGAGTGACTTTGGTTAATAGCTTATTGATCGCTTCGGTCAACAACTGATTGCCTTGCTTGATGTCTATAAAGTTAAATGGATCAATCACTAGAACAGAAGTGTCTGCTCTGAGCAATGCGCTTGATGCAAAGTCTAATATGCCATCAATCGTAAAAGGACTGCCCGCTTGGTGATCTTGGAATACAAAGTTATTCTCAATAAACTCTAAAGCATATTCCATTTCTTCCTGATTCATTCTATTGTCTTTGCCTTTGAAGAATGGCTTACCAACAATCTTAGATGCCAACTGCAATGCATGAAGCTGAGGTGGTTTCTCGAAGGATGCAAAACAAGTTTTCATTCCCTGTTTCGCAAGACGAATGCACATCTCATCCACCAATTCTGATTTTCCATGCGATGGATATCCCGTTACGACATACAAATTTGATGGGTTGAAGCTGATCAACCTATCCAGTGATGGCAGACCCAACTGCACACCCTTTGGATATCCATGATCGTATAATTCCTGTATTGAATCTTTGTAGGTGTAAATGGTGTTCAATCCCGCAAGAGGTAATGGTGTTGCGTTCTCAATCGCATCGACAATCTTTTCTGTCCCGCCTGTCATTAAGACTTCATTCACATCCTTGTATTGACCCAAGTCAACCTCGTAGGACTTGGCTTTTCCAATCCTTCTACCCAACACTTCCTTTAAAGAATCTCCCGCAGTATCTTGATCAGTCAGTAAGATTGACTGGTCAATATTTGACAAGATCGTTTCTGCATCACGAAGATAGTCGTACTTTTTATCGTCTGCTGTGTTGTCTTTTACTTTCGATGGCGCACCATTTGGGACTGATACAATGAGAGTATTGTGTTCATCTTCACCGAATCCTATTCCCGCAGTCGCTAGACTCAGGACATCCATCTCTCCCTCTGCAATTATTATTCTTTTCTGCCCATTGAGTTTCTCTGGCAAGTTGTATAAAGTTTTTGCACCGCCTTTTGTTTGCGTAAAGTATTTGTGTTCATCACTTGCTGATCTCCATTTGATCGCATAAGTCACACCATCTTTCTTGTATGGAAACCCAACGCTCGGCAACTCACCACTTCCATTGAACTTATGTTTCGAGAAGATAATCCCAAACTTCTCAATCACCTCTTCTGATATTCCCCTAGCCATCAACCAGTCTTTCGCAGTATCGTCAGGCTTGAACACTGTGGTGTCCAACGCCTTAAAAATATTTTTGTTTGGCGGAAAATTGTGCGTCTGTTTTTCCGAAACTCTACCCTCGATGCCACAATGATGACAGCGATACAAAGCACAATCTGAAGAGACTGTGATTGATAATGGTCTATCTGATTTGTTTTTCTTTCGTGTTGAACTACACGAAGGACATTTGGTTTTGTGACTGCCGAAATCTAGGCTTTTTGAAATTGATAATAATTCATTCTGAAGATTGGTGTTTAAATCCATAATAATACCTACTGGTTATATACTAACTATTACTTAACTAACAGTATATTTACAGACTGGTATTATACTAATACTAGTATATACTAGTTATAGCTGATTTTGATTGGGTCAGCTTATTCATATGAAATCTCCTATATGAGAAGAGTCTACTGAACTAGTTTTCGGTAGGCTCTGTCATGGAGAAACTATCAAGAACACTGATCGCATTTTCAGCTAATACCTTTCTTTCTATCTTTGGTCTTTTCGACATTTCTAAAAAGAACATTGCCAAATAATCAGGATCAACTTCTGCACTATCGCATATCATTTTAAACTCCTCACCATCTGCAATCCAATCTGCAACATCTGTCACTCTTTCTGAATCTTTTGAATGGAAATCTCTAATGGCTTGCTTGAGTATTGCTCTGCAAATATCAAATGCCATTTGTTCATCTGTCGATAACACTTACTTCTATCTCCGCTCTTGGATTCTCTTTGTCGATACCATGAAAAATATGTTTTTCTTTAACGCTTCTATCGTTCTCATAAATCCTACCTTGCATCAAATCCAGTATTAAACTTTCATCTAAATCAGGTCTGCGATTCTGATAATAAATTGTAATCGTGACCGAAACATCCTTCTCTTTTGGTATCAATGTTTCTTGTTGTGGGCACTGCCAAGCAAAATCTTCAGAGTATTTAAGGGCTTGTTTTGACTTAATAAATCGTGGCTTCCCACCTATCTGAACAAGCCTTCTACTGTTGGCTTTGCTGTAGCATTGTCCTTTAACAACAAACCTAATACTATCACCCATTAATCACCTACACAAGAAATTTAGCAACAATCTATTGACACCATCTATACAATCTATATACTTTGTATTTCACAAGGAACTCAAACAGGACTTTTTATGAACAAAACAATTACGCCAGTTGTTGAAAAATCTGCACTCCCCACCAAAAAAAGATCGACTTGGAAATGGAATCTACCCCTTGAGTCTATCAAAAAAGGGGAGCTGATAAAACTCGAAATGTCAGAGGATGAAGCCAGAGATAGTAGCAACACAATCAGAACCATTGTCCACAGATTCCAAAAGAAAACTCCATCAAAGAAATTTACAGTCAGGCTAGTCATCAACGATGTTGCTGAAGAGTTGGATTGGGAAGGCATAGGTATTTGGAGAACAAGATGAAGTACACCAACAAACACAATCTTCCATCTGTAGTGGTTAATGCATTGATGCATGATACTTATTCTTCTGCGGGATCGGACTACAGCATGACCACACTCATAAAAGCACCGCAACAAGTCATACTGGAAAGAGAAAATCAAAGCGCATTGACACAAGATGTTTCTGATCTAATATTTTCAAGAACTGGAACTTGGAATCACGATGGTCTTGAGGCGGGAAACAAAGACAACAAAGATGTTATCTGCGAGAAGAGACTTGCGATAGAGATTGATGGTGTAAAGATATCAGGCGCAACCGATGTATATGATCGTATTAAACATCATGTCATTGATTATAAAACCACATCATACTATGCAGTCAAAGATGCATTAAAAGGCGGTGCTGTAAAGCCTGAGTGGGAAAAGCAGACCAATGGCTATGCTTATATGTGGCGAGCAAATGGCTACACAGTAAGAGGAATTAAGATCATTGCGATACTCAGAGATTGGAGTCGTGCAAACTCATTCCGAGATAAGAACTATCCACCTACACCGATAGTTGAACTGAATGTTCCATTGTGGAATGAGCAAAAGCAGAAATGGTATTTAAGAGATAGGGTTGATCTTCATGAGTTGGCAAAAGCTGAATATGAAGTGAGCGGGGAAACTAACGAGTGTTCTGATGAAGAACGATGGAAAATACCTGATACTTGGGCTTTGAAGCTCAAGGGTAGAAAGAGAGCAATCAAAGTTTACAAATCAGAAGCAGAAGCACATCAGAATATGGACAGCGAAGAACACTTTGTTGAACACCGAGAAGGTAAAGCAAACAAGTGTGAGAACTATTGTCCATGCAGAGATTTTTGTCCTCAGTATGAAGCTGAGACTAAATAATGACCAGTCAATATTAAAGGAGACTACTATGGCTAAAGAATTAACATATAAAGAAGTTTGGGACACACTCTCAAATGTCGATTGTTCAGAGCATATCGAGAAGAAGATGAACCTCTCATATCTCTCATGGGCTTGGGCATACGGTACATTGATGGAACACCATAGTGATGCACAGTTTACATTTCAAGCATTCGCTGACTCAGATGGGATCATGAGGGATGCAATGTTTTATCCCGATGGAAGTGCGAGTGTTCACGTCACTGTTTCTATAGGCAATCTTTCGAGATCAATGTGGTTGCCTGTAATGGACAATCGAAACAATGCAATTTCTAATCCAACCTCAAGACAGATATCTGATGCGAAGATGAGATGCTTGGTTAAGTGCATAGCGATGTTCGGTCTTGGTCATTATATTTTTGCGGGAGAAGATTTGCCTAGCGAGAAAAAAGAAAGCGGTTCAGCAGACAAACGTGATGATACCTCCAACCCACCCCCAAGTGGTGAGTCTGCTGAATCCAAAGAAGATGTCGTTGATGAAAAATTCATAGAGATAGTCGAGACATTTACTGAAGATGTTGAGACAGTTGAATCTCTTGAGGAGTTCTTCATTGACAACAAAGATGAGTTTAAGAAGCTCAAAACAACAAGCGAGGAGACATACAACAGATTGATCAAATCGTTTGCTAAAACTAAAGCCGATCTAAAAAAGGAGACAGAAGATGAATGATCGAATTAAGGTTGAAGGTGCAGTATTTGCGAACACCTATAAAAAAGCAAAGAACCATCCTGATTTTACAGGCAAGATCGAACTGAGCAAAGCTCTATTGAAAGAGTTGGTCGAGAGAGCGAAAGCCAATCAAGACATTTCAGTAAGTGTTGCAATGTGGGATCGTACTTCTAAAGATGGAAAGATATATAAGTATGTTTCTGTTGAGCTTCCTGAGATCAAGGAAGAAGAAGTGGAAGTATTTGAAGATGAGATACCATTTTGAGTGCTCTAAGTTTTGAAGCTGTAAAGGTTCGGATTACTCAGAACAAACAGGGAGTCTATCTGGTGCTTAATGTCCATCCAGACGAAGTGCCAGAGGACTTGCTGAGAAGTTGGGTTGGTCAGAGATACTACTGCGCTATGGTAGGCATACAAGAAGATGAGACTCCTGTTCCACATCAGCCAATCAGAAAGAAAACAAGTGGTCAAAAGTATGTGGACAGAGCGGGGATCATGGCAAGGGAAAAAGAATTTTGGGAGTTTGCAGAAGTCGAGAACGAAGAAGATGCTTCTGAGTTTATAAGAGAATTTTGCAACATACATTCAAGAAGCGAACTCAAGAACAACGAGTTTGCTCAGATTCTTTTTGATGACATTAACAAGAAATATAACAAATGGTATGAGCAACATGACAAATAAATACATAGTAGAAATTGAAGTCACAGGCACAGAGATATATGAAATCGAATCCGATGTTTCTTTAACAGAACATGAACTGGTTTACAGAGCAATCAATAAGGATAAGCCTGATAATTGGAAAACAAATGGTGATTCACCTTACAGCATTTCTGTAATAGAAGGAAAACTAGAAATAGATGAGTCTTTAAAATGAAAAAGAAAGCAAAGCAAGACGACAAGATCAATCCGCCTTATTACAAGAAAGGAATACAGGTTACTGACTTTATACTTTCTCACGATCTTGGTTGGTGCGAAGGGAACATTATAAAATATATTGTCAGACACAAGATCAAACACGAAGAGAATCCGATACAAGATTTAACAAAAGCCAAGTGGTATTTGGAAAAACTAATTGAAAATTTAAAGACATAATGAGCCGAGAAGAAAAAATGTTTGCGCGTTGTTGGAACGACTCATGTGTAGGTTGGGGGGAATAACCCCCTCAACTTAATTAGGAGATAGAAATGAAAGCGTTAGGTTTATTTATATTTTTACTAGGAATGTTTGTGTTCACAAGCGGTTGGGTACTTTTAGATTTGGCTTCTATGCCATTGAAGAATGATCTTTATTCGTTAGACATATTGGGTTTCTTTAACAATATGTTTTCGTTAGACCCAACTGTTGCAAGTTTTCAATCTATTATGTCTTTGCTGTTTATTGTTATGGGATGTTTCATTTGCTATAGCGGTAGCATCTTAATCAAATATTGACTGGTCAAAATTTGGAGAACAAATGGAACAATTCAAATATTCAAAAGAACTGACAAGAGAAGAAAACTTTAGCCATTGGAGACTGTCTAACTCAAAAGAAAGACTTCATCACAACCAAAGGCTTTTATCCGAAGAAGAAGCACAAGAACTGTTTGATAAGTATTATCCCGATGAGCAAAGAACTAGATGAAAGAAAAGAAGATTGGTGGGCTTGGCATAGGCTAAACCCTCATGTATGGAGATTGTTTGAGAAGTACACTTTCGAGGCAATCAAGAGCGGTAGAGAGAACTACAGTGCATGGGCAGTCATTCAGAGGATTCGTTGGCACACAACGATAGAGACACAAGGATCAGACTTCAAAATATCAAACGATTACATAGCTTTCTATTCCAGATTGTTCCATGTGAAACATCCAGAATATGATGGCTTTTTTAGAACCAAGAAACTGAAAGGCGAAGATGAGCATTAAAGTATTAAATGGAAACTGCATGGAAGTGCTTGATCAACTTCCAGAGAAGTCAGTCGATTCCTGTATCACTTCTCCGCCTTACTATGGACTCAGAGATTACAACACTGGCAAATGGGTTGGTGGTGATCCTGATTGTCCTCACAAGCGAATGACTAAGATCAGTAAAGACACCGATACAGGACATAAGAATATGTATGAGCATGGAGATGTGGTCGGTGATGCAATTTATAAAAGCGTTTGTCCGAAGTGTGGAGCAACAAGAGAGGACAAGCAGATAGGCTTAGAAGATTCACCTGAAGAATATGTTGAGAGCATGGTGGAAATGTTTAGGAAAGTTAGACGAGTGCTAAAAGACGAAGGAACTGTTTGGCTTAATCTTGGTGATTCATATGTAAGCACACATCCAACAGGAACTAGGGATTCAGATACAGGGTGGAAACATGGGGAACTGTCACAAGGACATCAAGCGAGAGCGGGTGGTGCGGGTGGCATATATAAAGTGAAAGACCTTATGGGAATCCCGTGGATGGTTGCTCTTGCTTTAAGAGCGGATGGTTGGTATCTAAGACAAGACATTATATGGCATAAACCTAATCCAATGCCTGAAAGCGTGACTGACCGATGCACCAAAGCACATGAATACATCTTCTTGCTTACCAAACAAAGAAATTACTATTATGATCATGAGGCAATTAAAGTGCCTGTAAAACAAGATTGGGGAACAAGGGATAGAACCGAAGGAAAGTATCACAATGAAGGTTCTGGGCTGTCTCCGCATACAGGATTAGAAGATTCTTACGAAAGTGCAAACAAGCGATCTGTTTGGACTGTCACCACAAAACCATTTAAAGGTGCACACTTCGCTGTGTTTCCGCCTGATCTAATAGAACCATGCGTTCTTGCGGGCTGTCCTAAAGATGGAACTGTTCTTGATCCTTTCGGGGGTGCGGGCACAACTGGCTTAGTTGCTGATCGGAATGATCGGAATGCTATATTGATTGAACTCAACGATGAATATGCTGAGATGTCCAGAGATCGACTCTATAATGATGCTCCACTGTTCGTGGATGTAGAATAATTTTATCTATTAAATCTAAGTTAGTGTTAGTCGCAGCCTGACGCTTCCTGAAAATATTTTTTTTGCAGCCGGGGCGCAGCCGGATAAAATATTTTAGTAAGGTTACAACTGGTGCAAGGAATGTAGCAGTAGGTCAATCAAATATTGACTGGTCAAAATTAGAGTGCGAAGTCTGCGAAGGGGATATTGGCTCTTTCTTTAATGACTGGAACAACCGCTAATCGCCTGTCTCTTTCGTTCTCAAGCTGTTTGAGAAGCTGTGCTTTCACTGTAGGGGAGATAGTCTTTGACATCATGATCTTATCTCTCTTGGTTCGCCAGTTTTTCATATAACGATCAATGGCTAGGACTGCTTTCTTAGAGTTCATAATGTCGGCATGAGATTCCCTATAAGCGATGTATTCGTCAGTTCTTCCTTCTTTCTTTAATCTGTTGAGGGTTTGAACCACTTGATTCACTTCGCCTCTAAGCTCATAGAATTGCTGTTGTAAGCCACCACCCCTACTGGTCTGCACAAAACGCCTCATAACAGGCATCCTATCTGCGCTAGGCGGTATAAAGTCCCTATCAGTGACAGACCTTGTGACTGCATCGACAGCACTCATAACATAACTTCCCAGTGAGCCACCATATCCTTGCATCACATACTGCACTTTTATAGGAGATATATTGAAAAACTCTCCCACCAATCTAGCCACTTCATTGGTGCTGTACTGTGATTGATATCCCTTCTCAAGCCCTTCTTCCATATAAAATGGAACGATGTCTTTTTTAGTGTAGCTGTCATGGTTCATAATGGCATCAACCAAAGGTGCAATCGCTTGAATACCCATAGAAGGTTCAAACTGACCGCCAATAGGCAACGCAGGAAAAGCGAGGGAGGTAGCCAGTTGTCTGTTCATACTGCTTGCAACATCAGCTATTGTGCTTTCTCCCATCAAACCATCCATGAGTCTTTCGGGGAACACCTTTGCTATAACACCAACCTCGAAAGGTATGGGAATCTTAATTGCAAAATCATCTGCAATAGGAATAATCCAGTTGTCATCCCTGACTTCCCTTCTTGCGTTTTTATATTCGTCTGTGTCGCTGACCATTGCATAATAGAGCATTGTCAGCATTCCTATAGAACCAAGTCTTAACAGCATATTCTGAGATATCTGTGCTGGTGTAAGTGATATTCGATCAGATGCGTATTTACCAGACGCTGAACGATAAAGGACATCAAGACCTTGTATTCTTGCGTTTAAGAAAGGAACTGCTGAGGTATAGACTTTAAATAAAGGAGAGTTTCCTCTGCGTCCAAAGTTAATAACTTCAAGTGCCTGATAAGATGCTTCAGACTCTGCAATTATTTCTGCCTCTTGTTCGCTAACCCCTTCTGCAACCTTCCTGTTGTAGGTTTTCTTATATACATCTTTATATACATCTATTCTGGTAGCCGCATCTGATTTTGTTGTCATTTGACCCAGAGCGTCCCAGACAGTCCTAACCCCATTTCTAATAGTTAGTCCTTCTTCTAACTTATCAACCTGCTGTCTAATATATTTAGCAACATCTTTAGGATCGTTTGAGAAATCATAACCACCAACAACAGCCATTCTTTTTAGTTTGTCGAACACCTCGTTACCGCTTGATGTAAAGAAATTTTTAGCAGTACCAACAACAGGTGTCATGCTTGCACCCGATGTGACATAGGCAGACAAAGTATCACGCATCATATTAACAATTACGAAGTCTGGACTTCTCGTAATCATGTCTCTTAAAGCACCAGCAGGTATAGCCAATGCTTGTTCAATACCCCTGTATGGGCTAACACCATAACCCAATAAAGAATCAAGCAACATTGGGTCATTAACTCTAAACCAAACCTCTTTTCCCTGACCGCCATCCTGATACCAGATAATATCTTTAGTAACCTTGTCTGGTTTTTCTTTTAGCTGAACCGCATTACCTGCATTAACAGCATCTCTGGTAACATATTTAAGGGCTTGGTTTCTCATGGCTCTATTAAGTAAAGCCATTGAGTTTCGGGTGATTGCCTCCAGCATATCCACATTAACAGGAGCACTAGAACCCTCTAACTCTACATCAAACGGACTCTTGCCAAGCATTCTTCCACCAGTAGAAGGTCCGTCATATTTTTCATCTTCTTCAAAGTGTCTATAGAAAGGATAGTAGGCAGATTTTTCTTCCCATTCTCGACCTAGCTCTTCATCAAGAATGCCTGTTTTGACAGAAAACCTAATAAGAGAGCGATTAAATGCCTGATAGTTGTCGTACCATTCCTTAATGATAGGGTATTTTTTAACCATTTCATCAGCTTTAGCAATCATCTCATCGGTTACAGGCGTTTCAACCTCTCTACCGCTATCTCTAAGACTAATAGCTCTTTGCACAATAGAATATGCTTTGGCGTATTCTTCTATAGGAATATTAGCTTGTCGCCCGTAAGAATGAAGCCTTGCAAGAGCACCAATTAAACCGCGCTCAATGGCTTGACCATCCATTGTTTTCATTTCGGCATTATCAACAACGATAGCTTGAGCACCATTGGTTGTGGTTCTTAATTCAATACCTCCTCTTAACAGCATCTCAGCCATAAGACCTCTTGCCCTAGATGCAAAAGCCAGCCAAGATGTAGCAGATGCGTCTGCCTCGTATATAATGCCTGTTTTTTCTTGTGATTGTCTCTCTCCTCTTGCCACAGACTCATATTCATAAACAATCCTTTGTCTAAAGCGTTCAAAGGCTTGATCAATATTAGTATTTGGAAATATGTTTTTTAGAATAGACTGAAAGGCTGTGAGATTTTGGTTATCAGCAACAGCTTGTTTTGGTTTTTCTTTTCCATAAGAAACATCTTTTAATATCTCGTACTCAGATTCCCATTTTGCTGTGCTAAGTCTCCTCGAAGCTCTAGTAACAGTAGGGTCATCCATTGACTCATCAATCACCTCTTCTATAGTTTTTCCTTCACCGAACCCTTCTACATTGTATTTCTCTGCGCTCTTATAACCTACTGCTGTGGCATAAGGGTCTGCGTTGAGGTTCCATAATGGTATAGCACCTCTTGAGGTGCTCTTAACATTGGTTTCAGCCTTAGCATATAGCTCTTGTTGCTGTTCTTCGGTTAGGGTTGGTGCATCTTTTATGCGCCTACTAGCTCTACTAGGTGCATCTTCTACAGCTTTTATTCTTGGGAAGTAACCCCATCGTGCCCAACCATTATTGCCATCCCAACGAACATCTCCTGCTCTTAATTCATAAGTATGTATTGTTGATGGGGTTGTTTGAGGTGTGCCAAGCACATCCATAATACTATCCATCTGATTAAATAGTCTTTCTTGATTTAAATCTACTGCACCTGTTTTATCTATTTGTTCTTGCCTTCTTCTAGCTCTATCTGCGGCTCTTACTTTTTCAGGAGTAACTTTAGATTCATCTACATAATATTGTGCATCACTTAAAAATGGAGTAATAATATCTCCTTCTCGTAAATCTCTTTGTGGTGATGCTTGATACATAGTGATAATAGCATTTGGATTACCTTTAATTTCCATAAGTTTATTTATAAACTCACGCTCTTCTTGTTGTTCTTGTGGTGTTCTAGCTGTGCTATATTGTAAAAATTCATTTCTGGCACTTTGTATATCTTGTGTTGCATAAGGATATGTAAATGGAAATGAGGCTACGTTAAAACCTTCAGGTGCAGCATCACTAGCTTGTATTAAATTTAATTGATGCGCAGGCGGCCCATACTGTGCAGGAACATAGTCAGCTACATGACCAGAAGATTCATCTCGTTCCTGTATTCTCCTACTAGCTCTAGTGGTAGGTTGAAACGGGAATGTCTCAACGCCTTTATTCCGTGTATTAATACGATCAATAATTTGTGCTGTTTTGCTAAACCCTGCTGGCAACCGATCACGACCCACACCTGTTCCATCTACATAGCTTTGAACATAATATAGAA
>Ga0209756_1000878_pt1 | contig 28938 bp, 18 predicted proteins | sample ETNvirenome_6_85_FD_184071 | JGI IMG/M metagenome (GOLD analysis project Ga0209756, IMG submission 184071) | Marine viral communities from the Pacific Ocean - ETNP_6_85 (SPAdes) (version 3) | ecosystem: Environmental > Aquatic > Marine > Oceanic | place: Pacific Ocean | collected 2013-06-19 | reverse complement strand
CTCTTCACAATTTATTTCGACATCTACACAACTACCATCATTTAATGCGTTTACATATTCTATACCTTTATCTGAATATACCCAAGATTTTCTATTATCTATAATACACTTTAAATCGGGCATTGGGCAAGACTCAGTAGTAATTTTAGTTACGATGTCACATTCATTAAAATTAACTTGTATATTATCAATTAATAAACAAACATCACATTCATAATTTTCAATTTCGATACCAATAAAAAATTGTTTATTTGGGTAACATTTTTTAAGTGCTTCACAAATAGATGTGGGAATATTAAAATTTAATGTTTGCCATTGTGGTTCAAATATATTAGTTAGTCCTGTAAATCCATTACTAATCAATTCTTGTGTTATTTGATCTTTTACAGTAACTTCATCATATTCATCACCTTCAATTATAACACCACTATAATTTTGTGGTGTAAACTCCCATATTGGATTTATATTATTAGTAAGTGGTAATGTTGTTAAATTATAATGAGTTAAACTTGGTGGTATTGTTCCAATATTATTATTATCTACCTCTATTGTGAAATTTATTTTTAAATCATCAATAAAACTTAAATATGTGTCACAATCATTTAATAATTTATCATAACCACTTTGTATTGTATTGCCCCATTCATCATAACATAATTGAGCTGATATTTCCATATCAGAAATTAGTTGATATAAATCTTGTATTATTACATTTATTTTACCTAAAAATGATACACAACATGGTGATTTTAATTGTGGTTGGGAAGCTTCTCCTTTTTTAGCTTGGAATTCTTCTAATTTAGTGTTTAAATTACTTAATTTTAAATTTATTTGATTGATAGTTTCTTTCTCATCACCATTTAGTTTATTAATTACCTTTACCGCTTCTGTTTTTCTATTAGTAAGTCTAGTGATATGAGAAGCGTCTGTAACTTTAATTCTATTTAATGTTAAATTTTGTGTTTCTGTTATTGTTATATTGGGACCATTTCTTAAAGTTTCTGGCTCAACATCTAATATGTCAGATACTACCTTAGTATTATCAATTATATTATTTTGTTGTTGTTCTTCTACACTAGATTTAGTATTTAATTCTGGTATGTCACAATTAGTTGAGGGGGTTAAATCGTCTATTCTATTTAATGCGTCATTATATTGTTGGGTATATAAAGATGATTTTTCAGTATTTCCATCAGATTTTGCTTGATTAAGTAAAACATTAGATGTGTTAGCTATATTACATTCAGTTATTAATTTTTTATAAACATCTTTTTCTTTATTTATTTCTGAAGTTTTTTCATTAACACAAATATTATACTCATTAGATTCTTGTTCTGGTGTAGTTATTGTTGAATTATTTCTACAATATTCAGCCACATCAAACCCATCAAGGATATTAATTTGTTGTTGGTATACTCCACATTCTATTGATGTAGTTTGTTCACTTTGAAGACTATTGATGGATACTTTTCTTTTTTGAATACCGCTTAATTCTTTATTTATTTCATCAATAATTGTTTGTTGTTCCAATTTTTTATTTTGGGAATCATCAATTAATTTTTTCTTAGTAAAATTTGTTTCTGATATTTCTACTTGTGTTGTAATTAAACTTCTATCTATATTTGAAAGACTTTTTCCTCCAGTAGTTCCTGAAATACAATCTTCTAATATTCCTTGTATTTCAATTGTTTTATTTAATACTGATCTACTATTAAATAATAGTCCCGCCCAATACATACAATCACCGGGTGGAAATAATGCACATATACTCTGAGTTGTTATATAGTTATAGTCAATATCAATAATTTGACCGTTAGGGGTTAAGTTAAATATGGTATTATCGCATACAGGATAAAAAGAAAATGAACCTTCTACTCTATCAAAACAACTACCATCATTTATTAACCCTATTTGTGTTAAAATATTATCATAAATATTAATATTAGTACTCACATTGGGGTCAGTTCCAATTGGTAATGTATTATTACTAATATCTTCCATTATTTGATTCCACTTGAAACTATACAATTCTTTAAATGGAGAAGGTTTACCATACAATTCTACTACTTGACCACCTAAAGCTTCACAACATTCTACTGGTGGATTTAATTGTATTACTCGTTTTGTCCAGATTTCTTCTTCACCATCATTCCCATCAAAATTATTTAATAGTAAATCACTTTCTTCTTCAGAACTAACAAATGTTATAAAATCTGGACAAAATAAACTTTCTAAAGTTTGATCGTGGAAAATAGTAGGTAAACAAGGAATATTAGAAATATTATTTGGTGGTATTGTTGGTGCAGGAAGTGGTATCGAAGGAGCTACCGACCCCTCAATATGTTCGGTTGGTACCGGTACCGTATTTAATAATCCTGTTGATGCACCTAACCCAGTTGGTTGGTCACCTACTACTGTTACAGATCCAGTTGTAGTTGAAGAGGTTAAAGTAGGTGAAACATGAATTGGGGTAGTGGGTATAGTTCCTACCCCAGTAGTTTCACATTCACAATTACCACAATTTGCACAATTTATTAATGATGTTGGGGTATATTTAATCATATAATCAAATCTGATATTTAATTCACAATCACAACCATGTTGGTCTGTTTGTGGTAAATAAAACCCACTAAAACCATTACTACCTAAAATTAATTTTAAATCTTTAAGGCCAGTACAAGGAATAAAATTAGTATCTACACAAGCATTCCATGTTGGTTGTGAAACTGGTTCATCACCAACTAAAATTAATTGTTGCGTAATAGAATTAATAATGAATGTCCCATAGATGTATCCTTTTGATATACAACATTCTTTATAAAGATCCGCGCCAGTTTCTACCGTATCTAACCAATCTAATCTTTCTGTACTATCCACAGGATAAATAGGTTTTAACGATATTCTACCATATTGATCAATTTCTGCCACTTCCCAAGATGCACAATCCATTAATTCTGAATTTAGTTTATTTGATCCAAAATCAGTACTTACTTTATTAGAAGAATCTACAATACCTTTAACATATGACCCTTCTGCGTAATTAGTGAGAGTTGCAATTGTTTCAGCATCCGTTGGATTTGCATTTAAATTAGAATTTAGTTTATATTCGTTATAACCTGTTACTTTTGGTAAATTAATTCCACCATCACTTATTTTTCTTCCGTCACTATTTGATGTTGTCCCATCCAATTGTGGTATACATACAATAATACTTTGACCCATATAAGATACGACTTGATAGGTATATCCATGATAAACACAACATTCAATACTACTTTCAACTGTTTGGTATACCCCACAATTTACTGGTGTGAAACAAGAACCTATTTCGGGAGCATTCGGATTGTTAACTAAAAAATTATATATGTTAGTATTATCATTATATCCTGTAATGTTAGGTGTGTTTGTGTAACTATTGATATTTGACGTACATTTATGTTCATCCCAGTTAGGGTTTGCTTGTGAATCATTTGGGATCTGTTGATAACAATTTCCATTAACATAGTAAATGTCTTCTGGTAATGTATTTATATTACCTACTTCCCATAGAATTATATTTTCTTCTGTAACACCAATTGGTTCTCCAATACATGGGGTATGATAAGCACAAAAATATGCCTCTTGACCTCTAGGTGTAATATAACTAAAGTATTGTCCTCCCGCCGACTCACAACATTGTGGAAATTCATCAAAAGTTACTGGTTTACCATTTTCATTAATAAATATAATGAATCCATTATCTAGAAATTGTACTTCATATTTATCACAAGGATTTTCTATAATTTCTATATCTTTAAAATCAATACAAACCTCTAAGGATTGATTTTCATTACATTGTGCAGTTACTAACTCCTGACTATAATTTGTAGATGCAACCTCATAATTTTGTTTAACAATATACCACTCTGGGGAGTATATTAATTCACAGTCTTCTTTTATTAATTCTAACCATCTCTCATATTCTTCCATCGCCTCAATACATAATAACTCATAAATGCTTGTCCCTCCTGAAAGTTTGGGTGCATTAACTATACTGAAATTAATATCCACACAATTTTCAATAAACTGATTATTTGTACTTTCTAATGGGGTAATATAAATTTCAGAATCTGGTGATGTCCCATTTACGAATCCATAATTATAATTTAAAAAATGATTTTCATATATAGTTGTACCAGTTACATTAATTGCAATATTTTTATTAAAATCGGGTAATGGACATTTTGTAAATTGTTGTAGATATTCTGCACCTCCATCATATGGTCCAGCATGTGGGTTATTACCTGTATTTATGTCAATTTGTGAATTATCACCCCCGGTTTCTCTATACCAACCACCAGCTTTTTGAAACCACATAGTATCATAAATCGGAGAGAATGTATTTGTTGTTCCTGATGTTGTACCGGTGGTTATTGTTGTTGTATATCCCACAATAGTAATTGCACCATCTTTTAATGGCGATGGAAACCCATCCTTATCAAAAGGTAAATTACTTATATCTGAAGACCCAGTATAAAGATATAATAGTTTTTTAATTTTTGATATGTCTAAGGGTTTATCTGCAATAACTATATGTTCATCAAATGTTACTAATAATTCTGGTGCCCCAATAAATCTAAATAAAAATTCTATTGCTTTTCTTGCCCCCTTACTTTTCCACAACCAAGCAACATTTAAGATTAATCTCCTAAATAATATTATATCTATTTGTTCTAAATTTAAATTAGAAAGAAATGGTGTTACAATTCTCCCTTGTCTAGTACTTCCAAATTGGGTATATAACCCCAACATATTAGCTAAATCTTTTACTAAAGAATCTGGAGTATTATCTTCTTTACCATAAGTTATAACATGTGCAAATTTTATACCATTTATATATTTTTTAACTTGATCAAAAGAAACCCCATATAATCTTATTAATTTAGTGGCTTTTGCACCATCCAACACTAAGTTATCACCATCACCTCTAGGAATGGTATCAAAACCAGTTATTACATCCGCAACATATTGTCGCTTCATTATATCTGTTCTTGTTTCATCTAAATCTTCACCTATTTTGGTTATTTCATCCAAATAGGTTATATAAATCCCATCAAAAAAGTTTAGGTTATAACCATCCGATAAAACTGGAAAAGTTAATGTTTTTTGTGTGTATACGGTGACCCCCTCATCAGTTATTTCAGGAACACTAAAAGTACTTGTATATAATGGTAATGTTCCTCTTCTTAATAAATTGGTTTGTAAATTATTTAATGACGCAAAAAAGTCATCTTGTTTTGTTACATTAGGTTTAATAAAATATTGTATTGATCCCTCAAATATTGGATTTAAAAATGAATATTGTGAAATATTTAACCCTGTAATTTCTGGAAATGGGTTTCCTTTAACTTTAATTATAACATCAGAATTTGTAGTTTGTACTGAACCACTAAAATCTATTATATCTTTAGTAATACCACTATGTTCAATAACATAACTTTTATATTTTAGTGTTAAATTTCTTAGTGGGTTAATTTCCTCCTCTGTTCCAATAATTGCTGAGTCAATAGTATATTTTATACTAAAAGGGTTAACAAAATATCTACTATTAACCGTAAATGTTGATTCATCTCTTACTAAATCATAACTAAAATTAGTAATATTATTTCCTGTGATACTACCAACTTTATTATCTACATAAATAGCTGCAGGAAATTGGTTTTTAAGATTTTCTAACGATATTCTAATTAATTCCGATGATGATCCATACCAAACATAAGTTAATGGGTTAGTAAGATCTAAATTTAATTGAGCTTTTTGATTTTTTTGAATGTTTATACTTTCAATTAATGTACTTAAATTATCTAAAGTATAAAAAAAAGAATACGTACCTTGATTATAATATTTATTAACTTTTGGCGATAAATTTGTGGTAATTTTAAAATTACCCATAGTGAATAAGGGAGTGCCACCTTCACTTGTAAGTTGCAACCCAACTAAGTCATCACTAAAATCCCTGTATTCAATATTACTATTAAAAAATGTTCTTTTAGCATAACCAGTAACTTTAACCTTATTACTATTATTATTCGCCATTTAAATTTTAAAAATTAGTTATATCATCAAACTCCTTAGTAAAATCAGGTAAAGTTAATTGCTCTCTTACTTCATACAATGGTTTTCCAGTAAATTGATCTTTAACCTCAAATAAGGTGTATTGCTTATATATGTCATTATTAAAGTTATATATAGTATATACGCCATCATCTAATGATTTAGTTTGATTAGAATAAAGTGCGTATGCTAATGTTTCATCATCATATTCAACCATTTCAACTTCAACCATAATTGGATTGAAAAAAGTGTTGGTTATTATAACCTCCTGTCCTGGAGTACCAATATATGGTAACGCATTTGGTTTAACGGAAGGAGCTGAAGAGGGTGTTAATGTACAAAAAATTAATGATGAACTATCATCAAAAGAGTATGTTAATTTTTTATCAGCATTATTATTTAAATTTTGGTTAACAGCTAAAGCTCTATTATTAGATGTAACAATTCTATATAAGTTCTGTATTTTATCTTGCGCTACATCATCGCTGATTGATAGGTATTCTATCCTATACCCAACAAGATTACCATTTTCAAATTTAACTTTATCTGCTTGACTTATATTAGAATCATCATAATTAAAAATACACCCTATAATATCTGGGCTAGCCGATAAAATACCACAATCTTCAATAACTGTTCTTATTTGTTTTGGTCTAATTATAATACTATAAAATCCTTTTGCAGTAAAATCAGTTGTAGGTAATTTTAATGTATACATACCACCTAAAATTTCTTGTGAATTATTAGGATTATTTGCAGGTATTAATACTTGAGTGGGATCTAAACTCTCTAGATTAACTTCTCCCGTATTTCCCCTAGTTGGACTATAACTATATAATATCTCTATGTCTTCAACCGCTACATCTGCTGGTCTTACTGTTCCATAATTTCCTGTTGCCATTTTCTTTGTTTTTTATGTTCGTAAATATCCACCTCTATTATTATCTATATCTTCTGTAGTTTTTATTTCAGATAGCATTGCGTGTTTTTCAAAAATATTTTCTACACCTCTATTTATAAATACTTCACTCTCAACTTCTGGCTTAAATACTACACCAGAATATTCTTCTTGTTTGGTTAATGCGGATAATATTACATTATTATTATTAATTCCTCCCACTGGGCTATAAAAATTTGTGCTTTTATACCTAATAGGATTACCTTCTTGATCTTCAGTGTTAATATATTCATTTTTAAAAGTTATAAAACGTACTCCAGTGTTTGGTATGTGTGTGTAATTTCCTAATGTGTCAGAATCACCCCCTAAAATATATGTAACATCTGCACCCACAATTGTATCTTCAGCAATTACACCATCAAACCTAATAGTAATATCTTCTGATAAATTTAACCCCGGTGTATATATGGGGGCATTTGTATATAAAACCTTTTTATATGATTCTACATCCCTTAAATTTCCATCGTCACTTGTACCATTTACTGGTTTATTTGCGGGGATATAAAATGATAAAGGAGCTGCAGGAAATCTTCCATATATAAATGAATTAAAAGGACCCAAATTTGTTGGTATTTGTAATGCGGTTAGGTATGGGGTTAGAGCGCTAAATACCGCATCTGTAAAAATTCCCATATCATCAAAATCCTGAGTTAAAAATATATCAATATCAACAGTATTGGGAATATCATTATCGTCACTATCTTTCATGTATTTCCAATCACTATCTACCTTAAAATCGGGTATTTTACCATAAAAATAATCTGGAGCATTAATATCTAATTCTGTTTCATCTTGTAACCTTTCTGGAACATACCTAATAATATAGCTCTCTATTGATCGTTTTCGTTTAATTAAATCCATTAGTTCTCTCCTATATTGGGCGCTATTTGCCAAAATGTTATTGTGGGGATATCATTAATAAAAGGTGGGTTAATATCCACACCTCCCCCTCCTGTCACCATTTGATCCGTATTCCCACTAAATCTATATTTATAAATTCCATTGTCATTTTTTAATATAACCTTTAAATAATTTAACCCATTAGGCCCATTTAGATTTATCGCCTCAAGTGGTATTTGAAGATCTGATTGGGTGGTATATAACCCAATAGTTTCCCCATTTATTGCATTATTATAAACCGCAGTCATATAAATTTCTAATTCTTGATTTGGTGCATTGTCCACCAAATCCTTAAACCAATATAGGTAAAATCCTTCATGTATCATTTCTGGTTCCAACACTGAATCACCTAAATAATAGTTAACTGGTGATTGATCTTCCGGTAAAAGAAAATTAAATTCATTTTTTTGATCTACCCCTATTTGAGTAAAAATATCGTTAAAGAATAAAAAATTATTTTCACTACTAATATTACTATCAAAAAAATTAAACCTTAAAAAACTATTCATTACTCTTTTAGTTCTACAATATAAATCATCAAATGATGCACCCATATCACCATAATATCCTGCACCATATCCTGCATTAGTATTTAAATTTGCATACTCTGAATATGAATAATCAAAAGGTGGGTTGTTATCATAAAAATCAATAAAAAAATTAATGTTGATTTTTAATTTTCTAATTAAATCCCAGTTATTATCTGCGGGAAAAAACCTTACTTTTTTATAATCAACTATAGGGTTTATTGATTTATTTGCTTCATCATTTATAAATTTTGTTTCAATTAATTCAGAATTATCAACAGGTGTAAATGATAACGATATGGGTATATTCACAGAAGTACCTGATACATTAATATCCCTTAATGGTATTTTATATTTATTAACATTCATCATCTATATTTTTTTGATTAATACTGGAGAAATCTAAACACCCACCAGGTGTATATCTATTACCTAACTCATATTCGCCTTTATATTCTAGGGAAGTAAACGCAATAAATATATAATCACCGCCAGGATAAGATGGATCTGTTATTATATCATACCAATCGGCTCCTTGGAATATTGTATCTAACTCATCGGTATTTGTAATTTCAAAAGAATAAAAATTCGGTGACGCTAACAATGATATCAAATCTGGTGGAAATTTAACTTTATTGTACTTATCTTCTTTGAGGTTAAAAACTGGATCGCAAGGTGGATCTTGGCGTTGCAAATAAAATCTATTATCTATATTTAAATAATGTGCGCCACTTTCAAATGGGTAATCCACACCAAGACCATTACTATCTATAAAACCAATATCTAACAAATCTCTCCACTTAAATTGTCTAGATACTTTACTTAATGGGATAGGCTCTATTGGACCGGTAGCCAAAGATTGTGTATCCGCCGAATACTTTGATGTTGAATAATCGGGGACACCTACAGTATTTATAGTATCACCCTCTTCAATAAAATCTGAAAATTCCCTAATCTGTATTTTTTTATGTGGTAGATAAATATATCCTTCAGTAAGATTATCTACAGGGGGATCATCTCCAACAATGTCTGATAAGTTTTCTCTATAAACAGTATTAATCCTATGATAAACATCCTCTAATTTTTTCTCAAGTAATACATTACTATTATACTCTACAATATCTGCATCATATGTTGTATCACTTACATCAATACCTGTATAATAAGTCTGTGGATAATCAGTATCACTAAAAGCCCTTATGTTATAATTAACATTTTTATCATTTTCAGTACTATAACCTCCAGCTATGGGTCCCCAAAATTGTGTTTGTAGAGACGGTGTTAACCCACTTTGTTGATTTATCCAATACATGTGATTATAATTAGTGGGGTCAAGTTCTTCACCTTGTTTAATTATTGTTAAGTATATCTCACTAAGTGGCCTACCTAAATTATCCCTAATATTTTTTATATCAATATCATTTTTAAAGTAAAATGCTGCAACTTTATCATAAAAATAATTTACACCGAAAGCTGCCGGATATAAATCATAATCTATTTCATTTGTAGTTAAAGCAGAAAATGATCTTACATAATATTCTGATTCTACACCAATAACAGATCTTTTAATTGTACTAATACCCATATTTATATTTATTTCTGCTGGGTCAATATCCACAACAAAAATTCTTTCAGGGTTATCATTTACTTGATTTCCCAGCGAAAAAATACTAATAGTTCTAGCACTTAATACAAGATTACCTGTTATATCCTGAAAATTATACATTTTAATTTCATCCCCAACGTCCAATCCATGATTTATTGCGGTTTTAAATCCTGTATATAACCTATCATGAATACTTACCCCCATTTGTTCAATCACAGGTATACCATCTGCCAAAGTTATGCCGGCATCGTTATGAACTAAAGTTATATCTTTTGTGGAATAAGGATATGTTAATTTTAACATATAATTTGGTATTCCATCGGTATCTAATATATTTAATTTTTCATATCCAGGATCAAAAGGAACAAATTTACATAAGGTAGAATTATTATCATTAAATTTATTAACGTATTGACTTCCCTCCTCACTTGTATCATTATTTTCAAAAAAAGTACCATACCAACCTTCATTTACAAAAATATTATCTGAGGTTATTTTTTTACCCACTATACCTGTATTACCACTCATAATATAAACATTATCATTATATAACATATTAGATATCATTGGATTTATTGTACCATAAAATCTATATTTTGTAGATGCCAATCGTTCCTTTTCAAATTCTTCAAAGGCACTAACCGTATGTTCTACATCTCCTAAAGGTAGTGGTTGTGTAGTATTTTCAATGTTAATATTAATTTCTTCATTAATATTAGTTGACAATACTGATTTCTCTTTATTCAATAGTATTTTATATCCCTTATTCATATTATATAAATATATTTTTTTAAAATTATTTCGTTGATTTCATACTAGTACCTAAACATGTTTTATAAAGAGTTAAAGGATTCTTAACTACGTTTTTAAAGTTTGATTGGTTATTTCTTTTTTCTCCGCTTAATTTTTCTAATGTTGTTTCATCTATTTTATCTGCAAAATATTTAGACACTACCTTATGTAATGCTGTTTTTCCTTTAACAATACCAAAATAAAAATAATAAGGTGTTTGTGAAGTTGCGAAGTTTATTCCTCTATGTGCTTGTCCACCATTACTATCTATGTTTATAGATGGTGTTGTAGTTTGAGCATAATTATCTGTCCCATAAACCGTAACATTTCCTTCATAGGTCGGGAATACTGGTGCGAATGACATATCATTACCACTGGTTATGAATGGTGCAAGACCGTAAAAGTAATCAATATCACCTATTTGATTTGATACTGGGGCACCATAATTAACTGGTGTTCCATCTATATCAATATTAAAGTTAAAAGTGTAACTACTATATTGTATACCACACCTATCACCAAAAAGAATTTCTTCTTCATCATTTATCGTCCCTTGTGCTGGTACCCCATTATCAATTGAATACCATAGTGTACTTCCGGAAAATACACCTGGTGGATATGTATTATATACATTATCATATTGGGCCGATCCAGGTCTTTGGTAGTGAACATCTAGATACTTGTTTTTATACCCAGAAAATCTTCTACAAAAATACTCTCTTATTTCTTCATCATGATCAAATAACAATTTACATTTACCAATTTCTAACCCTATATCATTTCTATCAATGGTATCTACACCTATCTGTGATTGATTTACGGATGCTTGTGTATTTAAACATTTAGCACCAAAACAACCAAATGATGTATACCCATTAATATTAATAGATGCACTATCTTTATCTTTTTCCTCTAACTCAATAGGGTCATATTCAGAAAATCCATCTCCACTGCCTGAGCCTTGTCCTTCGTTGTATTTTTGTGCTTCTTCACTTATACTAAACGTTGTTGGTGGTATTTGATCCATTATAAATGGTATCTCATCTATATCACAAAAAACTGAGCTACCTACTTCACAAATATTAGTAGGGAATAATAAATTACTTTTATATTCTATATTTACAGGGTTATGAGTTGGATTGGAGGCAGACCAACCTCCGTTATTATTTTGTGTATCTATATTAACTGGTGAGATAGATGCATAATATAATACATAGTCTTCCATTGTAATAATACCATGTTTAATATTATTTGGATTATATCTAGGATTACAATTACAACATGGTCTTTTCTCATTGATATCATCACCTTCTTTATGTTTTTTACATCTACATGCTCCCCATTGACATGAACTAAATTCACATTGTGCACTATCTGTTGAACCACAGTTAGATATCATTTCTTCTTGTTCAATAGCAGCCTCATCTACTGTAAAACCAGCACCAGTCATCTCACCGTCTTCTTTTGTTGAACCAACACAATTACTCCCAGGTTGCCAATATTCCTTCCCCTCAACCCTAAAAACTGTATTACATTTGTTTCTATGGTGACCGTGACCACCAAAGTTTTTTTGGTATCTTATACCAGTAAGTGGGTCTTCTACTTCTATGTATTTTGGTTTATCATGTTCTGCCTGTTTTAGCTTCTCAGATTCAGTAATAACAAGAAGACTAGTATTAAAATCATCAAAGTCATTAACACCCAGTTTTGGACCAGGTGATGACTTGTAGAGTTTTCTAAAATTTACAGAGCAATCAGTATCGTTGGGTCCAGTTCCCTTTACTAGTAGGGCTGAATATGCATTTCTTTTTGCCATTTTCCAAGAACCATAGTTATTGGGACCTGAATTATCAGTTAAATCTCCACATGCCCATCCATCGATATCCGTGTCCTGTCTGTTATATCCTGTTTGAGTCTCTCCACCCTTAAATGTTATATCACACCATGCGCCAGATCCAGTGTATCCAATCTTGAATTTTTTAATCCTAACGGTTATATCCGATGGTGTTGGATTAGTAACAGTAACTCTAAAGCATCTTTCGCTATCTTGTTGAAATGTAGGTGCACAATCAAAATCACAAAACTTATCACTTTTAATTTGACCAGCTTTACTCTTCCTCTTTTTTACTTTATACTTTCTTTTAAATAATGGAAAATATAGTGAACCATTTACCCAGTCATTATAAAAATCAAATTTTAACATGTTTAACCAAGCGGCTATTGGTTCCAACATACATTGAACCCATGCACTGATAAATGGGAGACTAGTACCTGCACAGTCTCTACAAACTCCTTTAATAGAGACAGAATTACATACTTTACTCGCAAATGGTGTGGGGAGTATAGATGGTGTTATGTTATTAAAGCTTGAATCTTCAGCGCAGTTAAGTTCTATCATTGGTATTTTTATACAACAATCACTGCAACACTTTTTATTTGCTGATGTTTCATCAAGATCACCTTCAATACACACCCCTTCGTTACAAGGACATCCGTAATCCCAAGTGGCGGAGGCGGGGTCGGCACATCTACAACAACTATGTTGTTTACCTCCTGGACATAAAAATTGACATTTTTTACAAAATAAACCAGAAAATATACATTTAAATTTTAATTTTACCTTTAGGTAACTATCTCTAGATCCACAACCTGGTCCAGCACCAGTACATTCACACTTATTACAAGCAGTAGATCCTGCTGAACACCCCGAATAACTAGTTTCACACAAGTCTTTATAATTTTGACTACATATAGTTGTAACACCTAAATATAAACAAAAGTCAACACACACACCAACAGGTATTTTAATTTGACATATCATTGTAATTATTGAGTTCAATAATAAAATAATCCAATTAATTAAGGACAATATCATACCTGTCAAGTTCATTATAAGACACAAAATAGCATATAATGGATTTACGTGTGTATCTAATCTATTAAATGGGAATTTATTTACCCCTTCAGCTTTCTCAATATCTTTTATACCGACAAAGGTTCTCCTACCATCTCTTTTACTACTCTGGTATCTACCAATAAATTGCCTAATAGTGTATACTTTTTTCCATCTAAACGTGAAAAAATCTTCCAAGTAGTTATATTGGTTTGTGGTATGCGCAGAATAGGCTGTCCCCACAGTATTGGTTGATAATTGTTCATTAATGTTAAAAGGAATTGAACCTTCGACTCCAGGATATGTACCAAACTTATAATTACCTGTCATATTTGGAACCAAATATTTTGCCCTTTGTCGTAATCTTTTATCATTATTTGTTTTATCCATGGCGATTCTAAACCTATAATCACCTTCTGTTGCAATACCACTAACACCATCTGGACTAGGAATTAAATTACCAAATTCATCAGTAACTACTTTACGTATATTCATTGGTAATTGTAGTGCCCAATTACCATTATCATCTAATGCATCATCAGGAATATCATATTTTTCTATCGCGCCATCTACTGTCCTTCTAATTACTTCTAATTTACCCGATGTAGTAATAACCTCACTTAATCTTCCTGTTTTTCGTCTCGGCCTACAATTTTTACTTACTGAATCTTTTTCATCATCACTGAATACACTACCAAAAAATGTTGCTGAAGGTGTTAAATCCATAGTAGTAATTGCGATATCCTTTCTAGTGATACCAACTACCCTACCAGTACTTAAATCATCACACCAAAAAGGTTCAACCAACACATTAAAATTTTGGCTCTGTAATTGAGGTAAATTATCTAGATTCGGTGAACTACTAAACTTAAATGGTGACATAAAAAGGTTTTTATTAAACCCTCTTTCTATTAGATCATAAGGTCTAAGAGATAAAAACCCTACATCGCTCCAATCTAAATCATAATGTAATAACTGGTTTCCTATTGGTATACCAAATAAAATAAAATCTCCAGCATCATTGGTCGTAGTTGTATATTTATAATATTTTTCATGTATTCCAATAGTGGTATCATTATCTAATATTTCTATTTTTGTAGGAAAAGTACCTACCGGTGTATGATCAAAGCTTTGCTGTTGATTTGGTAATAGATTATATCTAATACCTTGTTCATTTTTATCCTCTTTTTGGGGGGATTCATACGGATATAATGTCCGTATAGTTTCATTTTGTAAATCTTCTGGTGTTATAGGTATAAAAATAGATACCTTAACATTAGGTAACCCAAAACCATTATTGACACTAACCCTACCCGCAACAACACCGTAATTAGAGCAAAAATTTTGATATACGTCTTCTTGTCTTAATTTTAAACTTAAAATTTCAAGAAGATCAAAATCTTGTTTTAATTCAACCTTAATATATTTATCATCACCATTTGGGGTTGTTCTTACTCTAACTGATTTGGACATTTATTCATTATTCACCTTTTTTGTTATTACCTTCTTCTACTTTAGGGTTAGATAAATTTTCCCATTCAAGTGTTTCCGAATCTTCTAATATATCTTCTGTTGTATATTCTTCAGTTTCATAAACCTCATAATCATCAGAACTACTATAATCCGTAGTATTCTTAAACTCCTCTTTTCTTCTATTTACTTCATTATTAATTCTCCGTTTAACATACCATTTAATTATATTTTCAAAAAACTTAACGAATTTAGAGGGTAAATTAAGTGTAGATTTAGGTAAAAAAAACGCCATAAACATCTGACCAAGTAATATAATTATTAAAAATGGTAACGCAATAATTATTACACCAAATGCGACTATCTTAAAAAGAAAATTTCCACTAAAATCTCCATTGGTGATAGATTCTGGTATTAACGGTATTGTCGTTGATTCATTTTTTTGTCCTTGTTTTTTTTTACATTCATTACATCCCATAACTTTATATTTTTATAAAAAACTAATATCGTTTAATCATAAAGTAATTACTATTACCACCTAAATATTATTTTCCTCGAACTTTTATGTCCACATTTGGATATTTTATTTCAAACATTGAATCTGGTTCACCATATAAAGTATATTCCCCCAATAAATCAATTTCTCTAGTTGCGTCATCAACATAAGGTTGTGATATACTATTCAATGAATATTTAGTATTACCAACCTTATTAAAAGCCTTTAATTCTGTAACATTTAACACACCACCTACATTATTAATATTTTCAATTAATTGAGCCAAATAAATATTATCCCCCATTTCCCAATTATTAATATCAAAATAATCAGTAACAGCATCAATAACATCTGTAATAATTTCACCTTTAGATATTGATTTATCCAAAAATAATGAAATTTCAAAACCTATATTTATAATTCTTCCATCTTTTATTGTAACATAATCATTTAACATTCTAAAATCTGCCAAATATTCTGCAATATTTTCTTTTAATGTAGATGTGGATTGATTACTTAATTTACTATTCTCATCTAATGATAATACTGTTACATTTACCTTATTTCTTTCTTCCCACACACCAGTTCTAAATGGAACACCATACCTACCAGGCATTAATGGTATTCTACTTTGATAATCTTTAATGGTGACACACCTGTTTTGCGCAGCAAAATTATATTTAACTAAGTTCCTAACCTCATTAACTGAAGGTTGTTCTTTTCCACCAATTGCTGGTATGGGATTATTAACCTCTAAACTATCTCTAACTTCTTGATTTTGTGTTGAATCGTCCCCATTAATTGTTATACTTATATTCCCTAAACTAGTTAAGGTATTTGGACCAATATTACTACTATTTCCTCCACCTATTCTATATTTAACAAACATCGTATTTGCGGGTACTGGTATCTCTCCTAATGAAAGATTATTAACAAAATCACCTATTCTATCTATTTGACCCCTGCAACCAATAAACGTATTTAATTCAGATATATCTGATTGTCCCCCACCAAATATAATTTTACAAAAACCATTATCGGTGAATTCTTTTATAAATCTTTTTGGTGAATTTATCCACCTGCCTGGGGTTATACCAGTTTTATCTGATTTTCTATTACCATCTGGGATATATACCTCAGCTTGTGCCAATGCTTCTACCTCATAGAAGTTATTATCAAATTCATTAAATTGATTCAATGTTGGCTCAGTTGTTAAATTTGTACCTTCTAGTGTAATTATATTTTCAATAGATAAAACATTATCTTCTGGTAATAAAACCTCTAAAAATGGTCTATAATCATCTTGATTTATTACTCTTTTATAAATTTTTGTTGTTCCATTTAATACTATCTCCCTTTTAGTTAAAGTATAATTTGATACTAATCCCGAGTCATCAATGTTTGGAATTATCAACCTATTTGGTATTCCTCCTGTTGTAAATGGTGATGAAAAATCACAATCCTCTACTAATTCAAAAACTTTACCTGCACCAGTTGCTTGTGATCCTTTTAATAGTAAAGGGGCATAAGATACGTCAAAGGTATCTCCAGCTGTTGGTACTATTACCGACCAATCTACTATTGTTATACTTGGTCTTTTACCTGGAATATTTAACCCAAATGTTCTAGCTAATTCTAATACTGATGATCTTTCTTGCGCATAATCAATTTGTGTTTCATTAAACATCCTATCAGTATGAAATGATAACATATCACCTACCGCAGCATTTAGTTCCAATAACATCATACCTACTGATGCATCATTAAAATCTGAAAATATTTCTGGATAATATTGTTTTATATATCCAACAAGTTCTGTTCTTACTTGCGCAAAATTCCTAGCGTTATAATCTATTTTTTTAGCCATATCTAAAATGTTATTTCAACAACATCTGAAGATGTAAATGCTCCTTCTGTTACTGTATACTTTACCTCAACAACTATCAATTCTTCAATATCGTTGTTTTTAAATTCAATGGAATCTATTATAAGATTCGGTATATATTTTTTTATTGTTTCGTTTATATTATTTTTAATGTCGATATGTGTTATACCATCATTTGGTTCAAAAATAAATTTTTTTAAATCACTACCGAAATCTGGCATATATAATCTTTCTCCTTTATTAGTTAATAATAAATGTAAAAGATCTGCACGTATTGCGGATTCATTTGTTTTTGTTAAATTAAAATAAAATCCTTCTTTACTATCCCTAAAGGGAAAATCGATATTTATAAATCTACTCTCTGCCATTTGTATATAAATATTCTACAATAAATTTTTTAAAAGAAAAGTGTAGATAAAAAAAAAGGTGTCCGAAAACACCCTTTATTATTAATATATAAAAATATATTATGTGATTTCACATGCACCGCCAGAACAAGCCAATTCACCAGTTAGGTTAGTTTCATCCTTTTCCTCAACTATATTAGATAAATTTACTTCTTGTAAAAAAGAAAACATATTATTATATTCTTCTTTAGTACAATCTTCAAACGGTGGTTGCACATAACTTCCACCATCATAAGGTAAAACTGAAAGACCATTGTAATGTTCTCTATTCTCCCACATCCATTCTCCAGCTAATTCCCAATCTTCTTCTTTTAGTGAAATAGTTGCAGAAACATTATGGCTATTAGCTCCGGTACGATGACCAGGCTTAACCCATTCATTTGCAACTTTTTTAACCCTCTCTAATAACTCAAAAGGTGACTCATTTCTTAGAATAGAACCTTCTGGTGCTTTTTGTGGTATAGATATAATAGCAGTATCATGTGGTCTAAAATAATCATCTTCTACTAATTTAGGGTGATTATTAAGTAAGTATGAATAAATTGATTCGTTTTTACCTACTCTTATTCTTCTAATATAATAATCATTATGCCACGCATGAATCCCTGAAGACGTTCCTAATGTTAATGAAGTGGTACCTGCTGGTTTAACTGTAGTAGTTCGAGCAGATTTTTTAATACCCAACAATTTAGATACTCTACTATTTTCTCTTTTAACAACATCCGCGGATTTACTCATATTATATCCTAATACCCTACCACTTCCAATTCCCGTCATAGATATACCTATTAAAGCTTCTTTTTCTGTTGTTTCTTGCCAAATTTCTCTAAGATAATGGAAATCAGTATATCCTGCTTGTAAGGTTCCAATAAATGCAGCCACTTTTACCCGCTCATTCAAATCTTCTTGGGTTGTAATATTACTTACATTCACTTCACAAAGGTTACAGAATTGGAATGGTCTTAGTGCGATTTCGCAACATGGATTTGTGCCGTACTCCTTATCATTAGATAAATAAATCCCAGGCTCACCTGCACCACTTAGTTCAACCCTCTTCCAAATATCCATAAAAAATTCTTTAGTAATTCTATGTCTCATTAATACTGCAGAATTATTTGATCTACCTCTTTGTGGATTTAACTCCCACCAATTTCCTGTTTTACAACTCATCATAGAATCATCATCAGCGCTGAATAAACTTATTAATGCTGCCCTTCTAATTCCACCCGCTAAAACAGCATCAGCAATATAACATATTATATCATGAACCTCTAAAGTGGTTAATTGATCACCATCTTCATGATTTTCTAATATACCTGTTATTTTAAGAATACATTCTTTTAGTGGTTGTGGTCCCGGAGCTTTTCCACCTGAAGTAATTAATCTAGCACCTTTTGGTCTAATATCAGAATAATCAAACTCTATTCTAGAACTTTTCCCATTTAAATATGATTTCATTAATACTTTAATTGAGTCAGCCCAACCTTCAATTGAATCCCCTATCAAAAATCTACGTTTTCTTTTAGTATATGGTCTATTAACTGGTGGTAATTTAGCAACATGATGTTTCTGCACTGAATAACCAACACCGGTTCCCCCTAACAATAAAAACATTGTTTCTGAAAATGTATCAATATGTTCTATCGGCATGTATGCACAATTATAAATACGATTTGGGGATATCTCTATAGGTTTACCACCAAATTGCATACTTCTCATAGAAGGTAAAACCTTTTTATCATAAACAAACTTATAATTACTTTCTATTTCTTCCTCCAATTCTGGATATTTTTTAATATGCATTTTTTTGTTTCGAGTAACTAATTCTTCCCAAGTTTCTCTTCTATTTAATTCTGGTAAATACCTCGCATACTTCATATAAATCGTAATATCTGATAAAATTTTGTTTGATAATTTCATTTTTTTTCTTTTTATTTTTCTTTTTTATTAGGGGGTGGGATATTCCACTTAATAAAATTAATTATTAATAAAATTTTTTTACAAACTTAAAATATACCTTACTGTTCCCCGAAAACTCGTTTTTTCTTTTTCATCGCCTCAATAACTAAATTAGATTTTTTCTTTTCTTCACCTTTTTCAAAGTCCAAAAAGGAAACATCACTAGATATTGTAGTATCAATTTTTAATGTACCATTATCGAATAATATATCTTCGAATATAATACCATCTTTACCAAATCTAGATTTTAATATAGCTAAAGTGGCCGTTCCTTCTTCTTTTTGCTCTAATGTTTTAGCAATAGATAATATAAAGTGACCTATCTGACCTTTTTTAATTGATCCTCCTATCATATCCGCCTCTACAACATTAGCACCAATAGAGCTTCTATTACCTTGTATTGCGGTCCATCCTACGACATCTAATTCTGTAATCATAGTTTCAAATTGTCTCATTACATTTCCTTCACCACTCCATTCGTCTTTAAATTGTTTAGATGGTACAACACAATCCATATAATCAATAAAAATAATATCTGGTTTAGTACCATTAGATGTTAATTTTTTTAAATATTGTTTTATTTTTAGTATTGTTGTACCATCACTGGGCATTTTTTTTAAAATTAAGTTACCCTCTTTTGATTTAAATTTAGGTATTATTTTTTTAATTTCTTCCCTGTTTTCTGTTAACTCATTTAATGGTACTTCTGTCCAACACGTTATATGCTTTCTTTGTATTACTTTTGGGTTATCTTCAAAAAATATTTGAACAACGTTATACCCTAAATTATATGCGTTATTTGCCATTTTTGTGATCAAAGTAGTTTTACCAACACCAAAAGGTGCTAATATAACACCTAATTCACCTTTAGATAAACCACCATCCATTAAATTATCTATTGCAACCATACCTGTGGCTATTGGTTTCCTAAAATCTTCCGATAAAACATCATCTAAAGCATAAAAAACATCAATACCTGTGTCCTTTTCTCCGCCCACAGATAAAGCTTCTTTTAGAATTTCTTCACATTCATCATACCTGTCAAAATCACCTAATTCTAGAATTTTCTGTATTTTTTGATTTGCTTTCTTAAGTTCTTGTTGTTTGCAAAACTTAAGTGCAATATCTTGGATATGTAAACAATCCTTACTATCACCATTTTTTACATCTTTTACTATTTCAATGGCAGAATCCCTAACAATTTCTCGTTTAATGTCCACTCTAATAATTTCAAAAACTGTTTCGTATGTTGGTATCGTTTCATACTTTTCATAATAATCTTTAACACTAGCAACAACTAATCTAAGATATTCATTGTCGAAATATTGTGGACTAATAATATCCATTATTTCTTCTGAAAATTTTGTATCTTCTATTAACTGTTTGACTAATTTTATCTGAAAATTAAAACCTAAGTAACCTAAATTTATACTATTTTTTTTAGTCATATTTTTTATAATTTACTATATTAATAAATATCCTTTAAAGCGCGTAACCGCACAATTCTTTTGTATAATTTTTCTGAACTAATCCGTTTTGTATTGTAGCGATGATTCTAGGTATAATTTTTCTTATATCGACATCATATCTTACTTTTGGTGGATAGTCATTACCAGTAAAAATCTTTTCAATTACCACATCACCTTTTACTTTTATTTGAAAAGTGAATATATCTTCATTTGTGTATATATCTACTTTATGTGGTTCTTCATTAACACTATCTGAATAAACTAGATATGGGTTATAATATTTAAAAAGGTAATCTGATGTTTTTAACTTAAATTGGTGTTTAATTATGTCAACTACATCATCTATTACATATTTTAATTCAAGAGATCTTAAACTATCATTATTAAATCCTCTTATTGAGAAATTTCTACCAACTATTGGTTTATTATTTATTAATAATAAAAACTCATATGGTAGGTTTTCATAATTCTTTTTCATAATATCTATTTTTTTCTTTTTTTATTATTCTTAAAAATGGTTTTAAAAAATTTATATAACCATCTCTACCACCGGGTATTGCCATTGTTAATCCATCTTCTAACATCATCTTAATAACGTTTTTTGTTGTCCTATCTTCTGGGTCAATAGGTGAAACAAATAAACTATTAAGATGTTCTTTTGCTGATTTTGTTAATAATGGTTTTCTTAAATTTATAATCTTTTCATTAATATCAAAAATATCTTCGCCCTGACATCCAATCGTAACTTTATTTTTTATATTATCTAATGTTTTCAATCTTGTTTTTCTTTCGCTTTGTAATACTTCAATTTTACTAATAATATTCTCCAATGTCAAAGTTTTTTCCATAATTTCTGGAAAATATTTTATAAGTGTTTTTTCTTGAATTCCTTGTATACCTTTTATATTATCACTAGCGTCACCAGATAATATTTTTACTAATTTAACGTTAGTATAATGATGGTTGAAATATTCATAATAATTATCCTTACTTATTATTTTCCTTAAATTAATAATGTATATATCAACTCTATTATCTATCAGTTGGCACATATCTCTATCGTTAGAGATGATCACAACCTTTTCATCCTCTTCTATGTTTGAGCAATAATATCCTATAGAATCATCTGCTTCAATTATTTCATCTTGAAATTGTCGTATGAATAATTCTTCACAATATTGTATTACTCTCTCTTTTTGAATAAATAATTCAGGATCTTTTGGGTCTCTATATTTATAAAAATCTTTTTCTCTGTTAGCTTTATATTCTTTATAAATTTCATAACGTAATCTTCCACTAAACTGACCATCCCAAAATATAAAAACTTTATCAAAACGATTTTCATTAATAACTTTTCTTAGCATAGTTAAGAACTGAAAAATACCGCCTATATGGGTATCTTTATAAAAAAGATCTTTAGCTCCATGATAGGCGGTTTTCAATAATGAATCACCATCTACTAATAAGGTATGTGTGTATTTTTTTTCTTTATTTAATCTTACCACTATCCATAACTATTATAAAATTAAATACTAAATCATTGATCAGAATATTCTACTGGTGATTCGATAGTTTCTCCTTCGGTTATTTTGAAATCTACTTCTTCTCCTACACTATCAAATACTTCAGACCAATATTCCTTATAGTTGTTTTTATAATCATCAATGGCTTTTTTATCATCTTCTATAAAACCATGAGTAGTGGCCAATATTCTACAATCCGCATATCCTAAACCATTCATATGATTTTTATGTATCCCTACTTTTGTTCTAACTGCGAAATTTACTTTTCTACCTTTGTTGGTTGCATTTAATTTAGATATCCCAGCACTTTTTTGATTCCCGAATAAGAATACTAATGAACAAGATAAATAAATAGATTGTCCACCTTTTGGTTGGATTCTAGGTTGACTAAATGGGTTATCGGGTAACTCCACCCAAGGTTGGTTACAAAATACCATACTATTAGTATATGGTGATGTTTCCTTTCTAGACGAAGTAATACGTTGCGCCATCCCCATTCCCCATTTTTCAGAAATAGCTCTAGCGGTATGTTGGTTTCCACCTTTACCTTCAAAACTCATTTTACAAGGAATAGTTCCAATTGAATCCCATAAGAAAACTATATCGTGGGGTATTTCTCCGTTTTTTTGACCATTTAATACTTCAGTAACATATTCAAATGCTTGTTCAATATAGTCAAAACCTAATTTATAGAGTAAAAATCCATCCCAATAACCTTCTATTTCTCCTGTTTCTTCATTTACCTCTTCTACATATTCAGTTTCTAACCCTAATTGTTTAGCGAATTGAAAACTAAATTTTTGTTCAGTTATAATAAAAATTGGGAGTATTCCTTTTTTTTGGGCATCAACCGCAGTTTTAAGTAATGCGGTAGTTTTTCCTGTGTCACTGTGACCCAATAACATATTAATTTGACCCATTGCTGGTCCAGGAATACCTGTTGCTTTTTGAAAAGCTTCACCCAAGTCAAAATATTTTTGTTCTTTATATTTTTCCTTGGATGAAAACTTTTTTCTGATGTTAGAAAAATCAGTTTTTTTCTTCTTAATTGGTTTTTTTGCCATACTAATTTACTTTTTAAAATGGTAGTTCATCATCACTAGTTTCAAGTGGGGTTACATCAACCTCTTCACTATCATTTACTAATGTATCTGTAACTACATCATTTTTAAGTAAATTAATTTCATCTTCTAACGATGCAGTTTCGGTTTCTTCTTTTTCTTCTTCTGCAACGTATTTAGATAATCCTGAATCCCAAATAGGTGTCATATTTTTTGCTACTATATCTAACCATTCAGGTGATTTTTTAGCATAAACATCTCTAAATGTTTCTTCATTATTAAACCAAGCATTGGCTTTTTCGGTATCTGATGTTAATAATGCAACATCATCAGCCATAATAGAACTAACTACACTCCAACCCTTATCATTACGATTTGTTGTAATAATAATATCGCGACCTTCTCTGGCATCTGTAATATCCCCCTTTAATTTGAAAACGGGCATTAACTTATCTTGTACCCCATCTCCTGTATATTTATGTTTATATCTCCAGAATTTAACACCATGATCTTCATTATCTCTATCAATACCTTTAACTACATACCATTTACGTGCAGTATATTCTTTTGCCATATCTTTGGCTTTTTTACTACCATCCATTTTTAAAGCTTCTTCAGCTTCACATAAAGGACAATGCTCACCATCATTTAATTTATTACAATAAATTTTTTCATATCTATGGTTCACTTCTCTTTCATGTAAATAGATTTCATCAAATGGAGAACTTCCTTCTTTTCCTGGAAGAATTCTAAATGACTTAGTTGTGTTATTTTCACCCTTTTTAAGTTTTTCTGTGAAATACTTTTTTAATCTATCCTCATTGGATACTTTTGGTTTTTTACCACCATCACTATTTTTTTCGTATTGTGATAAAATTGATTCTAATGTTGTTTTGCTCATCTTATTTTTTTTTTAATTAATAAATTATTTTTTCTAACTAAACAATTATAAGTGTTTTTATTTAAAAAGTCAATAAAAAAAAACCTATAATAGTATAAATTTACACATTATAGGTTAATTTGTCAAACGAGGGATCTGACTTAATAATTTTCATCATTTGCATCGTAATCAAATGATTGTTTTATATCTGATGCGCTGTAATCGTCTACTTCTTTTTTAGTTATAACGTAATCTTCTTCCTTATTTTCTTCTCCTACTTCATAACCTTCTTGATCATCCCAATAATCTGTTAATTTAATACTATAGGGGAATGAATCCATAGATCTCATTTCTAATTTTTCTACTGGGGTTGGATTTCTCCTTTCAATTTCTTTTTCTAATCCATCAATTTTATCAATAACTTGATCCATACCACTTACTTGGTCTGATAATTCAGAAAAATTACCCATTAATTCTTCCATTTTAGAGGTAAGACCTTCAATTTCTGTTCTTGTTTCTTCTGCTTTATCAACTATATCTGTAACATCTACCTCCACTGTCTCGTCTCCACCTTCTTCTGTTGCAAATTCATCTTCAACCTCCATACCTTCACCTGATACAGCAAATGGATCAACTTCTGGTGCTGTTTCTACCTCACCACCCGCTTCTGGTGTTGCAAATGGATCTTCAGATGGTGCATCTGTAGCTGGTGCCTCTATACCTGCATCTACAGGTGGGGCATCTTCTCCTTCTGGTGTTGCAAATGGATCTGCCGCAGGTTCTTTTTCACCAGGTACTGGATCTTGCTCATATAAATTAACTGCATCATCAAATAATAAATTCTCATTATCGTCTTCGTCCACTTCAGGCATATAGAATGTATATTCCAAAAGTTGCATGTGTCGATTTAATTCTTCTTTTAATAGATTTTTTTTACTCATTTCAATTACATTAATAATTGTCTACCATCGGTAGTTTTATAAACTTTATTTACTCTCTCAACAATTTCTTTACCATCATTAATTAAACATTCTTCACCAACACACTCTTTTTCTTCTTCCAAAAAGGCATCCAATTTAGATTTCAAATCTTTTTTGTTTTTATCTTTGTTTTTATCTTTGTTTTTATCTACCATAATAATTGGTTTATTTATAAATATCATGTTCTTAAGAAAAATTACGATTAATATTCATTATTGATAATTCTCCTGCTTTTACGATTAAAATTTTTCCTTGATAATTATCCCAATCTACCTGATAATCTTTATAGTTAATATTTCCAGGACCACTTCCAGTTTCTTTTTCAATTAATTTATTTAATGCGTTTATTGTATAAAAACATTCACCCTTTTTATGAACGATTATTGTGGTTGGGAAAAAGGAACTTGTATTAACCCTTTTACCATCTCTAACATATACCCTAAAGGTTATAATCTTCTTTTCTGGGTCATCATCTATATCATATATAAAAATCCTTTCGTTTGGTACTTTAAATCTTTTATATAGGTATTTTTTAAAACTATCTATTTTATCATTTAAAACAAACGAAGCTAATGTAATTATTTTAGTAGTATTTTCCATATTTAACAACATAAGGAACTAGTTTATACTCATTATCTAGTTTTTTTATAAATTCCTTACATTTATTAAATATTTCATTATCGATTAAAACACTATTTCTTAGATTAACTACTCTTGTTATAATACTATTAGTTTTTATACCAATAAACTCTGTAATTTCTAAATTTACACCAAAAATTATATTTTCCCCTAAAATATATAACATATTTTTATTAGTAAAATATGAAATAGATTCCTTTAATGAATATATTTTTTTTAATATTTTTTTAATTTTTTGTGGTTTATCATGGATTGGATCTATATAAACATATGATAATTCACTACCAAAATTATCATAGCATACCTTTTTGAATATTATTATATCATTATCATAATCCACTCTTCTTTCAGTTGGTAAAAATGTCCAATATAAATTATCACTGATTTTTTTATTTAAAATGGATATCTTATCTCCAAATATTTCTTTAGTTTTAGCCCAACCAACAATAAGTGTAGGTAAAGAATTATCCACCGATTCAATTTCATCAAATAACTTAAAATTATCTTCATTAATTTTAGAAGATGATACTATATTTCCAATATTCATATCACAAATATAATATATTTTTTTTAAAAATTCAATTGTTTATTAATTAACTGGGTTAATGGAAGTATCTCCTGGTACAATAGTAGTTGTATCTATAGATGGTGAAATACCATCAACATTTATACCTATCAAATCAAATCTACTTAAAACCCTAGCAAAATTATCAAAGCTTTTTCCCATAGTTGTACCTTCTTCACCTGAAAGTATTTGAACTGTGCGTGTAAAATTACTCGCACTTCCCCCATTAGAATATGAAAATGCGGATTCTAATCCACCGTAATTCCACTTAAATAAAGAAACTTTTACCGCTAACTCTATATTTGTTCCTTGTGGTGTGGTTGATGTAATACCAAATGCTTGATCTGGATCACTCAGTAATTGTGGAATTCCTAAAGCGGTACTGGCTTCCCAATATTCAGATATACCAATAATAGGAATATATCCTCTTCCTCTATATTTATGTGCAATTGTTTGCGCTGAGAAAGGACTCAGATTAGTAAATCCTGCCATCACACTAAATGGGTCATTAAGCCCAACATTAGGTGGTGGATTACCGTACGGGTTACCTTCAGCATAATACTCTTCTTGTTGCATAGTAGGTTCAGTAGGATCAGGCCAAGATTCAACAATGTGACTAAATCCATGACCATTTGCGTCAGATGATATTGTTATCATATTAGCTAACAACATAGTAACTTGAGATTTACTTGTGACACCCCAATTCGAAAATTGAGTTTGTAAAATCCCTCCTAATCCTGATTTAGTAGGAAAAAATGGTGGTGGTTCAATTACAACACCTAAATCTATTAAACTTTTATCATCAATTTGTGCTAAACCAAATGTAGTATCTGGATCTTTATTGGGGTCAACACCAATATTAAATCTATCTGGATTTTTATCTGTTTTATTAGTAAAAACAAATGGTTCTTCATCTAATGTTTCTGTTAAATCTGAATCTAAAAATGTAGTTATTTCTTCTACTGGTGGTGATAATATTTTACTTTGTCTTAAACCACTAAAACTAGTTACCATATGATTAGGTGTTATTGTATGATTAACATTAAGTATCATATATGCCCCATTAAAAAATGGCACATTATCTAATTGGAAATACATCATTGGTTGTAAGCTCATACACCCTAATCCTTCCACTTCACACTTATACGACCTACTTTTGAAAATTTTATATAAATCTGTTCCTTGATAGGATCTTTGTGTTCCACCTCTTTTATCAATTAAATCGGTTAAAGCTGCAAAATATTCTGCTGTTTCTCTATGTTCTTGTTGATTTAATGAAACACTTTTAAACATTGTTTGATTTTCTGCCCCATATGCAACTCTAAACGCAACTAAATTAAAATCTTCGTCTTCTTTATCTGTAGTCATATCTGGTGGGGGGTTGTCAAAAAATGAAAAACCATCATTTTTATATGTATATCTACTTTTTTCATTTAAATCTAAAACTTCAGAAGTGCCTCCAGCATATATACATAGATAAGTAGGACCACTACTAGCATTTCTTTGAGATATATTTGTTACTGGTCTAAATATATCTTTCATATCTTCCTCATCTTTAAAGTTTATAAAACTAGGTAATATTTGAAATAAAAAATTACTATCTCCTAATAATTTTGATATAAAAAAATAAAAATTAGTGTTCATGTTTTCCGATAAGCTAGCAACACTATCTAAATTTATAACTGCCTTATATCCTATATCATTAAATCCTCTATTTATAAATTTAAAATAATCTATAAGATTTTTACCTGGGGTACCACACGCATTGTATGATAATTGATCTTTCTTACTACCGGCAATCCATTTATCATAAATATTTTTAAAATAGTTATATA
>Ga0209756_1000870_pt1 | contig 29077 bp, 40 predicted proteins | sample ETNvirenome_6_85_FD_184071 | JGI IMG/M metagenome (GOLD analysis project Ga0209756, IMG submission 184071) | Marine viral communities from the Pacific Ocean - ETNP_6_85 (SPAdes) (version 3) | ecosystem: Environmental > Aquatic > Marine > Oceanic | place: Pacific Ocean | collected 2013-06-19 | reverse complement strand
CGAGGGCTAGGCGGATGCCCCGTGCAATATCTTTGCCATTGGTATAGCAGCGCACTTGCTCGCCTGTACCTAAAATATGGAGGGGATCTTGTCCCTTGAGGATTTTGTTGATAATATCGGGGAGGACATGGCTCATCATAAGTTTAATGTTGCCAGATTTGACTTCGTGTTCGCCAATCGCGTCTTCTTCACCCACTCCTACGCAGTTAAAGGGCCGGATAATGGTATAGGGCACTCCATATTGTTCATGGGCGCCCTTGCAAAAATACTCTACAGCTAGCTTTTGGAAGCCGTAAGTGCTCATAGGTGGTGCGCAAGTCTTGACATTGGTTTCTGGTGTCGGATAAACATCGGTATTCTCAAATACCATGCTGCTGGATAGCGCTATAATGCGCTTTAAAATGCCTTTTTCATGAAGTTTGATGGCTAAATCGAAAGTAGAGGCCATAATACGCTCGTTCGTGGCCAAGAGGTCATATGCATATTTATGAAAATAGGTAATGCCGCCGATCATGGCGGCTCCCGAAATGATGTATTCTACATCTTGTAATTCTGGGAGGATGTTGGTGACATCGAAATCAATTACATCCATTTCAATCAAATGGAAGTTAGGGTGATTATCGTGAGGGCGTGTGATAGGGCCATATTTGGAGAAGTTATCTACTCCCACGACTTTATAACCTTTGCTCAAAAACTCTGCACAAAGATAAGAGCCGATAAAGCCTTGGCTTCCTGTAATTAATACCTTTTTCATCCTACTTTTTTATACCCTAACATCTCGAAATCCAACTCTCGGATCCGATGGATATCCTCTAATATTTCATCAGTATACCAGTCTAAAATATTATTTGGTAGATATTTTTTCCACTGTTTGCCTATTGATAAAAGATGTGGAACTTTTTTGGTTTTTCTCTTAATTCCTAACATTTTACATAAAGTATCATAATCTTCTTCTATATTTTCCATTTTAATGAGATAGTTAGCCCTTCCCAATACCTCTCCAGTGCGCGGAGACTGGGCACTTAAATAGCCACACTGGGCGCCATACCCCAAGGAGAGAATGGGAGTTGCGCCGTGCGCCGTCATGGGCGTACCTTCAAGCACTGACTGTCCTTTTATCTCTTTCCATGGTGTCGTCCATGTTCTCCACTCTTCTTTTATTATAGCGCTCGTCTGTGAGCTGTTCAATGATTTGGTTTTTTCTTCGAGTAACTTGTTTTGGTAATATAGAAATACCGAAAATTCTCTGTGATACGGATTTCGACATGTGCCTACAATAAGGTAGTTTTCACAAAAAGAGTTATAATATCTAAAACGTGGATCTTCGAGAAGCATTATCCAAGCCGTCAGGGGGAGATGCTTGATGTTGCCGTTCCAGCCGGCATGGCTAAATATCGATTCTCCCCGGAACTGGCGCCGCAGACCAAAATTACAATTATGTTCTTCATTGAGTTCGAACAATTGGGTTTGTATTGACTTGTCGTCGCGCTGCACGGACGTCGTCCATGCGTCCCACCATGGGAAATCTTTTAAGGAAGGATAGATGTGTGTGATTTCTTCCTTATAATCTGGTAGATGTGTGTTGTGCTCTTTAAGCGTCTCTACCGAAAATGTATCGCCATAAATAACACGACATTCCTGTTCGAGATCGATATCTAAAGCTGCATTAATAGAAGTTCCTCCCGTTTTGGGAGTGTGAATAAATACAAATCCATATTTATTTGAAATCACTTGCGCATTCCTTTAAAAACCGTTACTTCATAATTGTCATTCTCGTCTAACAGGTTTTGGAAGAAGTTAATATCGGTCTCTTCCATTAATTTAGCCATGGCAGATACATCCTTGGGCAAACACATGCCGCCAAATCCTCTGAAATTATCATTACATTCCAGATAATGGCTGTGGATATGTTTGCGGCTCACAATAGCATTCTTTACTTTGGTGTAATCTGCTCCTTTTAATTTGCATGCTTCATAAAAGCTATTGGCAAATACTACAAGCATCGCATTATATGTGTTGTTGAAGTATTTACAAAATTCTGCTTCAGTGGGATTCAGTTTAACAAACTTTTCCGGAAGCGATCCGTGACACTCTTTAATCGTTTCATAGGTTTCGTCGTCTTTGCAGCCTATGATGCAGACGTCGTGATTTTCTGTAAAGTCTGTGATGGCACAGCGCTCTCGCAAAAATTCGGGAACAAAGCAAAGGTTCATTCCTGTTATCTCTCGTAAAGCTTCAGTTGTGCCCGGGGCGACTGTGGATTTAATGGCAATAATGCCGGTATAATTTCTTTCTTTGAGCCCGTCGATCACTTCTCTTACGATAGAGATGTCGCATGAACCATCATTATCGCGGGGTGTGGGCACGCAAATATAAACAATTTCACTTTCTACTACATCGTCCAAAGTTGTATCCAGTGCAATATCATGAACGGCAACTTGGTGGCCCAACAATTCAAAGCCAAATTTGCAGGCGCCTCCAACGACCCCTATTCCTACTATTCCTACTTTCATCCGTATCCTAACTCCTCATAACTCTCGGGCAATTTGCCGGAGTCGTCTTCTTTAAACCTTCTCTCCCACACTTCTGGCTGTTGTGTCCAATTGTCGAGGGGGATCTTAATTCTGGTGGCGGCCGCATTTGGTACTGCATAAATTGCGTCAAATTGCGGTTTGTCAAAAAATGTTTGTGCATCATAAATCGGGGCATGATCGCCAGTCTTGTCGATGAAGTGATTGCATGTGGTGGCATCGGTTTGAGAGTCGTAAAGACGGCCACCATCGGCCTGTACTCTAAACATTAGATCGTGCAAAGAATGATTAATATATTCATAGCGACAATCCCATCCGCCTATTTCTTTGAAATAATCCAATCTCATAAAATGATGGCAGGAGATTTTATAGTGCTGTGGAATTCCCGGCAATCTTAGTTCGTCGTGAAACCATGCAAGCCAGAAGCCTTCGGGAAGAGTCTGGCCCGAGAACTGCGCGCCTTCGCGATATCTCATATTTATGACATCTTTATTGGTGCAGTGTGCACGATGGAATGCGAGCGCATTGTCAATTACATCAGGCAAAAATATAGCATCATCTACACAGTGGTATAAATATTCTCCTTCACATTCTAGCGCACCAAGCTGCGCGCAGCGGCTTGGGGCTCCATAATCCTTGATTAATTTAATGTTGTCAAAATGTTTCATGTTGTCTGGCAAGTCAAAAGGACTCACAAGTACCAGTTCCCACGTATTTTTTATACAGGCGTTTAGAAGACTACCATACATCATAAGCCATTGACTGGTTCTGATGGCCGGCATCATGATTGAAACATCATATTTATAACTCACAATCAAGCTCCTTCATAATCGTAGTCCAGAATGTTTTAGCGTTATATTTCTTTTTAAAAATATTAAAACCTTTGTTCACAATATATTCTCTTTCTTTGTCGTTGTCAAGATAATATTGTATTTTCTCGACTAAATCTTTTTCATTTTCAAATTCGACGTAGTGAACATTGGGTTTCAAAAAGTTTTCAATGGGTTCGTTTTTCCTCTCTAACAATAAAGATTTGCTAGCTAGAATCTCCCATACTCTCCCTTTGCACTGATCGTAACCTTCGGGGCCTTCTGGGAAATTAAGGCTAATCTTGCTATTGCGCATAAGTTCTGCATAGCGAGGCGCAGACAGGCCTTGTTCTCGTTGGCCTCCGTGAATTTGGAGGGGTGCCTTATTGTCTATTAAGTGTTGCAAATATCTCTGTCTTTCGGGATATCTCACACTCCCGAGAAAACTCACGGGAATTGGCTGATCGCCTTCTAAGGGATAGTATAAAGTCTCATCTTGGGGCGCCCATAGCCAAATTAAATTATCGTATTTTTTTTTGGTATTTTTTTCTGCTCCCCAGCATACATGCAAATCGGCAAAGCCTTTGTCATTAAGTGTTTCAATCTCGGGAATTCCCCATCCGTCAAAAACATCAGGCCACATAAAAACTGTTTTACAGCCTTTGTTTTTAATGTGTTCGTAGCTCGTATCTGTGGGGTTAAGGGGCGATTTACCGAGAAGAGAAAAAATTACAACTGTCGGTTCTAGCTTGTCAATCAGAGAGGGTAGAAAAGTGTCAATATGCTTCTTTTTGGTTAAAGCATATTCGTCTAAATGGACGATATTAAAGGTTGCTCCTGTTAAAACGTTTTTAAAAGTCTTAAACAAATTGTGATAATTGTTTGTAAGGCCCTTGTTGGGATCAGCGTCACACCATTTTTCTGTTACAAATAAAGCCTTTAATTCACTTTTCTCCATAATAATCCCCGTATTCTACAATCAAGGTACTCATGCCATCAGCACGAGTGTATGCTTTTTCATACGCTGGAAAAACATCTTCTGGTTCTTCTAGTCTGATGATCTCGATATTTTTGAGGATCTTTCGAAAGCCATCTGTGAAATCGCCTACGTGTTGTGCTTGTGGATGTAGTGGGCGTTCCGAGCCAATTCCAGTTCTAATAATAACTTTCGGTATATATTCCCCATGGGTAAATTCTGGCATTCTATCCAAGTGGTTGACCAATTGATTGGCCGCTAACAATAAGAAATTCCAGCGAGGATAAATGGTAATGGGTACTGTTCCTGCAATTGCTAATCCATTAGTAATTCCCATTTGCATTTCTTCGTCTACTGGCATTTCTAATAATTTTTCTCTCGGGACGTTCACTAGGGTGTTAGTCATAGCCGTTCCTTTATATTCTACTGCCTGACCCAAAAACATTGTATCTTCTTGTTCTCCAAGCCAGCGCATCGTTCGTTCTAATTCATCAAAATATTTGCCCATTAGAATTGTACCCTCGTTCCTGCCCCTGCATGCGGATATTTGTCAAGCTTATATTTGTAATAGGTGATATACTCATCATTAACATCTTCATATGTGAGCTTTTCTTGATTCCATGTTGCACGCGTATCGGTGCATACAGACTTTCCGTTATCTTCAACAATGAAGTGAATGGGCAATTTATGATTCCGAGCATATTTGATGCACTCGTGAGCTACGCCCGTTTCCGAAGTCATCTCGCCCATAAAGCAGTAGACTTTGTTGGTGCCGCCTTTGCGCTTGATATCGAGCGCTAATCCGGTCGCAATAGGGAGCACGCCGGTCACAATGCCGGAGGAGAAAACACGCTGTTTCTTAAAACAAAGAGAAATCGAACGCCCTTGCAAGATTGCGGCTTTTAGTTCGTCGCGAGGAACGCCTTTAAGTAAGCATTGGTAATGGCTGCGCCAGGAACACAGTACCCAATCTTCAGGACCAATGTTGTGTTCTTTAAATACTCCAATAATCTGATCTTCATTATCATTATAAAGATGAACTGGCGCACGGATCATGGCATCGTCAAAGCATGCTGCCATCTCGGTTTCGAATTCAATTAACTCTTCTTTTGTTAGCACTTTAATCTCCCAGTAGTTTGCGTTTAAGTTTGATCTTGGTCATGTCTTCAATCCCGGTTCGAGTTTGGAGCCCATATTTGTCTTCAATCATTTTAAGATACTTTTCGTTGGTATAATACTCTTGGAAAGCCTTATCTCTAAATCCTAATACCTCTGCGGCAGAAATGTGTTTCGTCGCAAGTGGTGTGGTTTCATACGAATGCTGTGAATATCCCACATAAGTCTCGGGAAGCTCCCAACCTTCTTTCAGGGCGTCAAGATAAAGGCGTGATCCTGGGTATGCCATGGTCGAATAAAAGTTTGCGAATTCACAGTTCAAGTCGATGGCCATATCCAGAGTATCTTGCATGGTTTCTACAGTATCCTCCGGCAGTCCAAAGATGTAATTTCCAATCACATCAATGCCTGCATCTTGGATCTTCTTTACTAAGTCTTGGATGTTTACATCGGTAAATTTGCCCTTTACGACATCTTTTCTGACAACAGTGTTGCCGGATTCGATGCCAAGCGCAAGCCAGTTTACTCCAGCCTTCTTAAGCGTCTCTAAATATTCTTCTTTTACCGTATCGATTCGAGCATAAGCCCAAAAGTTAAAATCATAGCCACGCTCAATGATCAGATTGCAAAGTTTCATAAAATGATTCTGTTGTAACACAAACATTTCATCAGCTATTTTAACGTTTCTAATTCCTAGATTCTGGAGAGTTTCAAATTCGTTGATTATAAATTCAGGATCCCAGAATCTAAACTTGTTCCGGCCATAATCCCAGTTCTCTAAATTGTTATTTCCAAACGGCGCATTAATGCAGCAGAAACTGCACCTGAAGGGACAACCTAAACTTGTATATAAAGATGCAAAAGGCATGCGGTCGTCATTGTTGGTCATCGCATGCCAATTGGATGTGCGGTATTTGTCCATGGGGAGTAAATCCCACGCCATTCCGGGCAATTCTGTCGCCAATTCCTCTTGAGGAATAATGGGCGCAGGGCGCGTGTAACAGGTAGTATTTCCATTTCGATACCAGAGTCCGGGAACCGTTTCTAAAGCGCTTACATCGTCCATATTGACGCTTAAAAGACCCTTAATAGTATAGGGACCCTCTCCCTGACATACAAAGTCAGATTGCTCACTTTCTAAAGTGTGACGAGCAACGGCTGACGGGTGTAATCCGATTAAGATTGTCTTTAGTTCGGGCGCTTCTTCGTTAAGTTTCTCGATTAGTAATCTCGCGCCAATCATGTTTTGTGTGGAGGCGGATGGTTGCTGTCCGTAAACGACAATAGCCACAAGACGCGGGTTATAAACCTTCACGCGGATGGCAGATTCGGTGGCGGCGATGCGTTCTGCTTCGCAATCGAGGATTTGGGCAGAAAAGCCGTTCTTGAGAGCATTCTTTGCCAGAAGCGCGGCCCAAATCGGGGGTTCGATGGCAGAATAGCTGTTGCTCAGTTCTTGGTAGATTATCGGTGCACCGTTGGGATGCACGAATAACACATCTAGTTGTTTCATATTTTAGTAGTTTGCGTACCAGGGCGATTCAATAATCGCGTAGGCTGTAATGAGTTGGCGAATTCCGTCGTCTAAGTCATATGCGCATTCATAGCCTTTATTATAGATTTTGTCGCTACTCACAATGTAATCGCGGGTGTCGGGATCGCTGTTGATCTCCGCACGAATAATCTCTAGGGGAAGATGCTCTTGGATCTTTTCAGCCAATTGAAGCTTATTCATATTTAGTTCATCGTTGCCGAGATTGTACGTTTGATTCTTGCACTCTTCCCAATTGTCGAGAATAAACATAAAGCCGCGGCAGACGTCATGCAGGTGCACGTAGTTGCGCATGAATTCGCATTCATACAAAACCAGCACACGCTCACGCAGAGTCTTAAGTACAAAGCTGTTGACGAGAAGATCGGTTCTCATGCGAGAGCCCGGGCCGAAAACGGTGGCTAAACGAAATGTGACATGGTTGTCAACTTTTTGGTATTCCTTCTCGGCTGCGACCTTCGTGCGGCCATAGAGCGAGATAGGATTGAGGGGTGATTCCTCGGTGCAGACAGAGCCATCGACGCTGACGCCGTAGCCTGAATTGGTGCACGGGTAAATAACCTTTTGGTCGGGGCGCTTGCTTTGAGCAATCCAAGTGTTGACATCGTGATTAATCTCTTGGGCCGAGCGGGGATCCTCTTCGCATAGCGGAAATCCTACGAGGGCTGCTAGCGGAATAACAATATCTGCGTCGTTCATGAGTTTCGTCATGAGCGCCACGTTTCGCACGTCGCCCTTTATAAATGTAAAATTAGGGTCGTTGGTATATCGCAATAATGATGTAGGATCATACATTAAATTGTCAATTGCCACAACTTTATAGCCATCTTTCAAAAGATAGTCAATCAATTCGCTGCCGATATAGCCGGCGCCTCCGGTAACTAATACGTTCATTTGATAATTTCCTTTATGTGTTTAGCGATAGAAAGACACGAGGTGAGGCCGGGTGATTCTATCCCTATTAAATTTATAAAATTCTCATGCTCAGAATCGTTTTCTATCACAAAATCCTTAAACACATCATTTTCTGTTTGTAACTTAGGACGAATTCCTGTGGTGGCTGGATGTAAATCCTCCCAAGAAACGTCTAAGTATCGATTAATGGCTTTGTGAAACTGATGTTTATTGCATGGAGTTATATTATAGTCTAAATCCTCCACATAATATGCGTTAGGTCCAAAAGACAACCCACCTTCTAAATCCAAAACTGTATGTATTCCCAGGTATTTGCCATCAGGGTCGGGTACTGGATAAATGAGCTTTTCCATATTCTTGTGTTTGCTTGTCCTATAATAATCTCCTTTGCACCATTGTAGCTCATAGTTGTTTATTCCTACCATTTTAGCTATTTGATCGCTCCAGAGTCCAGCCGAGTTTATTACTACTTCTGTTTGTATAATAACATCATCATCTTTAGTTGTCAACTCATAAAAATTAATTTTTGTATTGATATCACATAATTCAGTATTATAAAGAACAATTACTCCATTTTCTTGCGATAAATATTCCAGCGTGCGCATGACCGAATGGGTGTCGACGATTCCTGTGGAAGGTACATGCAATGCCTTAGTGGACTTTACTTGTGGTTCAATAGCGCGGACCTCGCGTTCATTAAGAAATTCTAAACCATCAAGCCCATTCTCTATTCCTTGATTATATAATTGTTCTAATACTTTTTCTTCTTCCGCATTTGTTGCAATAATAAATTTCCCACATTTTTTATGTGGGATCTTGTGTCTCTCCAAAAATTGATATAATAATTTGTTGCCTTCAACGCATAGTTTTGTTTTTAAAGTTTCTTTTGGGTAATATATGCCTGAATGGATTATTTCGCTATTGTGGCTGGAACCGTGTTGTCCGAAAGAATGCTCTTTCTCAATCAAAAGTATGTTTTCATAAATCGTAGATAATTCCCATGCGATTGCCAATCCGACTATGCCTGCGCCCACCACCACAACATCGAATTCATATATACTGCTCATTCATCCCAACTAATCTCCCAATCTTTAAAATCTGCAGCTAGGCAGTCGATCTTGTAGTCTTTTCTGCCTTCTGATAATTCTTGAATTCGGTTCTTGGCAGTATTACGAATGCCGTTAAGTCCGTGGGTCAATTCAAGATTGTTTCCATCCTTGATGCCTTTGCGATAATTGGTTTCATTGTGCCAAATATGCAAGTTCATTTGTGAAAGCACTACGATAGCCCTGATGGCTCTCGCGTCCACCACGATCTCCCCTTCTTGGAGGAGCAAATCGATATCATGGAGAATATCGGCTAATTCTTCACCATATTCTGCTTTGTGTTCTGTAATGAACACTTCTTTTAATTGTGCGATAGACAATCGATCTACCAGTTCAGAAAGCGTGGGTAGATATTTACGCTGATTGCTCATTTGTATCTCCTGTAAATTGTAAGAAGTAGTTGTGATATCTATTAAAGTTTGCTTGGCCAAAAACATCTTTGTATTTGAAAAATACCGAGGCTTCTTCTTTACCTCTGGGTTTACTGTGCTCTTGCGATGTGGATAATCCATCTTCATTATAATAATATAATCCTAACGGGGTATCAATCTTTTTAAATTTTGAGCCACCCTCTACCATTCTTAAAAACATGTCCCAATCACCTGCATATGACATCTCTTCATTAAAATTGCCACACTTTTCATGCACGCTTTTTCTCCACATGGGCATTGGGCCCGGGAGACATTTAATCATATTTTCAGCCGAGAAATTATTTAAAGAATGTTCATATTTAGCTCCACTGGAAGAATTTGCCTCAAATGTTTCATTTGCGACTGTCGTCTGATAACAATCAGCATAAACCAAATCAACATCTTCTGTGAAATGTAGGTGTTTGGCCATTATTTCAAGATGGCTGTGTGCATGGCGATCATCCACGCATGTTTGCGCAAAGAATTCGCCCGTTGCCATGTCAATGGCCATATTTTCAGTTTCCATTACGGTTGCACGGTAATCTAATCTTTTATAAATTACATTTTTATGCTTCTTCATAAATTTTTCGATGTGCTCTCGCTCGTTTTCCGGAGAGTTTGCGTCGATAATGATTAGCTCACACTGGTCGAAGATGGTTTGATTTTCCATATCTTCTAAAAATTTTTCAATATACTTTTCGCCGGCATATAGCGGACAGAAAATAGTAATTTTAGGCAAAACTGCTGAAGGATAATAATCGATAGTGTGATCGCGTACCAAGGTGAGCCAACGCTCTTTAAGGTTTTGATTGTTCTGTCGAATAAAATCTAGCATCTCTTTTCCTTTTAAATGAAAATAGTCTTCGCCGGCCACACCAATCAGATTGTTGGTAACCAGTTTTGCTCCCAGAATACGGCCTTCAACAGAAAAGCGATTATAGGTTTCGAGCCATTGGGGGAAAAAGATTAAAGTTTCTATTTTTGCTATATTTTCGATGAACTGTTCAAAGGGCTGCTCTTGAATAAACTCAAACTCGATATTTTTATGTTTACAGTATGCGATAGCAGCAGGCATGCCTTTGTTTTTATTATGGGAATATAATACCCCGTACTTAATGGTTTTAGGCGTGTTAAGATTCTTCTCTAATACTGCTAGCTGCTCTTCAGTCCAAATATTACCACTAAGACTGACAATATTATCTAATAAAAGATTGCGTTGTACAACGCTAGCGTGCTTTTTGCTTTGACACAGAACTGCGAGTGCGTTCTTATAAAATTCTTTATTTTGAATTTGTGTCTCTGGTGCTAAAAAATTTGCATATAATGAGGGATTGTTCGATTTAACATATTTGTGGTCGTGTTCAAGTATAACATAAGTCGTATCTGCAAAGGCCTTTTTGGCTTCTTCTGATAATAGAAAAAAATTAGCCACTACAAAGAATTTATCACTATGATTAGCAACAATCTCGGGAGTTATAAGTTGAGATTTAATCCCCACGGTTCGAACATCGGGCATCAACAATCGTATCAATGCATCATTGCAAAATTCTGCACCGCCGCGAACCTCACCAAGAAAAAAATCAGATATAAAGATTATGTCAACATCGACATCAGTCATATTCCACAACTTGTTCTAAAATATCTTGCCATTCATCCTCATCAGCTACTCCCATATATTCCAGTGTCGCGTCGACCATAGCTTTATATTGTTTTTCTTGTGCAAATCGTTCTTGTACAGTTTCAGCAAAAGCGCTGGAATTTAATGCAACGCTATCTTTGTTCTGAGATTTAATATCTTCATAGCACAACCTCATTTGCTCTTTTGCTGATTGTTCGCGTGCATAAGCCCACATAGAATCAGGAACTATAACACCATCCCAAACCACTTCGGTTTGGACTGGGCCCAAATCAAATCCCACGTTATAAAAATTTTGTTTCCCCTCTTCGTCGATCAAAAAATCCAACTGCCCCGACCACCCAGTAGCAATCACAGGAGTGCCAGAATAAGCTGCTTCAAAAATAGGGAGTCCGAATCCCTCTCCGTGGGCTAAACTAATAAGAGCAGAAATTTGTGGATGCATTTGAAGTGAGTGCATTTCTTCATCCGACATGTCGCCGTGGAGGAGATAAACTTTACATTTGCGTTCGGGGAACTGTTGCGTAATTGCTCTAATATTGCCGAGAGTGTGCTCTCGGTCCATCAAACAGTTTTTAGCTGTGTTGCCTTTGAGCACTAGTCCAACTTCGTCATCCTTAAACTCTTCAATAAACCATTTAATGGTATTGATCATATTTTTGCGCGGGCTTAATTGGGCCGCGGCGAGAAAATTGATTTCATGTTCTAGCTCTAAATTTACTTCTGGCAATGTTTCAAACTTTTTAGCCGGGTAGTTTACAGCCTTAATTGGACGTTCAAGTTTTAACACTACTTCTTGGCCGGTCTGCTCGTTGACTGCTTGATATTGAGTGTGTTCATAGACATTCTTAGAGTGGTGAGATACTACTATGATCCCATTCATTTCATTGCCTTTTTGAATCCATTGGTGAGCTACTTTTGTGGTTTCTATGCCGGCGGTATAGCCGATATTGATGGGGGCCATGGCAACCCACTCATTAGGAATGGTGACTTGAAATGAAACGTCAAATTGGCCGCCTGATTGCATATAGAGAATAGTTTTTTCAATCATCTGGTTAATCCATCTGATTTCTTCAGTATCCTCACCTATCCACGAAGTTTGTCCCCACGTTAAGGGCTGGATATAAATATCAAATAAATCTTCTTTATCTCGCAGGGCTCGAATCGCAAATCTAGATTGCTCACCATAGCCTGATCGTGTAAGGAGCGGCCCTTTAAAAATTAGCTTCTTTTTCATTATGCCACCTCTAACAAGTGCCAGCGCTCATAGCCTTTTCTAGTTTCCCAGGAGCCATATCTCTCTACTATGCTATCCATTAAATCTACCCAACTCTTTTCAAACGTCTCAAAATTATAATTTTTTCTTACATGTTCTCGGCCTTGAAGGGACATTTTCTTATAAGCTTTAGGGGTCACTTCAAGCGCCTTTTTAAGTGCATCTGTAAAATCTTTTTGTGAAATACGATCCTCATAAATATAAGGTACCTGGAGGGATCCGATAACTGCCTTGGATGCTGGCTGTAGTCCAAAGCCAAACCAGTTTTCACCATCTGTTACTTGCTCTTGAAGGCCTCCGGTCATATTAACAATAATAGGGGTTCCGCACGCTAGCGATTCTAAGGTTGCTAGCCCGAAACCTTCAGCATCTGAAATATTAATTGTGAAATCTGCTGCATTATACATCCCTCCTAGATCGTGAGGAGAAACTTTATCAGTTGATAGCAGTACTTGGCCATCCGCAATTCCGAGTTGTTCTATAATGTGAGGGAGGTCTTGTCCATGGGGATCCCGCGCATCTGTGTGCATGAGAAGAGTGGCTTTATCGTGCCCTACCTCGTCCAAAAATTCTTTAAACCACCAAATCAAAGTGCCCGACTGCTTTCTTCGGGCATTTCTGTTATTCCAGAAAAAGATCTTTTTATCCGGATTTTTATGATTTATAGTGGAGTCCAATATTCGTTGTTTAATCACCTCTTTGCGAGCGAGATCTTCATCTGTTTTAAATTTATAAAAAGATTCCGTATGAACTGCATGAGGTAAATAATGGTTCTCCACATCTGGCGCAACGGCTGATACAATCTCATGGGTCACTTTAGAAATACTAACAACTACATCCGTAGACTTATAAAATCTTGCGTTGAAATGTGGAGCCGGGAAGTTGTCCCATACATGATAATAGACCATAGGAACATGAGGGCGAACTTCATTTTCAATTTCCCACAACCAACCATAAAACCGTGGATCAGTCATAAACCAAAGTATGTCCGGCTTCTCCTTTTGAAGTACTGAACGAATTATTTCGTGAGTACCATACCCGTCTACGGGAAAAACACGCCACTCGTTCCCGTGGCCTTCAACCTGTTGAGGGTCATAATTAGGATGTTGCATGGCTCCTCCCAAGCAGATAAACTCATAGCGCCCTGTTTTACGGAGCGCTTCAATAAAATATTTTGTCTGGGTTCCGACTCCGGAGGGTGAGAGGGGATGATCGGATAATGTTAAAATCTTGGTTTTTTTCATTTGTTTCCTTATGGGCAGTTTTTGGTATTGTGAAATTTACAACCATAACCTGATGTACATGATAATCTGTTTTTAATATAGCGTTTTTTCTTGATATTCCAAAGCGCCATATTCAATAATTTAAGAGCATTTTGGGTCTTTTGCGGACCACTGGTGACTCTAAAAAATTCTACTCTATTGTTTTTTGCGGTTCTTTTTAACAACGCAAAATGTGTCTCGATGTTTTTGGGTTCGTGTTCGGCTGCTAAAGCAAAAAAATGCTTATACAGCGTAAGCTGATAAGTCGTCATTTTGTCATTTTTGCGTCGGGAGTCCCAGCCCCAGGAACACGTCTTCCAATCAAAAATATGAATCTTGCCATCTGGGGTGGCTACAATTGCATCAATATATCCTTTGAACTTATAATCTTCTTCGCCTTCGATATCAATCATCAGCGGGAACTCGACAGCTAAGACTTCATATTCTCCAAAATAATCATCCAGCGCAGTTTGGATCTCAGGTAAAATCTCTTTACCTTGAGAGCGCATGTCTTGTACAAGCTTTTCATCAACTTCAATATCATCATCTAGCTTCTCTAAACATTCTTCAAATTGTTGGATAAAATAATCATCGCCTGCTTCTTCTTGTAATAGCTTTTTCTCGCAAACGCTATGAACTGCAGTTCCAAATGCGGTGAAGGCATTTCCTTTAAAACCATCGATTTTATCGACTCGTGTGAGCTTATGATAGAAAGCACAAAAGGCCCAATCCTTAAGCTCACTATAACTTATGTGTGGCACAAATACTCCATTGTAGTTATATTATAACCTACTTACACTACGGTGTCAAGGTTTTCTTCATCTTGTAATAATAACAACTTTTTATATAAGGCAGGACTAACCTGTTTTAAAAAGTTGTGGTTTGGGTGCAAATAGAAATCTGTGAATCCAGTTGCAAAATATTCCCGTAATGAGACGGCGGCATAAGCATTAATAAATAGTCCCATGCAAATCATCCGTAATTTATCTTTTCCAACACTTTGAAATAAGAAGTCGTCAAATTCTTTATCATACTCAGTTTCCATAAACCATTTTAAGGGTGCTTTATAATCTAAAGCCCACAATTTGTCATGTAACATCTTTCTTTTTCTTAAAAATTCATCTTTGACATTTTGATCTCCGTATAGTTCATATCCATGCGGCGATTCAAGGGAGTGTGCAATTTCATGAACGATGTCGTCGATCATATCATTTTCATCATCTTGAATATTGGATATATGGAGAGCGCCATCTTTATAAAATGCATTGATATTTCTATCTTCAAACTCATCAAACCATCCTACGATGATCATTTCGAGTTCTGATAACAAATGCTCAGGGAGCATTCCTTCTATTTTTGCAATAACGCGTTCGACGTCTATTTCATCGTTGTCTAAACTGTCTTTAAAATAAACATGCGTTCCACGAGCAGTGTAAAAATCACTCCTCATTTCCTGTAGCTTCTTCTGCTTCTGCTTCAAGTGTTGTAGCATCGTCTAATCCTAGTTTATATCCTCTTAAAAAATTCTCTTCAGCAATAGCAAATAAGAATTCTGGGAATTCTGCTGCGATGGTTTCTGCGATCATATGAACCGTAACACGCTCATCTTCTGGCTGCAACTTGGCGCCTGTGTAATCGATTAAAAATTGCTTCAATTCTGAATCGTTATTTGGGGTTGTTGCTAACAGAGGATTAATGTGGGCCTCTTCTTCGCTAATTACTTTTTCTGTATCACTCATGATAACTCCTATTTTTAGTTATAACACAATAATTCAAATTGTGCAAATGTTTTATAAAACTTTTGATGCTAACGTAGCAACTTCGCTACGTTCTCCTTTCTTAAATGTTACGTGGCCGGCCAAGGAATAGTCTTTAAACTTCTCTACTGCATGTGCGAGCCCATTAGACGTTTCATTAACATATATATTATCAATTTGTTCAATATCGCCAGTTAAAACTACTTTTGTGCCTTCCCCTACCCGGGTAATGATCGTTTTAATCTCGTGCATTGTGAGATTTTGTGCTTCATCTACAATCATAAATGCGTTTGAAATTGAGCGGCCGCGAATATAGGTCAATGCTTCAATTTCAATTTTACCTTTGTCCATATAAAGGTGGAGCGCGCTTTTATCGCCTCCTAATAAAAATTGTAAATTATCTTGAATTGGCAATAACCAAGGCAACATCTTTTCTTCCATCGTTCCTGGGAGGAAACCGATATCTTTTCCCATGGGCTGCACGGGGCGCGAGACAATTAAACGAGAATACGGATTCTCGCGCAGACCAATTGTTTGTTGTAATCCGCATGCAATCGCCAAAAGCGTTTTTCCAGAACCGGCGCGCCCGACAAGACTAACAATCTTGACTTTGGGATCCATTAACAAGTCGATTGCAAACGCTTGTTCTTTGTTCCTTGAATTAATTTTCCAATCGGGGATGCTGTTATGGACTATCTTTTTTAATGGGGTCTGATGACCGTAGAAGCGGGCTAATGCAGTCTTCTTAGGGCTGGCATTGGAGACCATCATAACATATTGATTAGGGTGCCATCTCTCTTCGGTTTCGTCCTTTTCAATTAATATATCTTCGCCCTCATAAAACCGATCAATAACGGCATCATCTACCAAGTGCTCAACAAATCCTTGATAGAGTTCGTCTGACGAGGTAACTGCGCTTTCAATGATGTAGTCTTCTGCCGATATCCCCAAAGAATCGCAAATAACACGCATATTAATATCGCGCGATACCAGAATTACTTTTCGATTCTCTGAATTTAACTTAACTGCCATGGCAGTCGCAATAATTGTATGATCTGGAATTCGCAGATCTAAATCTGGAGGGAATTGCAATGAACTATTAAGACATTCATATGACATCACTTTAACAATGCCTTTTCCCTTGTCTATTCTCACGCCTTTATTAAGATCGCCTTTCGCTCGTAACTCATCAAGAATACGAATAATCTTGCGGGCGTTGACGCCCACCGAATCTTGGCGCTTTTTGTGATTATCGACTTCTTCTAATACTTTTAAGGGAATGAAAATATCATGATTTTCAAACTGATAGATGGAAGTTGCGTCGGTGAGATAAACACTCGTATCTAAAACGTAATTTTTTTTAGCCATTAAAACCTGCGACTATTCATTGCTTTTTAATTAGTCTGCTTAAAATATTATGGTAGATCATAGTAACCTTGAACTGGCTGGGGCAGCAGGACTCGAACCTGCAGCTTCCTGGTTAACAGCCAGACGTTCTGCCGGTTGAACTACACCCCACTGTCCTTTTCTTTTAATATATCCTCGTCATCAACAAATGTCAAATCCTTATTTATTTTAGTAAATGGAATACTCCATTCTTTTCTTAGGATCTCGATCTCTTTTTCATCAACCGGGGTTGCGGTCCAACCTGAATATCCTGGCCAATCAAATTTATTGCCTTTTCTTGGTTCAACGATAATTCGTTCTAATAATTTGACATGTATTGGGGGGATGATATCCCCTGCTCGGGATTTGACTAAAACAATATCGCCTTTAGTCACTTTTCAGAAACCGGGCTCGTATATCTTCGGGGAGGCTTCTCTTCAAATTCTCGGATATTTTTTACAAGGTCAGAGGAACTAGCTAACTTTTTATCACCGCCGACGCCCCATAATAATTCTACTCCCAAATCCTCGCATACTGATTGCTCTGGTGTGTTGCTTCGGCCGCGGTCGCCTCCATTTGCAAAATAAGTAGGTTTGTGGCGATAGATGGCCTCGCAAACGGTACCGTCGCCATCATCTACAGAATCTACCATAATGACGCCTTTAATTGCATTGAGAATCTCGGCCCGGGCATCAAAATCCATAAACACAAAACCTTTCTTTTCAAAAAGCCACTCATCTGAATTGGCAATAACGATTACATCACCATATTCGGCAGCGGCACGAATTAACCGGATGTGACCTGCATGCACAGGATCAAATCCTCCAGAAACCATTACAACTGGTTTTTCTTCAGCCATTTTTCTTTTTTCCTCGCTTTTTTTCATTTTTGGGCGCTGGGGGGTACCAAGATTTAACTTTAAACCGTACTCCATCGGGCCCACATCTCTTCACTTTTACTAATAGTTTATTATCGGTGTTCATCGACAACATCACTGCTCTTGTACTATCTGCTTCTTCATAAGTATCAAAAATACCTTCTTGTTTCCAAGTTTTATTGTTTTCATGCTGCGGGTCCACTATTGCTCCTTGACTCGTTTTTATATTATAACACCCTTTTAAAGAAAGTCAAGTATTTTTATAAAACAACATATCCTATCTCAATTAATTCGCCCGGATCGGGAACAAAATCGAGATATACTGTGTTTGTTTCTGTTAGATAATACCATAGTTGTGTTTCTAGCCCATTCCGATATACTACAATACTGTCTTCCAACGGGGTTTGAGATAAATTAATATAATCTATCTCGCCAACTAAAAATGTGCTATCTCCTAACCATGCTTCCCAATCGCTACAAATATCAATTCCCACTTTTCCATAATAAGCTACTAAATCAATATATTTTTGTCCAACATCATATTCCCAATTAAGCGGACATTCACCATTTTCAAGCTGAATAATCGCCACTACGTCATGCTGAACTAATTCAAATTTTTCTACGAGCCAATCATGAAAAACATTGGTCGGGATTGCGCCTTGTTCATCCTCATCAGATACGAAAATAATTAATTTATCAGCATCGTCTCGAAAGAAGCCGGCCCCTTCGACCGTGGTCGAGACAAATGCATGCATGGTCTGAAACCCTCTTTCATACCAATCGGCGCCCAAAATATAAGGAGCTAACAAAAAATCAATAGAGTCCGAATTATAATCATAAGGGCCCGCAAAATAAGGACTCATCATTCCAGAATTTATAAAGCCAATTTTATAATCAAGTGTTAGTTTTTCAATATCTCCGCGCAATAGCTCAACACCAGTGCTTACTTGTTGAAAATTGTCATTCATCGAGCCCGATGTGTCAAGCACAATCAATACATCTAGTTTTTCAGGCGGCTTTGGCTGTAGAAAAGAATCAACCACTACTTCAGTGGGCTGTATTTCTTCTACAACCTCATAACTCATTCCATAATCAGGCTGACAACTCAATGTCCCCAAAAGGGCCCCTAAAAGCAATAATTTGAGTTTTCTAATGGTCATCACAGTCGCAAGGAGCAAATCCACAACAGGGACAGCGAAAAGCTTCTCCCTCTGTAGTATTTAGTATCCTGGCGTATAAAGCGTCTAGGGCGCTTCGTACTCTTAATAAAATGTGGCGAATCATGGTATATCTTCCTCGGTAGGGCTGCTGAGCACACGATAAATATGCCCCTCAGAAACATACATAGTCTTCCCTTCTGTGTACACCATATACTTAAAATCGGTCCAGGTTGTAGATTCTACAAAAATACGATCATGATTGTCTAAAACTTTTAATATTATGGCCGGCTTTTTTGGATCTTTTTGTCTGCGGCCTTTTAAGATTACAAGATCTCCTGCCACAATTTCTTCTATAAGCTTTCCAGAAGACATTCATATTAACTCCCGGGAAAACGTTTTCCTAAACCATGAAAGAGATATTTGTGTACAAACCATTCTATGAAATTTGCATAAAACAATCCGAGACTAAATGAAAAAATTGCTCCCACTCGTAATTCCCCTTCATTAATAATTATACCATATTTTTTAACAGAAGGATAAAAAATTAATTTATTTTAATCGGCGGGAAGCAATAGCTAATTCAATCTCTTCTGTCGGAAGGTTCATCGAGTCTTTCAACTCCCAAAGAGCCTTCTCGATTTCATCTGTAGTCTCGCGAGTTAAATCAGCATTAATATGATATGTGCGCATAATTTCTTTCTCTGCATTATAGCGCGTAATATTACGCTTGCGAATTTGATCGCGTCTTTGTTGAAGTCTATCCATTTTTTTATTCTCCTATAAAAAAGGGCCCAGATTGCTCTGGGCCCCAAAGTTCCTATATTTAGTCTACTCGACGTGTAGAGGAACCATTTCTCCTGAAAATACTTGCGCATAAATTGGCAAGCCATCAGGGCCGGCTTCGAGTGTCGACGATAAGTTAAATACCGATGCTCCACCCCAGCCTAAGTCAAGTTGTGAAAGTGCTTGTGCTGGTACATTAAAGAAGCCAGCATCTTCGAACTTGCACAATACCTGTTGTTCGTTGACCATCGCAGCAAAGAAGACTTCGCCATCAGTAGTATTACTATAATCTACCAATAGACCACCCCCATTTGCCGTCAGAGAGTCCACAGAAAGATATACCTGATTGGGTACCGTCGCGAAATTTTCGACGCTCCAGGAGCCAAAATAGGTACTGGAATCGCCATCGGCTTCTACGCTAATGGTTTGTTCCTGCTTAAAGTCCGGGCGACTGGTGACAATCTCTCCGTTCTGAGACTCATGGGATTCCCAATTATAAAATGGAAGATTTCCTTCTAAAGCTTTCTCCATCTTATAAGAAGTATAGCCATTGGATACCTTAATCCAACTACCTGCAGATCGCGCTGTTGCTGGAATGCCAGGGAATGCACTTTCGGGGAAGTTAGCGACGATTTCGTCATTAGTTCCGCTCCAACACTCGCCAACTTCGAGGCTTTGCCATGGATCCGAGCAATAAGAAATATCACCGGGGGGATCCCAGAACACAGCGGAAAGATGATCGGCGGAAGCACCGCTGGGATCGCTTTCATCTATGATTGCGTCAAAGTTCTCAACGTTAATGGCGCCTGCAATCCGACAGACATCAATCTTGATATCTGCGATGGGCTCACAGTCTGCGGCAGAAGAGCCTTCGCTATCCATATAGATAGCGCCGACAGTTTTGTCCCAGGTGCGATTAGCTACAAAGGTGCGGCCGGTGAAGTTAACCGAGTCGCCTACCATGATGCTGCACGTATACTCTCCATTCTCGTCTGTAACCGCCGTAGAAGTCGTCTGACCGCCTGCACAAGTTACATCGGCTCCCCGTACCGGGAAGTCCAGAAAGTCGACTACACGACCTTCTGCGCATGATGGGACGAATCCCTGATCGCAGTTCCACCACGAAAAGTGGGGGGCTTCAAAAATGAAGTACAACTGATCGGCAGTGGCGCTGATAGTGCCAGTTGCTTCTTCGATCCATATTCCCTGGATAGGGTCAAAAGACCAAGTATTCTGAATGTCTCCGGGCTCCATTTTGAGACCGTCTGGGAGGCTCCCATTGGTGATTGGAATGCGCAGGGTTGCTGGCTTATCAACATCAATTGAAAGCTCTTCGCCATCTTCACCAAATAATGACACGTCAACCATTCCATAAGAAACGAGTTGTGAGGCGTCAGTGTTGGAAATAGCTGATAAATCACGGGGTGCACCAGAAATTTCATCTGTCGAGGGATCGACATGAGTCACTTCTACGCTAACGTCGCCGTTATAGCGAAGTCCAGTTGATTTGTCAACAAAGCTGTTAGCTCGAAACTCTACAGTTGTATCTTCAATAATAAAGTATGCTGTCTCAAAGCTAGAGAACGTCTCGCTTCCATCGATCTCCAAAAGAGTTGCGTTGGATGCGACGGTTTCCCAAGTCAACAATGAAGTGACCTTATAATTGGACGCATAACCGCGCTTACTAAACTTAAGCACGATATCTGTTTGTGGCTGTACCTCTAAAAGAGTGTATGAGCCATCTGCCGCGGTAGTGGCTTCGATTCCTTGAGCAGAAACCAATACACCTTCAATAGGTGCGCCGGTTTCATCTGTGACCAAGCCTCCAATCCGACCTTGTGGGTCGACGGCTGTGACATCGGTACTGTCACCGGTGTCTTGGGGGGTGTCGCCTTTATTACATGCTGGGAGCAGCAAGAGGGGCAACAAAATTAATCTATTCATTTCGTTTCCTTTGTTTGTTGTTTGATATAGTAATCTTTTGTTAAGTGATGGCCCGCCAATGCCCCGTAGGTCAAAGCTGCCATCAAAAAACACATTTGTGAAATAATTTCCATGTTGTTCCTTGTTTTAATTGTTGAGCAAGTCGATAAGTTCAGTCTTCTTAAGAGTTGAATAACCCTTAAATCCACGTTCCTTAGCAAGAGTCTTCAGTTGAGGAACCGTTAAACTTCCAAAGTCTGTGGTACCATTGGTGGAGGTGTCAATTTCTACCATCTCGATGTCAAAGCTCAACTCTTCGCCCGCTAGTGGATGATTCATATCTAACAAGACTTCCTGTGCTTCTTCTTCGAGAGCATGAATTTTGGCCAAAAATGGGCCGCGGGGGCCATTGCCTTGGACGGTGCCACCGAGAATAAACTCAAAATCCGGTCCAAATGCTGCCATAGGAACCGGCTGAATTGCTTCTTCGATGCGGTCGCCATATGCTTCTGCTGGGGAGAGAGTGAAAGATTTAGTTTCTCCTTCGCTCATACCCACTACTGCGCTATCAAATCCTCTGAGCATGTTACCAGAACCGACTTCAAAAGCCAAAGGCTCTTCGCGGTTATGAGAACTATCAAATTCTGTGCCGTCTGCTAATGTTCCGACATAATGTACTTTTACGTTGTTTCCAACTTCTACTGTTTTCATGGTTTTTCCTTTTGTTGATGAAAATGATGGAGACGGCGGGAGTCGAACCCGCGTCCACGATAGCTCCAAAGTCAAGTCATTTACAAGTTTGTTTGATTTACTTTCACAAATCAACAAAGATAGACGGTTTTAATCTAACGCTTACCGTCCTGTTGCGCTAGATGGTTTTGATTTTTACAAGTTATCTCTTGTTTTGCTCAAATTGGATAGAAGGTTTTGAGCAACCTCCCGATTAAGCCGCTAAGCGGATTTCTTCGAATGCAACGTTATTGTTGGCAATTGTGTTTTTATAACATGTTTTAAGTCTTTGTTATCGTTGACTACTTGCACTATTCTTTTTTCTTACCCTGTCGAAGCCGTTTCGTCCCCTTTGTTTTGTGTACTATGACACCTACCGGTGTGTGGTTTTCACCATCTAACCAAATAAGTATCTCGTTCTTCTTTTTTTCTCTCTTTGAAAATTTAAAATCTATTTCTTTTTCGGCTCTTTTGATTGCCGCATCTTCAGTTTTGTGCTGACTAACCAAGTCGCCTTCAATATAATGTCCGTTGTATTTATAAAGTTTCCACATCGTTAAAAAAAGTTGTTACTTTGTATTTCTTAATCGCTTTCTTAAAATCACTGTAGGTTAAACCTAAGAATCTTGCCGCATCTTTTTTGGAATTTGTGGTCGAGATTGCAAACTTTAATAAAGCCTCTTTTATAATATAACCTGATTTTCTCCAGATGTCAAATCCATAAGGCCTATTATTTATATGATTAGCTGAAAGTTCTAATTTAATAGCTATTAGATCTTCTAAAGTTAAACTATTAATAGAAACTAACAAACTATCATTCAGAAGGTTTTTCGCTTTCAATGCTAGTATAACGCTCTTATTTTTGGTTGTCAAGTTCTTTTTTGAACTTTTTATCATTTTTCTCTCAGAGTTCTAATTCTAACTCTTCTTCTCCGCCGAGTTCTTCTTCTCCACCGAGTTCTTCTCCAGCGCCAGCTTCTTCCTCGCCGGCCTTAGCATCATCATATGCTTGATTTGTCGGCTCTTCCACTCCAGGTTCCAGTTCCTTTTCGAATTTATCGAAATAGAGCTTCAAGTTGGCGATTAAGTAATCATAAAATAATTCTTGATCTTCTGGGTTGGAGAGCAATTCGTAAGCATCAATAACTGACGCTTGAACTTTCTTAAAGGCATTGTATGCCACATTTCGTCCGGTTTCGTCTGCTCCTTCAACACCAAAGTCCTCACGCGGGTCTTCGGGCTCTTCTTCGTCGGCTTTTTCTGTATCTGTACGAATATCAATAAACTTTTCTTCGTCATCGCCTACTTTCACATCGATTTCGTTATCATCCTCTATATCAACATCAATTTCTTCGTCAAGTTGATCAGCTTCTGCTCCTTGTTCGCCGGCCTCATTATTTGCTTCGGCCGGAATAAGAGTATCAATCACTGCGTTAATGATATGCGCGCGGAATGAAGTACGTTGTTCCGGATTTGTAGTTAACAGCTTATAATCAGTCTGTAAAACGGGAATGATTTTCTTTAGCAAATCCTCTAAAACATTAATACCAGTAGATTTATTGGGAGTAGGTTCGTTATCTGGCGTGCTAGCTTCTCGTAAATATTGCATTTCTACTTCGATTAAATCACGTACAATACCTCGCAGGCGCTCTTCTTCTAATAATAAGCCTTTGTGTTCATTTGTTCTTTGTTGCTTGACAACTTCGATCAATTGTCTTATATTCTCTCTTAAGATTTGTTCTTGCGCTTCTTTCATCTTAAAATACCTCTTTCCATAACTAGTCTAATGACTTCATCAACCATAGATAAATCTATATTTTCTTTCTTGTCTTTCGACTTTTTCTTCTTTTTTGTGTCTCGCTTACCCGGAAAAGGGCCGGCGCCTATCGCAGCCATTCCTCCTCCCATGCTTGAAGTTTCTTCAAGCGCATTAGAGTCTTCCTGTGGCAAACCGAGAATTTTTAACAAGGTATCAATTTTATCTTTGGGGATATATTCGCTTAATTGTGTACGAGATTCTTTATTGTTGGGATCTTCCACGAGATCGGAAATTAATTCGCGCATATCAGTGGCACTAAAATTTTCCCCATCCGCTCGACCGTGTGCGGGCACGGCAAAATCCTCACCATATAAGAGATTCACTAGAGGCTCCCCATATTCATCTTTGTGAACATATTTAGGTGCGTCTTTCCATCGTTTCCAGTCATCACCTTTGCGACTGGCGCCCAAAATGACACTATCACCTCGTTGTAAGCCTAATGGGCTGCGATCCCCAATATATTCATAAGCAATTGTAACAGGAGATCTCATTTCTGAGGGCGCCACTTCAAAGTGTACGTTGGGTAGATCTACGATATCGGGGAATACCTGTTCCCATATATCGAGTGCATGTTTTTCATTAATGCTGGTGCCATCTCTGAGTTGCCGGTGTGCGGCCATGGGGGCGGATATGACCACATATACTTGATCAGCTTTAGGAACGCCATCGCCCGTCGCATATCTACGAATCATATCGGCATGACCAGCATGTGGAGGCTTAAATGCGCCTGGGACGATGGCGATTGTACGACCACCAGCGCCGGGGCCAACAGGATCTGCATCTTCGTTGTCTACTAGTTCTACATCCGCAACGTCTTCTTCTGCTTCCACAATAATTCCAGCGCTATAGCGTAAAACTGTGTTATAAATCATCTCTTGGGCAAAATCTTGCTGAACGATTTCAATAATGGGGATCCCGGAGAGAATATCGTTATAAACGAGAGTTGGCGGCTTTTGATACTTGTGCTTGGCTTCTTTTATTTCTCTCAACCAATTATTAAGGGTTTTGGTGATTTCGCGATCTTTTGAGACTTTAACAGTGAAATTTTGGAAAAGACCTTCGGTAACACTAGGATGATCGCCGTGAGTCGATGCAAGACCTTGAACAATAAAATCGCCGGTCAATTTAACCAAAAAATCTTCCAATCCTCTTAATACTACACCTTCATGAGTGCTTAGGGGCCCCGCCTCACTTGTAAGCGCGTCTTTTACTGCTTGTCCCAAAACACGCGTTGCATGATAAAATACGCCGCCATTAATAGCATCCTTAATATCATTGGGATCTTCTAAATATTCACTTAAAGATTCTCCCTGCTCCTGTGCGCTATTGAGTACGGCCAAATAAACATCCTTACTCAGTGCGTTGGCTACTTTTCTCTTTCTATTTTTCTTTTCATTGGCGCTTATGGTTACTTTTCTCTCTTGAGGGTGTTCTACTCTTTGTAACCATTGTCGTAAAGTTCCCGTTTGCATGTCGTTGGGGGAAAAACGGATGGATACTGGTGTTTCTAGAGTTTTTTCTAAATCAACAAACTCCATTTCCGGATCAAATTCAACGGACACATCACCATAAACTTCAAAACCCTGCGTGGCAGCAATCGGCCTAACTTTTTCTATAAGACTTTGTAAAGCTTTATGATTATAGGGAATTTCAATGCCGCCGGCTTTAATGGGCTTGCCATCGGCGCCCATGGGCCGCGGCTGCCCGGGCCGATCCATGGAAGTTCCAGCGCGTATTCGCCATGGTTGGGCCTTCTTTTCATAAAATTGATTGATGCCATGGATAGCTAAGATATTTTTATCATATTCTTGCACATTAGACTTACCTTCTCCGGCAGATCTGATATATTCGGTATTAAAATACTTGGTTGGATCATCCCACAATCCGAGCGTTTTTAGTTCCGGTTCAATTTCGGGGAGGGCTATATTAAATATATCTAATAGTATTTTGATGGCATGTGGCATGCCATGTGTTGCTCCCCATTTTTCCAAGGCGCCTGCAGCATCTAAGCCTATAACCGAAGAAATATCACTAGTCCCGCGATCCATGCGAAACTCTTTTTTACCATCCTCGGTTGTAATAAGCTTAAAACTAGTATTTATGCCATCCCATTTTACACTACCTTCAATTTCGCCCGCATGCAAACGCAATGCTGCCGTATTGATGTAATCGATAAGATCTTGACCATTTTTAACTTCGTCAACATCAAAAGGGTGGGCCATGTGCCCTGGAGTACCCATTAGGAGCCCTCGTTAAGGCTCTCTTCTAAAATATTAAGCCTTTCTTCTAAAACTTGGAGTTCGTTTTGCATTCTCCGAGCAGATTTGCGCACTTCACGCAAATGATTATTAGCGAGTTTCAAGCGCCGTTCTTCTGTCATGGATTTTGGTTTAATATTGGAGATGATTTCTTGGAGACCCTGAAGATAGGTAAAGATATTCCTTTCGTCTAGGCTTTCTCCTAAAATAAACCGATTCCAATCTTTATTCAAAGACATTATTCTCCCTCTCCCTCGTTATTTGGCTTTCTTAATGCTTTTTTTCTTAACTGCTTTCGGTGCCTTTTTAGGAGCAGCCTCCACAACTGGCGTTTCTGTGCTGGTGTTATTGTCTGTTCCTGATACAACTGTAGCAGCCGCCGCAGCCGCTGCGTTTCTTCGTGCTCTAAGCAGCTTTTTCCATTTTTTACCCATTTTTCTTTGTCTCCCTCAATTGTTTGATAATACGATTGACAATTTCTCGAACTTGAGCGTGGCTTTCTTCCATTGGTCGCCGGCGTGCATCAGGCTCCATGCCTTCACGGTCGCGGCCTCGGGCCCGGCGCTCTTCAAGATCCTCATGCTCTTCATCTTCGCCTTCCAGCGACTTTTCGGCCTTTTCCTCGCCTTCTTCGTCGGCGCTTTCGATCCCGGTGGGATCTCCGGCTTCTGTAAGGCGGTCGACCTTAAATCCGAAACCCCAGGCCTCGGATAAGAGAGTGGTCAGTTCTCCATTCTTCCAATCTTTTGTAGACATCTTTTTATCTCCTTTTTGTAGATGTTCATAGTAAATAGTCTCTTTTAGGCTGTCTTCCCAATCTCTAAAAACTATTGACGCTTGATATGCTTGAATTTCCATATTTCGCATGTGTGTATTGTTCTGCGCATAGCCTTGTTCGCCCATTCCTTGAGATTCGGCCTTATCGAAGTCTCCATTGCACTTTTGAGTGTGATGCATCAATTCGTGGGCCAATGAACGCAAAATATCCTTCGGATGACGACCTGAGACGTAAATTGTGATGGATTCCGCTTGTGGATCGTAAAAACCGGTCTTTCCAAGCGGATTTGCTCCATTTTCGGCGTCTTGACGCAAAAAGAGCTTCGGGGGGCGGTTGAAGCCCATTTGTTCTTGCGCAAAGGGCATAAACTGTTGAATTAGCTGTTTTAAGTCATCCATTGTCCAAAAATACCTTTTTTTGCTCTTCAGAGTACCAAATATACTCTAAATAGTTCCCAAAAGGGTCTTTTACATAAACTCCGATGGTTCCGTCGCGATGTTTAACGATTTCTCCCTTTTCGAGGGGTAAATCGGCCATATTTTCGACTAAAACCGCAAAATGAGCGTAAGGATAGTATTTTTTGTTGATTAAAGCGATATTTGTGTTTTCTAACTTGATTCTAATGTATTTTTCGTCCCTAAAAGTAACTTTTGCGGCTAATTTGTCGCAATACCACTCTTCGGTCTTCTTTAAATCATCTACGAGCACTGCAATGTGATCAATAGTACAGCTCATTCGTCTTTTGCTTCAATTCCGCGAGATATTAGCTTTAAACTAGGAGTAAAAAACTCCATTTCGGCCGCATCGGTTGTTAATGGAGTTACAATCGATACCGAAACCATACGTGTGCCTTTAATTTCATTTTTAATCTCGGTTATTAAGCCATAATGAGGCTGCCAGTGGGCCATTTCCTCCTCCCATGTCGACCATTCAACAATATCACCTACTTGTAAGTGTTTGGCAGCGATTTCACCAAATGCTGGCTGCTCATCCATTATAAACCACCACCCACGAGCAAATTCCCTTTTTAAGGAGCGAATTCATTTTATTATAAGCCTCAACTCTCTTAACAAAAGGGCCGTCCGATATTAATTCTTCCTTATCGATATCAAATTTATATAAAATATAAAGTGTTTTACCCTTCATTGCAGGATCCGCTGCTAGATATGCTTTTTTCTTGCTCTGTATTTGGTGCATCTTGCTTATAAATAGGACTTTTTTCAACTATTGAGCCTGAAAATTGCAAATCGGGTTCTATTGCTTTTTTATCTAAATCTAATAAGGTGGTTTTTCGGCGCCCTTTAGTAATATTAATAACTTCGATGACTCCGCAGATGTCATAGTTCTTACTTTTTCTTTTTTTCTTACTCATTGGGACGCGTACTAACTAAAATTAAAGACAATAAAGTAATAGTGGTGAACTCAAAACCCCAAACTCCATAAAATAGCCAACTTCCCACTACGGCGAGAAGACCCAGCCAAAATTTATTAAATTCAAATAACATTAATTAAAGCCAATTTCTTCAATCTCATCTTTATCTATTACAAACACAATTCCATCCGAGGAAAACGCCAAACAATCGGGATCGCTTTCTTCTCCCATATCTAAGACGTATATTTTACTATTGCGAGGGATTCTAACCATGGTTTTAGTCGTCGGTTGATAACACCAAATAATGCCCTTTCCTTTTATAGCATGATAAGGTACTAATTCTCCGTCTTTTTCGGTAATCGTACCGCTTATCTGTTTTATAAGCGCTTTAAACTTTTTCTCGTTTATATAATCCCACGACATGCCCTAAATAGCTACATAAACTTAGTTAAAGCTAATACCGCAGCCATTACAAACTGTACCCCAGCGAAAATAGTAACAGCTTTTGTCTTGAAGGTTTTTAAATCTTCAATTTCTTGTAGTGCACTTTGTAGCTGTGATGGCGATGCTATATCATCAATTTTTTCTTTCCACTCTTTAAGGTCTTGTACTCTATCCTCTTTCGCTTTTAACTCTGTTAGCTGGC
>Ga0209756_1000869_pt1 | contig 29078 bp, 29 predicted proteins | sample ETNvirenome_6_85_FD_184071 | JGI IMG/M metagenome (GOLD analysis project Ga0209756, IMG submission 184071) | Marine viral communities from the Pacific Ocean - ETNP_6_85 (SPAdes) (version 3) | ecosystem: Environmental > Aquatic > Marine > Oceanic | place: Pacific Ocean | collected 2013-06-19 | reverse complement strand
AAGCCGCTAGCATTGTAGGCGGCGTAACCATTCATTCTTTGTTTGGGATACCCACCTTGGGGACAATCGACCCAGCTAGGGACGTTTCCGTGGGGACAATCCGAGCCCGACAGAAAGAGACTAGGTTTTTCGCTAGGAGACAAAAAGGCACAGAGATTCGTCCCAAAATTGAAACCCTCAAGGCGATTCGGTTGCTCATTTTAGACGAAGTGGGAATGATTAGGTGCGATCATTTCGACTTCATAGATAAAGCCCTCCGAGATGCCTTAAAACAACCCCGATTGGCCTTTGGGGGAGTACAAGTGGCACTCTTTGGCGATTGCGGGCAACTTTCATCAATAGCCGATGACAAACAAACCGCATCTTTAAAGAAACTAGGATACACCGAGCCATTTGGGTTCAACGAATCCGCAATACTGCGGGATCTTCCGGCATGACAACCTTTAAACGATACACAATGTCCAAGATTTACCGTCAAGAGGACAAAATTGACGGGTTAATCCTCTCTCGCATTCGTGTGGGTACGCAAACGGACAAAGACCTAGAAGCATTAAACCATAACGTTACGGTTAAATGCCACCCTAAGGCGACGGTCTTGACCCCTTGGCGGCGAGTAATGCACAAAGTCAATGACGAAATGCTAAACCGATTGGACTCAAAGGAGTACGTTTTTACATCAACTAGAGTGGGTTCGTATAAGAAATACGACAAAGACCCCCCATTTCCTGACACGCTTAGGCTAAAAGAAGGGTGTAGAATAGTCATTAAGACCAACGACAAGCGAACCGTAGCGGGGTACATGCAAACCCTAGTCAATGGCCAAGCGGGTACGTTTTGGGGGCTAGACAAATACAGTCGCCTCATAGTCCAGTTGGATGACGGGGTAGAGGTTTACATTAAGCCCAAAAAGTCCGAGGCCATTCGCAAGGACATAGACGAAGACGGCAACACAATAGATGTCGTTACGGGATCTTTCAAGCAATATCCGGTTCGCTTGGGGTATTGCATGACGGTGCATAGCTCGCAAGGAAGCACCCTAGAGAGGGTTCATTTGATGCTAGGGAACGGGAAACCCTTCGCGCCTGGATTGCTATACGTTGCACTTTCTCGAATTAAATCACTAAAACGCTTGACATTGAGTAGGAATCTGCTTCACTCGGATAACTTAGTACAAGACCGAATACAAATACCCAAGGAGGAACAATACGAATTATGTTAACGAAAATCGAAGCATGGGGTTTAGAAATTGAAGTAAACCACGACCCATACCCTGCTCAAAACGGGGGAAGGACCGACCCAAGTTGGCCTGCGGGAACCGAAATAAACGGGGCGGTTTCTGCAAAATACCCCGATTTAGACCTAACCGACATGATTGAACGCATAAAAGACGGGTGGCAAACCGTTGAAGAATTAGTCAGTGAAGCCGAAAGGGAAAGGGATTTATGATGCCATTATTATTACTAACGATATATACAACAATGCTAGGAGTCGTTGCTATTTTTGATGACGGTTCCTTTAAAAAACACGGACCAAGGGAATTGTTTCCGCTTTTCTTTATTCTTATATTCCTAGGAGTGGCGGCGGGAATGTGCATACAAAAGGAAATGGATTTATGAATGATTTATTGCAACACACAATAGCAACGGCAAGCGAGCTACATGACCACTTGCTAATCATGGGGATAACCAAAGAGCAAGATGGGGTGTCGGAGATAGTTTACTTTGCCAAGGGCGACGTGTCTGTTCTGCGAGGGTTCTCAGAGACGGCCCTACACAACCTATCTGAGGAAGAAAATGATAAAAATTAACGCAGAGCACAAGGACGTAGCCCCTTGATGCGGGTGGTTGATTGCCGATAGGGTATATGGAGCAATTAAGTACGATAGGATATGAAAAACTTAAACAACCCCAAATAGCCAAGTATCGCGAGGAAGTGCTGGAAAAACAAGGGGGCAAGTGTGCGTTTTGTGGGCAAGATTGTAAGAAAAACATATACAAATTCATTACAAAACCCTGAATGTCTTATGAGGAAATTAAAACAAAGTGAATTAAAACAATACAGAGAGGAGATGTTAAAAGCACAGGGCGGGAAATGCGCATTCTGTGGACAAGATTGCAAGAAGCCATGCCTCGACCACGCCCACATGAAGCCCTACAAGGACAAAGTGCGTGGCGTCATTTGCAATTGGTGCAATATAGCCATTGGTAAACTAGAGAATGCGAGGGTGCGAACGGGTACGAGTTGGACTGATTTTCATTTTTCATTTCCAGCGGTATCAGATTACGTTTGGGGGGATGCTTCACTAGAGCAGCTAGAGAAATACAGAAACGCAGACTGGCACCCATCCAAGCGCAAGAGCGAACTAATTGAGTTTAAGAAGCTCAACGCCAAGGAGCAAAAGGAACGCCTTGAACAAATGGAGCACGACTTGGGGATACCACTAGCCTTTGCTCCCCGAAACGAAGAACAAAGGATTAAGTTATTTAAGAAGCTAAACAACAAAACATAATGAACAAATCTATACAAATGGGCCTATGGGATGTTTGCAGCTCTCGACATGGAGGGAACGAACAAAGCCAAGAGGCCAATAGGAGAATAGAAGAGTCTGGAGCCAAAGCAAGGATGCGTGAAGAAATCCTTTACATGATTGGGGAAAGCAAATGGGGATTAAGTTGCAGAGAGGCCGCCTCCATTTTGGACACGGGCCTAAACAACATCTCAGGTAGATTCACAGAACTCAAGCGCGATTCCCTCATAGAGAAGGTCTCAGTGAGGGACAATAGCGGCGTGTACGTTAGGACATGATTACGATAAGACTTAGAGGTTAACCGTTCTTGAAACCTCTTGCCATATTTGGTCGTTAAACATAGTAAGTGTGAGGGTGTCAGCCGCAGCCATTACGAAGTTAGCAGACCCGTTTAGGATTATTGGCGCTCCATCCGTTATTGTAACGGCGTGTTCAGATAAAATTGATATAGTTTGGCCAACCCTTCCATCATCGAAGTCGGTAATAGTTGTGGTGCCCCCAGTCTTGCAGAGCTTCATTCCCTCGACGCTTGGGGTGGCGTCGTTAGCTAGGGTGTAAACTGCAAACGACTCACCACCCTCTAGGTGAGAGTGAGGTCTAGTGTCTTCTGTTACGAAACCAGAACCCACACTAACCGACCAAGAAACTAAATCGCTTCCCGAACTAGTAAACAACCGAGACTCATAACTACCCGCTCCAGTGGCATTAAGGTAGTTATCAAATAGCTTAGAGTGATTTCCAAACGCACCCGCAAATGTTGCAAAAACATCACCCGTAGAGAGCGTTACAGAGTTGTCTCTAGCATCAAAATAGGCATTTCCTATACACTCAATGCGTTCGGTTTGGTCGGTGTTGGGAGTGGCGAACTCATTGCCATCAATATGTATTTCATTTATTGCAGCTAAAACCGCTTCGATTTTAATATCAGGTTTAGATGTTCCCCCGTTGGTTTCAAAGTAGCAAGTGTTGTGAATATTTAACTGCTTGGTTCCGCCCCCCACATAAATAGGGATACCCGTACTATCCTCAAACCAACAACCACTAATATCATTTCCACCCTTAGAAATGGTAGAATCCTCAAAGGTTATCCCCTTTTCTTTGAAGAAAAAGAAAACACACTCTCGGATGTGGTTGGCATTGGTTTGTCCACTACCGTCGCTTCGGAAGTAAAGGCCGTAATCTATGTTATCCGCCCCTCCATTGGTTCCGAATTGGACGTTATCCCAAATGCAGTTTACCGCAGTGGATAAGTCGTTCCCATACGTGCAGTCACGGAAAACGGTTCTATGAATAGAGCAAGAAGCAAGGGCTGAGTTTCCAGTGTGATACCAACCTTTCCCGCAATCCCTTATAGTGCCCCCGAAAATTCTAATTCTAGCCAAAGATCCCGTTGTTGAAAAAACATCGTCGGTTGAGATAACGCCCTTGAATATAGCGTTTTCAGACTCAAACTCTAATATTTGGAAAGAGTTTAATGAAAGGTCTTTAACCAAATAGGTTCCATTGGGGATATAAACATGATCGTGGGCGTCTAGGGCTGCCTGTATCGCCGCTGAGTCGTCTGTGACCCCATCACCAGTGGCCCCAAATGACTTAACACTAACCCATTCGGTTGCTTTGTTGCCTAGTTTTCTGTTGTTGGATTGTTCTGCCATTGTTATTGGGTTAAATTATTACCACTGAGATCCGTAAATAGGGACGTACCCCAATAGTGTGCCATTTACGTTGTATAGGGGCATTTCGTATGCCGTTGCTCCAGATGGGGTGTTTGTGTTGGCGCTCATTTGGTTGTTTAATATCTTTCCGTCACCGTCTATGGAAAATCCAACCGCAGCGGCATCGGTGTAAGAAGAAAACCCACCACGAAAGATGTTTGAAGCATTGGAGGAATTAACCAGGTAAACATCTTCGTTAGTGCCCCAATAGCGGTCCCCCGTTCCAATGTTTTCGTGCTCATATGTCATCGCGCCACCGGATGTAATAATAACATATGAGTCATCTACATCCCAATCGTCATCGGTTCCGCCCGAAAGAGTGGCAGTAACCACCGTAGCTGTATTCGCGGTAATTAACCCCTCGGAACCATCGGTTATATTTCTAACGGTGTACCCAACCAATTCATCGGTTGTCCAAGATTGGCCGGAATCAGTAAGAACCGAAGCGTTCCCAACGCCAGTATCCGCCCCCCCGTATGGCATAGACCAAAAATCCTCAACACTAGCACCCGTGATTGGACGCTTGTTGCCAGCGGTGGGAGTCGCCGCAGTTGTCCAAGGATCAAAATTGTCAACAACCCGAATGACTGCGCTTTGATTGTCCTCGGAAGGTTCAACGGCACCCTCTGGATAAGAAAACAAATTAGGTCGAGCGTGAGTCTTTACCAATGTACCGTGATTGCAAACCCAAAGTCTATTGCTCCTAATTCCGTTTGCCTCGGTTCCTTGGGCAATCCAGCGCCCCCCATCAATAAAAACGCGAGCCCCACCCGTTGACGTATTAAGGGATGTGTCGATCAAAAACTGTGCCGCATACTTGACTAAAATCCAATCGCCCGCAGCGAGATCCGTCGCGAAGGTTCCTGAGGTATGGGCGGTTACGCACTTATAAAGCAAGCTAGATTCATTAACAAAATCCCCACGAACATAAGCTGTAGATGTAGCCCAAGCACTACCCGTATTGGGGTCGTCTTGATTATTCTCAATGTGGCAACGGTCGAAGTAAAAATCATTAAAGGAATACGAACCGCTTGAAGCTTGCCGCTGAATATGCACTCCCTCTTCGTCGTTTTGTTCAAAGTGACACAAGGAAAATCGAATATTTCCCCCCTCATGGAGCGAAACACCGATTTTGTTTTGCTTGAATAAGCAATGGGTAAATCCATTCGAACGGTTGCCACCGCCACTGGTTGCCCCTCCCTCAATGAGCAAGCCAGATCCGGTTCCAAATTGGCAACGACAATCATAGCACTCAATCCCTTGTGCATTAATGTAGTGCAAGTTAGCAACCGTGAATCCCTCGCAGCGTACATTTCTCATTTGCCCCTGTGCCGCGAGGTTGCTTCCCGTATCAGCACCGCAACGAATACCGTAAGAACCCGTGGCAGTAGCCGTACCAGTGGCGTAACCGCTAACAGAAATGTTTTCTAGCACAAATCCAAGGGTACTCTTGCTAATGCCCGTGTTTATCTTTACTGCTGCATCGCTTCCTACATATCTAATAGTCGTGCAAAGCGCTCCAAAGCTATCAGCATACGCTTGCCCCATTCCTTCACCATAAATGCGGATTGGGCCGTTAATAACCAATGAGGTCGTGCCGATGTAATACTCGCCCGCTGGTATGCGTAAGCTACGTTCACCGTAATTAGCGGCATCTATAGCGAGCTGTATCGCCACTGAGTCATCCGTGGTCCCATCACCAGTTGCTCCGAAGTCTTTTACGGAAACCCTTTCTTCGTTCCTTGCTTGAAGGTTGGTTGCAACGGCACCCGTTCCGGTTTGAGTAAAGGAAACCGACCCAGCGGCAACACTAGAAAGCACATCTTGGACTTCATTTACTTCGACTCTAATCGTGTCACCCAAGAAAAGGGGTTCGTCTAGGGTAACGGTCGTGCTTGTACTGTCAACGAAATCAGTCGCTAACAGCTTGGCCCCATTTATATAAATAGAAACGTTGTTTATCCCCGTTGTATGTGACGGTGTGGCAATTACTGTTTGCCCCGCAGTTGCCACGCTTTCGGCAAGACGAACCGCAGAGGTTGCAGAACTACCAACGGGTGAAAAGCTAGGCTCCCCGTTTGCGTCAAAAGTAAGCGCGGTATTTGCCCGAACGCTTTTAGTTGGAAGCTGCGTATTGGTTCCGATTTCTTCGGTATCGGGATAGCGCAAGGCTAGCTCTCCCACGCGCTCGTTATCTTGCACCCCAATGGTTACTTTGTCTAACGCATACTCCGTGGTCTTAGCGGGGAACCTATCGTTTTCCGTGTAAACAGAGTTTTGCGTGTTGGCTTGCTCGCTCCAAAATGTCCACCTATTGCCAGAGGGTATAACGATAAGGGGCGTTATTGTAACACCCGTACTTGTGTTTCCGGCTCCCGTAACGCTAAAGTCTGTTCCTTGCACTAAGTCCCGAACAACCCCCGTGGCAACAATTTCCTCTTCGCCAACGATGTCCGTTGCGGCAAAGACCTTGCGGTTAAATGCAATCGGCGTTGCGGCTCCAGCCCCATTGACTTGCGCTCTATTTAAACTAGTTCCTGTTGACATGCGATGATTGGTTGATTATTCAGACGAATTGTTTTCTGCGTGTTTCTGCGAAACCTTAGCCGTAAAGCCCGCCCCGATTAACCCCAAAGACATAGGGGCTAACTCTAGTAGGTTCGACCCCAAGTGCAGGCCAGCAATTGCAATGTAACACCCCGACATAACGCAAAGCATCATGCCCACTCTAGTGCTAGAGAAGTTTCCCTTATTATCGTTTAGTGGATTTTTCATTTGATTATTCTAATTCCTAGCCCCGTTGGAGCGTTTATTTTGTCTTCGCCGTCTTCGCTAACGGTTGCCTTGGCTTCGTTCGAATAAGGACTAAACCTTTCTTCCCTGCGAGCACGTATGCGGTAAGTGTATAACACGTTGTACTTCACTCCTTTATCTACGTACTTGGTGACGTTTCTATTTACGGCGTCCAATAACACAAACCTCCCCGTACCCACCTTACGTTCAACCAAGAAGGCGTTTTCGTTGTCAGAGTTGTCCGTCCAAAAGACCTCCAACGATGGGGCGCCTAACGCAATGGAGGTAAAAAGAAATACGACCAACCACTTCATTGCGCAACTATTGCCCTCACTGATTGGCCCCGATTCGCAGAGGTAGAAGTTTGTTGGGCAGCGTCCAAAACGATTGTCCAATGGTCTAGGTCACACTCTCTTTCCCTGCCCCTAAAGACTAAGGTGTGGGTTCCCGCTGATAAGAACCACTCGTTGGGGACAAACTCTGGCGCATCGAAGGTTCCGGTTCCCCTAATGTTCGCCGTTCTGTTCTCGAATCCAGTTGTGAAGCTAGTAATATCCGAGATGTCGGTTTCCGCCGGATCTCCATCGAATGAAATCCAATATGAATTGGTAGACGTATCGGCAGCATCTACGTTAAGCGTGATCGTGTAGTAACCGGAAGTCGCTATGGTTACAGCGTATGCCGCTATCCCTCCATCTTTAGATAGATGGGTATAAGCTGGCTGATTGATGTAATCGCCTTGATCGACCAACGGAGATACAATCACTCCTACGTCTGCATCGTGAGGTCCAAGCCCTACCAAGAGAGTCACTCCGACACCCGTTATATCTAAAGTCGAATCGGTTCCAGCTGTAATGTCTGCCGTTATCGTTTGATTGGATTGAGCTGCCGTCGTAGGCGTAAATCTAAGAACAAGCTCTTGACTGGCACCATCCGCAAGACTAGTTATAGTCCCGCCTGAGATGATTGAGAACGGAGCCGATACCCCAGTTATCGAACCGGATACCGCAACCCCTGAGTTGTTTGAAATTGTAATGGTCGAATCTACCGTCTCGCTAGACTTGATCGCGTAGCCGAAGTTCGTCTCTCCTGTTAGCGATACGCTGCCACTAGACGATTCATTATCCGCCAATGGGCCAACGTCTGCCGTCGTAAGCGTTATAGCCGTAGGAACGGACTGGGATGGGGCTCCGGCGGAATCGTCGGTAGTATTGGTCTCCATTGTTCCTGTCGTTACAGTCGAAGACGTATCTTGAACCAACGTATCAAGGGCGTTTAGTGTCCAAGTTGCGCTTGTCGTTACACCAACATGAATGCCTCCGGTGGCCTCTGTTCCTATAAATTTGGTAGTATCAGAACGAAAGTATTGAGTCCCTCCAGGCCAAGTGTCATCGCCTTCCATTGTCCCGCCTTCGGCCTGCATAGGCCCATCCGTTACTTCACCCAACGATAGGTTTCTCAATCCGCCTCGATTTGTGCGTCCACCCCCTAGAACATTTTCCATTCGGTTGCCAGTAAATGTATTATCATTCCCGAAGCGGTTATTGAATCCTCGAACATTGTCAAAGTGGTTGTACTCGAATGCTCCATTTGAAGACTTAACCCCCATCCCTTCATTGTCGCCTAAACAATTCACGACATAATTATGATGCACGTATGCCCCTGCATTGCTTTGCGCCCTGCCACCTGTGCCCGTTTGTCCAATCTGAATAAACTCAGCATCATTTGAGCACGACTCTGGATTATATCCAACTTGATCGTGTAGGTAATTATACGCTACCTCGATTCGGATTGCCCCATCAGTTGAACCCAATGAAGGAGTTGTAACAGTGATCCCTTGATAAGCTCCACACGTCCCAGTGGAACCCCAATTATCAATCTCATTGTAGGCAATAACTACATCATCACCATCTTGCACCCGAACCGGAGAGCGATTGGTAGCGTTTGAAAAATAACATCTTTGGACATTCGCCCTATCACCCGAAACAATGACCGAGCCCGTGTTGTGATCGAAATCTAAACCCCACACCCAAGAGTCATCACCCGAAAGCGTGTAAACCCCATTGATGTCTGGGGCGCTCGCCGGATCTCCAATTATCATTATGCCATCGGCTAATGTTCGGTGAGTGCTATAACTTGAGCCAGTAAGTAAGATATGTTGACCCGCAGTTGCATTGCCTAGCTCGGTCGTTAACTGAGTATCGTTAGCGGCCTCAAGGGGTGTTCCAACGCTTGTTGGCAACTCTCCGGTTGCTCCAAACAACTGGGCAGTTGAAAAAAGTATGACTAAAATTATTGATCTCATTCCGGTAAAAGAGCTATTAGAGATTCCGCAACGACTTCAGAAGCCGAAAGCGTTGCCGTGATTGTTTGCGAGCCAGCCGCTACCTTTGGGGCTGTTGCTATCCAAACGATACCAAGCGTTCCATTGTCACCCGAAGGCGTAATGTCGCTATCTACTCTTTCGGTAGCCGGACTATCCCAAGCGCAAGTTTGCCCCGAAGATCCTGGGTCTGTTCCCATCGCTGCAACAATAAGCGTATTCGCCGTAGTCGTTGTGATTGCCCCTAGGCTCTTGGAGGTTCCGCTTGCCGAAGACGAATAATCAGAAGCATCAATGGGCGAACCCGAAGTAACGCATCCGCTAAACGTAGCAATAAAAGACACCCCTCGCTCTCCGGCATCCCAAAGACTAGTCCAAGTGTCTACTTGCGCATCCTCTGTACCGTCGCATCGACGCCAATAAATAACCGTGGTGGCATCGCTAGTATCTGTTTCATCTAGCTTTGTCCAACCGCTAGGAGGCGTTCCCGTAGCGTTGCCTGGAGTTTCCGTTTGGAAATACGCAAGAGCAATGTCGTTATTCTCTACGGCTGCTGGATAAGTCGTGTCCCAACTGGTTGAGTTCGAGGCAACGTCCTTTTGCCCATCGGACCACGAAGGAGGCGTAGTAGTAATCGCATTCTTTCGAGCAATGACTCGTGTAATGTCTATCGTTACATTCCCGCAATTAAACGGGATTGCCAATAGAAGTAGAAATGCAAAAAGCCTTTTCATTAACTATCGTCTGTCCAAGAGTTCGAAGTAGAATCCCATCCTGTCCCATCATCCAATGAAACGAATGTGATAACGTCACCAGCTGTTGAAGTATTGGTTGCCTTATCCCCATCGTCCAAGACAACTCCGTCAAGCACTTGCAAGTCTGATGCGTTAACGTCTGCTGACACCGCAATTGCTCCTATGGTTTTAATAGTAAAGTGCATTCCGTCAAGAACCGCCGGAGCTGTAATTGTTGCCGCAGAAGTAACTCGGAAGTAACCACCGTACATTTCCTCTGTCGTGTCGGTTCCGATGGTGTAATTTGCAGATTTGGTAATGACGTTCGATTTAGCATAGGGCTCGATTACCTCAATATCCCAAGCTGCATCGGCTAAGATGTACTCGCAATACGCAATCGCATCGGGTTCTAAAACCGCTTGAACCGTACCTGAACCGGAAATTTCTATGTCTACCGAATTGGTTGAGTCCTTATTCCAAATGAACCTAGGATAAGTAGACGAACTCGGAAGGATTACTGCCCAGGTATCCGCATCTGAAGTAACGTATTGTCTGCCCTTAGAGAGTGCCCCAGGTGCAGTGTCAACTGTGGTATTAGTCAACGTAATATCAGCAGTCATTGCCGGAGAATTGAGGTTATCGGGGTCAACCGTCATCAATCCCTTGTTGCCGTATTCTTCCATCTTGTCTGTATCAAGGGTCGAAATACTGCTAACGTTCGTCGCAATGTCCGTAGTGTTGGTGCTAATGCTTGTCCCGTGACTGTCTAACAACCACTGAGGCGTTGAATAAAGATTCCACTCGGTGCCATCGTAAAACAATTCCACCCAATCATCCTCGGATACCCCAAGGGTAATGTCTGTTCCGCCTAGGTTTAGGTTTCCGGTTCCGTCCTTTAAGACAACATCTCTAGCTGAGTTCTCCGAGGTAATGAGAAGGATTGATTGAACCGTAGCACTTTGGGTAATCGTGTCTAGGTCATCGCTCGCCGCATCACCCTCGGTGTCTATCTTGAAGACGTTTAGCCTTGCCGTTAGGGTAACGGCACCAGTTGCGATGGTTAACTCCGTCGTTACGGCCCCAACCCACTCGCTGTCGTAGGTTTGGTCCTGCGTGGGGGTTTGGCTAAAGGTATAAGGCGCTAGCAATAACGCCAAGAATGGTAGTGTTTTTTTCATTTTATGGTGTGTATGCTGCTGCGTAAGTGTCCATGTCGGATATAGCAAGGGTTTCTGCCGATATTGCCGCATTGTATGCCGCCCCATCCGCGAGATTAAAGGCCGCTGCGTCGTGGAATATGTAATTGCTCATGCCGTTCATGTCGGCCAAGTGACCGTTCTCTGTAGCCGCTCGAACCAACTCGGAGTTTACATTTGCCCAAGTTAGATAAAGCCCACTAACGGGAACAGACGAAGCGCTAGTAATCCTATTGGCGTTCGTGATTCTGCTCGCACTAGTGATTCTGTTTGCGACTACAGTTGCCATCTAAACTAAACGAATTGCGCCCAAACGGAAACCGTACCAGAAGTATAGGCCGTAATGTTTGCCCGAACGTTGTCCCAAGGGAACTCCGCGAGCTTGACAATTAACGGATCATCGGTGCTAGTTGTTACCGCTTCGGAATGGAATGACTCCCACGACCCCGAAGTTGGGCTCTTGTATTGGAGGGCAATCGTAAAGGCCGCTGTTCCCGAAGTGGTATTCACCTCGAAGTATCCCGCCTTTTGATATTGTCCTACGTTAACCGCTGAACCAGCACCAGTTCCGGTTGCCCCGCTTAGTAATGTATATGCTTTTTTTGTTCCCATGTTGATTGATTGTTAGATTAAAAGAGTTCCTTCCATAGCAAGGCAGCGTTAATGGTTGAGGAGTTCGCGCTACTGCCAGCTAGGGTTATCGTCTCCCCTGGCGCTAAAATGATTTCGTAAGGAATTAGGTTTAGGTTGTCTCTGTCGTTCTTTCCGGCCAACGGAAGAGAAAACAACTCTTTCCCGCTCGTAACCGTAGTGCCCGACGTGTCAATATCCACAATTGAATCCGAGGCGTTTATGTCCGAGTATGACGGACTGCCGCCTAGGGTAGCGTTTCTTACCAACCGAACCTTGCCTAAGTTGTTAGCGCTACTAGACTCAATTGATGCCGATACCGCTTCTACTATTAAGTCAACGTAATTAGTTTGAGACGCATACGTGGCTTTGTTCCTAATTGTGAAAATCGCAGTTTCGGTAGTAACGCTTGTCTTTTGTTGTTCGCCCGTTACCTGTTGGGGTTGGTGGATTTCTTGATACTTAGTTTTACCCTCTATAAAGAATGCGTAACTAGCCGACTTAAGAACCAAGTCGCTCGACGTAGCCTTGTTGTTAGTCCAAATGGTGTGGTGAAAGTTCGGGTTGTAAACCGTAGGCGTTGTGTTTTGGTTAGCGTAGTTCTCCCTGTGGACCTCCACAAATGCCCCAGTAGAATCGTCTTCCACGCCAACAACCATTGCTCCAAACCCCAAATACTGAAATTGAATCTGCCACACATTGCCCTTAGTATTGTCTAGGGTCATTCCACTCGCGCCCGTTCCGTCTAGGGGGTCATCCCAACTAGCGAGGGGGGTAGTGGTAATCGTGTCATTTTGAAAGCGATGGAACCCAAAAGTTGTCCCAATGTAACCAATCATGTACCCGTTTTTGAACGCAACCGAACTGCCTAACTCTCCGGCTAGCCCTATGAGTTGTTCCGTTGCGGCAACCGGAGTAGTGAAGATTGCCGTAAAGCGAGACATCCCGCCTTCCCCGCTTCGGTAACGCGCGTGTCGCTTCGATTGCAAGAGGGCCGTACTCGCCGTAGTCGTTGAGGTTCCCACAAGGGCCAGCCCCGTTGCTTGGGTTACTGTGCCGCCATTGGCAACCGTGGTCGTGGTTAACTCCTCGTTGTCTACCGTGTACTCAAACGTGCCTTGGAAAACGGGGGTTAGTTGCCCCACAAGTGCTTCACCAAAAACGGTTAACGGAGTGTTCCCTATGTTTATTCCGCCACCCGTTGTGTCAAGCGGAACCCCGTTCTTGTCCACTAAAGAACTAGGTGAAATTACTGCATCGTGTATCACGGGCACCCCCTTACAACAACAGAGCAAGGGCTCCATTGTGCTCTAGCGAGTCGTACAATGGGATATATTTTCATAAACTATTGAGACACTGTCTCATTAAGCTGTCTTTGTCAAGCTTAAAATGAACTATTTTAATGTTTAACTTTCAAATAGGTCGAAAGAGCCCCCATTACCCCCACGAAAACGCCCGTCATCCAAGTGCGCCAAGTCGCCAAAGCATGAACCTTTCTTTTGAGTTCGTTTTGATTGGCAATTAAACCTGGATTGTTATACTCGTCATCGCCGCAAACTGCGTCGTGGAGTCCTTTTAGCATTTTCGATTCTTCGGGGGTCATTTTAGTTGGGGTTATTGAGAACGAGTCTCATTAAGGATTAGATCATTTGTAATTTCTACGACGTTTACGGGTGGATGTTCCCTTGGTTTCCTTTTCTTCTAAAAGTGCCCAATCAGAGAATCCCATCATGCGCATAACTGGATTGTCCGTTTCTCCGGTAGCGGCTTCCCATGCCCCCTCAATGTTTTCCCTAACTGGATCATAGGGCAATCCACCAAAAGACATAAGAGCGCTCATTAGATCGTCGGCGGATTCCAAAACCTCGCCATCGTCTATGTGTTGCGCCGCCTTAACGAAGTCTTGAAATTGATCCATAATCGGGAGAGAAACCTCTTGCTCGAAAACGGATGCGTTTTGACTAAAGACTTTAACTATGGCCTCATAGGCATCTCCAACAAGAAAGACGGAATTGAAGTTACCAATCGCCAACGCGCTTCGCTGTCTTTTCCAAAACTTGTTGAGCTTGTCATCGTCTTCCGCTTCGCTAAACGCCCCGATTCCCATAGATGCCATTGCGGTAAATACTTGCGGCAACAGGACGTGGTAAATAAACACGCTTTTAAGGGCTTGCTTCTTGGAAATTCTTCCCTTGGCAGCGGCTTTAATGGCCCCAATCATTATGCGGTTATACTGGATAGGGGAGGTCATGTACATTGTGAACAGCTTGTGAGTAGACCCACCGCGTTGCCAGTACCCCCTAGACATAATCTCTGCGGATTGCTGTGCCCTATCGGTTGCTCTGCTGAACTTCCGCAACCCTTCGGCGTGGGCCGCTTCGGGAGACATGCCCGCTTTAAGCGCCTCCGCCTTAGTGTGGGCATAAACAGGGTATCCCCCAGCGAGAATTGCTCCAGCATCCCCCATTCGAGTAAGAACCATTAGCTTGTCCCGAATGTTACGAACACCTGCTATTTCGTTAGCGAAGCTCTTGGATGAAACAACTGCCCGCAAATCCCTGTCGTGAGAGGTCCGAAGGCGGTTTTTCATGTACTCCGACTCTAGTAATACTTTCGAGTTTCCTGGAACGTCTAAGAAGAATTTAGAAAACTCGGCAAGCCACACCCCAGCGGGCATACCGTCAGCATAGGCGGGAACACTACCCAATTGCTTTAGGGCAGAGGAAAGATTGAGTGCTATCTTGGACACCGCGAGATTGCCTATTATTTGATTCATCATAGTGTCAACCTTTACGCGATCTAGGCTTCCCCGAATGATGTCATCTATTTGCCCATCTAGGAGGTTCAAGACGGATGTTCCACCAGTGACTTGTCTTATGGCCTTGCGAACATCTGCATCCTTAAAGGTGTTGCGCATGTCCTTGGCTATACGGGCGAATGCCATGTAGTGGTTCATATCGGAAACGTGCTTCTCGAATGCTCGATGGGCACCGTTTATCCGTAGGGCGTTTTTGTTTTTAGTGCGCTCTTTAAGCGAGTTGTTGCCCTCCCATGCGGGAATTAAAGTGTCCATGTCAAGGGCTTCGTCAAGGTCGATTTCTTTTCCTTTCGCGTGTTTGAATGCGGGAGAGTAATTATCCACCAAGGCGAGCTTGCGGCCTTCAATACCGAAGAGGACTTCGTTAACCTCTAGCCCTATGCGTTTGTAGGTTTCGAGCATTTTCTCCCCAGCGGCTATTCCGGCATCGCCTATGTAATCCTCTACTTTGGCATCCGTGTCTTCCCCCCACTTCATAGTTTCGAAGGAGGGTTGAAGAGTTGGGTCTTGACGCCACATCCAAAGCTGAACGGCTTCCCATCTAGTAAGGGGAACATCAATTACTTGCCCGCCTTCGGGCGCGAACTTTATGCCGTGGTTGTCATTCGTGGTTTCGAAGTCGCCCATTGCTTTTTGAGCTTGCTTCTTGGTTTTCCCATCACGTTCGAATATCTCAAACATGGCATCCCCTAGTTCTTGGAAATCTTTACCTTGTCGAGTGTGAAACTCTTGGGTTGCATCGAACGCCATTTTCGTAAATGCATCGTGTAAATCCCCCTCAAAACGCTCACCCTTGTCGGTTCGGATGTTCTCTAAAAGTTGTTCTAGGGCGTCATTGCGGTTGAACGCCCAATCATTTGCATTGCTTATTGCCTTCTTAACGAAGCCCTTTTTCTCTTCCTTGGCCTTGAGTTCCTTCTCGGTTAGGATTCCCTTATCTCCAACCGTTGCATCAATCACAACCTGTCGCTTTCCTTCTAACCTCTTGGCTTCTTTTTTCTTAAACTTCTTGCGGAAATCTAATCCACTTTGCTCTATTTGAGCGGCAATAGCAAGGGCTTGATTGAGTCGTTTCGCATCCGCGCCCTTAATGTTGTTGAACACGCTAAAGATGGTCTTGAGAGCCAATGCCTTCTCTTCGCTCATGTTGGGTTCTTCCAACAACTCTTCTAGGCGTTGGAGATTATCAAGAGAATCACGCTTGCCAATGGCCTTAATCTCCGTAAAAATGTCTGCTGCTTCGTTACCAATGCGTTTTGTCCTCTTCTCAAAGGAGCCCTTGGTGTTGCGGCGTATCGTGTCGTTTAGCTTAGACCTCTTGTTACGGCGAAACTCAGCATCGAATAACTTGTTAACCCGTTCGGCGGCGCGTTCCAAGAAGGACTCTTTGCCCTTGAGGGTCTTTACTTTGCTTAAATTGGCGAATCCCTTAAACTTGCCGCGAATAGACACGGGCAGAGAATCAACCATTTCTTGGAGTTGACGCGATGCCTCAATGAGATCTAGGCGTTCTTCTACGAACTTTTCCTTATCGGCAACTTTACGGCGTTTGGCTTCTTCTTTTAGTTTCTCAACCCTCTTGGCGAAGTTATCCCGTAACTTGTCGATCTTCTTGCCGAAGTTGTGTTTGAGATTATTGATTGCTTCAACCTTAGCTTCCTTGAGGTTGGCAATCTTTTCTTCTTTGGCAAATAACTCCCTTTCTTTTTTTGCAACTGCGCGCTCGACCTTTTGGGCACCTTTAGCAATTGCGGCTTCCACTCGCTTGTCTCCACGGACGCGCTCCTTCAAGACAGCAAACTGCTTGGGGGTAAGTTTTTTGCCCTGACCACTAATGTGATTTAGTATTTTAGAAACAGTTCTCTCTTGGGCGTCTGTTAGCTCTGCTTCCTTTTCAAATTTAGCATTTGGTTCTGTTGATATTTCAAGTTGATCTAAAACTTCCCTGAGTTCCGCCTGTAAATCTGCATGAACTTTTGCGACTTTACGATTAGCTTGATTGGCTTGCGTAATATCTACATTTGGATCTCTAGGGTTACTCGTAGCCAATGGCATGTCAAATTGATCCTCAACAACATCCAAATTGGGTTCGATTTCAGAAGTAGCAGCGGCGATCTCATCGTCTATTTTTTCAATAGACTCAACCAATCGCTTAACTTCTTTGTCTGCCTTGGGTGGGGTCTTGGTCTCTGCCTCGGCCTTGCCTTGCTCAAAGATGTCCATGACGGCCTTTTGAGCCCCTTCATCGCCATCATATGCAGCCTCTAGTATTGTCTTTGCCGCTGGGTTGTCTCCGGCGTTTGCTACGAACTCTTCCTTGGTGAGCGTCTTTGCTATGGTATTAAACGCTTGCTTGCCAAAATTCTCATTGTCGAGCACTTGGTTTGTGTTAGCATTAGCGATGGTTGGCAGCGACACAATGGGTCCAATTACGCCAGCACCCGCCATCCCTAATAAAACAGAATGGAAAAATTCATCATCAAAGTGCTCCCTGTCTTGGTCAAACTCTCGGTTCGCCATGAAAGTCATTATTTCCTTTTGCGCCCCCTCCGTGAACCCTTCCTTGGGAATACCAAAGGCTAAGCGCTTTAGGAGTTCTTTGCGAACTGTTGGGTTGGCGCCCGCAATAATTCTAGCGAAGGTTGCTTCACCTCCAATAGCAAAGTCTAATGCCGATTGAGGAAGGGCTACACTAAGACCGAACTTCAACCTATCGGCGGCGTTTGGATTCTTCGCGTGGGCATCGTACTCCCGAACCGCTTCATCAAAGGCCAACCCCTCAAACATTGAAAACCCCAACGCGGGATTTGTGGCAATCCCCACGAAGCCAGTACCCAAAGAGGATGCAACTTGAAGGGTTTGTCCTAGCGCAGTTGCCGCTAAATCTGGGTCTATCCCTAGGTTCTCTGGAATGTCATCGGCCATTGCCCGAAGCGGGGCCACTAATTCCTTGGCTCCCTCTGGCGCGGTTTTCCCGTCTTTGCGAATAATCCCAGGGGCACCAGTTCCAACCGACCCGCTTGCCGCAACTTGTTCGGTTAAACCAATCGCACCCGATGCCACCATAGACGCACTAGAGCTAGCCATTAGGGTTGCCATTTTGTCAAACTTCTCTAAGAGCCTAACCGCTGTTCCAACAACGGGTATGTCTTTAGTGTTGGATGTCATTGCCGCCCAAGACTTTGCACGACCGCTTTCTTCATAACGATTGCGGGCCATTTCCTCGGACTCCTTGCGGGCCTGAATGTTGGCCTGTATCGCAGCGAAGTCGGCTTCTTCGTTGCTACTGTACCCCATCGAAGCCGAAAGGGTGCCGTAATCTTGGTCCCCTAGCGTATCTTGGGTTGAGTAGCTTTGAAGAAGGCGTTCCTTGTTGAGTGCCGCAAGGAAGTCTTTATCTTCAATGTCATCAATACGAACGTCGTTTTGCTCTCCTTTGCTCGTATAAAACTTGTCTATGTCCAATCCCATTATTCAGATGGGCCAGCCAGCGCTTGCCGTATCATTGCTGACTGAAAGCCCGTTTTGTAAAATTCCAATCTAGTTTCTATTTCTTGATTCGCCTTCGCTGGATTTCCCGACTCCATTTCATCTAAAATGCCGTCGAGGTCATCAAAGAACACTTCTACGCTATCGAATCCCTGCTTGAGCGGCTTGCCCTCTTCGTCAAATCCAACAAGAGATAATTGAGTATGTATGGACTTGCTCAAGAGTTTAGACGCCTTTACGCCAAAATCACTTAGCTTTTTTCGCGCGGGTTCATCTAGCTTGTTCCACCTTTCCCCTAATAGGTCATCCTCAAATGCCGTAGGAATCCAAAAATTACCCTCTTTATCTTGTTGTAGAGATGATTGAGAAAATGCTTGTATAGCTCTAGCGATTAACACGTTCTTGGAGACAATCCCTAATTCGGTGCTTGCCCTAATTTCGGCAACCATGTCCGTTAAATCCTTTTTCGACATAGCGGGGTTGTCGCCTTCAGAAAACGGCGTTAGCCAATTCTTGTTAATCTTAGCCTCTAGGACTCCGTAGGAAAGTGCATTGGCCTTATCCTCTTTGTGACGGTTGAGCCTGTCTTTTAGCTCGATTTGACCCTTGGCGCCCGTTGGACCTGAAACCATTTTCTGCAATGAATCCGCCGCTTCTTCGGTAAGTAATCCCGCATCAACTGCTTGATTGAAGTCAAATTGACTGTATGTGCCCGTTTGGACAATGCCTTCTAGAAAGCTAGAATATGCCTTGGCTTGCTTGGTCTCAATAGTGTTTATCTTGTTTTGAACAATATTCCGCTGATTGTCTAGTTCTTCTGGCGTTAGGTTGGCGTATTCCCCAGAACCAGACTCTATGGCCTCGGCTTGTTCGCTTAATCCCTCTATATTGTTGTCAATGGTTAGGGTTTCTAGGGTGTTTTCTATTCGAATCGCAGCCCTATCGGATGTTTTCTTATCTAGGTCTTCAATGAGTTCTTGCTTTTCCTTCGGGGAAAATCTATCGTTTTCATTGATTAAGTGTTTTGCTGCGTCAGGGTGGGTTTCACCCAATTGATTATATCTTTGTATTGCGGCTAATTTGTTGTTTTCGTTTATTTGCTCGGCAACACGCCCCTTTAGTTCTGATCTAATATCCCTAATGGTTGCCAATCGCTCGAAGTCAGCGGCTTCAATAGAATCCCTAGAACCACCCTCTTTCGCTGAATTAAAGGCCGCTTCATCACCCTCTATTGCTTTGTTGACCGCCTCCAACCACAAGTCGGGCTTGTGCATTATTTCGGGGTCTCTAACGATTTCATCAATTCGCACTCGCAAGTCTTCATTAACGCTATCGGTTTGATAACCAACTGTTTTATCAATCGTCTTTTGTGCCTCTTCTTCAAGCTTTAAATTCGCGGCTTCTCGTTTTGCCCTAGCAACCCTATCCTCTTCAGCACTTGCCTTGATCGCGGTGCCCAATCCGCTAATTGCCCTAAAGACATTGCTCCCTAGGTTTATGTCCGGTTGTACTCCAACCGATCCGGCTTTCGATACTGCCTGTGGTTCTGATGTTGGTATAGCCATTATTCGATGCTCCTTAATGCCCTATTTGATTGTAAACTAAGCGCCCCCTTAGACGCCTTGGAGCCAAGTGCTCTTAGGTCTCCCGCAAATGGGGTCAATGCCCCAATGAATCCCGCGCGTTTGGCTGCCTTCCCTCGTTGCCTGTGTAGCGCAGCGGATTGCTTCCGGCGACTTGCTTCCATTGCTCCGGCCCTTAGTTCGCTCGATGCCCTTAACTCCGCATTCACGACCTCTTGGGCCGCTAATTGTAGTGGGGTTCCAGTTCCAGGGGCTATGCCGCTACCCGCAAATCTAGCTGATTGCTCGGCACGAATACGCGAACTCCGTCGTAGCTCTATTGACGCTTCAGAGCGCGCATCTTCAATCGCTATCTTTGCATCCGCTTCATCAATTAAAGCGTTGCGCTTAGCTAACCTATCCGCCTCTTGTCCTTGACCTATGGATGAAATTGATTGAAGTATGGACATTATTGACCCTTTGGTGTAATTTGTGGGATTGTGTACAAAACTGTACTAGGTAGAGGTTGGGTTTGCTTGTAGACTATGCGAGGGTTCTTTTGGTGGCCCGCTGGGAGTTCCCAAATCTTCTCGCCGGAGAACAAATCGGGGGATGAATCCATTACATCTGCGGTGTCCCTAAATGTAATTTCATTAAGTTGTTCCTTTTCTTCGCCACTGGGTTCATTCCACCTAGTGCCGACCTCTCCCCCTAGGGTGTTGTCGAATCCAATTACTACATGCGTACTGCGCTTGGGCTTTCCTCGGCTAACACCGTCACCCGCAGGAGCGTCAATCTTGGTGGTTTCGATTTCCGAATCGTATGCCAATCCAACTGCTGCTTTGGTTGATGCGTTGTCTAGGGTGATTTGCCCACTAGAAACCGTTTTGTTAGTCTCTACGTTTCCGTCTGCCAATACGACAACCTCTTCGCCCTCTAGGTGAGTAAGTCCCCCTATGGTCGTTGTTGACACGCCAGAATAAACCGTACCGCAATCGCTGTACCGCATGTCCTCTTTGGCGGTTTGGCGGAAACTAAAACGCTCGACGTACCTAACGGTTGCCCCGTTGATGGTGCGATTCACTACAAACCAAACTTCGTCCTCTGGGTCGCCGTAAATCGACTCAACGCTCTCAAAGGTGCCAAGCGTGTTGCGAGTAAACCAAGCAATTACTTCGTCTAAGCGGTTGTACACCAAGCCCAAAAGGGTTCCGTTCGAGCGAACACTCCACAAAATCCGATAGGGGTCTTGAGTGTACGCGCTTTGCACTACCGTTGGGTCGGTAATGTGCTCGGCCAACTTTGTTAAATCCGAAGTGCCAAATCCGTCATCGCTAATTGTGAATAAAAGTTCGTGGAGCTTTCTACCGTCTCGACTCCAAAACAAAAGCGAATCTCCTACAATTGTAGGACGTATGCCTTTGCTCCCCTCGGTGCTTTCAATTGTCGCTAGTGGTTGCGTGGTTGGACTAAGTGCATTTCCATCTGCACCTCGTAAGGAATACTCCTCGCCCTCAGTGCCAATTAACAAGAACTTTTGCGCCCGAATCCACTTGATGCGGTTTTGCTCGACTGCGGATAATTGATACGTAATCGAATCCGTTGCTAGTATATCTGGAGTTGAAACCCCAAAATGCTCGAAGTTGTCCGTTTGGGATAACCAAATCTGTTGCTTCCTGTAGTCCGTCCCGCCAAAGATAAGGCGTGTTTCAAAGAAGGTGACAGCAGACGGATACCCGCGCACTGCACTAAATGCCCCCTCTGTCCATAGTTTGGTCGCCACCGTGGAAGAAGACGCCTCAAGGGCAACTATGACTTCAGCGGTTGCCGATGATGTAGTGCTGTGCGTGGTGATCTTGACAACTCCGGTTATGTCCACCGAATCTACATTGAAATTTACGGACGCATCAGCCGGAGCCGTTGTGTCGTGTTGAAACCAAACCGTATATTCGTAATTTTCTAAGTCTTCTGTTCCACTTATGGCAAAATTCGCGCCGCCAGAGGAAGTGTATCGACTGGTTCCGGTCCAAACCTCAAACCAAGGAGTCGTTCCAACCTCTCTCTTGCTTATGGTTAACTCCCCGTCCCACACCCCAGCGGTAACTAACGACCAAGCGCCCTTAACGGGAACAGCATGGGCGCCCTCTGATATGTCGGCATCTAGTCCGTCATCCGCCACGCCAGCACCACCAGCGTCATCGAAGACAATCTTTTGTGCCTCGCGGGTGTGCGTGATGGCATAGTAACGCCCAACATCATCAGAGGTTCCGGCGAATAGCGTGTTAGAGTTCGCTAGCGTTCCACTTGCCCCAACGGTTGTTGTGCCCGTATAGGTAAGGGTATCGGTTGTTGCATTTGGATCTAGCAACGGCGGGAAGTCCCACTCGACATCGGCTATTTGCCAATTAGTTGCTCCAACGCGAGATAACTTTCTAACTGGATAATCTTTGTGTACAATGTAAACAATGTCGTTGATTTGAACGAATTGCAAGTCAAAAACATCGGGTGCTGTGTAAGTCGTTGGAATTTCATAAATAGATCCGGTTAGGGTGTACCACTTGTTTGCGGCTAAGTCTGTGGCGAAGGTGCCGCTAGTATGGGCCTCTAGGCAATAGTAGTTAGTCCCGCTTTCTTCTACGAGATCCCCAATTACGTATGCCGTGGTTGTTGCCCACGCCGAGGGTGTTCCCGCTGATAGTTGAGAAGGCGTGTCCCCTCCTTCGTACCAACGGATGTAAAGCTGCCCGAACTCCATGATGTAGTTCGTAGTAGAGTCAAACCGAAAGCGAACCAAGCGACTAGACTTAGTGCTGTCCTTGGTTTCGGCTACGTACTCCGTACCCGTGGTTCTTTCTGCGGGACCATATTTGAGCGGAATGAATCCATCGCACTTTCTTAGCGCGGCAGAATAATCATCCAAGTCCCATCTGCCATCTAGCTTAGGGCTCCACTCACCCGCGTTGAAGCGATTGATGTTCGGCCAAAGAGACATTAAGGAGACCCTCCCCCAAAGTGCGCCGTATCCCAACCAGAATGAACATATCCATCCGGTAGTGCCCGTCTGCGCTCCATTGTGTCGGTGAACTTCGCTTCTTCTATATAGACTTCGTACTTTTGCTCCAAGAAGTCCAAGAGGGGGAGCCAATCCGTTCTAGCCAAGCAAGCATCTGCCGCCAAGCGACGTGCAATGCCCTCTATTAGCATGTCATCCATATCTCCTACATTTGTAAGATCTTGGATGTAAGTTAAATTAAGTGGGGATGCTTCGTCTGTTAGAAGCTTTCTACCCTTGATTTCGTATCTCGGACACTCGATGAAGTCTATGTCCGTTTCAGAGATACTAACATTGCGTACCCATTCCACGGGGAGCGTATATGCTCTCGCCCATTTGAATAACGGTGCGGTGCTATCCGATGAAATCTGTACGTCTACTTTCGCGCAACCCCAAGTATGTGCCCTAAGCACCTTCTTGCGAGCGTGATCGTATAAAAAGTTAAGTGTGCGTGGCGTTTCTCCCGTATCCGTCTCTGGGTCAATTGCCCTAGCTTCGGAAATATACGTTGCCGCGAGATTTATGATGTCCGTCTTGCTATCCGCCATAAGGAACCTCCCATCTATTGCTATGACTATTGTGCTTAGATCTATTCCAGCTCTTAGGAACAATCTGTAAATTATTAGGGGAATGAAGACCCCCCTTAGTCATTGGAATTGTGTGATCTATTTCAAAAACCTGCATTCCAAATATTTCATTTAATCTACTACAGTCCCTATAGATCCCATCTATAAACTGCTTTTCTAATTTGTTTAAAAGCACAATGGACTTTCTTTTTATTGCTCTTATTTTTGCTTGGTGCTTCCTCGAAGCGCACTTAACCTTACTGTAATTCTCTTTATTCCAAGCTATTGATGTTTCAAGCATCTTCTCTCTGTGCGCTTGTTGATATTCTCTTTTCTTTTTCCTTCTTGCGTCAATGTGCTTGGCATGGTCTCTAGCAGAGGCTTCTCTATGTCTTTTGAGATAGTCCTCTCTGATAATGTCGGTTTTAGAATCGGCCATACTTTAAAGGTGCCCCCCACCCGAAGGCGGGAGGACTTTATGAAGAACGTACCGCTATTGCGATACTAGGACAAGGAAACTACTGTTCCGAATACTCGTCGATTATTGCCAAGTAGAATACGCACGAAGCTGCGGCGGGTGTGCCGGAGGTTGCGATTGTAACTACGACATCCTCAAGGGCCGAAGTCGCTTGGAATGGGGTATCTTCGCCTGCTGCTGCAATGGAAGTAAATTCCGTTTTGCCTGCTGCTGCTGCAAGATCAATCCCGTTTGCGTAACGGTCTCCGTCTGTGCTATCGCCAATATCTAGCGTTAGGGTCGTTCCTGCGTCATCGTGAACAACGAAGGAAAGGCCAGGAATCAACGTTTGACCAACCGACAACTTAAACAAGTTGAAGGTGTCAAGTGCTGACTCCGTACCAGCTAGGTCGCGACGAATGCGAACCATGCGATAGTTCTGAGCCCGTGGGTACGTCTTTACGCGAGAATCGCCATTAGTACCACCGACTTGATTAGTGTAATATGTTGCATCTGTTACTGCTGCCATGATTATTTATCTCCTATTAAGGGCTTTGGTCGCAGAGGTTTTCAACAACACCTTCTTCTTGGATGCGGGTTGCACCAATGTCTTGTTCAGCCCACACTTGCCATGAGTAATTATGGCTAGCGAGTTGCTCAACGCGAGTGTTGAATCCTTCAGTGATACCCGCAACGAGTGCAGATTTTGTATAACCAACGGTCGAAGCGATGTCGCCAGCGCTAACTGCCACGGTTTGAGTCTTTAGGAACTCAAAGCCCATGAAGTAGTTAACGTCACCCTGAACCAACGCTTTAACAGCGGCGAAGTCGGCATCGGATACCTGACTTACATTGTTCAAGAGATCGTCTAGTTGCTCTTGGCGATGAACATAAATGAGGGCTTCCCCCATTGGAGTTTCATTCTGACCAAGAATAGACTTCATTTCGATAAGCTTTGCGAGGGTCAATCCTTCGGTGGAACCACCTAGGTCAACTGCAACCTGTTGGGTTGATGGAAGCGCAATGCTTGTTTCTGTGGTTGCTCCGTCTACCTTTTCGTAGTTCGTTCCGACTGCCGCCTCTAGGACGATAGTATCGTAACGACGTCCGAAAGTGTGGGCGAAGTTGGTTGCGTATGGACCCATAAATTGGGCCACAGAGCGATTCTTATCTGGTACGTCGATAAGATCGGACTGGCGTTCTGGGTTCGCTGTGAGCTTGCGAGTCGTGTGCGGAGTATCGTTGTGTTGAGTTGTCGCGTGGCGCTCATATGCGTTTACCGTGTTAACGGAACCGATTTGAGGCAACCACAGGGTCTCACCACCAACCAAAGAACGTTCGTTGACCTTGCCTTTTAGGCGAGACCCGTTCTGTTGGTACTGGATGTGCACATCCGACGCAAACTTCTGAGCGAATGCATTAGGATATTGTGATGACATTTAATTTTTAATTAAGGTTTGCCCAGGCTTGGGCCGAGTTCCTCAATTTCCTGTTCCCCGCTTGGGCAGTACTTTTTTGGAAAAGAATACTAACTCCAGGGGGTTTGTCAAAACGACGAATTATCCGCTGTTATTGAGACTCAATATCAATAAGCCCGACATGTCAAGCTTAAAATGCAAAAAAGTGAAAATAATTCACTCTTAGCCCTCTGCGACCTTGCTGGCGGCGATTTGATCCATTAAATCCATTACGTATTGATGTGTATTATTCCAGTCAGAGCGGCGATAATCCGCATATCTTGGGTCTTGTGGATTATTTTGGATGCTGTCGATGATGGCCTGTGCCCCTTGGGATTGGGAAATGGTCGAATTTGGGTCGCCCTTTACCTTGCTGTCAATTAGGGTATCGTGCATACTCGCTAGCTTTGCCGCGAAACCAGGCGTCTCGAAGAACGCTGAGTCATTTAGTCCCAAGTGCTCGGCCACAACATCGGCTTTGCGCAATGCCGCCGAATAAGCCTCTGTGTTCCTTGGGCCGACCTCTGCCTCTAGCGACGCTACAGCGGCCTCTACTTGGGCCGATTGAGCATCCCCATCAGACGCAATTTGCCCTTGCATGATTTGGGCAATGTCTTGGTACATGCTATCCGCTTGACGCTGAGATACGCCCGCCTTGTGGAAGACGGCATCTATGGGGGCTTGTTGGTCCTCGGGCATCTCTAACCCATCTGGCAGCACGTACTTGGCTTCTTCTGGTCGGCCCAAGGCATCGTGCACCCTATCCCACGCCTCTGGTCCGTCACCTGGTTTTGGTAGGGGTAACTTATCGTTACTTAGCATGTTCTCTAGTTGAACGGTGTTCCTAACCAATGTTTGCAAGTCGGGGGTCTTTGCCCCTAGCTTTTGGAACTTAGAGATGTCTTCACCCTCTATGACGGGGAACGAGTCCCATGCTCCCTCTTTAAACGCGCCCGAATCATCGAACATGGTGTGGAACGCCGCAGCATCAGACACGGCGGGAGCGGGTGTCGCGGGAGCAGCATCCGGTGCCGGAGGTGGAGTTTCGGGTGCCGCCGGAGCTTTGACGGGTGGTTGGGCTAATGGGTTTTCTGACATATCCTTATCCGTTGTTAAATCCTACTTCGTACTCGCGGGCAAATACACCCGTGAATCCATGACTTTCGGGGTTACTCCCGACTCTGTTCCTTTTATCCGCAAACCCAAGGGCTTGTGCTCGCACCGCTTTCCTGGTGGGGCTTTCTTCGTTTTTGCGTTGGTTGTGCCCAATGCAAGTCTTCCGGCCTTTGTATCTATTGTCAAAGTCCTCCCTGTGGTTTTCATAGATCCACCGAACCAAGTCGGAGTCTTTGTCTCCCATAGGGGAATGCTTACCTGGGGCATCAGGGAAAGCCTTGTGAACAGGCATGTCCCAAGTGTTAACGGCCTTGGCTTTGGGTGCCGCCGGAGCCTTTAGCAATTTGGCTATTGGCAAGCGGTACTTGCTGCATCCCTTTTCGTATTTAACCTTTCCGTCGGTTAGAGTGGCTACGTGCTCGCCATCCCTTAGTATCCTGCTTCCTTCTCTTGTGTACATATTATAGTTCGTTTTTTATTCCTAGATCCAATGGGTCTTTATCCGTTGGGGTTTTGAGCGGTTCCCTATCTCGCATGTATTCCATGTAGTTAATTATGCGAGTAGTGTAGTGCATGGCACTCATTCGTTCCATGCCTATGTCATAGTTGAAGGCGTGGTCGTTGAATCGGCAAATGGCCTTTAGGTGGTCAAGTACCTTCACTCCGTCCTCTGAGTTAAGCAATCGCTTATATGCGGTCACAATCTCCCAGTCTCCTGGCTTGTCCTCTTTCATTGTTTATCCTTGTGCTGATGCGAATTGGGATGCCGCCTGACCCGCCATTTGAGCGGCTTCTAGGGCTTGCATTAACTCGCTTATTTGATTGTCTTTTTGCTTCAATTGGTCTATAGTATCCGCGTCATTCACTATCTTGGCGGATATTGTGCTGTCTAGGGCCGCTTGCGCTAACCCGCTTTCCCAGTCAATTGCTCGCGCGCCCGCCCCTGGAACGAATTGCTCTACTACGTTGGCTAGATTAGCCACTCGCAATAGCCCTTGGGTGCGTTGGGATTTAACCGCTAGGGCAATCCTAGAGTTGTAAACAACCGAGAAATTAGAGATTGCTTCCGACCCGCCTACTTTATCTAGCAAGTCATTGAACTCGCCTCGAATAAACATTTCCTTGAAAACGTTCTCGATTACTCGATTTAGGCATTCGTCGGTTATGTTTAAGAAGATCGGGGTAAATAAACGCAATTGCTCCTCGGCTTGTAGCTGAGACTCGAATGCTGTCTTTTCCGTCGTGGCGACATCGTGGTCCGTGAAGAACTTAAAAAGATCGTTAAAGAACGCGGATTTAATCTGACGCTCTAGGCGATTGATGTAAAACTCCAAGAACGGAATGTTTGGATTCTCGTAAAAGGGTTCGGGCTTCCCATTGGGTACGTGCGGATCAAACGGAATCCTCCCGTGAGGCCGAGTGTCCATTTGGTACGAAGAGTCCTTGGGTTCTAGTATTGGGGGGTTTACCGTTTTCTCTACCGCTACGCCAGCATCGCGCATGGCTCGGTTAATCATTCGAGTTGATGGGTAAATTTGCGTACCAGGGCTACGACCCATGCCGCCATCGTGCCGAGACTTCAACGTGCGAGCCACTATGTAAACCTGATAGAAGAACCCGTCGTTGTCTAACAACGTGTGGTTTTCTTCTTTGATTACGTACACTGACTCGTAGGGGCGATCTTCGGGCCTAGCCAATGGCTCCTTGGATGCGTTCTTTCTTGGTTGAACTCTGTGAATCAATGTGAACTTCTCGTTCCTTTTGTCGGCTACATCGGAGTTTAGGCATTCCGTCATCTTCTCGGAGAACGTTGCCCTCCCATCCGCTAGCTCTTCCCTAAACATATCCTCTAGCTGAGAGGCGGTCTTTCCCTCGTATTCCCTAAATACAACATCGGGCATCCCGTCTCCGTCCTCGCGGAAGCGATATAAGCCATAGGGGATTTCCTCAAAGTTAAACAACTTAGAAGGACGGGGCAACATAGCTATGCACATAGTCCCAAACATCCCGCCCGAATGAACGGCCTCGTGGAAGCCCCGATAGAAGTTCGATTGCCCAATACGGGTGCGAACTCTATCGGATGCTTCATTGTAAAATTCTTTCTCTGACTCCTCGGCGGTAAAGCTTTGGCTCTCTAGCTCTAGCCACGCTTCATTCGGGGGCGTTAAATCCGAAACAACCCCAGCGGAGTAAATCTCTAGGGCTTCCCTAAAGGTTGTGTCGAATATCCTAGTGTTGTCTATTTGCCCAGCGGTCCTCCCGCCCAGCAAGCCACCCTTGCGCTCTTCCCCATAAATGGCAATGTTTTCCCCAAAGGACTTCCAATTATCGAATTCGGGGAACGCCTCGAAGTCTTGGATGATTTTTCTAGCTCTTGTGTCGTTTGCCATTAGCCTAATGTTTGCTTCTTGGTGCCTTCTTGCCCCGCTAGAATACTCGCCGCGAGTCCTTTTCTCTTTTTGGCTCGCAAAGACCCCGACGCTGATGAAATCGAACTAACGGTTTCCGCCTTGGCTGGTGCTGCTATTGGTGGTAAGGGTGCCCCTTTGCCGCGAACTTTGTCGATGGCACTTTGGTGAAAATCAAATAAATCTCCCATATTTGTTGAGACTGGATCGCAATAAGGGAAATGTCAAGCTTAAA
>Ga0209756_1000867_pt1 | contig 29105 bp, 22 predicted proteins | sample ETNvirenome_6_85_FD_184071 | JGI IMG/M metagenome (GOLD analysis project Ga0209756, IMG submission 184071) | Marine viral communities from the Pacific Ocean - ETNP_6_85 (SPAdes) (version 3) | ecosystem: Environmental > Aquatic > Marine > Oceanic | place: Pacific Ocean | collected 2013-06-19 | reverse complement strand
AAGGCAGAGGACCAGCGCGCAGGCTCGGTCTGCACAGCACGATCGGAGACTGGGGTACCCCGAAGCAAAGCGCCGAGTACAAAGAAGGATTGAGGCGCTGGGCCGCGGCCTCAGCCCGGGCGTAAACTATGACCCAACTTCTCCGAGAATACTATGAGCTATGCGAAGGCGGCGTCTGTCAGGACTTACTGACGGAATCCGAGAAGTCCTTTGTCCGTGAAGGTGGGCTCATCTTATCCGGCAAACTCCAGCAAGCTGAATGTGAAAACGGCAACGGCCGTGTATATCCCCTTCCCATCCTTTCAAGAGAGATCGGAAAGTATAATAAAGTCGTAGCAGACAACAGGGCGTTAGGAGAACTTGACCATCCTGAGTCCTCTATCGTTAACCTCGCCAACGTTTCGCACATGGTCACGAAGATTTGGATGGAAGGACCTGCAGTGATGGGCAAGATCAAAGTCCTGACCACACCTGCCGGGCAGATATTGAAGTCCCTTATAGAAGCCAATGTAAAAATTGGTATATCGTCCAGAGGTTTGGGCTCGGTACGAGACGAACGTGGTAAGACATATGTTGAGGACGACTTCCAGCTGATTGCGTTTGACATTGTGTCCGAGCCGTCGACCCCTAACGCCTTTATGGCCCTTTCTGAAAGCAAGCTCATGAATGAACAGGTCGAAAAGAATAATAAGATACTCAGCTTAATCAACAGCATCTTAGAAAATTAGTCATGCGAATAAGTCGTCAAGAGTTAGAGAGACTGATAAAAGAAGAACTCCAAGAAGCTCTTGAGCAATATCCTGCTGATGCCATGGCCGAGATCACGGCAACTATTTTTAGTCTTGCTGACCAAGCCGGAGTAGAAACTACCGGTGATCAACGAGAGAATATAGTTAGAGAAATAGAAGAACTCCTAAGAGGGAAGGGTTTTGAACTGCGAGAACAGGAATTAGTTTTCGCAGAACCCCTCAATCTTGATCTGGGAGGGACTCAGTTGGGGGTCCTCATGCTCGCCATCCGCAACGCTTTACCCGGCTCATGGAATCAAATGATCAAGGCATTTGAGAGAGGGGGTATCAATACTGGCCTAGCGTTAGAACCAGAAGACGACGAAGATCACGCGCCTACCGTTACGGTCCCACCGGTGAGCCCTCCCGAAGAAGAAGAGGAGGAAGACCTCCCATCGATCCTCACTGTAGCTGATCCCGAAGAAGAAGGGGAGGAAGACATCCCATCGATCCTCACTGTAGCTGACCCAGAATCTGTCGATGCATCCGAATTCAATAAGTTTTTCTTAACTTTGGACGACCAGAGTATGAAGGCACTTATAAAGGAGGTGCCCAGAATGCCCTTCACCGGTGCGCTTGCCGGCGCAGACGACGCAACTAAAGCTCGTTTCTATGAGTTTATATCTCCAAGAGCCCAGGAATATCTGGAAGATGACCAGGAGGTCATGGTGGGCCATGGCGGTGGCCCCCTGGAACCTGAAGACATTCACAGATACCAGCAGGAGGTATTAGAGTTCGCTAGGGATATGGGCCTAGGCAAAGAAGAATCCTTTGAGAATCCCTGGGCTTTCAAATGGTTCTGGGAAGACGACGCCATGGCCGATCTGGATGATGACAGAGAAGACTCAGAGATAGTTCGCAACCTCAAGTCTATCCCCACGGGCAAAGAGATTACAATCGGGGTCATCGCTGGTCTGGCTGGCACAGCAGGACTCTATGCGTTATGGAAGTATTTATTTGGAGCAGAAGATGACGAGCAGCTCCCCCCGGGCCTGGCCCAGTCTGTTGCAGATCAGGCGGAAGAACTTGAAGCCCTGAGTGGAATAGATATTCAGGACCCCGAGTTTATGGTGAGCGTAATCAAATGGGTTCTTTCTCTGACCCTAGATGAGGGACAAATGGAGTGGGTCAATCGCATCGAGCCGATTATCCGGACGCTATCACAACAAGAGTGGACTGGTGCCGACCGCGCGCAGATGGGCAAAACCCTGTCGGCACTGCTGGACGACGTTCCGGGAATTGAATTGATAGACAAACTACCAGGCGGCCGCGAAAAGGTTGTCGAAGTGATGATGGGTAAATGGGATGGCATGTCGGATAAAGAGCGCATTGATACGCTTCTTATGCTTGCCCCAGAAGAATATCTGGAGATGTTAGATCAAGCCATTTATGCTTCGCCCAGGATGAGCGAGATCCCCGGTATGGATTTCCCTGGAGTCAGAGCAGGACTGAGGGACTGGCTCGATGAAGTCGCCGGCGAGGACTTCCCCGACGGCGCTGACTTTGATCCCCCGCTGTGGGTATTTATGCTTTTGGCCGGCGCGCGCCTGGGACTGCTCCCGGTCGAAACAGCCCAACGTACCGCAGGGATTATATATGACATCGAAGAGTCTGTAGAGGAAAGCAAAGAAGATGGCAAGGTCAAGCGCGGACTGAAGCTGATGAAGATGCTTCTCCAAGAACAACAACTAAACAGAATGAAAGTATTAGCGGGAGTAAGATGAAAAGATCAGAACTAAAAAAGATTCTCAAGCCTTTGGTACATGAATGTATTAAAGAGTCCTTGCTGGAAGATGGATTGATTTCGGGTATCATTTCGGAAGTGGCAAAAGGATTGGTCGCGCCCCAAACTATTGTAGAGGCCTCACCCCCAACACCTGATCCAATAAAATCTCGTATGCAACGGAATGCTTTTAATAAAGATCAAGCCAATAAACTACATGAGCATAAGAAAAAGCTTAGCGCAGCAATCGGCGGAGGCTCTTATAATGGGGTCGACCTGTTTGAGGGCACCACCCCTGCACCCGCACAAACAGCAACACAACAACAAGGCAACCCTTTAGCTGATCAAGCACCCAACGATGCGGGAGTAAATATAACCAATTTATTTGGGACCGTCGGCCGAAACTGGACTGCCCACATGAATGATGTAAAAGAAGGAAAGTAGGTACCCCGTGTCTAATAATATTAAAGTAAGTTTGAGGAGGGGCGAGACGGGAGAACGACTCATCCGTCGCTTCATCAAGAAATGTAAAAAAGAGAAAATAGTAGAACTTTATCGATCTAAAACAGACCATTATATAAAACCTTCTGTTGCGAAAAAGAACAAAAGTGAGAAAGCTCGGAGAAACCTCGAAAAGCTACAAAGAAAATTAGATAGGAAAATGTTTAGATAAACATCGAGTTCGATGCTATTTAAAAAGACGGAGATTAGAGCATGTCGACATATAATTATACCCCGGGACTAGGCAACGCTGCTTCTTACCAAGTTTCGGGCAAGCCCTTTGTTACTGGAGTGATAAGTCCAGTGAACGGAGTAGTACAGATAGATTTCCCGGCGGTCACCAGTTGGGTGTTGGTGAAAAATCTAGGCGATCACCCCGCCTTTGTTGGGTTCTCCTCAGCGGGAGTGACCGATGGGGTGGGCGAGAACAACTTCTGGGAGATCGAGCCTGAGGACGGATCCCTCGGGCCCATAGATTTGAAATTGACACAAATTTTTCTGAGCGGAAGCAGGCTAGACGAAGGGAGCCTGTTTGTTATGGCCGGCCTCACCAGCGTTCCGATCGAACAGCTTAACTATGCCTCAGGAAGCGCGGCGCAGCTCGGCGGTAGAGGAATCCAAGGGTCTAACTGGTCCGGCTCAGCCGGCGTCGGCTAGGGGGTCATTAAGAGGTGGGTCTCCAATACCAAGGGTGGGCTTATGTAAGTTGCTCTGCGGGTACCGGATCGGTCCCCCTCGACAGCGCCCAAGGCCCCACAGGGTCTTTACAGTTTCATTCGGGATCAGCAGTCCCGGGCCACAGTGGCATTAGCGGGTCTGCTAACTTATTATATTTAACAGCCTCTTCGGAGTTACATCTTACTGGCAACCTGTTAGTAAGTGGTAATGTTTTAGTAAGCGGCACCATTACGGCCCTCAATTATGATGTTGTAAATCATACAATTACTTATTTGTCTTCCAGTGGTGCCTCTAAGTTTGGCGATTCCACCGACGATCTTCATCAATTTACTGGATCCGTCATGATCAGTGGCGCCGCAAACTCAACGCTTTTCCGAGTCGACGGGGGAGCCCTACCACCTGTTTTGTTTGTTACGGGCTCAGGTCGCGTTGCAATTGGCCACGATTCCCCGGGGGGTGCTCTTTCAGTTAATGGTTCTGTAGAATTTGGGAATGGCAGTGGTGGCGGATATCTTGTATCGCGCGGTGACACTAACACATATCTGCGATTTGGAATTGCAGGTTCTGATTCTATGGCGCTAGTTGCCGGGGGTAAACAATTTATAACTATTGATAATAATGCCACCTCCTCTAATGACTACATTATTTTAGGAACAACGAGTACAGACAACACTTATGTTTCGGGCAATCTGTTTGTTTGCGACGGAACCGCCTCTATTTCCAACCTTAGCGGCTGTTCACCAATTCAGGTGCACGCGCCGATGCAAATACAATCTCTAGATGAAGGCGGCATTCTGTTCGCCGGCACGGACGGTGAGCTAAACACCGACGTTGACAGCCTCCAGTGGTCCACCGATCGCGACGACAACGACGGCTATATAGCTCTGTTCGTTTCTTCTTCTGCCAGTGGTAGTGCCGCACTCGGTGACGGGATGTTCATGATGACGGATGCAGCAGACGAGGACATCTGCTTTATCGATGCTGAAGGCGCCGAATTCGCAGTCAGCATTGATGCCAGCGGTGTTACGTCACACTTCGGTGGTCTCAACTTCGAAGGCAACAAAGTCTTGACTTCGAATGACGGCACCATCATGTTTGGCGCCACCGCCGATCAAGATCTCCGTGCTAACTCGCTCTTCCTTTCTGGCGGACTTGACATTGGCGGAGACCTCAGCATTTGTGCGGGCACCGCCTCAATCGCCCACCTTAGTGGTTGTTCACCAATTACGGTGCATGCGCCGATGTCGTCCTCCTACAATCTCTCTGCTTCGGCTTTCTATGCGAACGGCGTAGAACTTACTGGCGGCGGCGGTGGCACCCCCGGCGGATCCGACACCCAAGTTCAATTTAATGACGGCGGCTCTTTCGGTGGCGACAGTGGTCTTGTATACAACAAAACAACAGATACCCTGACAGCTGTTACTATCACGGCATCCGCGGGTATAAACCCTCAGGGCCCCGGTTCAATGAGTATTCAGATAGGCGCACCAGCGGGACCCACATCGACCAGAAGTATCGTTATTGGCGACAACGCAGCTGCCCTGGCGTCCGCCGATATTGCCATCGGCGCGAATACACGCGCAAGCAAGGGCTCTGGTATTATCGTAGGACAGGATTCAGTGATCACGGGCTCCTCAGCGGCCTCCGCCGCAATAATCATTGGCTACAACTCGACGGTTAGTTCCTCAGCCGTCGCGTCTAATGCGATTGTCATCGGTAGCCGCGCTCAGGCTAGAGCCGTCAATGCAATCGCTCTTGGTTCGGGATCTATCAATACCACAGCCAACTCTATGACCATTGGCTCCCCTTCACAAGGAATGGACTTCAATGTAACTGGCAACATCACACTCCTTAATAATGGGGACAATAGCTACGGACATCTTAATGTATGTCAAGGCACAGCCTCAATCGCCCACCTTAGCGGCTGTTCACCAATTCAGGTGCACGCGCCGATGCAAATACAATCTCTAGATGAAGGCGGCATTCTGTTCGCCGGCGCATCCGGTGAGCTAAGCACCGACGTTGACAGCCTCCAGTGGACCACCGACCGCGGGGACTTCGACGGCTATATAGGTCTGGTCGTTTCTTCTTCTGCTAGTGGTAGTGCCGCACTCGGTGACGGGATGTTCATGATGACCGACGAGAACGACGACGACATCTGCTTTATCGATGCTGAAGGCGCCGAATTCGCAGTCAGCATTGATGCCAGCGGTGTTACATCACACTTCGGTGGTCTCAACTTCGAAACCAACAGCGTCTTGACTTCGAATGACGGCACCATTATGTTTGGCGCCACCGCCGATCAAGATCTCCGTGCTAACTCGCTCTTCCTTTCTAGTTCGCTAGGAATTGGAGTTCCCGCCGGCGCCCCCCCACTGTCCCTCGATGTACACTACACCGGCTCTGGAGATCCAATTAACCTCAGCAATGATACGGGCGGCGGCGAAGTTGTATATTTTGGGACAGCATCTGCCAATCTTACTGCCGGCGGCCTTTACTATCTTAATAGTGCCGGCGGGTGGGAATCAGCTGATAGTGCAAACACTGGAAGTGGACATAATCAGTTAATAGGCATAGCTATGGGTCAACAGCCAGAGCAACACGGCGTTTTAATTAAAGGGTATTTTGACGTAAATACTTTCTATTCGGGATCCTTTATAAAGGGCGCCCCCATATACATCCAATCGAGCAGTGTAGCGCGCACTGCCACTGGAGGCGGCTATCTAAGTGGCGCTGCCCCAACTGCAGCTGACTCCTATGTAAGAGTTATAGGTTATGGCACAGACACACCAAATGTGATTTACTTTAATCCGGACAGCACATATATAGAGATAGGATAGTGGCTCTCGCAGCCTTCAAGGTGTCCTCCGGGACTGCCTTCTACAACTACTTCTCATCCGTCAGGATCCTTCGCCTTGGTGGGCAGAATGGTGGAGCCGGTTAGCTTCAAAAGATCCTAAATCACAACTATTAGTCATTTCCCACTCTTACGAACTATTTATTTCTGATAAGTCATCAGAACTGGAGTTAATTCTATGTCTTCACTATTAGAAGAAGCTATTGTAGACGCTAAAGCCCTCAAAGAGGCAGCCCTCAAAAATGCAGAGGCGGCCGTATTAGAGCGTTATTCGTCCGAAGTCCGAGGCGCCCTTGACTCTTTGCTAGAACAAGAGGACATGGATCCTCTCGGCCTCGACGAAGACGAAGGCTCACCAGACTCACCTGAAGCGTCAATCGCTTTTATGGAAGGTTTACCATATGCATTCCAGAACGAAGTGATCGGCCAGCCCGGCGACGAAGAACTGGTCGAAATCGATTTTAATGAAATCAAAACCCGAATCGCAGAAGAAGAGGCCGCAGGGATGGCAAGCTCTGAAGCTGACCTCAATGACTCCTTGGAAATAGCCGAAGAGATAACGAACACCATGCTCGACAATGATTCGAGAGAAGACGAGGCTAACCTCGCCGGCGCCTCTGCGCGTGTCAACCTCGAGGAAGACGAAGACCTCGATCTTACCGAAACTATGATCGCCGATCTTATCGAAGAGTTAGTGTCCGAGAAAGTTACCTATGAGGGTGAGCCCCAGCCCCAGGGATGGGCCTCCGAGAACTCGGCCGATAACCCTGTCGAGCAAGCCAACAATGATGCAATGCGCGCCGCTGCAGAAGCCCACTCCGAAGACGAGGAAGAGGAAGATGAAGCAGACACCGCGCCCGACGTTGTCAAACCGGCCCTTTATGAGGCCAAGATTACTCACCTTAAAGAATCAACAAAAGAGCTACGCGCTCTTTTGACTGAATCCAAGAATCAGCTTAGTAAGCTGAACTTGGAAAACGCCAAGCTTGTTTATCAAAACAAGGCTTTGAATAGCGCCTCCTTGAATGAGCGGCAAAAAACACAAATTGCCGAAGCTGTTCAATCTGCCAATTCTGTTGAAGAAGCGAGCATGATCTATGAAACAATTCAAAACGCAGTGGGGTCCACTCTTGATCAGAGAACACGACCACAAACACTCCGTGAAGCGGTTCAGAGACCAACCTCGCTTTTACTCAATTCTAAGAAAAACAACGAGGCAACAGTCGATCCAAAACTGGATCGAATGCTGCGTTTAGCAGGTTTGAATAAATGACATTCAACAACATATATAGGAGGTTATAAAATGTCTATTGTACAGAAATTAACCGAAGGTATCGTTAACCGCGATCTCTCGGCAGAAGGTAGTGCTCTCGTTGCAAAATGGGAAAACACCGGACTGCTTGAGGGTATTGGTGACGATTCCAAGCGGAATAGTATGGCTCGTTTGCTTGAGAACCAAGCGAAAGAGCTGTTACGTGAGTCTTCCAGCATGAGTGCTGGAGACGTTGAGGGCTTTGCAGCTGTTGCATTCCCCCTCGTTCGCCGAGTTTTCGGCAATCTGATCGCCAACGATCTCGTTAGCGTTCAGCCGATGAGCCTGCCCTCAGGCCTCATCTTCTTCCTCGATTTTACCATCTCTGGTCAGATCGGGGGTCGCGTCCGTGGAGTGTTTGATGATGGCTACCCTGTCAGTTCTTCCATCTACGGAGGTAACGCGGTTGGTGCCCAGATCACTGGTGGTGTTAACCTGACAGGAGCGTTCTCTGAACAGGGGCCGTATGCCTTGAACAACGGCTATTCGTCTCCAACGGCGTCGCTTTTGTGCACCGGTATGACGATTGTGTGTTCTGGTACGGTTTCGACATCCAGCATTCTGAACTTCCAGGGTGCAGTACCGGCCGGCCGCGAGGAGCAGAATATTCTTCAGTTTGATGCTGATCTTCCGAGTGGTACCACGTTCGCTGTTGCTACCCTGCCTTTGGCTCAGCTCACGAACGCACAGCTTAATCTGGACGATTTGATTACGCTGCAGCCGACAGGTGCTATTACTGGTGCCCCTTCTGCTACAATACGCCGCAGCCTTACCCGTCGCGACCCGAATGCGCCTAACACCACGTTGTTGGTCACTCTCGTGGATTACACTGGCGGCCGATCGGCATCCAACCTTTCGTCGTCGCTCGTCCCGACCGTCGCTGGTGCTGGTACAGGCCGTAACGGCTTCTACTTCAGCATCACCGACGACTTTGCTGGTGCTGGTCCTGTAGGAGCGGTCGTTCCCCAGGTCGTCTGGGGACTGGAAGGTAGTGCTGACATTCCCGAGATCGACATCAAGGTCGATTCCGTGTCTGTCACAGCTATCACCAAGAAGCTGAAGGCCAAGTGGACCCCGGAGTTAGGACAAGATCTTAACGCCTACCACAACCTTGACGCCGAAGTCGAGCTGACTCAGATTCTTTCTGAGCAGATCGCTCTGGAAATCGATCAGGAGATCCTTGAGGACCTCCGCGTCGGTGCCCGCGCTGGTGTGATGTACTGGAGCCGTAACCCCGGTCAGTTCGTGAACCGTGACACTGGTGTGCCTTTGGCCTCCGGCGTTGCTGACTTCACGGGTAACGTGAGTGAGTGGTATGAGACCCTCGTTGAGACAATCAACGAAGTTTCGGCTGCCATTCACCGCAAGACTCTCCGTGGTGCTGCCAACTTCGTCGTCTGCGGACCCGAAGTTGCCAACGTCCTTGAGTTCACTGCTGGCTTCCGTGCCAACGTGACTGCCGATAGTGACCGCGGTGACGCGGGTGCTGTCAAGGTTGGTTCCCTTTCGAAGAAGTTCGACATCTTTGTCGATCCATACTTCCCCCGTAACGTCCTCCTCGTAGGCCGTCGTGGAAGTAGCTTCCTTGAGAGTGGTTATGTGTATGCACCTTATGTGCCGCTGCAGACCACACCTACGATCTTCGGTGTCGAAGACTTCGTGCCTCGCAAGGGCGTGATGACTCGATACGCCAAGAAGATGGTGCGTCCTGATATGTACGGACTCGTTATTGTCCGCGGCCTTGTTGGCTAAGCATAACTGACGTAGGTCAAAATAGTGAAAGCCCCGTCTCTTTTGAGGCGGGGCTTTCTATTTAGTACTAGACTGTACGCGAGGTAAAAGCATGGCCATCCCTAAACTATATCCCAAATCAACGAGTAATGCTAATGTACTCCCTGTAACTGGGACGGCCGCCAGTGTAACTACCACTTTGCCATTTGGAATTTACGCAGCATCCCCCGCCTTCCTCTCCGGCGCGTCGGACCAGGTGGCCTTTACCTATAAGAAGCTAGGAGGGGACGTCCTCGATATTGAATTGGCCCCGGGGAATGTATATGCAGCGTACGAAGAGGCTGTCCTTGAATATTCATATATTCTAAACATCCACCAGAGCAAGAATGCGCTTTCGGATCTCCTCGGAGCCCCCACGGGTACCTTCGATCAGGACGGCGCCATCACCAACGAACTCTCCGGCGCTAGCGCATCACTCGCTTACCCCCGATTTGATTATGGCTTCCCTCGCCGAGTCTGGGATCGTACCGCAACCGAAACCGGTATTGGGGGCACGTTACCTATCTATTCCGGGTCCTTTAAGATGGTACCCCAAAAACAAGATTATGATCTGCAACTAATCCTCTCCGCTTCCTCTGCCCTTACTGGCACTCTACCCTATGCCGGCCAGGTCAGGGACAAACGAATTGTAATTAGAAAAGTATTCTATAAGACGCCCCGGGCAATGTGGCGTTTCTACGGATACTACGGAGGATTCTCAGTTGTGGGCAACCTTCGCACATACGGACAGTACGCTGACGACTCGACCTTCGAGATAGTTCCCACGTGGCAGAACAAACTCCAGGCCATGGCCTATGAAGATGCTCTCTACACTCGCGTCTCCCACTATTCGTATGAGATCAAGAATAATAATCTAAGACTATTCCCACAGCCCAACTCGACAAGTCCGGAGAAGTTTTGGGTACAATTCAGCATTGAAAACCAATATTCTCCATGGGAAGAGGGCTCCGGTGAGCCTAAGTCGGGTATCAAGGGAGTTAATAATATGAACACCCTCCCGTTTGCTAATATACCCTTTGAGAACATCAATGCCATTGGAAAACAATGGATTCGTCGCTTCGCACTCGCCCTTGCTAAAGAGATGTTGGGTCAAATACGGGGTAAGTTTGCCACCGTTCCCATTCCTGGTGAAAGCGTCACCCTCAATGCGGCGGAGTTGCTCGGCCAAGCTAAGGCCGAACAAGATGCGCTTAGAGAGGAGCTTAAGGTAACCCTCGATGAGTTGACGTACGTGGAGATGGCCACAAAGGACGCTACCCTCCAAGATTCAACCAGCAAAGTACTCCAGAACATACCTCAGGGTATATTTGTAGGGTAGTTGATTCATGTCCGATCCCAAAGATAAATGGTCCCAGCCGGCAGCACCCCCGCCTCCCATGTTCTTTGGGAAAAAGGAGCGAGACCTTGTTAAGCAGGTCAATGATGAGCTTGCCGAACGGGTATTGGGGCAAACGATTGCCTATTATCCCGTATCACTGGAGGATACCAACTTTCACAACGTATATGGGGAAGCTGTCAACAAGATAATGCTCCCGCCAGTGCGAGTTTACGCCTATGTCGTCGTAGAGAACGAACAAAGCAACGAAAAATATGGTTATGAGTATAAAACCAAATTAACTGTGAACTTTCACCGACGTCGCTTGGTGGAAGATCAAGATCTTTTCGTCCGTCCCGGGGATTTTGTGCAATATGGCGAGGAATTTTATGAAATCGCGCGTACCTATAACAATACTCGCTATTACTTTGGACAAGTCGAGCATATTTTCCAGGTGAGTGCAGAATGTATCAAGTCGAGAAGAGGTAATTTCCATGTCGCGAAGTAAAAAAACACAAGCAGAACTCCAGGATAAGATCCCAAGGCGGTTTTCCCACGTCGGAGACAAGAAAGTTGAGGACGGCTTGCAAGTAATTGAATTTATGTCTTCGACACTAGAAACAATCGACGGCGCAATGATGGACTTCTTGACTAATGATTTAGACTTATTTGTAAGCACAAACGAGGGTTTTAACCGTGTTCCGCCCCTGTGGGTGACAGCTGAACGTGCTTTTCAGATCAAGAATAACAAAGACTTACGTGATGACGAGGGAACTTTGATCCTTCCCTTGATGACTCTTACTCGAACTAACGTTACCAAGGACCCGACGTTCAAGGGTACCGTCTATGCAAACCTTTATCCGTACCCGGACTCCAAAGGTGGCACAATTACGGTGGCACGCCGTATTAATCAGAAAAAGACAGCAGAGTTTCAAAATGCGGCCGCCAATCGTCGGTATGGCCCCGACAACAATGTTCGCTCCAAGATGTACAACAGCAGCCACCGGGACATGACGACTCAGCGTGTGGTGTATGAAACTATGACAATTCCTCTTCCCACCTGGGTTAAAGTTCAATATGATGTATCCCTACGGACTGAGTATCAACAGCAGATGAACCAGATGATTCAACCTTTCGTTACGGTATCTGGTAATTCGCGTATGCCAAAGCGTATCCACAAAGAGGGTCACTACTATGAAGTATTTATTGACGGCGGCTTCCAGAATAATGCTAACCAAAGCAACCTTGGTATGGCTGAGCGAAACTACGAAACTAATATAAGTATCGAGGTTTTAGGATACCTAATTGGAGCTGGTGAGAACGAAAAACGACCCCAAATTGTAAAGCGGGAAAATGCTGTCGAATTCAAGTTTTCTAGAGAGCAAACAATGTTCGGGGACATCCCCACCACAGTGAAGGATGCCTTTTATAGAGAATAATAACAACGGGGTATTCTGTTGCGAGGGCCTCGTACTATTTATAATAAGAATATCTCAGGTTTAGGAGACCAAGTCTTATGTCAGTGAAGAATTACAGATTCGTATCCCCCGGAGTCTTTGTCAACGAAATTGACAACTCCCAAGTGCCTGCCTCTCCCGCAGGTGAAGGCCCGGTCATCATCGGCCGCGCCGAAAAGGGCCCTTCAATGCGCCCCATCACAGTCAATTCCTTTTCGGAATTTGTGAATGTATTCGGCGCCCCCGTTCCTGGCGGAATGGGCGGCGACGTATGGAGAGAAGGCAATCAAGTCTCTCCCATGTACGGTACCTATGCTGCACAGGCTTACCTCCGCAACAGTTCTCCTCTAACTTATATCCGATTGCTCGGCGAAGAGAGTCCCGCAGCTTCCGGCGCTGGCTTGGCCGGCTGGAACTCTGCAACAGGAATCAGCGGCGCCGTCGGTCTCTTTGTCTTTGAACACACCGCCTCGCTCACTGCATCTCTCACCACGCCGGGCACTGCCAGCGGCGTCCTCGCAGCTATTTTCTACACCACCACCAGCTCATCAACCGCGATGTTGAGTGGCACAGTCTATGGCTTCTGTAGCGCGCCGAACTCAGGCTCCATGGGTCTCAATACTGCCTTCGAATCCATCGGGGCATCCTATAGTTTTACGGGAATGATTTCGGGCTCCGGAGGCCTCGAAGTCCAAACTAGCTTCAACTTTGATCGAACTTCTGAGTACTATATCCGCAAAGTCTTCAATACTAACCCGCAGCTAACCAATGGTACTACAACGGATCCCTCGATTCAAGTCAACTACTTCTTGGGCGAGACTTTCGATCAGCATCTTGAAGACAACATTACGGCAGCCGACTGTTTTGCTGCCATGATCCCTCTGGTGTCAGGCAGCGAGCATGGCGGCAATCATCAATCCCCCGCCGTGGGAGGCCAGACGCCGCAGATTATCGCTCAGGATTTATCGTCTGTAACTAGTAGCTACGTGGCCGCTAACGCACAGAAGCTAATGAAGTTTGTTACTACCAATAACTATGGTGATTGGACAAACCGAAACCTCAAGATTTCCATTCAGGATATCAAAGTTTCGACCAATGAGAGTAGCCCCTATGGTAGCTTTACTGTTATGATTCGCCATCTTAACGATTCTGACAATGTGGTCCGCATTCTGGAAGTATTCACTAATTGTGATTTGAACCCCAATTCTCTTAACTATATCGGCCGCAAGATTGGTACACAGTATCAAACATGGGTCGCCGCCGAACGTCGTTACCGCACTCAAGGCGCCTGGCCTAATGTTTCCAAGTATATCCGCGTTGAACTCAACAGTGATCTCGACGCCGGTAGTTTGGACGCCGAATACCTTCCCTTTGGTTGGCTCGGAATGGTCAAATATAAGGATGTCGAAGGTGTCAGCGGCTCAGCGAATGCGAGCAACTGGGTAACATCGTCGATCGCCTTACCGCACTATAGCGCGTCCCGCCCGGAGAGCGGCGTCGGGAATACCCACGATCATGGCCTCGTGAAATTCCAGGATTACCGTACAACTGCCACTGCTAGTATCAACCTCATCTACCCGGCTCCTGCCATGCGCCTTAGTGCGTCCGACGGCGGCCTAACCAATGAGACAGATGCATATTTTGGATTTAGAACAACCCAGTCCCCCGGCTCCAGTCGTTTCGCTGCCTCGGTCGCAGACCTCTTGCGCCCCCGCGGCGGCCTCGTAGGAGAGTTCGCCCCCCCCGCCTCGTCGTCCGAACGCAGTGTAACCTTCTCTTTGGACGACATCGGCCCCATCAGCGGTTCAGGAGACCCATCCGGCACACTCAGCACAACTGTATGGGCTCAAGGCCTCCGCGCGACTGGATCGTCATGGACCGCACGCAGCGGCTCCACAGTAGGTGTCCTCAACGCAGGCTACGATCGGTTCACGGTCCCAGTATACGGCGGCTACGACGGCCTCGACATTACTGAGATGGATCCCTTCCGTAATAGCTTTATTGACGACAGCACTAACGAGAATCTTAACTATGCACGCGCCACTATCAAGCGCGCCATCGACTCCATCGCCGATCCAGAAGTGGTCCGCATGAACCTGGCTTCGATCCCGGGCTGCACAGATGACGGTCTCACTTCGCACCTTCTTCAGACTTGTGAAGATCGAGCTGACTCCTTGGCAGTTATTGATATCGCCGGCGGATTTACACCGCGCGCAGAAGGACGTACACTTGTTCGTAACAACACAGCAGATGCCCTTGCTACGCTAATGACTAATCTGAGAACCCGTGGTATTAACAGCTCTTATGCTTGTACTTTCTATCCCTGGCTCCGTGCCCGAGATTCTATCAATGGCGCGCTACTATGGGTTCCCCCCTCAGTTGCTGCCCTTGGTACATTCTCAAGCTCGCAGAAGAAAACCCAGGTTTGGTTTGCACCCGCCGGCTTCAACCGGGGCGGACTGACCGAAGGCGCTGCAGGAATTCCCATCGTCGACGTTTCGCACCAGCTGCGACGTATTGACCGGGATAACTTGTACAGTGCCAACATCAACCCGATTGCTAAGTTCCCGAGTGAAGGCATCGTGGTCTTCGGACAGAAGACACTTCAGGTAACACCCTCTGCACTCGATCGCATCAATGTGCGTCGAATGATGATCTTCGTCAAGAAGCGCATCTCGCAGATCGCTGCCAACCTTTTGTTTGACCCGAACGTGACTCAGACTTGGCTCCGCTTCACATCCCAGGTCAACCCTTTCTTGGCTAATGTCAAGACAAACTTTGGCCTGACTGACTACAAGGTGGTCCTTGATGACACAACTACAACCCCGGATTTGGTGGATCGCAACATTATGTATGCACGAATCTTCCTGAAGCCGGCCCGTGCAATCGAGTTCATTGCGATTGATTTCAACATCACACGTACCGGAGCATCGTTTGACGACTAATAATGTGGGAGGTTTTAATCTCCCCCACTACTTAACTTTAGAACTTATGAGGAGACTATAAGAATGCCATTTTGGACCAGCGCACTATCCGAGCCGAAGAGATCACATCGCTTTTTGCTTTACTTCCCTAACCTAGTTAGTCAGGACGGAGAATTTTCATATCAACCGTATCTTGCGAAAGATGTGACAAAGCCCGCATACGCGGTTACTGCTACTCCTCACAAGTTTCTGGGTAACACTTACCACTACCCCGGTACCGTTACTTGGGGCCCGGTCACAGCCAATATTATCAATGCGGTTAATCCCGATGGCAATCAAATCCTCTATGATGCTCTAATCAAGTCTGGTTATCTCTTGCCTCCCACACAGCTGGAAGCATTTGACAACCCAGCACAGGCACCCGGTACTGTCAACAAGGCCATGGCCGTTGATGCACTTGGCAACGTGGTGATCCACGAGCTTAGTGGTCAGGGCGGTCTCATTGGCGAGTGGACCTTGCAGAATTCGTTCATTACGGACGCCAAATTCGGCGACCTAAGCTATGACAATGATAATCTCCTTAACATTACTCTCTCAATCCAGTATGATTGGGCTGAGTACTCCGCTGGCCCAGCCATTGCTGCATCGACGGAGCCCTAAGCTTTAGAAAGAAGGTACTAAATGGGAAGTAGGAATAATTCATCGCGGACACGCTCTCCAAAGGGCGACGCGAATCCCCCACCATCTGCAACCAAAACCGATAATGGTTTATTTTCGTTTGTTACACCCACTGAATTTGTGGAGATACCATCAGGCGGAAAGTATTATGCAGAAGATCATCCTCTCCACGGGATCGACACAATTGAAATTCGTCACATGACGGCCAAAGAAGAAGACATTCTTACTTCCGAAACACTTATTCGCAAGGGATTGGCGATCAATCGTCTCCTACAGGCGGTTATTATGGATCCTGCCATTGAAGTGGAATCACTATTGATTGGCGATAAGAATGCTCTCTTGGTGGCCACTCGTATTACTGGCTTCGGCCCAGTATATGAAACAAGGGTGAGCTGCCCGGGCTGCAGCGAAGAAGTAACCCAGGAGTTTTTGCTCGATGAGCTAACCCATGTGACTCCGGGCGAAATGCCCAAGGGTGTGACGGTTAATAATGCCAATAACTTTGTCTTTGAGTTACCCACCACCAAGATCACGGCCGAAGTCAAACTGCTTACAGCTGCTGATGAACGCACCCTGTCCGAAGCAACGGAGAAGAAAAAGAAGTTGAATCTTCCAGCTTCACGCAGCACTGACTTGCTCAAGTCTGTGATTATTTCCCTAAACGATCAGACAGATCGTGGAGATATTGATAAGTTTGTAAGCCTGATGCCATTGCGGGATGTATCCCATCTGCGCAAGGTATATGAAAAAATTAAACCTGATGTCGATGTATCATATGAGTTCTCCTGCGAACATTGTGATCACATTGGAAAGGTGGTGATGCCTTTGACGTCACAGTTTTTTTGGCCTAACACCTGAATATCAAGAATCCGTTTATGAGGAATTTTTTGCTCTAAAGCATTATGGAGGATGGTCATTTGTCGAGGCCTATAACCTTCCTATCCCCCTGCGCCGTTGGTTCGTCGAGCGCCTTGTTAAAGAATATAAGAAGGAAGATGAGCTATATAAACAAGCAAGCCGTAGTTCATAGCTGCAGCTTTTTGTTTTGGGACTAATTACATAATGAGGGAATCACCATGAGTGAAATTGTAAAAGATATAGTTTATTTGAACAACCTGGACGGACATCTGTCTGAAAGGGTGTACAGTAAGTTCGCGGGACAGGTCCGAATGGCCCTCCTGGACCTCTATTACAGTGGAATTTTGTCCAGCCCCTTGCGTCTTAGTGGGAATGCCGCACAGCTTGATGCTTTTATGAAAACTCTTAACTCTGAAAAGGGATACATGGATTCTTATATGAAGCATGGCCTCAATGACTCGCGCACTCTGTCTAGCCGGACGAGTTTGATGGGCGCTGTAGCCAAATTTGAAAAAGAAACAGGGCTCCGGTGGCCCTTTAAAAATTAGAGGACCAGGATAGATGCCTCAAACAGAAGCAGAAAAGACAGAAGCATTACAGAAAGCTCTCGCTGCGCTTGAGCGCCAAGCGGAACAAACGAGGGAGAGCTTGCGGGCCGCTCTGGCTTTACCCGAGTCCAAGAATATGGCCACGGCAATCGATCAGGTTACTAAGGCCCTTGAGAAACAGCTGGACACTCGAGGTAGACTCAAGGAAGAACTGTCAGATTCAAAGGCCGAAGAGGAACGCCTGAAGCTCCTGCGGGACGCGGCCGTTGGAACGGCGGACGCGGCCGCTGCCGAGACAGCATACCAAGCCCAGCTAGAGCGATCGACCCAAGCCCTCGACGCGCTCAACCGCGGGAACGTAAAGCTCGCCGAAACACTCAGTCTCAACTCAGACGTTGCCGCAAAGTTCTCGGACATCATCGACGACCTCAATAACGGCGTCGAGGTCTCCGCCGAGCGCATGGCCAAGATGACGCAGGCACAGGAGAAATTCAATAAGGCCACAGCCGCCGGCGCAGAGTTGTCGGAAGGCCTCTGGGACTCACTGGTGGGCCTAGACGAGGGCCCGCTCAAGACGCTAGTCGGTTCCCTGCAAGGAGGTAGTGATGGTATGAAAGCCATGGCCAGCGATTTCTTCGACACTTCGAAGTTGACGGAGCGCCTAGGCTCCGGCTTGTTGATGTTGGCTCAAGAAAGCTTTAAGTTTGCCATGGAACAAGATAAGATTTTCGCTGAGTTCCGCAAGTCAACCGGCGCCGGCGTCGAATTCAACAAGATGATCAAAGAGGGCGAAGAAGCTGGCCGTTCATACGGAGTAACCCTTGGAGAATCGGCCGCTGCAATCGGCGCCCTGAAAAATACCTTTACTGAGTTTACGTATCTGGCCCCTGACGTCCAAAATGATATCAGAGACACTAGCCTGGTCCTTGGCGAGATGGGCCTCGACGCACAGACATCGGCAGACTTCTTCCAGATGAGCATGACAGGCATGGGAATGGGCGCCAAAGAAGCGCAGCAAGCATTGCTGGATCTTTCAGCAACGGCTCAAGGCCTCGGTGTGGATGTTAACAAGATGGGGCAAGACTTTATTGCCAATCGAGAGATCCTGTCGCGCTATGGCGGTAAGGCCGTGGATGTCTTTAAGGATATGGCTGTTCAGGCTAAAGCCACCGGGATTGAGGTTGGAACCCTTATGGGCTTCGTCGATCAATTCAAAACCTTTGATCAAGCTGGTACATCTGTCGGCCGCCTCAACGCGATCATGGGCGGGCCCTTCCTTAACTCGATCGATATGCTAAATGCATCGATGGAAGATCCAGTAGAAGGCATTCGTATGATGAAGTCGGCTATTGACCAAGCCGGCATCTCCGCGGAGAACCTCTCAGGCGCCGAGGTGATGGCTTTTTCTGACGCCCTTGGCCTCTCGGCCGAAGACACCCGCAAGATGCTCTCAGAGAGCAGTGAAGAGCTTGATCAGCGCACCATGAAGATGGAAGAAGCAGCGGAGCAAGCCACCAAGATGCAGAATGTTACCGACGAGCTAAAAAACGCATTTAAAGAACTCATCATTGATGCGGAACCTTTCGTAACAAATGTGGTGAAGCCGATGGTCAGCGCCTTAGCAAAGGTCGTGAGCTGGATGGGTAAAGCATCGGGCAGTATGGGAGAATTTGCGAGCACTGCTCTCTTCGCCGGCGTCGCCTTGGGTGGGTTATTGATGATGACCCCTATGACTGCACCTTTCGCGATCGCCGGATTGGCTGTTCTGGGGGGCCTCTCGTTCGGGGTGGCATCCCTCACCGGAGCCATGGACAAGGGCGACTCGGGGGGCAACCTCTCGAAACCTGGCAGCTTGAAGGGATACTCGCAAGGCGGCCGCCATACGGCCAACACCAGCCAACAGATGACCGGCACGGCCAGTGCACCTCGTAGCTCTTCTGTAGGTGTCGTGGGTGAAAACGGGCCCGAGCTGGCGGAACTGGGCACTGCCGCACAGGTATCAACAGCCTCGACGACAGAACGCCTCACAAGGGCGATGGAAAATATGAGTTCTGCACTAGGTAGGTTACCGGATGGTGGTCAAGGCGGGGATACCCATCTGGCAGTTAGCATAGCCGGCGAAAAGATTGAAGAATTGGTTATTAAGTCCCTTCGATCTCCGCGAGCCCGTAATGCACTAGGACCCTTCGTGGTCTAAGGAGGGTATAGAATGTCACAGTTATTCCCAGGTCTTTTAACACACAGCGAATACATTATTAAGTTTCAGCATGTCCCCACGGGTGAGACAGTTGAATTCCCCGGCTGGGTCACACAATTTGACGATCAGTACAGTTCACTGTGGAATAGCACCCCCACCTATGGTCGGATGGACCCTCTAGCCACATTCCAGCGCACATCTCGAGTCATTAGTTTAGGTTTTGATGTGGTGGCGGCTAATGTTGTTGAGGCGCGCACCAATCTAGACAAGATCTCCAAGTTCGTGCGGTTCTTATACCCCACATATACGGGCAACGAAAGAGAAGCACAAAATACCTTATCGGGTGGCCCTCTCCTGGGGTTTAAGTGGACCAATCTAGTGAGCGACAAAGGCAGATCGCCCGGTGGGATGCTTTATGGATATACTAGTGGCTTTACATATTCTCCGAATGTGGCCGATGGTGGCTTCTTGACCGACCCCGGCGCCGGAACTATAGCTTCGGCCCAAGCCCGCGCCGTGGGGATCCCCGAGGTCAACTGGGCTAAGGCGAGGACTAATCCGGCCTTCAAACTTACCGACGAAGCCATGGCAGCAGTCGCGGCTGCCCGCCCGGCTCAACGCAACAAAATCTCATCCTTTATCCCGAAGACCGTGGGCATCAGCTTGCAGTTCAACGTACTTCATACTCACTTGATGGGCTGGAGCGGTGGTCAGTTTGGGGGCTCCCGCCGCGGCGGATCGAAGGCTAGCCTCACTTTTCCTTACGTGCCAAATACGGCCACAAACCCCGCCGCTGGCGTCGTCCCGGGAGATGAGCTGTTTAACGGCGCTGGTGAGTCCGTAGGGTTTACCAATGACACTTTGCGTAATTTAGCACCTGAGGTTGACGCAGCCCAGAAGAAGGCCCTGGAATAAATAATGGGCAATCGTTATGCAAACCGACGCATTCTAATAAATAATGAGGATCTTTATGCAAAGTCCCTCGAAAGGCGACACCTGCGCAAGATGCATCAGTACGACACTGCACATCTAAACTATCCTACAATCAATGAGATTAAGAATCTTACACGTGTCCAGCACATCTGGAGGACCGGGGATCGCTATTATAAGCTCGCAGTTCAATATTACGGAACCACTGAGCACTGGTGGATTATCGCGTTTTATAACCAGCGTCCCACTGAGGCCGACGTTAAAGTGGGAGATGTTGTTTACATTCCGCTGCCTCTAGAACGCATCATACAGCATTTGGGCCAGTAAGACATGTCACGCGCCGCCGACGTATTCTCATCATCCGGCAACAACGCCGAGTACACACCAGGAAAAGCCAAACTTCATGACGCCGTGAGGAAATGGGCCGATATCCTGTGCACTCAATTAGGGTATGAGAAGGTCATAAGAAACCCGGGCGACTATTTTCTGATTGAGTCAGTTACTGAGGACCTCAAAAAAATAGGTTTTTTGCCTCCCGGCGGAAACCTTTACGCCGACGCCGACGCGCGCGAGGGTAAAAAGGTCGAAGAGTTGATCTCAAAAACCCTGTTTTCGTTTGATAATGTGGATGAACGCACTAGGGAACTGGAGGGTGTCTTCTTTGGTTGGACTGCCTTTGTCGTCGGCGAGGTCACCGCTCAGAGCCCGTCCCAGAATACAGGAGGCCGCGGCAACCTCCTCCTCGGCCGCTACATGAATACCCATATCTGGAAGTTCCGCACAAAGCTCCCCCCGACCGCCACGAAAGCTCAAAGAGCCGGCGCGGGCATCTTTGCAAAAAAATGGGGTTCCAGCGGGGCGATCGCAACGTATATGCGCGAGGTCAAGGAGGATGGCAGAGACGAGGGCAACCCAGGAATTGAGAGCCTCAAAAAACTCGCCACGTACTATAAATTTTTCTGGAGGGAAGACATGGACTACCTCCAGCTTCGCAAAGACCTCTTCCGCGGCGGCCAAACTACAAACGCGCAGCAGAAGATCTCGGAGGGGACACACGAAGGTCAAGGGGGGTCACTCTCCGGCGGCTTCTTCAACCAGTACGCGAAGGCATTTGTAGAGCTTCGCAATTATGCTGAGGCTTTAGGATATTACTCACAAGAGTGTGTGGACAAAAAGGCTGAAGAGCTTTCACAACAGCTCAAAGAGATCCTGCCTAGTAAAATTGTAAAACGAGACACGAAGCTGGGCCGCAACGCGGTCGTCTCGGCCCTCACCAACGACAAGCCCGTACCCAGGCCCGACCCCATACACAACTTATCTCCCTTCGACTTCCAGTGCTTTTTGATTGAAAATGTTGTTCATCTTTCCGACTTGCACAAGACTCGCAAATACACCAATCTTATTAAGTTGTCAACGGACAATGACCCCGGCACTGTCTTGTCTCGGATTAATCATGGCAACCAGACGCACGAGGTGAAACAGCTTATGAGTTTATGCCCCGAGGCATACGCCCTGCTGGTACCATCGATCAAAATATATCGTGTGGATTACAACAAAGAAAACCCCACGAAACCCATCAGCGAACAAGAACTTCATATTCCTAATTTTATAGACCCCCAGGATATTAAAGATATGTTAAGCGCCGGCGGCGGTCGATCCAAGGGTTATGGTCTCAAATCTTTTAACTGGTCCCTAGCCGGAGTTCAACCGGCTGCCGTAGACAATAATATTACAGCTACCATGACATTTTATTTCCAGACAATTGGGGATCTATTTCAAGGGCAGCGCGCGGCCGGCCAAGCAGAGGCGAGCCCTCTCGATCTTATCATTTCGTCTCGAGCCTCTGAAATTGTGCGGAAGAACAAAACGGAAGAAATAATCAGCTCTAAGCCTCGTAACTGCGGGATGTTGAGGAATACCATCAATCAAGAGTATGATGGCGCCAGCTTTCGTATCAAGGCCACAATTGGGTGGAATATGCCCACTAATTTTGCTAGTGCCTTCCCTTCTTATAATGAAATTGTACCGGGTACGAAGAAATCCAAAGGAACTTTGATTACTGAGGCCCTCCGCCACACCAAAATGAGTCTTTTTTTACAACAGACTCGCCATATGTTGGACTTCAAAGAGAATGGATCAATTGAACTAAGCATTGATTACCAGGCAGCCCTCTCGGGTATTCTTAAGGAGGAGAAAGCCAACATTCTCGCCACGGACAAAACTTTCTTCGAAGATGAAATCAAAGGATATCGCCGGCAGATCGAGGTTGTGAAGGACTCTAATTTCGCCCTCGGAGGAGGAACAGATGTCCGCACATCAGAACAGGAGGGCCTCAAAGACGATCGTGTTAAAGAGCTTCTCGAACAGATTGAACAGCTGCAGGTACAGAATCGAATGTTTCAATATAAGAAATTCTTGCAAAAACTATATGAAAAGAATAATGTTTATAACATCGCAGTGCCACCGGCAGAACTATTGATACCACAATGGAAAGACATGACGGCTAAACAACGTGCCGCTCGCGCAAAACGGCGCCTATCTCCGAATGAAGCTGAACGAGGCTTCTTCAATGTGGATCTCGAAAGTACAAGTGCCAATAACTCTTTTGATACAACTCTTCTTAAGGCAGTAGAAACCGCTAGTAAAGAGCCCGGAAAGACCAAAGACGAATTAGAAAAGCAAGCAAGCAACAACGCCGATCGGTTTAAAAGTTTTTCCCTCAATAATGAAACAATAATGATCCCCTATTTTTATCTAGGGGATCTGTTGGATCTTGTTTTGGAGACTTTACCCGGGTATGATGACGGTGAAAAGTTTCTTTTCTTCCTCTCCGAAATTGAGTTACTCAATCCTCTGTTAGCTTTTCAAGTAAAGAACCTGGGAGAAGTTTTGTGCACGGATAAACTGAACGATGCTAAGTTCATCTCAGCCCTCCGCAACTCCGACCCCACCCGGTTTAGTAACATCACTAAACTTCAAAACATTATTAACATTGGCGATATCCCCATCTCGCTGGACGCTTTTACAGTATGGTTTAAGGACAATGTTATCAAGAAAGACATAGACAATTATTACTTTTTACATTTTGTCAAGGACGTTTGCTCTCAGCTAATATCTAATGCTCTGCGCGGCGACTGCTTCGGCGACGCTGTCAAATTTGATATTCGCTTCGACGCGGCCCAAGTTCATCTTCGCACGGGCCTCAAGCCTGGGGTGCCCACCACAGTGAAAGCGTTAGCCACTAAGAAGCAACAAACGAGTACGAATAGCCACCCAAAAGAGACAATCCCGGCCCTCATTATTTATTCTACAGATGCAAAGCCCAAATCTCGCCGCGGCGACTTCGACGCTGATCTGAAGGTTGGGATCTATCATCACTATGTAGGATCCGCTTGCAGTATAGTTAAGAGTATCAATTTTCAAAGAGAAGACCAGCCGTATTTACGAGAAGCAAAGATTCAAAAGCAGGGCGCCCTCAATGCCACACAGCTCCGTGAGTTATATAGCGTCAATCTGGATCTGATTGGGAATACTCTTTATAGGAACGGCCAGTATATTTACGTGGACCCCACAATGGTTGCTGGTAATCCAACCTTGGCTCGCATGTTAGGTATTAGCGGCTACTATATGGTGACATCCGTCGACCATAAGATTAGCGACGCCGGCTATGATGTTAAGATCCGCGCCCTCCAAGAGGGAATCAGCTTTGATGAAAATTCTCAAGCTCTTTCTGTCCAGTTCCTTGATAGTGCCATGGAAGGAGTTCCGACCTGGACTCTCCCTGAGATCACCCCTGAGCAACTTGATATGATGGGCGGCGACGCATTAGACGCGGCTGCCGGTGCAGTTCGCACCGGTGTCGGCACTTTCGTTGGAGGAGTCAAAGAGGCATTCACAAGTCGTTGGGATACACTTACGGACGACGAGCTTAACTGGGAGGACGCGGTGGCCCTGATGCCCACAGGCCTCGCCACCGACATCGCCTCGGCACAATTCAAAGCATACAAGGCCAGCTGGGACCAGTATGTTGCGAATCGTGCCCTCCAAGCCCCTGGCGAAGAAGAACTCCCGGGAGCAGAATAAATTATGGCAGATTCATTTGATTATACCCCTAACGACTTGATAAACCCGATCGGTGCCAATAACCTTTCGTCCTTCGCACTGTATTATCAACGTACTCTGTACGAAGAGAAAATATATCCGTCCACGGCCGCATGGCCCATTGAATTATGGTATGAGAAACAGCTTTATGGCAAAGTCGACCGGTTACAAAACACTGTTCATACGACAGGCCCCGCGCTGCAGCCCATCTCAGCTGCAAATGTTCCTAATCTGTTTGCCCTCGGCCCGGTCGTCCGCGCCTTTGAGGCCTTTGCACAACACATGCGCAAAGCTAATATTATGTCCGTCGCCTCCGGTCGCGGCAACCCTAAGATGTATGACATCCAAGCCCATCGGGCATTTATGAATCCGATAGAAAAGTACAACGCCTATCTACAGGGGGTATACCAGGTTTATTATGATCTTTTCACGCCTGAACAAAACCAAAAGGTCTTGGCGTTCCCTTCGTTTGTGGAAGATTATAAGGCTTACCTTCTGGGAGTGGTAAGGACATACCCTATCACTCAGACCAACTTTTTTCTCACTCCTAATATCAGCCCCTTCGCTACCGGCCTTGCTATCAGTATTGATAGCGGCGATTGTGGAGATGATAATTATAAATATGTTAATTATCTGAACGATCCGAACTATGATTTCTATACAAAAGCTGCTAAGAAGTTTGGCTTTATCGTGAATCGCAATGCCCCATGGATCCTGTGGGCGGACATATTCAGTAGCGCTTTTTTGGTAAATCTGCAATATTACTATCTTCCGGACGCCCCTCAAGCTGTTAATAAAGATACCTTTTTTGAATCTTTTTATACGCCTACCTGGCGCAGCGACATCGCCCGCCTCCGCAGCGCATTTGTGGATAGTTATAATACCTTAGTCTATCGGAAGCCCTATGCCGAAGTCTTCCCGCAGGCAATGGTCGCTCCTGGTGTTACCCACTTTGAACAAAACTGTATGTTACGAAAGGTCAATAGACTTCGGCCACCCATCAGCGAAGTGGGAATTGAAAAGGTGCTCACCGACAAGTTCATGATTGATTTCTATATTGAGTTACGGCAAGCGGAAGCCTCTACCAGTCAAGTCAACCCCGAAGAGGTCCGCATGTATGCCTACGAACGATATCGAAATCAGCTCAATAATAACTTGACAAAGATGGAGAATGCTGTAGAATATATAAATAGTGTATATTCTTCTTATGTCTACAGCGTCCAGAATTTGGCTACTGCCATCCCTGACCTTCTTTCGGTGGCGTCCGCCCCACGCCGCGGCAACATATAATTATAGCAGGCGAGGTACCCATGCTGTTTCAGCCCTTGGACTATAAGTCTGATTGTAAAGGTTATTATGCGTCGGGCGTGATTTATTCTCAAGCTCCGGTTCCTATTGCGGGCACCACGTGGGATTACTCCCGCCATTTACACGCCGACGGCCCTTATGAGATAGCTCGTCTCTATGCACAGGGCGCGACTTTAACCGACGCATGTCCACCGGAGCTAACCGAACAGTGGGAAGCCATCAAGGCTCAGCTAGGAGCTTGCTTCCGAGCCTTCAATACTAGTCACCTTTCGCTGGAGGAGAATTGTCTATATGATATGATACCTCAGTATTTCCTCTATCAATACATGGAGACAATGTCGAAAATTACTGATCATGTAATAGTAACAACCGAGCGCCCTAAGAATTATGACTTTATGTATAATCTGATTGAAATGCTCCAGAGTATTAGAGAACGTTCTTTGAATATAGATGTGGGACCCATCCGACATTTGCTTAGCTCAGTTCGTGGCAAGAACTTTCATCGTACCATACAGACAGTGCGGCCCATCTGCGATTATAATCCATGGGGAACCATTACTGGGAGGTTGGCAACACAACCACGAAGCTTTCCTATCCTTACCATGAACAAGGAGTTTCGCGCATGCATTAAACCAAAGAACGATTGGTTTGTGGAGTTTGACTTCAACGCAGCAGAATTGAGGACACTTATTGCTCTCACCGGAGAGGAACAACCCCAAATCGACATTCACGAATGGAACCGCAAGAATATTTATCGTAATACTGGATCGAGAGAAGATGCAAAGAAGAGAATCTTTGCTTGGATGTATAATTCTAAGTCAGAAGATTATCTTTCTAACCGGGCTTATGATAAAGAGACAGTTAAAAACAAGTATTGGGATGGGTCCAGAATTGAGACAGATTATGGCAGAGCAATAGAGAACGTAGACGAGCATCATGCTCTCAATTACATCGTGCAGAGTACCACAATCGATATGGTGCACGAACAGGCGTATAAAGTCTACGAGTTGCTGAAGGGGAAGAAAAGCCACATTTCATTTTTGATCCACGACGCTGTGTATATCGACCTCGCCGATGAAGATCGATATGAATTACTGAATTTGCTTGACACGTTCCAAAAAACAAGGTATGATGTATTCAAGGTCAATGTCTCAGCTGGCAAGAACCTGGGAGAAATGAAGGAACTAAAGTTATGAAGAAGATTTATCAAAAGTTAATCAGGGATCGTATCCCCGGAGTGATTGCAGACGCAGGCAAGTCCTTCGCCACACGTAAAGCATCAAAAACAGAGCTGATGGATTATGCTATGAAGAAGCTTCAAGAGGAAGTGCAGGAATTTGTTGAAGACCCTTGTGCAGAAGAGGCTGCGGACATTATGGAAATCTTTCATTTTATCTGCGATCACCTAGAGATCAGAGACAGCGAAGTTATGGCTGAGACGACCGCCAAGCGCGTTTCTCGCGGTGGTTTCAATCAGGGTCTCATTTTGGAGTGGGTTGAAGAGAAATGAATATTGTTGGCCTAGGCCACGCCGGCTGTCAGATAGCCCGAGCTTTTTCAAAATTCCCTCAGTATAACACTTGGGGAGTTGACGTCAATAAGGAAGCTGATATCACTATCAAAGAACAGTCCAGCCATGTGGGTTACGATGAAACATTCCCTTCACTAAAGCGACGTATTTCCTTAGAAGAGGGGCCAGTGTATGTCATTACCTGCGGGTCCGGCGATATATCAGGGGGTATACTACGGCTGTTAGAACAGTTTGCTAGCCATTCGCCCACCGTCATTTATATCCAACCCGACCTAGGGCTGCTAAGTGAACATCAGTACATGCAGGAACGCACGACTCGCAATGTTTTACAAGAGTACGCGAGATCAGGCCGGCTCGAGATGCTATATTTGCTAGACAATACCTGTCTAGAGCGCGGAGTAGGAGATGTTCCTATTCTAGGATATTTTGATGTCCTAAATCAGGCGGTAGTAAATACTTTTCATATGCTTAATATATTTCGTCACTCGAAGCCGGTGCTCGGCAACTTTATCGAACCGTCCTCGCTGGCTCGAATTGCAACTGTGGGTGTCATGGATGTGGATGCGGGGACAGAAAAATGGTTTTATGACTTGACTGTGCCGCGTGACGTGGTATACTATTATGGTATTAACGAAGAGGAGTTGAAAACAAATGGCTCTCTCTTCAAACAAATTACACAATTTGTAAAATCAAAAGTAAAAGAAAAAATCAATGTATCTTACGGAGTGTTTCAAACGAGCTATGAACAAAAATATTGTTATTGCATCAAGTACACATCCGTGGTACAATCATCACTAGAGGAGAAGTAATGGGGATTACACTTAAGCATCAAGATTGCATGGAATATTTGAAAACTTTGGAGGACGAATCGGTAGATTTGATTTGCGTCGATCCTCCATACTTTGAAATTATCACGGATTCGTGGGACAACCAATGGAAGAGCCAAGACGCCTATCTAGAGTGGTGCCGCGAATGGACCGAAGAGTGCTTCAGAGTGTTGAAGACTGGACGTTGTTTCTATGTATGGGGAACCACCAAAGAAGACACGTTGCTGCGCTATAAACTGGAAGTACTTAATAACATCGACGACGCTCACTATAAGAACTGGATTATCTGGGCTTATGATTGGGGCGGTCGAACCAAGAAGACCTTTGCCCGCAAGCATGAGGATATTCTGATGTACTCTAAGGGCAAAGATTTTCTGTTCAATGCTGATGATGTCCGGGTACCACGTGCTGTCAAGACTAATATGAACATTCAGCGTAAGATCAATCTTCTCAAGAAGCATGCAGCAAAGACCATCTTTAATGCCAAAGATACGCACAGTTGGAATAAGTATGGTTATGACAAGAAGACCGACGCTGAACTAGCTACTGAGCTGGTGGCCCAACAGGTGAAGAATGTGGCCTTTGCCAAAGGCAAGATTCCGACAGATGTGTGGACCAAAAACAACCACACCACATCCAAGGAGTACGCAGGCTGGCATCCTACGCAGAAGCCTATCGCTTTACTGGAACGGATTATCAAAGCTAACACCAATGCTGGCGACGTTGTAATGGATTGCTTCGTCGGTTCCGGCTCGACAATGATTGCCGCGGCCAATACGGG
>Ga0209756_1000866_pt1 | contig 29141 bp, 28 predicted proteins | sample ETNvirenome_6_85_FD_184071 | JGI IMG/M metagenome (GOLD analysis project Ga0209756, IMG submission 184071) | Marine viral communities from the Pacific Ocean - ETNP_6_85 (SPAdes) (version 3) | ecosystem: Environmental > Aquatic > Marine > Oceanic | place: Pacific Ocean | collected 2013-06-19 | reverse complement strand
CATACGCTCATAACAATCATCAGCAACGATTATAAAAGGTCGCATATGAGCGTCAATCATTTCATCATTAAGTTTATCAGTAATATTAGACATTTTATATTGTATTGTTGTTGAGATAATAATATGGTGTGAAAAAATATTTCAATTTTTTTCACTTCTCACCCATTTCCCACTACAGATTTTTTAATAATCAAATGCTCCATATTCACGTGCGATTTTAGATATGAATTCAAACTCTTTTGCTGTTTTAAATGTAGAATAAACGCCATACCAAATCCCCCTACCAAATTTTCCAGTTCTCTTATATTCTTCTTCCTCTGTCTTAAAAGTTGTATTAGACAAAATCAGGAGGAATCGATATAATTTTTTCCTATAGCGTGTTCCTTTTTTTACATCACGCATTTTTTCAAGTTCTATCTTATTTGCTAAAAAGCATTTATTGCGTCTTTTAGCATTTTCTATTAAATGGAGTTCTTCAGCCTCTCCAATACTACCCACCCCTCTTTTAGGTTTCTTCATAATGTTAGGTGTCGTCATATTGTATTGTTGTTCTATATAGTATATGATATGAAATGTATATCAATTTTTTTTTTCATCAGTCAATATGTAATTTTTTTATGTTTTAGTGTAAAAATGTAAAAAAATTAATGTAAGTATATATTATAAATATGAGAGCAACAACATTTATGATTGATTTAACAAAAAAATTACAAGATGAAAAAGATTTAGCAGAAATAACAGCACTGAAATATTTACAATCATTATATACGTTGAATGGGTTGAAATCATTTACAAATCTTGCTTGGACGAAAAAAAAAGAGGATATTAAAAATCGCCTAACCCCTTACGCATTATCCACACAGAAAACGTTATTAGCTTCACTCGTGTCGGTATTATCCTTATTTAAGGAAAAGTCCAGTTATAAAAAGATATTCACATATTGGACGAATGAGATGAATAGAAGCGTTGAGGAGAACAAGGAAGAGAGCCAAAAACTGACGAATGATAAACAGAAAAAAAACTGGGTGGATTGGAAAGTTATTTTAGAAAAGAAAGATGCCCTTGCTAAACAAGTTGAAGAATTTAAAAAAAATAAAATGATTACAAAAAATCAATATAATATATTGTTGCAGTATTTAGTATTATCGTTATATACAGATATAGCACCTCGCAGAAATAAGGATTACTCTATGATGTATATAGTCAGGAAATGGACGCCCAAACGTAGCACAGATAAGAACTATTTAGATTTAGATGGAAAAAGGTTAATTTTCAATCAATTTAAGACAAGTAAAAAATTCGGTCAGCAGATAGTAGAATTTGGTAATATTCCTTCGTTAGTTAATGTCATTAACTATTATTTAGAGCATTACAGCGGAAATAGACGTTTAGGAAAACGAACGGAAAAGAGATTTTTACTAAATGCTGATGGTGGCTTATTAACAAGCGACAACGCAATTACAAGAATATTGAATAAGGCGATAGGTAGTAAGGTTGGTTCATCTATGTTAAGACATATATATTTAACATCTAAATATGCTGGAAAATTTGAGGAAATGGAGCAAGATGCTAAAAATATGGGACATTCCACACAGCAACAAAAAAAGTATATAGTTGATGGAGTATAATAAAGTCAAGTAAAAAAAATTGATATACAAATCTCACAACTATAAACCATATAACACACACAAATAAAAAAAATTGAAACAGAATTACACCATAACTACTGCTTACAACAATAACACTATGACGACGCCTACACCTAACAAACCTAATAAGAAATTATTTTATAATGACCTTATGCGTGTATTTGAAATTATTACTGAAATATGTGAAGCACACACAGGTACAGATGGTTTATATTTAGAAAGTTCCCTGTTAATTAAGAAACTCTATGACTGGAATAATTATATTAAAAATGATACTAATTTCAATAGAAATATTGAAACATTGTCAAGATGTCGTAATCCTATGTCATTTTCACGAATGAGTGCTACAATGAAAATTACGTGTAATAGATGCGGACGACAAGTTGTTAATCTTGAAGCACACCAAAAACGAGATATATGTGTTGATATTGAAAAAGAAAAAAAATTTTCAAATCAGTTTAAGACTGATGGTAGTATAATTAAGATGACAATAGCAATTAGAATTATTAGAGATTTTTATAGGAAATATAAAACAAGAAGTGGTGCTGGGATTTAATTTAATCCACATTACTTTTTAAAAAAGTATAACAAAAAACTTTTATAAAATTTTTCTATTTAGAAGGAATATCGTTAATCTTTTAGAAAAAAAGCATTAATTCCAAGTCTATTCAAAAAAATAAAATATTGTTATATATCATAAAATGTCATTTGCTAATTATTTAGATAGAGGTTCTAAACGTCTAAACAGAGAGGACAGCACCTGTCAAAATCCATATTCCTATGATATTACACGAGCAGGTGCAACGCAAGGCTATGCCATACTTGCTGGGTCGGCCGTAAATCAACAATATGGCATTGGATTACACCCTCCAAATCAGTTAGATTGGACGTCCCCAAATGGAGCAACAAAAAACATCGTATTTAAGGGCTGGTTAGAAGTGGATAATACTGCGGCTGGTAGTGGGGCGTGTGGATTTATAATTAGTCTTGCAGAGGACTGGGACACAGCAGGTTCAACACCAGGGCCTGGAGCTCCTGCTGGAGATTATTACCCATCTGTTCCTGCTTCAGCCAACCCTGTTAGTTGTTGGTCGCAATGCGGAGTTGTAAATGGAAGCACAACTAAAAGTGCTAATGATTATACCCAACAAAACTTTATTGTTCCAGCAGATAGTCGTATTATTGTTCCCATTATGATACAAGGTTATGCCCCATCAGGCGACCAATGGAACGAGCTTGCAGCAAAGGATTTAGCCACTGGCAACGTTTTACCTGGTAATGGGGCTATGATTATTCTTCAAGGAACTAACGTAAATCCTACGCAAATTGGAATACGCTATCAAATTTGGAGTTCCGTTGAGGCAGGTAATCAATTTCTACATACTTAAGTTCATTATATTTTTTTAAATTGTATTAAAAAAATATAAGAAAAAAAATCTGTAGTGGGAAATGGGTGAGGAGTGAAAAAAATTGAAATATATATATCTCTTAACAATACACACAACAATAACAATATGAATACTTAAACTTTTTGAAAGTCAAAAAAAATTGAAATACATTTCACACATATACTTATCTCAACAACCAAAAATAACAAAAAATAACAAAAATAACAAAAAATAACGCATAACAATGACGAAACGTCCATCTAAAGATGATTTATATAGAATTAAGGAGGAGATAAAATTTCAAACGAGAATGGGACGGAATAGGGGTAAAAACTCAATCCCATTAACAAATATTGATGATTTGGTTGATATGGAAAATAATGTGATTGACGCTCACGCTTGGTGTGAGGATTTAGATGGTAATGTAGTTTTCGATCCATCATTTATAGAGCATAGGGTAATACAGAAATTTCATAACCTCACTAATGAGAAGATATATAAAAAATTTAACCGCACATTAACAAGGAAGATTAAAAAATGTTTGACTAAAGGAGATGCTTACCAAATTAATCGTATGTTTCCTCCGGAAAAAATATTAGATAAGTCTGGAAAATATGGATATGATTATCGTAATTGTTTCCAATTAGCAAGAGCGTATAATGAATTACATAAAGATAGTAAGGTTATTTTTGGTTCTTGGGGTTTTATGGGAAAAGATGGGACACCACATTATGAATTTGGATAAAAAATACACATTAAAAAAATATATATAATAAAAAAACTTTTTTTTTTCTTTAAGTTCATTTTTCATAATATATATATTTTTAGAATAACTTAAAACCCCTAACTTCTTTTAAAGTTGAAAAAAATTGAAATACACTTTTAATTATGGACTTACTCACAACACAAAAAAATTGATATATATATATATCTTAAGAATATATACAACAAAAAACAATATGACTGAAATGGAGGAGAAATGTGTTGTTTGCGAAAAAACTGAAAATGAAATAGAAATAACGCATTTTTGTGATGATTGTGGAGTTGGATTTTGTAAAGAATGTTCTAATTGTCTATATGATATTATTATTAATGACGATGAACCATACCCCTTTTTGGAATTAACATGCAAGTTAATTTGTAAGGTATGCCTCCCTAAACATCATTAATTTAAAAAAAAATATTATAATTACAAAAAATTTTTTTACATCTCAATAAAGTCAAGACGGACGAATGTACAAAAAATTGAAATCTTTTTTACACCATATCATTACCTCAACAAAACAACTAATAACCTGACTTTATTTTGAAATCCAAAAAAAATTGATATACTATTCACCATTATATATTACTCAAATAACAACAACTAATATGGGAGATATTAAACAATCAGCAAATATGAAACTTAATTTTGAAAATATGACACGTATTAATAGGGAGGACGTCCATAAATTAGAAAATGAAACACTTACTAATGTGTTTGTGGAGGACGTGGTGCTTGATGAATTTGTAAAAAATACCTGGAAGTTGGGGAATAATGGAACTGATGAAGAATTTGATAATCATATTAAAGATTTAATGACTTCATTGGGCGTTGATGATGAATTAACGGCAGTGATGTATCAGTATAATATGAATGAAGCTCTTAAATTTATTAGCTCACTAAGATTTTATAATGATGGAACTGATACAACAGAAGAAATAGTAAAACAATTTTGCGATGGTTATGATAAGGGTTTAAAGATTTTTATTAAAACAGAAATTATTGGTTCATTAAATCCACTAAATGGATTGAAATTATTAGAATATTCATATAAGATTTGGTTTAAAGATATGTATAAAAATGGTGTTGATGTCTTCGGTGAGGATACAAAAATATATAAGAAGAAAAATAAGAAGAAAAATAAGAAGAAAAACAAAAAGGGGAAGAAGAACAGACGCAGACACAAGTAAATTATTAATTTAAAAAAAAATATTATAAAACTTTTTTTATCTCAAAAAAAATTGATATACAATTCATTTGTTATAATATCTATAACAACTATAACAATGAGAGTTTTAGAATTATTCAGTGGTACTAAATCTATTGGAAAAGTCTGTGATGAGTTAGAATATGAAACGATTAGTTTAGACATTTGTGATTATAGAAAAAAATATATACCTACCCATAAAGAGGACATTTTGAAATTTGATTATAGACAATATCAAGTCGGTCATTTTGATATTATTACCGCATCGCCACCTTGTGTTTATTACTCCCTATTACAAAATACTTGGATTGGTAGAGAAAAAATAAATCCTATAACAAAAAAAAAGTATGTTTATACCAGAGAAATTCATAATAAACGACTTGAATTAGCAGATAGTTGGGTAAAAAAAATATTTGAAATTATTGAATATTTCAAACCTAATTATTGGTGGATTGAAAATCCACAAACTGGTCTATTAAAAAAACGTCCATTTATGAAAGATGTGCCTTACTATGATTTAGATTATTGTAAGTATAGTAATTATGGGTATAGGAAACGAACAAGATTTTGGACTAATATAAAAGGATTTGAACCTAAATTATGTAAAAAGGATTGTAATAATTTAATAAGAATCGATAATTCTGTTTATCATATTCAAAATTGTGGTAATGCAAAATCACAGAAAAAGATTAAAGAACACATCATACATAGAAGGTCATTGGGTTCTAATTCAACATTTCAAAAAGCAGTCGGTGGTGGTAATAACCGATTAGAACGATATAGAATTCCACCTATCCTTATTAAAGATTTGTTAAATTGTTGTATTTAATTGGTAAATTACATCTCAATAAAGTCAAGACGGACGAATGTACAAAAAATTGAAATCTTTTTTACACCATATCATTACCTCAACAAAACAACTAATAACCTGACTTTATTTTGAAATCCAAAAAAAATTGATATACTATTCACAAGTATATATTACTCAAACACCAACAACTAACAACGTATTAAAAATCTTAAAAATCTTAAAATCAAAAAAAAAATAAGCAAATATGGCTGAAGAAAACCCACAACCAATTGATAATACTATCCCAACTACGGATTTTCATATGGTGTTGGAACATAAATATGATACATCATCTCCCCTTATAGACCTTGAAAAAATGTTAAGAGATATTTTTAAGGGAGGAGATGAAGAGTTTGATGAATTGTTAAGAGATGCAATGCGTAAAATTGGAACTACTGATAAAAACAAAGGATTGTTATATAAGATGCAGATTGTGCGTTCTATTAAATATCTTGAAGGACTAAATCGTTATAGTGCAACAACAAAAAGACACCTAATTGGTGCTTATAGCGGTTTTATGATTGAATTTTTGAATGAAATGATTTGCCCCCCAACAGAGCCATTAACTAAAGAAACTGCAAATGAATTAAAAGATTATACATTTGAGTTTTGGTTTTCAAGTTTATATGAAGCTGGTTTTGTAATTATGCTGTCGTATGTTCCTGATGCATTAGTCGTAATGAAGAAAGACCTACCACCTCCTTTTCCTGGTTGTGTTGATATAAAAGAAATTAATGAAATTGAGGACGATGCTGGTGGTACTGGTGCTGATGCTGGTGCTGGTGCTGGTGCTGATGCTTGTGCTTCAGGTGCTGGTGCTTGTGCTTCAGGTGCTGGTGCTCCTGCTCCCATTAAGAAAAATAAGAAAAATAAGAAACGAAAGCGTGGGAAAAAAAATAGGAACAAGCGACGAAACAAGAAATAAATTATTAATTTAAAAAAATATATTATAAAATTTTTTTCATTGTTATAGTTGTTATTCTCTCCATATATCTTTTAGGCACTCCTATAATGCTCTCGTATTTTTTGTATTCATAATTAGTTATTAACAATTCAGTTCTGTCCTTGTTTGTTAATCCTCGTTTTGCTTGACTTTTAAATGTAATACGTTGTATTTCACACCATTTAAATAAGGAAATAACATTTGGACTATCGTGTATTGAGAGCATAAATTTAAATTTAGACTTTTTTAACAAATCAGCAAGAACATCATAATCTATTGATGCATTTGAATAAAATTCAGCACTATTATCGTAAGGAGGGTCTAAATAGACGAAGCAATCTGTATTATCTTGATGATTTTTTAATAATGTATGATAATCAACAGAAAAAAAATCCACATCACCCATCTTTTTCTTGTATTTATCCAAGTTGTTAATTTTTCGTAGAGAGAAGCAACCACGCTTACCATACAATCTTATCTTACTACAAGGTATTCCTCCAAATATATAATTACGAAGTAATAATGCTCTTAATAATATATCATTTTTATTATTAGCATCATAATCGCCTCGCATTAACGCAAATTCGTGGGCCTCCGCAGGTAATCTGTCATTTTTTTCAGTATTAGCAACCCAGTTATGTATTCTCTCTAACATATATTTTTTATCATAGTCATTTTCTAATAATAATTTGTAATCTGCTATTAGGGAAGCATCAATATCATTTAGAATATTGATTTTGCTTTTAACCTTTTTAAGAAATATTGACATTCCACCGCAAAATGGTTCTATATATGTAGTCATTCTTGGTATGAAAGGAAGAATGCGTCTATACATTGCGGATTTAGAACCAACACGACTAAAAAAAGGCGGTAGGTGATGTTCCATATATAATATACCAGTATATTACAAAAATGGATTTAAATACTAATGTCTTCTCTCCATAACTAAATTAGAATAGGTAATCATTTCTAATAATTATTAGAAACTATACATTTTTACCTACTGGATATGGTAAAAATGTTAATTATGCTACTATATATGGTAAAAATGTTGTATTTGACATACTTAAAGGTAATATAAAATTTTATTTTACAATTATATATCTCTTAATTGTATATTTTTACCATATACAAAGCTTAATTGGTAAAAATATCCAATTAAGCACTTAATTACATTATATATTTGTAAAAATGTATAGTTTTTAATAATTATTAGAAATGATTACCTATTCTAATTTAGTTATGGAGAGAAACATTAGTATTTAAATCCATTTTTGCATTTCCTCATTATAAATCTCCACTGCCTTAAGACCCATACTAATAAGGTTAGGAAAATAGTACTCCTTTTGTGTATTCAAAGGTGGTTCGCTTGAATAATCTAATATTGTATTACCTAACAATACAAAATAGTGCGTATGATTACAGATAAGACTACACCCCTTAATGCCTGGAATTCTTATATCTCCTCTACAAAACAAAGGCTTATCTTTAGGATTTGCTAAAAGCAAATCATCATATACTTTTTTATTAGCATCATAAGAGTTAAAACCTACGCTATATGTCTTGAAATATTTGTTAGGATTATCAGCAACCTCCTTCTTTAGGATTTTTAATTGTTCCTCATTCATTTCAACTTCTCCCATATATATATAGAATAGTTAATTGTATTTTCTTTAGAACTTAAAAATTGATATACAACAAATCATCTCCTATAAGAATATATCCACAACACAGAAAAATTGATAAATATTATCAATAGTTCAGTGTTGGAAATTATATATATTATAATCGTTTAAATACTTGAAATTATAATATATATATATACTATAAATTAATATGTTTATTCAAGAAAGCAAACACCCCAGCGATATTACAATTAACCATACAAAGAGATTAACCACATTTTTAAATAATCATATTGCCGATGACAAAATAGATTTAACACATACTAAAATAGGTGATAGAGATGCGAATATTTTTGGAGGAAGGTTTTGTATCCCACAAGAGGATTTAGAGCAATTTTATGAATTATATAATAATCATTTTGATAAAAAAGGAAAAATACATTATTTAACAGAAAAACAGAATAACAATGTAGTAGCAATTGACCTTGATTTTAAATATGGCACAAATATTACAGAAAGACAACATACCAATTTTATGATTATGGAATTTGTAGAATTAGTAGCAAATGCTATTAAAGATGTCTGTGATATTCCACCAAACACTAATATCCCATATTATATTACCCAACGTGAGAAATGCGTAGTTTTAAAAGATAAAACAAAAGACGGATTACACATTGTATTTGGAGCAAAAATAGATGCGTCCGCACAACAATATATCCGTGATTATTGTTTAGCAAAAGATAGAATGAATAAGATATTTGCGGAATTACCATTAACGAATACCTACGAAAAGGTATTTGACGAAGGTGTATTTAAAAAAACCAACAACTGGTTATTATATGGTTCAACTAAACCAGGATACAAACCTTATAAATTAACTGATAGTGGAAATGTGATTTACACATCAAATACTACTGATGATATGAATATTTCAATAAAAAAAAATGATAAAACTATGAATTCACTTGATTTAATTAAAAAAATGTCAGTTCAATCCAATGATGGAAAAGTAGTTTTGTCTGTTAAACCAAATATTTTAAAAAAAATAGAAAATGAAAAATCTAAAAAACAGAAAAAACCTAAAACCATAATTGATAATGGAGATTATGAATACATATATGATATTAATAATAAAGACGACTTGGAAGAGGCATATAATGACGAATATGAAAAACTTGAACCAACATTACAAAAATTAGCAACAATTACTCTCAATTTACCACCTAAATATAGTGATGAATATTACTACTGGATACGTGTAGGGTGGGCGTTATTTAATACAGCTAAACGACTATTTTTAACTTGGATTAAGTTTAGTAGCGAATGGAATGAGTTTAATTATAATGATATTGATGGATATTATGAGATGTGGGAAAAATTTGAAAATGAAGAGGGATTAACACAAGGAACTATTAGATATTGGAGCAAAAAAGAAACACCAGAATTTTATATTGAAACATATAAAAATGATGAAGAGATTATGGATATAACAATATTACAATCATTGAAATCCAATATGAATGAAGATGAATTAGTTGAAGAATTAAAAAATATGGACGATTTACATAAAATAGCGAAAGATAAGTTTAGAGATGACAATTCAAATTGGAAAATCTGTAAAATAAAGGAAGAATTAAAAAAAATGGACGCAAAACATAAAACTAAAAAACAAGATTTAAAAAAAAAAATACACGATTTTAAATTGTTAAAATTTAAGGATACACTAAATAAAAAAGCAAAATACTTTGAAAAATACCATTTTAAAATAATGAACCCAGTGTGCTTTGGAAGAATTGCATATAATCATACCCATATTTTAAAATCAAAAGAATTAACAGAGATTTATGAAAATGTTAAAATACAAAAACCAGGTGCGTTCGCTCTAACACCTGTAAAATTTACTGATGAATGGAGAGTAATGGAAAAAATTAAATTCTATGAAAATGTTGATTTCCTACCATATCCGTGTGAATGTCCGTCATATACATATAATACATTTAACGGATTAGTTGCTTCAAAATTAAAAAATAACGATGAAAATGAAGACATTAGTATATTTTTAAATCATATGCGTATTTTAACAGGAAAAGAAGAAAAATCCTACGAATATTTGTTAAACTATTTAGCACATATGGTTCAAAAACCAGGTGAATTAGTGGGGACATCATTAGTATTTAGAAGCGAACAAGGTGTTGGAAAAAACGTATTCTTTGAAAACTTTGGTAAATACATACTTGGAAGCGATAATGTGCTTCAAACCCCGGAAGTTGATAAAGTTATTGGTCGTTTTTCAATGAGTAATAGGAAAATACTAATTATTATGGACGAAGCAAACGGAAAGGACAATTTTAGCAGTAATGATAAACTAAAAAACTTCATAACTGCTGAAACAAATTTATGGGAACGAAAAGGTGTAGATGGTATTACATTAAAAAACTTCGCTCGTCTTATTTTATTTAGCAACAATAATACCCCCATAAAAATAGAAATGAGTGATAGACGATTTGTTGTATATGAATGTTCTAATGATTATAGAAATAATATTGAATATTTTAAATCACTCATAAAGGCGTTTAAAAATGAAAAAAAAATAAAGGCGTTCTATGATTATCTTATGAATAGACCCATAACAGAATGGGATAGAGTAAATGACAGACCGATTACGAAGGCATATAAGGATATTCAAAGTGTGAATATACCAATTGTTGCGAGATTTTTAGAATATTATATATGTGAATATGGAACTATAGAAGGTGATGATGAAGTGGTTTTTACAAAAGAAAATTGCAAAGGAAGAGATTTATATGCATTATTTAATATGTGGAAACAAGAAAACGGATATATCCATAATTATAATAATACACAATTTGGACGAGAATTAAAAAAATATGATGGAATAACGAAAAAGAAGTCCAATTATATTAAATATGTATTTGATATGGAAAAACTTAAATTATTTATGATTAAACATAAATATATAGAAGATGAAGAATGAGTAAATAATATGATATTTAAAATGGATAATATTATATTATATAAAATGGGAGGTTTTGTCCCAATATGGGAGGTTTTAAAACAAACCCTCCCATTTTTTTTATACATATATTGTTATACTATTTATAATATATATACCTTATTATGGTCTTATTATATAATATAATATAATATAATTTAATATAATATACTATATATGGGATAGTTGGGATAGTTGGGAGGGTATTTTATTAAATTCATTTTGAAAATAATAAAATAAAATAAAAAAAAAATTTGTATATTAAATAAGGATTTTGCATAGTGTCCTACCCTTCCAACACTCCCATATTTACTATTTATTATACATAGTATATACTTTTTTAGACTTGTTATGTATATAAAAATAATAAATTATCATATAAAAATAATGGGAGGATAGATGGGAGAATGGGAGGATAGATGGGAGGATAGATGGGAGGACTAAACCATTCCATTTAATTCTGTATTGCTATATTAGCAAATTTTTTATCCTTTTTGTAAATATGTTAGTTTATACATCAAAATTAATATATTTACCTATAAAAATGGAAAAAATAGAAGTTAAAAAAAACAATTTTATCGTTGATGACATAAACCAACTATTACATAATGAAGGTATTGAATTCACACAACGATTAGATATTGTCATTAATCTAATTAATTATAAATATAGTGGCGTAGAAATAAGTTGTAAAATAGACAATTGTTTAAAAAACAAAATAATTGATATTTTTGAAACATTTACATTTGATAAAAGTGAATTGATACAAAAAATATTTATGTTTTATGGTAGTAAAACGCTTAAGATAGAATTAAACCAGTTTTATACGCCCATTACAATAGGTCGTTTTATAAATAATTTATGTATTCCTAAAAAAAAAATTATAGACCCCGCTTGTGGAACAGGTGATTTATTAGTTAATTATGATGGTGATATACATTTATGGGACGTAAGCCCCAATGTAATTAATATTTGTAAATTTAATTATAATTTGAATAACAAAGAATGTAATACAGAATGTATTAATAGTATAAAAACATATGATAGAGAAAATGGTGCATATGACTATTGCTGTTTAAATCCGCCTTTTGGGAGCTCTACTACAATTACGGACAAAGATTTATTAAATAAATATAATTTGGGACGTAATAAGAAAAAAGAAGAAATAGGCATTTTATTTATTGAAAGAACAATGAAATTATTAAAAGATGATGGGATTGCATTTATAATATTACCAAATGGTTATTTGGGAAATTCAACAAAAAATACCAAACATTTACGCTCATATTTATTGTCATATAGGATAATATCTATCATTGAATTACCAAATAATACATTTTATAGAAGTGGAACTGGCGTATCGACAAGTATGATAATTATACAAAAACGAAAAATGAAAGCACCATATAATATATTTATTAAAAAGATTAATAATATTGGCTATGTTTTAAACAAAAAAAATACGCCATACAAATATAAAACATTCAATGGAAATTATATATTTAAAGAAGGTAAGCCTATTATTGATAATGATTTGGAAGATTGTTTTAATGAAATGTTATGGTTTATTCATAATGAAAAAATTAATAAATTATTACACGTTTCACATCGCCACAAAAAAATAGATATTGATATTGTAAATACAGACAATTTAGATGACAATATTTTAGACATCAATCGGTATTTATCAATCTATACTAATGTAATTAATGATATTTCCAATAACTATATGAAAATTAAAAATTATATTATTCCAAAAGAAACTGGTAAATTTAATATTATTACGGACAAAGAATATATGTATCTTGATATTAAACAGATTACAACACCTATTTATAATAAAAATAATATGATATATGGTTATGATTTACCAGGTAGAGCTAAAATAATGTTAAGAAAGAATGACATTATTGTTTCTAAATTAAAAGGTAAAATATCATTTACAATAATATTAAATGATGCAGATAATATTGTTTGCACCAATGGATTTGTATTATTAAGACCAAAAGATTATAAAAGTGCTATTATTATATTTGCAAATTTATTTAGTGATGAATTTAAGATTAAACATAACGCTTTATGCACTGGTAGTATAATGGCGAGTATTTTAGAAAAGAATATAAAAAATATATCCATTAATAATAATATTAATTTTTCCAAATATGAAAATGTTGTTAATGCACTTATAACTATTAATGATGAAATATAATTAATTCTGTATTGCTATATTAGCAATTTTTTTATCCAATGTGTTTATTTTTCTTCTCATTTTTTTTATATATTTAAATATTCCATTATTGTATTTTATAATTAAATCCAATTTACAACCATTTCTCTGTGGGAATGTCTTAACATTATTTTCTAAATAATCCAAATATGTATTCAATCTCTCTATGAATTTTAATATATACTCTTTATCTTGTGTTCTAATATTTTTTCTATATTTACCTCTTTTGGTTTTTATTGGATATTTTTTAATATCTCCATTGTTATAAAATATTTTTATTATTTTAGTATCATTTCCATTTTTAGAAATTGAATGTATATGTGGCAAGTAATATATACAAACTAATTCATCTAATAAACATTTTATACAAGATAAATCACTATTATATCTTAAATAAGATTTACCGAATGAGTGTAGGATTATACCATAGCAATACCCCCACCATTTAGATAAATTACAAGTTTCAATACCTAAACTAATCCAAAAATCATCTGCTCTATTTTCGTTTCTTGCCTTTGCATATTTGAGTAAATATTCAATAGGTTCATAATCAGTATCCATATTGATTATTGTTATAGATATTATAACAAATGAATTTTATATCAATTTTTTTTATTAATAAATAGTCTATATTTCTATTATTATTTATTTATCTAACCCTAATCTTTTTGTAAATATGTTAGTTTATATATCAAAAATAATATATTTACATATTATAAATGGAAAAGATAGAAGTTGAAGCCTATACAATATCGCCATATCAAATATCCTACATATGTCCTAATTGTTTTAGCAGTTATAAAAAAAACGGAGAGCCGACGAAGAGGGCTACAAATATAGTCCATTTACACGGCAATAGCGAAGGAACAAAAGAAAATCATACCATTATTAGGTCTTCGCATTGTAGTTCAAATCCTTATGAAGTTAGAATATGTATAACTGATAAAACAAGACGAATAAAATACAAGAGTTATTAAAATGGTTCAAGGGGATATTTTCCCTTGTATATATATAATAATCAAATGACTGATTTAAAAAAAGTTAAGGAAGCAGTTAATAAATTAGGATTTGTATATTTGAAAGATTTAACAACTCAAAAACGAAAAAAATTTAAAAATGAATTAGACGACATTTTCCCTAAAAAGTTGAAATTATCTAAAAAACTGATTACTGGAATTCTGTTAATAATGGCTGCTGATTGTGATTATGATATTAATGAAATATTAACAATGTTTCTCTCTAAATCTAATTTATTAGAGGGACAAACTTTGTTTAAAAAAAATAATTTGAAAGGAAAAGGTTTATGGGGCGATATTGGAAGATTTATAACTCAAAAAGCCTTTGATGTTGGAAAAACCTTGACAAAGCCAGTTATTCAGTTATTACAAAAAGCACCCATTTTACAGCCACGATTAGATCGATTTAATAACACAACGCAGAAATCATTAAATTTAGACGGAAATGTCAAGATTACTAAAATTGAAATAGTTAAAACTCCCATAAGCGAGAAGTTAAACGTAGTCTTGAATGCTGTGTCTTATGGGAAATGGAAAGAGTTAATGAAGAAAAATGGATTTGACAAATTTTATCATTTAGGATTAGTAATTACACTGCAAAATAAACACAAATACATTATGGAAAAAAATGAAGAGATTTTTGTAAGTCCTAAATGGGACGAGAATATTAATAAGGATACACAATACTTACAAATCCCTCTCAAGGGTGCGAATATGTCCTTAAATGAGATGTTAATGAAAACACAAAAAATAATGGGAGAATTCAAATTTTTTGATTATCACGCTTTTACTAATAATTGTCAGGTGTTCGTAAGGGAAGTATTACAGGCAAATGAATTATTAACTCCTGGAATAACTAATTTCATTTTTCAAAATGTTGGAAAAATGACACAAGAATTACCATCTTATGTCGGTGAATTCGCACACGGCATAACAAGATTTGCTAATGTTTTTGGAAAGCTAATAGGAACTGGAATTGCGACCGAGCGAGAAATTCCAGAAAACTTCGGCGAGGAAACACTTGACGTTTTTGAAGACATTATATTTCCAAATGGCGACTTACAATTATTCGGTTCAATGAAATATAGAAGTATATTTTTCGGCAGTGATTATGATTTATATGAAATCGTAAGAGTTCAATCTCTCGCTAAACTTGAAGGGAAATTTAAATCAATGGTGAAAAAATTAATAGACAGAGAAGATACATTTATCACCGATATTAAACTTGGAAGTGATGAAAAATTACGATTATTTGATGAATACAATTTTTTCTATCAAGATAAATCACGAATATACGATGCCAAGAAATTCAAATCTGCGATAAATGACTTTTATTCTAAAAACTATATTACAAAAGCACAACGAGATTATGCTAAAAAATTATTAGTTGATAATCCATCTCAAGATGATTTACATAAAATTAAGAAGGAGATACGCTTTCATATATTGCGATGGTCGCCACAAGAAATTTTAGATGGAGAGAAGACATTGCCAGGTGGAAGAAAAATAACGCTTCAAGAAGCTTTCAAATCTCCAGCCCTATTCAAAATGGATTTAGTTGCATTATTAAATGGAAGATTTGTAGAATTTTCAATAATATATGAACTGCGAAATAAAAACGGAAAGCGACTGAATAACTACCGAGTGGATTTAGTTAAATCTCTCAAAGAAGATATTTCACACTATAAGGCTGATGGAAATTATATGAAGGCGATGAAAAGGAAATTTTCGTTGTTAATGATTAAAAATAAACAAGAACCTACAAAAGCACTTGATACTAAACTAAAAAAATACGTTGAAATATTTAATAGCGACATTGGTATATTAAAACTGGTGGCGACTGATATAGAAATACTAATTCAATTATTAGAAATTAACCATAAAAATATGAGTATAAAAGATATTAATAATGAAATTAGTAGCTTTGTTAATAGATTAGCAAATGTATATAATATTCAAGACTATTTGAAAAAAGAAAAAAATTACCTACGACAAATCAATGAAGCAATGAGGACTAAAAGCAAGGATAAGAAACTGAAGATTTTACATTCTCTATATGAAGACTTTGGTAAAATTATTAATAATGAGATTAAAAAACTTATGGATAAAGGGGAAATTTCTGTATAAATTACTTTTTTTAAAAGTATGGATTTTGTTATACTTTTTTTAAAAGTATGTATATATATAAATGACAACGTTGCCTAAATCTAAAAAAGGTAGAGCAGATTTTTTCAAAAAATTAGTTGGCGGTATGGATAAACCTAAAAAGAATGTGTCTTGGTTTAAATCAGGAAAGCGTGTTCCTGGTCCTATAAAGAAAATACCACGAAAGGATACAATCCCTACTATTGAACCACCTAAAAAAGCCCCAGCATTTTTATCAGGGGAGGGTAAATCGAATCAAGATAAAGAATTTTTAGCAAAAATGATTAAAAAACTAACGAATGATACTGGGGTTATGTCAAAAGACTTTTCATTTAATAAATCTTGGACGATGAAAGAACTAAAATTTTTAGCAAATAATAACAGCAGTCGTAATCGTCCCTATGGCAAATTAAAGAAAGCAGAATTAATAGATTACCTTAATGAAGATATGAAATATTTTATCGCATCGTGTCCTATTCGATCATTAAAAGCACGTATGGGTAAAACAAACAAAAGAGTAAAAAAAATTAAGACAAAGATTTTCACAAAGGAAGCAAAAGCAAAGGAGGCAAAAGCAAAAGCAGAGGTGGAAAAAGAGGCAGAACACGAAGCGAAGTATGGAAGAATAGATGATGACGCAAAGGAAACAAAAAAGCAAAAGGAGGCAAGGGAAAAACGTGAGGCAAAAGCAAAAGCAAAGGAGGCAAAAGCAAAAGCAAAGGAGGCAAAAGCAAAAGAGGCAAGGGAAAAGCGTAAGGCAAAAGAAGAAGCAAAATGGGCGAGAGAGGAGGCAAGGGAAAAAGCAAGGAGGGAAAGAATGGAAGGACTAATTGAACGGCGACAAGGGGAGTTTATGGACGTAGCACACAATGAGGCAGCTGAATTGGGCTACGCTGATAGTGATGCTGATGTTGATGACTACGAGAACTACGTGGAGAGCAGACTGGAGGATTTTGATGAATGGTATGAAGCGAAATATGGAAGAGTGCCTAAATGGTATAGGGAAGGGAGTGGAAAAGCAACAACAGACAATATCGACTGGGATAATGTCAAATGGGGCACATTTACAGAGCAATTTAAAAGGTATAATTCATCTCATAAATCAAATCCAATGAAAAATCTTCATCAATTTGCTACAATGATAAAAAAGAACGCAAAAAAATACACTAAAAGAACCTTACAGAGGGCTAATTTTTACCTCAATGTTCTATATAAAGGTAGAAAGCTTAAAGGTGGAAACGGCAGTGATGACCCAACAGCAGGAGATGGAGGTAATAGTGATGATACTGATGATGATGCTGAACCTGAACCTGAACCCTTTATTTTCGCTACACCCCCTCGTACACCTCGTGCTGTCCCTGCTTCTTATACTCCCCCTCGTCTTCGTAGGGGAGCTGAAGGTGCATCAGCAAGTGCTGGGGAAGGTGGTGTAGAAGCTGACATTGAAGAAGCAGAGGCAGCCTTCCATTTTGGACTTCCTGCAGGTGGGAGATGGACGCACCAAATATTTAGGCGGCACAACCAAACAAATCCTCCCCAGCCACCATTAGCATATGAAGCGACTACCTCTGCTACAAACCCAGCAAGCTTTGTGGCGGTGGCGGCTCACACGGAGGCGGAGGCGGAAACGAAAGAGGAAAGTGATAGTGATGACGAGGCGGAGTTCAAGACGGAATAATCATTAACCTTTTTTTTCTATACTATATTATATACAAATGAGTTTTGCTAATCATTTTAAATCGACACAGGAAAAGATATTATCCAGTAATGATGGTAATGTTTTACAAGGTAATCAGCTTGTAGGTTGGAGGGGTGGAGCAGAATATCAAGCTGTTGATAAAAATGAAAAATTTTATAGTTTGGCTGCTGATGGTGCTTTTACATTGCAAGATTGCTTAACAGAGAATACACAAATATCATTACAAGGATTATTACAATATAGAGATGGAAATGGAAATTCTCGCGACCAATTGATGATTGAAATATTAGACCAAGCTGGACTACCATTAAGATTAATATGTGTAGGGTTTAGCTACAATACGCAAACTCTTGCCAATGTTGGAGGAACTATTCAAAGTGGCTTGCCTATAATTGATTTAACGATGCAAAATATTCCAGCACTATGGCGAGGCTATTTTCAAGACGACCAACCAATACAGATAGAAATGACGTATTACCAACAGACTAATAATATTTTTACTCTAAAAGGTAAAATGATTGTTCCAACGAGTAATGTAGCAGCCCAACCTGGTGTAATATCTAATTTTTTTATTCAAGGTGGAATAGCAACAGATATAGGAGCATCTATTAGATTTTCAATAACACAAGCAGGAATACCTCCACCAAATCCCCCTGTTATGGATAGTCGCTTTTGTGAGATGGTTGTTATAAACAAAAATTCTGGCGGTGTGTAAAATATTTTTAATTTGTTAAATTTAAAAATATTCTCCCAATTAAGGAAAAAAAATATATAATACTATAATATAATAGAATGAGCTTGCTAAATCCAAATGTTCGCAGAGAAGCATTAAGAATGGCTCAATTACGAGCTGTAGAAACAAAAGATAATGAACCTGGTTCATATTATGCCGAGAGAGGCGAATGGAGTAGAAGCGGAGGGGCAGTATTTAGACCAACCCCACTGGAAACATCAAGAGCGGAACATCATTATTATAGACAAGGACATAATCATCAATATGGAATAGGAAAGGGCAGACAATCAGGTGGGGGACAATCAGGTGGGGCTGTAGCGGAGGGAGCAATTGGCGTAGAAGGGGGAGCGGCTTGTTGTGAAAGAAAAGTAGGCACAGGTAAATCTAAACAAAAATTTTTGTTAGGTAAGAAACACGCCGAGCGTTTTTTAAAATCCAAATTTGGTAAAAATTTGAAGGGTTCAGGCTTCTTAAACGATTTTGTAGGAGCATTTTTAGGTTCAGGAAAAAAACAAGGCAGAGTAGATAAAGCCGATGAAAGTGTAGCAATGAAGATGCGTCAATTAGGTAAAAACTATGCAGATGATTTAAAAACATCTAAATTAGGAAAAGATTTAAAAGGCTCAGGATTTTTCAATGATTTTGTTTCAGGCTTCAAATCTGTTGTTGCCCCAGTTGCATCAATCGCCAAAAATGTTTTAGGTGTTGTCCCACACCCAGCAGCCCAAATTGCTTCTGCTGGACTGGGTGTTCTTGGAGCTGGAAAAAAACAATCTAAAGCCGCAGAATATCGTGAAAAAGAGGGAATGAAAAAAGCAGATGTATTACGTCATCACGAAAAGGATTATCAAACAGGCAAAGATAAAAAAGATGAAGCCGAAGCTATGAAATTAGAAGTTAGTGAAAAAAAAGGAAAGAAAAAACGAAGAGCAGGAGCAGGAGCAGGGGACGGAAGACGCAAAAGAAATGACATAGTAAAACGTATTATGAAAGAAAAAGGATTAAAATTAATAGCCGCTTCCAAATATGTAAAGGAACATAATTTATATACAAAGAAATAATAAAATATAGTCCTATAATATAAAATGTCTTACGGAATATTTACATTTCCGCAAATGGTTAAAAATTTGCCTAAAAAATGGTTTCCCAGTGGTGTAGAACCTGGAATGGGACTATATAATCCTAAATCAGGATTAGCAGGTGCTATTGGGGATTTTCACCGCGACCAAATGATAGATAGAAAATACAATGTGAAAAATTATGTTAAAAATACCACCAGTAGCGAATTACTTAACCTTATAGGTGGCGTTAGAAATTTGATGCCTAAACCCCAACCAGCAGGGAGTTTTTCAATGCCCTTAAATATGAATGGTAATACCGCATATGGTAATAGCAGTCCTTTTAATAACTTGAAAGGCGGTTTTAGAACACAAGCAGGCCAATTATATGGAATGAAATTACTACAAAAAAGAGCAGAACAATTAGAAGATATGGCTGATGCTCTTGAAGGCATACCACCTGTCGTTAAAGCTCCAACTAAAATGGGAGAAAGTGAAACAGAAAAAATAGCCGTTGAATTAGCATTAAACTCATTACAAACGGCATCAATGACAGATGAATGGGAGAAATTACAACCTAATGATTTGAGAAAATTATTTAGCGTTTTAGCGACACACGGAACAAACTTTGTATTTGGTGATTTAATGCGTTATAAAGAATTATTAAGGACAATCATAGCTAATTTAGAAATATGGTTTAGGAAACACACCTATTTTTTTGACAAAAATTATGATAGAAGTGATTTGTCAGCCGCAGATAAATACGCAATGAATAAAGTTGGTGAAGATTATTACGAACTATATGAAGATAGATTACATATATTTGATTTAATTTACAAATGTTATAATATTGTTGAGGCATTGATATTTTCTTACAAGCTTCAAAAGAAAGAAAGAACATTATATCTAAAATCCGCAACGCAGGAAATTGTAAATACGAAACGAAAAGACCAAGAAAATTTAGATATTAAATTACAACATAAAGCAAAACGTTATAAGGAAGCTCCTGCATTAGAGGGTTCTTGGGCTGAAAGACGAACAGGATTGAGAGCTGGAATGCCTGAAGACCTTGACGAACGGAAACGATACGCAGATGCTGTTGGGAGATTGGAAGCATTCCACGACACTTTTGGCGAAGGGAGATGGGATATGCCCTTAGCTCGTGCGATGGGCGAATACACGAGTTTATCACCGGAACAACGAAGAAGATTAGGACTTACTGCTGACGATATTGTCCCAGTGCCTGGAAGAGTAAGAGAAGGCGATAATAGAGGAATTGCTCCAGGTGAAGCCAGAGAAGATGAAGAGGAAAGAGAACGAGTAGCTGAAGCAGATGAAGATGCTGGTGGAGAATTTGCTGACCTACCTGGTTTGGACGACTGGGACACTTTTATGGCGGAAGGAGAGGGAGAGGGAGGAGAGGGAGAGGGTTAGGTAAAATGCAGTATATTTGATGTAATTTACAGAAATAGTCCTTTTTTTATTATGTGAAAAAATCCTCAAAATTAATTGAATTTCACGGATTAGTTTTTGAAAAAATTAAAAAAAAATGGTGGTAAAAATGTATAAATATTATTTTTCATTACAAAAAAATAATATTATAAAGTAATATTAAAGATGCCTGGTTTTGAGATAGATGTTATGCGGAAACAAAATAAAGAAGGTTCATATCCTGTTGCTATAATTAAAGGAGAGCAAAGCAGTAAATTTTTTAACAAATTTCTATATGTAAGCGAAACGGAAGGCGTTGAAAAAATACAAATTCCTGAAGACGTGAATTTTCAAATACTACCTGACACTGACCCTAATAAACGAAATTGTATATACCTCGCTGGTTGCAGTGGAAGCGGTAAAAGCTTTTTAGCAAAGCAAATAGCCGAAAATTACCATAAAATGTTCCCAGCAAGAAAAATATGGATTGTCAGTAAATTAGATAGTGATGAAACTTTAGACAGCACAAAAGCACCTCTATTACGTGTAAAAATAGATTTAATAAAAGACGGAATTAGACTTAATGATTTAGCAAATTCGCTCATAATATTTGACGATTATGATACTATAACAGGACGAGATGGAAAAGCCGTTCAAGAATTGATGGAGGACATTGCGATAATGGGAAGAAAGCATCACGAAGGACAGGGCTGTATTTCTATGTTGTGTTTAACGCACTATTTAACAAATTATAAACGGACACGCCTGCTACTGCAAGAATGTGATACTTTTATCGTATATCCGCAAAGCACAAGCAGCCACGCTTTAAATTACTTACTCAAGACACATTTAGGATTAGAAAAAAATGAGGTTAAGAAGCTGAAGAAGATGGGGAGATGGGTTATGTTGCGAAAGACATTTCCTCAATTTCTTGTGTCGGCTCACGAAGCACAGATTTTACACGGAGAAGATTAGGGTTAGAGAAATAAATAATAATTAATATGAACTATATTTATATGGATAAGGAAAAATTGCAACAAATAAAGGAATATCCATTAGGCGATGATGATATACAGGACATTTTAGAACCTGACACTGAAATATTTACCTACCCTGAACTATACGATAAAAACCATATAGATGAAGTTTTTGACGACAAAGGGAGAGCTATTATGCTATATTTAACCGATAATCCACAGACAGGCCATTGGGTTGGGATTATTAAAAAAGGCAATACGATAGAAATGTATGACCCTTACGCATATAAACCTGATACGCAACCAGCGAAATTAAACACTCCTAAAAAGTTAAATACATCGCAAGGACAAAATTATCCTAAATTTACAGAAATGGTAAGAGGAGCAGGTTATAATTTAATCTATAATAAAAAAAGACGACAACCAGTTAAATCAAATATCAATACTTGTGGGCGACATACCTTAACAAGGTTGTTGCTCCATAATTTATCCTTAAAGGAATATAATGCATTTATGGATAAGGTAAAAAAAGAAGATGGAATTAATACAGATGATTTAGTCACGGCTTTTACATATAATTTTATTAAAAAGTAAATATATCAGTATAGTATAAGAATGTCCTATTTAAAAACGAGAAATAGAGGTGTAGGCTCTGTAAAAGACCATCACGGAAGGCACGGAGATACAGATACGATTTATTACAATTGCGACATTGTAAATGGGAGAGTTGTTGATACAGGGAGCGGAAATAACCCATCAGCATCATTTAATGAAACGAGGGATATGCCTATTATAAAAGACGCATCTAAATATGATTTTTCAATCGTTAGGTTTAGTATAAATGGAGCTAATAAAAGTTTGCCTCTTTTCATTCCTTCAATAAACGAAGGAACTACTGCCATACCAAATACGAATCGAGATTTGACTAACTATAGCGTGACATTGTATATTGTTTTAACAGATGCGGCTGGTGCTCCTGTTGTAAATCCAGTTCCATTACCTAACGCACCAACAAATGCGTGGTTAAGCACACAAAGTATTATATGGGCTCCTGAAAATACTGATGCTCTTGTTCCATTAGCACCATCTGCGAATAACAATAGTGTTGATTTAGATAGTTCATATTATTATTGTTATACATATCAGCATTGGTTGGATTTAGTAAATTTTTCATTTCAAAGCTGTATAACCGCAGCCGTAGGTGCTCCTGGTAATGCTCTGGGTGGAATTCAAACACAAATTACGGCTGCTGGTCTTCCATACCTTATTCAAAGCAGGCCTCCTCAAATGCTATGGAATGAAAGCACTGGGTTATTTCAATTGAGATGTGATACTTTAGGCTGGGGTGGAAATCAGCCAACTGGCCTTCCAGTGTCAGCCATTTTACAGGGCAGACAATTAAATGGAGTTCCTGGTGTCGCTAATGAAGATTGGCGATTATATTGGAATGCGAATTTTCAAGGTTTATTTAGTAATTTTGATACAATATACAACGGAACACTTGAACCTCTTGCATATCAGGTTTTTATACACCCTGAAAATATAGAATTAGCAACAGATAATAGAGGTGTTGTAGCTCCTGCTGTTGTCGCTCCAGCAATATCAGGCACAGGGGAGGTTTTTTATGTAAATAGTCAAGATTATGAAAGCACTTCCTCATTATGGTCGCCTATAGAGAGTATTGTTTTTGTCAGCACCCTATTACCAGTTATTAAAGAACAAACAGGGCAACCAATTAGATTTGGCGCTAATACAAATGCTACTTCCACAACTACAGCAAGTGCCTTCCAGCCTATAGTCACGGATATGGTAGTTCATCAAGACACAGGACAGGGCTATAGGGATTTTATTTCCTATGTGCCGAGTGGCGAGTATAGGATTACATCGCTCACAAATTCAGTTAAGGAGGTTCAAGATGTTGATATTCAGGTATATTGGAAACGAAGGTTAGATGGAAACCTTGTACCTCTTGAAATGTATAATTTATCATCAATCTCAATAAAAATGATGTTTAGGAGGCGTTCTATAAATGTGAAACAAATAATGTAGAGGTTTTGTTTAGGAGTTTTTAAGTAATAAGGGTTTTTGTTATATTTTTTTTAAAAGTATTTTATTTATGAAAAATAAAATATTTTCATATATTATAAAATGGCTGACGTGACAAAATTAAGTGTAATGGATACGAGGGTGCTACAGAAAAAGCCCAAATATGCCGTAAATAAGGGTGCTTTATCATTAACCAACGCAACATTTAGAGCTATAGCAAATACTGCTTCCCAGCTCAGCTTTAACATTCAAGTTCCAAGTTTAAATATATTTCTTGACCGAGAATTAGAATTAACAACTGGAGTTAATATGTCCTGTTTAACTACAATTCCTGCTGGTGTTGCTGTTGTTCCAGCAAATGCTGACCCTATTTTATGTTTTGGGCGAGATGTTGCCTTACCAGCATTCCCAGTTCAAAGTTTAATGACAACGCTTAGTTCAACTATCAATGATACTACGAGTACTTTAAATACTGCAAGTTGCTTATATGAAATTTTACGAATGGTTGATACTAAAGTAAATAGAGCTCAAAGGACTTGCCCTACTTCTATGGATATTTACCAAAATTATAATGACGCAGTTGGAGCTGGAAACAATCCTCTTGGTTCATTTTTTGATAGTGTAGGTTCATCTCATAATCTAAATGGTTCTTGGAATGATATTGAATTTACAGACGCCGCAGGTTTAGCACTTGTAGGGGCTGCTGGAACTTACAATGATGGCGTTGGAGTTGTAAGTTTTGTAAATGGTGTCCCAGTTTTAACTGATGGTGGTGTATATGCTGGAGCTCCTCCCACAGGTTTTTATCAAACTACTTATAATGTGTTTTACAGATACAGAAGCACTGAAAAGCTTGTATTATCACCTTTTATTTTTAACGACGAACACGGAGATGAAACTGCCCTTTTTGGAATTAACAATATCCAACTTGTTGCTACAATTGGAACAGCAGTTAGAAATTTAAGAAATGCACCACAAGCCGCAGGTGTAGTGACGAGGTCTGTAAGCAATGTTGCCTTAAACGGACAGACACCTTTTGTCAATCCGTCTGTAGCCTGTCAGTTCCTTACCCCCTCACTTGCAATTCCTCTCCCACCTCGCTCTTGCGTCCAATACAGAGAATATCCACGATACATTACAAGTTTTGCTGGTGTAAATGTAGCACCTGGAGCTACGCAACAACTCGTTTCCAATACCATAACCCTGCCCTGTATTCCTGATTTACTAATGATTTACGCACGGCCACAAACATATACTCTTCAAAATGAAGCCGACTGGTATTTACCTATTCAAAGTATTTCAATTAATATGGATAATTTCGCAGGGCTATTGAGTTCCCATACACAAAGACAGCTTTATGGAATGAGCGTAGAAAATGGTTGCAAACAATCCTGGTTAGAATGGAGTGGTTCAGCACGAGTTAGAAACAATGACGTTGCTACTCAAGCCACACCAGGTGGGGCATTGGATAGTTTAAGAACTAACAACACTGCTACTTCAGGCGGTGTACTTGTTCTTCAGCCAGGCAGGGACATCACCCTCCAACCTGGTTTTGCCTCTGGTGTATTAGGTCAATTTTCATTACAAATGGACGTTCAAGTGTTAAATCAAAGTGCCTTCAATACAACACCTCAACTATTTGTAATCGCTGTAAATAGTGGATTTTTTGAAACACAACAAGGCAGCTCAAGAATTGTTCGTGGAATTTTAAGCGAACAAGATGTAATTTCTGCTCCTGTAGTGTCATCTCGCTCATCAATGAAAAGACTTGTAGGCGGTGGTTGGTTGTCAAGTTTAGGCTCTGCCCTCACAAAAGTCAAAGGTTTAGCAAATAGCGATTTGGGGAAACTTGCTAAATCAGGAGCTCGCAAATTCGGCGGTGAAAAAGTTGGAAAAGCTTTAGATATGGCTGAAGCAGTTGGATTTGGTCGCTCCGGTGGTGGGCCAAGTGGAGGAATGGGTAATTTAGTAAAATAATGAGGGGACAACCCCTCAAACTCCCCTTATAAAAATATTATATGTAAAAAAGTAGATTATTAAATATTTACATATAATATAATGAAACAGCATAATTTAATTACTTTAGCATTTTTATCTATTACAACTTGTTTAGGGATAGTGGTATATTGTAATCAAAAAAGGAAAATGACTGAATTAGAACAACGAATAACAGATGTGGAAAAGGTAAAAGAAAATCTATATAATGATGTTATTGATGCTATGATGGAACAGCACAAAATTTTTGTAGATGAATTAACCAAAAAAGAATTAGAAGAAGCGAGTGATAATCAGGTGCGACTATATGGTAAGGTTAAGGAAAGTAATAAGATTACGATAGATGATAATGGTAATGTTAAAAATTTCGTAGAAGAAGCAAAAAAAAATACACCTGTAGCAACTGGAGTTGCTGACGAAGTATATGAGGAAATTACTAATCTAACTGCTACTGATACGAAGGGTCAGCGATGGGCTATAAATAGTTCCAATGATTTAAAAAAGATAGACGAACCAGTGATATTAGCAAAAAATGAGGAGATAAAGTCCTCAAAATACCCTTTTTTTTAATTGATGAATATTTTTGAAAAATAGGTATTAAATATATATACAAACAACAACTATATGGATACAACTGAAATAGATAAATATGAAACAGAAAATATTAAATTATATAAAGGTGATTGTTTAGATAAGTTAAATAAAATAGACGATAAATCAGTTCAATTAATTTGTATTGACGCACCATATAATATAGGTAAAGACAGATGGGACAAAATTGATAATTATATTGAATTTATGATACAAGTAATAAAAAAATTGGAAACAAAACTAAAAGATAATGGTAGTTTTTTCCTTTTTCATAATAATATGGAAACAATTAGCGAATTAATGATTAATATAAAAAAACATACGAAATTTGTATTTAAGCAAATGATAGTATGGAATAAACGTTTTGAAAATTCACCTAAAAAAGGTTTTATGGACGGATTTGTTGTTAAAAATAATATGCATAATTTTAATAAAATGGCCGAATATATATTATTTTATACTTTTGATAATTCATATAAATTAAAAGAAAAAAGGAATGAACTAAATATCTCGCAAATAGATATATCAAAAGAAATATTAAGTAAAACTGGTGGTTTAACAGGGTGGTATAGTAATTTAGAAACAGGAAGAAATATGCCTACTCGTGAAACAATTAAACCTATTGAAAAATATTTAGGATTTAAATATGAAGATATTACACCTAAATTTAATAATCAAAAAACACATCATAGCGTGTGGAATTATGATATTGCTAAACGTTGCTCGGTTCATATAACACCTAAACCAATTGCTTTGCTTAAAAATATTATTTTACACACAACTGATGAAAATGATATAGTATTGGATTGTTTTGCAGGTTCAGGGAGTATTGCCTATGCTTGTATTGAAACAAAACGAAAATGTATTTTAATTGAAAAATGTGATAAATATTTTAACTATATTGTTAAAAAATTATTATCCTCTTCGTAATATATACTTAAAAATAAAATATTTATATATATATATATGGAAGATATAAAAAACAAATTGAACGATGTGTTAATTTTACTGCAAGAATATGCTGAAAAGGAAAACAAATTAAAACAGCATAAATTAAAATATTCACGAAGCGACAAAGGACGAGCAAGACAGAAAATAGCAAATAAAAGATATTATGAACGACATATTAAGACAGGTAATAAGGTCGGTCGTCCTAAAAAAAAAATAGAAGTTAAAGTAATTGATTGTTCTATATGATACTTTTTCAAATTACCCTACTTAAGTGATTTTTTTATAGAAAAATACGCAAGTGGGGTAAAAAATGGGGAACAATCCCTCAAAATAAAAAAGTTTTATAATTATAATTTTTTATTGATATTAACAATTTTACTCCTCCCAATTAAGGTAATCTTTTAACCTTATACAAAATGATTTACCATCTTCAGGGTCTTTAACCCAAATTCTCCAATAGGTGCAATCTATAGCATTTTTATCTGCATTTTTCTGCCATAAGATGACTTCTCTGTCATGTCGTTGCTTCAAAAACAAATATCTCGGCGAGAATGGTAAATCAGCATTCTTCATACCCTTAATCTGTTGCTTACTAAATCCATTATACTTCTTCATATCACGCAAATCCATATTGTATTGTTGTTGATGTAATGATATGGGTGAAATGTATATCAATTTTTTTTGGATTTCAAAATAAAGTCAGGTTATATAGGTGTTTTGTAAGAGGAGTAATACTTCGCCAACCAACAAGGTATAATTGTCTGCTTAACACCAAAATTATACCTAACAATAGAACCATCTTGTAAAAAGTTAATTTTATATTTACAATCG
>Ga0209756_1000863_pt1 | contig 29192 bp, 12 predicted proteins | sample ETNvirenome_6_85_FD_184071 | JGI IMG/M metagenome (GOLD analysis project Ga0209756, IMG submission 184071) | Marine viral communities from the Pacific Ocean - ETNP_6_85 (SPAdes) (version 3) | ecosystem: Environmental > Aquatic > Marine > Oceanic | place: Pacific Ocean | collected 2013-06-19 | reverse complement strand
TGAACAATACATGACCTTGCTGTCCTATATCTCTGCTTTTCCAGAAATTTGGATATATGTCCCAGCCTGAGGCTATTTTAATGTATTCACTTGTCTTTATTATTTTCATCTTCTTCTTCTTCTTCTTCTTCTAATAAACTAACCAATTTTTCAAGGTTATCGTAAACTCCTTGAAACTTTTTATCTGCTGGGATCTCCTTGCCATCGATAAGCAATCTCCTAGCAACGTTAAATTTTTCAAGTATTCTATGTAAAATCTGTATCGTATCTGCGTTTTTCATTTTGCCTTCCTCTACCAAACTCTATCAGAGCCTAGATTTTTTTCTAGTATGGTATTATTCTCTTCTTTCGTGTTTTCACCCGACTTTACTCTGAGCAAAGACTCATATGTAACTCCGTCTCTACCAGCCTTCTTTTGTTCAACTTCAATGCGATCTTGTATCTCTTGGAACCAAGGATTAAGCCCTTCATAAACAGACCAATCCGTTCCTCTAGACGGTTCTAACATTTTTTCTATCAGACCAAAGAACCAAAACGAGTTAGTCAGATTGTTCATGAACTGAGCCTCTTTGATCATACTCTCACTACTAGCTTCTTTGACCGAATCAACAACCAAATGTTCTATCTTATTTTCTATACCAACATATGTCAAAAGTATCATCAGGAAGTCGTTAACCTTTTTATCGTCACCATATACTAATTTCATTGCTCCACAAATCTTAGTCTGCAACTCTGATGACATTATTTCTTTTATGATTTTATAAGCATTTAAATCATGAGCCTCTAAAACAGTGATAAAAAGAAAAGCATCTCTTACTGGTTTATATCCTATGCATCCGTTTAAACCAATAAAACTGTTCTCGATATCCAAAACTTCTTTGTCAAGATATTCAGAGACATCACAAGAAGACGTATCCTCTACGACTGCGATAGCTATATTGTCGAGTTGGACTTCATACGCTGGACAAATAATATCTTTCATTAACAACCAAACGACAGGGAATTGATATAATCTTGATACAAATTCTTCATCATTTTTAAAACAATCTAATGCTCCTTCGTCGTTGCATAGAAATAATAAAAATGATCTCCAAAGATCAAGAACTCTTTCTAGTTCGGCGTGATCCATTACCAAGCTACTACCACAGATCTGCTCGAAATGAGTGAAATATATCAATACTATTTTACTATTTATATCAAACCAATTCTTAGCATCTGATACGCAAATAGAACCGTTAGAAAGGACATCTCCCATCTGTCCATCTTCTGTAAATCTTATATTGAGATCCACGAATGGACACCCAGCACCTTCGCATGCTGACTCTATAAGAAATTTAGACAACTTATAATCACTTACCTTTCGCACTGTCTTTTGTATACCTTTCCATGTCTTCTCTAGAAATACCGGCCTTTTCCATTACATCTGTCCAATTCTTGCAATCTTTCATCATATTCGTAAAATTATCAACTTCTTTTTGCGAAATACCGCTTTTTGCATTCTTTTTTACTTTTGGTTTTTTCTCTTCCACGAATTCCAGTTTATCTTGATCGGTGTCTATTAGTCCATATTTTTCCATCATCTCGAATACGAATTTTTTGACATCGCATTCGGTTATATCAAACCCATAAGTCTTGTGGCAATACTCGCATATATGCTCCATAACAAGATATGGAATCCGATCTTTCTTTTTTTTATCCTTGGATTCATCATATTCTTTGACTCCGATAGCTACAATGGACTCCAACTTTATGTTTTTCCCACAATTAGGGCATTCCATCCCTATTTCTTGAATCTTATCCTCTAACCATTGCGGTAAATCTATCATATTAAACTCCAACTTATTATTTCAACAAATAAGTTCAAACTCCTTTTATCTTCTGTCTATATTAAGGTTAAGGTCGTAAGTCCATGTAATGCCTCGTCTATCGTGTATCCCAAACATTTTCTGTTCAGGGATAGATGATCTTTGAAGATTTTTCAAAGAGAAAACATCGCCGCCAACAAAACTTCCATTTAGTAATACTTTACCATGATTTGTAGATAATTCAGCAGCACTATGATAATGTCCTGCTAGAGTATAATCTGGAATATCTCTTAAAATAGCCATCATCTTCTGTTCGAAATCCAACAGACTTTTTGCTGGCCAGGACATTCCTCTCATATCGTCTCCATGAACCACAAGAAATTTGTGACTTCTTATTTCTTCAAATATCCACCATGTTTTAGGAACATTAAATTTAACTCTTGGATTATTTTTGAATCTACTCATCAAAAACTGATAAGTCATAAAATCCCAATTGACGTATTCTTTTTCTGAACCTCGTTTAGAAGCTCTACCATGATTACCATATACACCGTAAAATTTGATCTCCTTAAAAATACTTAACCAATGATCTATCATGCCAGCAAGAGCTTCAACTCCTTCAACGAACTGTTCAAATATAGGCATATTGATGTAAATGGGAGACCATGCTCCAACGTCATTCATGCCAGCAACGATATCTCCCAAACAAAACAGGTGCAACGTATCTAAAGCATACAGTTTAGAATGAAGTTCAACAATATCTGTTGCAGCGTATTGGAGATTCTCAACTCTCTGTTTAAAAATTTCTAAATTGTATTCTCCTAATCCCCCTGTTTCTTCCAAGGAGAATTCCTGTCCTATATGACAGTCACTGAGAATTAGTCCGACATCTTCGATATGGTCTTTTTTAACATGTTTACGCTTTGATTTTCTAGGGGCAGGAACCCTTGGGAGAGCCTCTACCGCTCTAACTATCCTATCTCCTATAATATCTGCCTTTACTTTAGAAACAGAGATTCTTTTGTCTCTGAGATTCGCAAGTCTCTCAAGATAAGCCTTTTTCAAACCCTCTTTGATAGTATGTCTAGTCGTATCATAAAAAGGTTTATTAACCCAAATAGTATTTCTATACTTCTTCTCACAGGCACTAACAGAACGATCAAACAACTCTGAAGAGATTATACGATACGGAATTCCATCCTCTCGCATACTATATAGCATTATTTCTTCGTGTTCAGTCCAAGGTCTAGGTCCGACTTGCTTCCCACTCTTACTCTTACTTTTACTCATATTAATCCTTTCTCTCGCCATCGTTTTAATAACATCTGATGAGACATTCTCATTTCTGAAGATCTACCAAAAGTTAGACCATTCCTATTAATTCTATATTTTATCAAGGGAGTTTCCAACGTACAAAAATTGAGTCCAGAGAATAGACATCTTCCCCAAAATTCAAGGTCATGAACAAGTTGGATATCTTTCTCTGTTGTGTATTTGCCAATTTCAATAAAATCATCTCTTTTAAACATCACAGAAGGATTTATTATCGGATTCTTTCCAGATGCTATTATGTCTATCATACCTGAATTACTATTAGGAGGATGATTCCACTCCTTCATTCTCAGTCCATCCTCATTAATAATTATAGCGTATCCTCCTACACAAAATAAACTTTTATCAGATTCCAACATTTTAATTTCTTGCTCTAAACGAGTAGGAAGACTGATATCATCTGCGTCCTGTATCGCAATATATTCGCCATCTGCTATGTCTATCGCAAAATTAGTATTCATAGGAACACCTACATTTGGAATGCAACGTATGTATTTAATTCTTTTGTCATCAAAAGAACCAACAATGCGATAAGTATCATCGGTAGATCCATCATCTACTATAATAAACTCAAAATCATCATATGTCTGAGCTAAAATAGACTTTATAGAATCTTCTATAAATCTCTCACTATTGTATGTCGATGTTATGACACTTATTTTCATAAAACAAACTCTCGCTTCTTCTTGTTCTATTAAACATGGGTGGCTTATGATCTATCCATTTTTCTCTAAAATATTTCAGACTTTTACGAAAATATTGATGTTTATCTTCTTGCGAAATTACTGACATTGTTTGATGAGGATTATGTACAAGCTTTGCATATGGATTCCATCCAAAATTCAAACTCTTTTTCCAGCAACGAAAACAAAAATCGGGATCTTCAAAATACATTGGACTAAAGCCGGTATCGAACAAACCGATTTCCTCAACAACTCTCCTTTTCATGATCATACCGCCAGCCCCAACATAAGAATAGAAACCAGTCGGTTCTTGTGTCTGTCGAATAGGTCTAAAACTGTCGCTCATTTCCCAAGCTTCTACACCCAATACATCATATTTTCCCTGCTTCATAAAAAAGATATGCTGTTCAAGCCACTCCTTCTCAACAAATTGGTCATTATCTAAAAACAGTAAGTACTTATATTCCAAATGTTTACTATTTTCATAGCCTATATTTCTACCGTCAATAACGCCGCTATTATAATCCAAAGAAATGATATGGACATTATCTTTATCGAGCGTAGATAGATATTCTGCCGTTCCATCTGTAGAGCCGTTGTCTACGATGATTAAATGATAATGCTTTTCATAAGTATTATCAAACAATTGAGTTAAAAATTGTTTAGTAACATCAATTTTATTATAAACTAATACTATTATACAAGTTAAATCAGAAATAATGCCTCCATAAATATATATCGGTCTTAATCTACTCTGACATTATACCATTATCTGAACCACATTAAACGCTAATATTGACAGACGCATTATAGAATGAACATTCTCCAACGCCTCTCAAAGTGAAATCTCCAAGTACGCCTTCGCTGATCTCGTCGCAACATAATGTAGAATCAGAAACGTCTTTGAATCTATCACTTTCTAAAGTTACGCATGTGCATTCATTAGGATCTGCACCAAAAATAGCGATATCAGAAGATCTGTCATAAATTTGAGCATAGTACGTTTGGTCTGCTTTGCAGTATATCACGATTAAAACAACATTAGCCGCAATTCTAGAGAACCACCATCCAACAAAGCCCACAGTGTCCAACGTAGCGTCATATGCATAGGTTCCTTGAACTCTCTCGTAACAAGAATTTCCTGGAACAGAATCAATAAATACAGAAGCTGTTGTCATTGAAGGATCGTTACATGTGATCCATGGGAAGTCGGAGCAAACGTTACCGCTAGTCGTTGTAGGAGTAGTTCCTTGCAAGTAATCTTTGATGCTTTTCTCTGGAGCAAACATTTCAGAGAATCCATGGAAACTAACTTCTGTATCAGCATCGCTGTTGTCAATCCTGAAACCTGATCTAACTTTACTAGGATCTTGTATTCTGATAATATAACTGTCATACATTTTTGCTGAGAATATAACCAGTCCTTCTCTAGGATGCAATTCATAAGAACTAGACGATACTTCATCATTTGAAGAATCAAAAATAGTAACACTTGATTCGTAATCCCAACCTCCATATGTAGCCTTGAACTCGTGATTATCTACATTAACTAAATCTTCAGAACGAACACCTATGATATCTCTGTCTCTTACCGGCAAAATAACTCCGCCACCTGCGTTTGGACGAGATGGTTTAGCTCCGCTATCAAAATCGCTCCAGTTGTGAGATCCAGAAGTAGAAACCCCAAATTTGACTTCTCCTTCATCTGTAGAATCTAGAGTTGATACAGCCTGTCGATTGTTATCATCGACAGTGTGCTCATTAACGAATAAATAATCTGTTTTTACAGGAGTAAATGTTAAACCATATCCTTCTATCAAAGGTTGACCTGTAGGAGACCTATCGTCTATTTCTTCATTTGTTGTTGTTAGACAACTTGTTATTTTCATATCTAATTTAACATATCTTACATCCAAGCTAGAAAAACCAACATCAAAACCTGGTTCAAAATAGATTGTATATGGAGAGTAATCATAACCATCCTCACTAGCAGATATCCTCCACTCCCCTGTCGTATTTTCTGGCAACTCAAACAAAACGTTCGCAGAATCGAGGCTAACAACCTCTCCAAAATCAATAGTATAAATTGCGGACCCATAACCCAAAGAACCTTTAGTCTTGCCTGCCATTATACAAACTAAATCATCCTCAAAAGAATCAGATACGATACTAAAACTCTGTCCACCAGTGTAGTATGATAATTTGTCTAAAATTGCAGAACCAGTTCTGTCTACGCTAGACGAGACAAGAGAAGGATCTTTCAATGACAGATTGCCAACAATAAGAGGAACGTCTTGAGGATTGTCTATGTCATTTACAGCATCAATTGCTTCTTGATAAGTTCTCGTAGAAACATTTGGACTATTATCCGCAAAAACATATATAACCTTATCATAAGCATCAATATCTTGGTCGTTCAAAACAGTAGAAACAGTATACAAAGAGTCATACAAAGGAGAAGATCCAAATGGAATGTCCTCGGAAATAGTATCTATAATAGTTAAAGCATCATCGCCAACCACGGCTCCATCACTTGTATGGTCTATAACTGAAGGAACTGTCATTTTGCTAGATAGAACATTTGTTGAGACTGAATCATTCTGATAAAGAGGAGCAGATACGATCTTAAAAACATTGTCGCTAAAAATAGATTTAAAATTAAGAGACGCAATCGTTATATTAGACGAGACAGGAACGATACAAGATGGAGAAAGAACAGCCGCTTCACTTGCTTCATTGACTACAGTAACCAATGTCTGACCGTAATACGAAGTAAGTTCGCCAGATACAGTACTAACAGTCTCTGGAACAAACCCATCTACTATAGTGGACTGAAGAACAATTTTATACAAATCATTATCTAATCCCTCTATAAATACCATCTCGTCAACAATGCCATTAATCATATCATCAGAACGAGGTTTTAAAGAAAAAACAGACTCTCCATCAATAACGCTTATTTCGTCTTCATCGAACAAAACATTATATGGTAAAAAGTTTTCTGGGATCAATGTAACATCTTCTGCATCCGTTGACTGTAAATAGCCTTTAAGTTTTACTGTCGCTAAAACATCAACGTTACCGCCATCATCGACAGTAACATCTTCTGCATCCGTTGACTGTAAATAGCCTTTAAGTTTTACTGTCGCTAAAACATCAACGTTACCGCCATCATCGACAGCATTCACTTTAGCTCCCAAATACTGGTTCCCGTTAAGAGACATATCATCTTCATAAGGTTCAATGGATATTTTAAGAAAACCGTTACCCTTACCACTTTCCATACCGCCAACATACAAAACATGAGAATGACCCTTATACGAAACGATAGCAGCACCGCCACCATTCTTTGATTTCGTAGTATTTCCCAATTCTAAAATGTCATATGGAATAGAGCCGCCCACGTTTTCAATAACTTCAAACATCTTAAGCGTTTCTGAATCAGAGTTAAAACCACCTATAGAATATATTTTTTCTCCATCAATAGCAGAAGCCGCAAAACATCTAGGCTGTAACATATGATCAAATTTGCTGTTTACCGTATCAAGAGACCCAGAAGAAACGTTATATGAAAAACCTGTAACATAATATTCCAAAGAAGCGTCTGTCTTTTGAAAAGCTCCAGACAATACAATAATATCATCCCCATCAACAAACAACAAAGGAGAAATTCTATTATAAGTTTTAAATTCTGTCTCGGATATCGTATCAGAATACCCCCACTCGTCACTTCCTATATCGTAATAAAGAACTCTATTATTATAATCTACGAAAGAACCATTATCTGTTATATCTCTGATTCCACTAATAATATATATTCTATTTAGAGAAGATATATATACGGCAGAACCAAAAGCGACTCCATAGCCTACCTTATCAATAGAACCTATGTCTATTAATGGCATACTTTCCAACTCGCTCCATGCATTTGTAACTGCATTATATCTCTCAACCGCTCTAGAAATATATACTATATTTTTGGTCTTATCATATCGGATTCCCCCAAATACATATATTTCCGTGCCGACAACAACAGACATAGCTCCCATTCTCTCCGTTGGCATAGCTGTCATCGTTGTCCATGAGTTATTAGATATGTTGTATCTTTCGACAGTAGGAAGTATCTCATTAGCACCAAGACCTCCAATCGCATAAACCTGATCTAAAACAGATTCAACACACAAATGCCCTCTAGCAGTAGACATTGAAGATAGCTGGGACCACTCATTAGTAAACGTGTCATACCCGTCTGTCCTAACGCTAAAAATGCTTCGAACATTATCAGAAGATGATTGATCTTTCCAGTCATCTGCATCGTTCCTTAATAACAGACATATCGTCTCTGTTCTACTTATATCTCCTATGTCATCATCCTGTAACGAATATGTCGCAGTAAGATAAATATTTGCAGCGATATCCTTATTAGATTGCAAAGGCTGTAATTCTACAGTAGCGTAACTTCTTTCCCTATCTGTGTCTATCTCGACATCAACATGACTTAACGTTGTTATACTGCTATTAACCGCTTGAACGGAATTCTCTGTATGATTGACTATTGTTATATCTATTTCTGTCCCATCTGGAACAAGGGCATCCGCAAAAGAAACATCTAATATAAATTGGTTAATTGATTTTCCGTCTAATATAACTCCCTCTATTTTACTAATATTGCTTCCGTCTTTAGCTCTCCTATCAACGATTCTCATTCTCAACGATTCTTCGGGGACTAAAACTGTCGGGACCAAACCTGTTCCAAACGATCCTCCACCAGTCAGCGTTAAAGTCTTATTGTCAAAAACAGAAACAATATGACCTGTAACAGTTATTTCGTTATTATACAATGAATATTTATCTGATGCCAAAGGAGCACAATCTGTACGCAGACTTTCAAATCCTGTGATTTCTGCGTCAGTATCCTTTCTGTTAAGTCTAAAATAAACAAAAGTATTATCATACTGAGAAAGATTTACTGATGCCGCTCCAAGATCTATAGTAGCATTGTCTGTGTTAAGAACCCATCTATCTAGATACGGATCTAAATACTCGACAACATCTCCCCAAATTATCTCAACTTCTGGATCACTTGTATCAATTCTAACCATCATTCCATGATTCAATTGATGAATCTCTTTGTCAACAGAAGTCATACATTGTCTAAATGGTTCGGAATATTTAGTAGTAGAAGTTAAAGCGTCATGAGAGATAGTAAGAGTAGCATACCCAATGCCATCGCTCCAAAACTTTTGTTTCAAATCAGCAAACTCCATCAAGAAATTAGAAGACATTACTCTATGTCCTCGCTCTCTTAATGGTATAAGTTCTACTACTTGAGAGTCGCTTGCTGTCAAACCATCATAGAAGACAGATACATTCATTGTATGCGTTTCATATTCGACCTCATCAGAACCATATATTTGAACATTGTTTATCGGTCCCAAAAATACATTTCTAGCAACACTTTTATTTAAAAAAGAAAAAATACCATTTGGATCGCCAGTATCATCTTCAGAATAGAAAATTCTATCAATAGCATTATCCTTTTTGGTCAAACTCCATTCCGCTGTTGCTGTATTAGGTAAAAAGGTTCTCTTCGACAAATCTTTAGGGTCGTTAGGATCTAACATATAAACGATAGCTGTTTGTTCTAAAACTTGACGACCGTCAGACAGCGGTATATTAGGTTGTATGTCTACCACTAAAGGATTACCAAAAACAACCAACTTCTTCTTTATAATTGTTGAGCCATTACGCAAATGGACTTTTACATACAATAAAACGGTTTGAGCCTGATCTGGAGTCGCCAATGATATATCCGCGTAGGTTACATTCTCTGCTACCCCGGTAAGATTTCCATATACATCCCTCTTTTCTCTTTTCTCTGTGGTAATTTTAATAGCACTATTGACATGAGAAAAAACGCTCAATAAACCTGTCTCTGGCTGTATCTCATCTGCATCAAAATCTACTGTAGCATCATAAACGGCAGCACTAACAGTCGTGCTCTTAGACGTAGCAGAAAGATCTTCATCTTTTATGTAAACTCTAGAAATATAAGAAGAAGATGCTGTAGCATATGTTCCGTCATAATCAGCAGTAGATGATGGTATCTGATTATCTAGTGCATTTATTGTATGTTTGCTGACAACTTCAACATGCTTACTATCTTTGTTCTCTACTTCGAACGATAGTTCGTTCTTCCATTCTATTTGGATGAGTCTCGATTTATATACAAACTCAAGATTTTCAAACGTTACAGTGAATCTTATTGATAATAAGACAGATTTCAAATTAGACAATAGAGAAACATCGTTCGTTAATTTTAAAATACCTCTCGACAAACCATTGTCTAATTTTGTAACTGTCAATCCATATAACTCATTAACATCTGGAGCGTTTACAGTGGTCTCTCCCGCGAATAAGTCTTCAGCAACATCATCTGGATACGTGTAAGACGCACCTTCGATTTCCCATGAGATAGTATAATCTCTACTGATAGAGTTGTCAGACTGATCAGTCATCTTCATATAAAACACAATATCTTCTTTAAAGAAAGTACTTATGTCTCTCTTGGGAACAAAGTCGTCCCACAACACTTTTAGGCTTGATCCGCTTACTATTTCATAGCGTATGTTTTCAACGTCCTCCAAAGGAATTTGAGATTCGTTTAAACCGCTCAAAGGAATTACGCTAACAGTACTGGAATCGGATGGTCTGCCAAATTTGTCAACAGTAGATATTGTATAATAATAACGAGTGTCGTTACTTAACAACCTGTCTATATATTTTGTTTTAAATATGTCATCATCAAAAACTAGAGTACCGTCGCTGTTCCCGTATTCATCAAAAACAGAGAACCCCGTTGTAGATCGATATATCTTTATTCTTTTTATTCTCTCATCCGAAGCGTTAAGATTCCATTTCAGATAAACTTTCCTATCTCCTGCTGCTCCTTCAAAACTGTAAGGAGCAGATAAAGAAGAAGATAAAGAAGAAACAAGTTCTCTATTCTCCGTATCTATATCTGGGACAGTGACAGTTATTGACATAGCATCATCTATATGACAAATATTACCGTTACTACTTTGAGAGAAAATTCTAAAATATTGATTTTCCCCCAAAACGAAACTATCTTGGAACGTAGTATAGAAGTCTCCTTCAGATGTTATGGTACTAGAGTATATTTCTTGACCATCATCTTCATAAGATGGGATCTTTATATCGTTAGACACAATACTAACGATATTTCCGTTAAAGTTGTATATTTCTGGGATCGTGAACTTAAGAACAATTAACCTATCGCCATTATCATTCCTAAGAATATTATGCTGGTCCAAAATGTAATCAAAATCTTTTATTGCATTGTATAGAACAACTTCACATATTTCTCCGAAAAAGCTATCTACATTTGCAATTGCTCCTCTGTTATACCCTATGTCAAAATACATATCTCCGATAGACAAGTTGAGAGACCCTAAAATGCTAGACCCCACAGGATAACCATTAACATAAAAAGTAACAGAACCATCAGACATATTAATAGCAACGTCTATTTTATTCCACTGATTCGAGTTTAAGACATCGATAGTAGATGAGACAGAAGCAAAACCAGTGTTAAAAGTTAAACCACCATCAGTGTTTGAATATAAAGCATAATTTACATCTGTACCATCCTGTCTCATAACAATAGCTCTGTCATTCACAAAACTATATGGCTTAATCCAAGCACTAATTGTTATACTCTCGTCTTCTCTCAAATCAAAAGTAGAAATGACAGACTGCGTATTAACGGCAGTAGTTTCTCCATTAAAACGCAATCCTGATTGACCAACCGGGACATCTTCTGCATTCAACCAAATCGCATTAGATTCCGAAACGGCAAGATCAGCAGACGCAGTAAAATCGTATAGAATTTGCCCTTCTGCTTCATCGAAATGCCACACACCCCAAACTGTACTATCTACGATGACTCCAGATCCTATTAATGCTTCAGAACTAAATGTCTTTACGCCTCTAGGAAGATCTCCATCGTTAGGAGTTATTTGTATCCTGACTCCATCGCTGAACTGGTAATCGGTATTGAATGTATAAATTCCGTAATAGTACGTTTTGCCCGCTTCGACTCCAAAATCTTGTATGCCGTTAGAAACACCGTCAAACAATATCTCTCCGTCTATAGGATTCGCGGGAAAGCCATCTTCTCTTCTTACGACTCTAATCCCTGCAAAATTATTGAGACTATCATTAAATAAATACTGTTGGTAAAAATCAGAATTTAAAATATTAAATTGGTCATTTGATTCCAAATCAGCCGTTACAGAGAGTTTTATTTTTTGCCCTCCAAAGGTAAAGATTTTATACAAAACCTCGGCAGGATAGCTCCCAGAGACCTTACTGATAAACCTCTTAGCTAGATCATGTCTAAATCCGTTCTCATCATTCCAAGACATGCTTCCACTCTCATCAAAAAGAAATGTTACAATATTGTCATTGAAATCAAGCCCAATATCATTGAGACCATATGCATCAGCTTGGATTCTAGTCCCAAACAATTCTAAATCATCTGTATCAAAATATGACCTTGTTAGAGTATTTTGAGTTGGAGAAGTGACATTAATCCTTTGATTCTCAGAATCAAAACCTCCAGACTCATCATCTGAAAAAATCTTCATTGCATGCTTTTTAGTGCCGTTGACATACCAAGTGCCAGCAGACCAATTGCCATCAATGTCATGATAAAGACAATAGTAATTTACTAAATCCCATTGTCCGCTATTCGGGTCAAATAAACAGATGTCCATAAATATGTCTCTTTTGAATACACGTAACTATACTATGTATATTTTTCGGCTTTATTTGGCTTAATCCTTTATGCTTTTATAGCAGATGGTGAATCTACGTCTGGGTCGCTATCTGAAATGTCCCAGACAATATATTGATCGCTATTTGATCCTGATGTATATAATACCAAAGAATATCTATCGCTAAAAGAGACAGCACGAGAACTGTCCAAAAAATTAAGATTAAAATTGTACCAATCATCAGTTTTTAGATCTGAAATAGTTGTAATCTGGTCATATATAAACAAAGGGCTATCTGGCTCGCCACTCCCATTGACAGTATAAAGTTGAGCATGAATCGTAACATATTGAGGAGTAGAAAAATCTTCTCCAAAACCAACAGGGACAGAAGTAAGATCAGATGTTATATATATTTTATCTACAAAACTTCCATCTACAGTAGGTTCAATCGTAAGCGTATGTGTCTCTGTGTCTGTGATTGTTATAATAAGAGAGTTCCACTCCCATCCGGCAGAAGCGGACAGGTTATTAAGGTTCCCCAAATTTAAACTGTCTAACGAAATAACAGATCTGAATTCCCCTGTAGTTGTCTTTGTTCTCAACCATAATCTATACTGTCCAGATGAGATTGCTTGGATAGGATAGCCTACAGAAGCATATCCTCCAGTAACATCTAATGTATCAACGTATAAATACCCCGCCCCTGAAAGTCCATTATCTGTATCGCTAGGAAAAAGTTTGTTAACGCCTTGAGATAAAACTGAAAAATTCAAAGAATCGATAGAAATATCATCTGAGATAGAAAAATAACCGTTATCCCCACTCAGCTTCGGTCTTAAATAGACAGACGCTTTAGTAGGAACAAACTGGTCATAAACTTCAAATATTTGTGCTAACCTTACCATATTATCCTTTAATCGTTAAAACGGGACAGCAAACGAAATTTTTATTGCATAATCTAAAGAAGAAACTTTCAACATATCGTAACCGAATGCCCAAACATCATCTCCTACATATATTATCTTCTGTATAGAGGATAATTCTGTAGTGGTTTTAGTATAAGAAGACCCATCATATACATAATAATCTCCTTCACTTGTTCCTCCAACATATTCCCCCGATTTTACGTCTACGTCATTAAATTCTATAGCAGCAGACTCGCTAAAACTCCCCTCAACATCGATTAATGATGTAGCAGCGGATTCAGTATAAAACGTAGAGTTATCGAACCTCATCCCCTTGTCTGTAGCCAATAACAGTATGTCATTGTATGACTCTATTGAATTAACTCTGATAGTTCCTAGGAAATCGTCTACAGTATTAGTTACTCCTCCGTTAGTAAGCCTTCCTGCAAAAACCCAATCTACGATATTAGTGCTATAATAGATATCGGCTCCATTTTTAACAGCAATCAAATATGTATCAGAATGCAATAATCGAACCTCAGTATGGGAAAGAACCCTCTCCCAATGACTTTTGATTAATTCCTTGTGATAGATGCCGTTATCTGTAGAGATAACGAAAAATCCTCTAAACTGTAAAAACTGAAAATACTTACCGCTTAAACCTGGCAACTCTTCCTTACTCCACGAAGATCCAAAATCGCTACTCTTATATAAATTATCATCTGTAAGTATGTACAACTCATCATTATAAGATCTTATTTCTCTTACGAACTCTTCTTTGAGTCCATTAAAATCGAGTATCGTAAAACTATAATCAACCGTCGATATAGAGATAACTCCGATTCTACTTCCCACTAAAACCATATCTGATTCGCTGACATGTAAAACAGCGGTAGGATGACGGAAAATAAAACCTAAATCAGCTTGAACGATCTCTTCTTTATAGTCTACTGTTGAGTTTACAACATCATACCAATCATCATTATTTATGAGATTATAATTAAGGTTTGTAGTTGATGTCATTGGGAGGAAGCATTCATCTACTTCCTCTTGTTCTCCGGGCCACACCCTCTCAAAAAACAATCCCATCTTAAGCATATTGGTTTCATGTGTTTCGGCGAGAGATAAAGGAAGTCCTGAGTTTATCAATTGCAGTTGGTTATCAATCTCCCTATGAGTATTGTCCCAATCTCCCTCAAGAGAGCTATTCAAAAGATTAATAGTCAAAAAATCATACTTATTATAAGAATCGAAGAAAGAGAAAAATCCGTTGACAGCATTAACGCTGACCTCTCCTTCAGTGTCAGAGGCTAGAACATCTGGAATATCTGGGACTATTTCATATTCTGACAAAATTTGAGGATATAAATCAAGCGGTATTTTTTGATACTCGAATATAACAAAACTTTTTCCATCTATCTCTTCAACGGACGCGAACCTAACTCTGCCATGAACATTCGAGTAAACTACGTTATATGCGTCTACGCAATCTGATACATATGGCTGTAACTCGTCTGTCCCGTTATCTTGCTCATCAACAAGTAAATCTACTTTCTCATTAAACGCGGCTTGATCAACTGCTGCCTTTGCCGCATTAGAATCGAACTCTGTGAAATCGTCAAATTCAACAGACAATAAAGAAGCAACAACGTTAACATCTTCTCCAGTAACATCTGCCAAAAGAACACCGTTGTTATATATTTTTAAATCAGCGTCATATCTACCATCTACCCATCCTTCATTCCTAGCTCTATAAGTTTCATATTGGTTAGCTACAGTAACGGTAAAGTCATGAGAAAGATAACGGTCAAATCTTACAGTGTTGGTCACAGTGTAATATGTAAACCCTATACTCTGCATTTCATAATCGACAAAAACAGAAGGGATAAGAGGTGAAGTTTCTCCAAATGTTATTGATACATTGTCTGCATCAACTCCTGAAAATACTTTAGCGTCCGTTCCGATTATAATTGATGAAGAAGTGGCATTTAAAGATGTAACAGGAACATCTTTGTTCGAAAAATTAATAGCAGGAATACTTTTCTCAAAAACAACTATAGAGTCTGTATATATATTATAGCCACTAATAGAAATTAACAATCCTGCATCAGAACTTATCCAAAGTCTGTCATTGAAAACTTGAATCTTTCTAGCCAAAGAAGAATTCAATGAAGCTATTGCCTCAAATACACCATCATCTACATGTTTTCTCCAAACGCTATTATTAGTAAGAGCGAAAACATAACCAGAATCTTCAACGATTTGCCAAATTATTTCATCTGTATCTATTTCTGTAATAACTTCCCAAGTAGAACCCCCATTAACGGTAGAGAATAAATCTTTTTCACCCGATACTACGATTCTGCTACTATCATTCCATATAGCAAATGCATTAGATGTAAAAACATCCATCTGAGTTGTTTGCTCAAAACTCAAATATTCGCCTAATGGGTCTATCTCATCGAGCTTGTAAACGCCTCTATCTGTCGTTACATAAACATTATTATCATTATCTTCAGTAATATCTCTTACAGCGTATATACCATCCAGTCCAAAACATTGAACCCATGTTATTCCGTCTCCGCTAGTATAAACAGATGTTCCAGTAAGAGCAAAATAACGTTCTACTGAAGCTGCATAATATATTTTATGTGGAGCAGAATCAGTTTCTATTGCGGTTTCCCAATCGTCTCCATCCCATCTAACTAGCCCTCTACTCGTAGCTGCAACAGCTTGAGCACTACTATCCAGAATGAAAGGCTGACCTACAGTAGACAAATCCATGATGTCATAGAATGTAATAGCCGCCCCTATAGACTCTATAACTCCTAACGTATTTTGATATATTTCAAACCCATAACCATCGCTTGTTATCATAGGCAACTGCAATGGGAGTAGTTCTTGCTCTTCTCTTCCGGTGTGATCTATCGGAGGTAATTGCTCCTTTGGAAAACGTCCAGAATAAGTTTTAGTCGCACTTGGATACCCAACCCTAGACGCTGTTAAAACATCGCTTACTTCTTCAAGCCCAATACATTCTAATGCTATGACAGAAGATGTCAGTTCTTCAGAGAAAAGTATAGTTTTAGTGTCTGTATTAACATTAAATGGGACATTGAGAACTTCTCCGTTTTGCCACACAACATAACTTGTAGCTCCTGATATTTCTTCTGTCGTTACAAAAGTCTTATTATCTGTCGTTGCCCAACTGGTAATAATTACATTTTTATCGAGTATAACTCTCAAATCTTGAGTAGATGTAAACGTTAAATTATGAGCATTTCTTTCGAACTCATCTTCTATCAGTTGGTCTATCAGATCAGAAAATATTGCTACATCTTCTTTTACAGAAGAATCAATAGAGAAAGATCCGCCAGAAGCTGTGACTTTAGCAAGTAAAACAGAATGAATTGGACGAGAAATAGAGCTAGTAGTAGTAACTACTTGTGCTTCATTTCTATATTTCCTAACCATATAATAATAATTCTGATCACCAACCAGAAGGGCATTTTCATCTACATAAACAGAAAACTCTTTTGAAACCTGCCCTACCTTCTCCCAAGAAGTTTTATCTCCATCAGACCTCCATATTTCATAACCATCAAACTCATCAGAACTTTCTAACCATGAAATAATAGTATCGTATTCATCTGCTACAATCTGTATATCTGTTACGGCAGAAAAAGTCTGGTCTGAACTATAGTAGCCAAAAACTAAAGGATGATAAAAATATCCATCGTCTATAGGATTTAAAGATTCTCTGCCAAAAATATCAACTGTAGTAACGAAGTAATAATACCTTCCTCCAGGTGCAACAGAATAGTCATCGTAAACAAAATTATCTGCTGTTATAGTTTCTACTAATGAAAAACTAGAAGCGACTAAACCGTAATAGGCATATGGGGATCTCCATATTTTATAGTGTGATGGGATAGTACTAGTTACTTTATCCCATTGAAGACGAACAAACCCTTCTCCTCTCAAAGAAATCAGTCCAGACGGAGCCTCTATATCACCAGTCATAGAAGCCACTGTCTCAAATGAAACGCTAACAGTATCTCCTCGGATTCCAGAATCGGATACAGATCTAAGACTCATCGTATATACAGAATTAAGAATTATATCCTCTGTCTCAATCCTGTACGATGTTTTTTTAGAATAATTTGTCTTGTCTTCTATAATTGTTTCATCTGCCGTTGTAAGGTCTGTCCTTTTAAGGGAAAGCTCGTTATAATCAAACTTGCTTGTAGTATTGATCCATGTAAAAACAATGTTATTATTACTATCTTGATAAGAACTCAATTCTGAAGGAGGAGCCGGAGAAATATATTCTGATGTAGTGATTCTCTCGACTACAGTATTACTAGTGTTTCCTTCAGAATCTTCCGATACGATTTTAACGATATAGTCAGTTAAAGGTAAAATAGGATTGTATTTCCCATATATTGTAAAAAGATCGACAGAAACAGAAGTTTCATCATAGACATAAATAGGATCTGATGTCTCTCTACCATTCTCTATTAGAGTTATAACGTATCTTTCTGTTACAAACTCATTGTAAGGATCTACACCAGGAACAAAACTAATATTCAGTCTAATGCCATATTGATTCTTTGAATTTTCTTGGTCTGATAAAGATATAGACGCAACATCTTCTGGTCCGTAATTAGATTTAGGAGCATCTATTACCTCTAGTTCAGATGAATATATATTATTCTCGCTGACAGCATATACCAATATACGATAAAAAGTGCCGTTAACTAATCCTTCTATTTTGAGATCGGTAGCGTCAGCGTTTACCGTTTCTACAGAAACAGCACCAATAGGGTTATATTCTTTGTCTAACTCTTGAATCCAAATTTCATATTTCTGTATACGATCTGACTCAGACTTTTTCCACATTATATCTACAAATTCATCGCCAGGAAAAACTAGAGCATAATAAGGGTCTAAAGGTGGAGTTACATCTAAAAGAGTTAATATATCTGCCGTTGATGGAGAAGGAAGGCTCTCATTCTCAGTCAAATCTATTGACGTTACTCTATATGCATAAGATATGTTCTCCTCTACAGAAGAATCTATATACTCATTAGTAGTTGAGTCAGCTATTAATGTTTCTGTCGCAAAACTGTCAGTACTTCTATAAATAGCATACTTGTTAAAATCTGGTTCATCGCTCGGAGATGAATCCCATCTCAAAGATACAAAATTATAATCCCAACCTAAAACCGTGATCGACAACGGTGCTGGTGGAGGAACCGTATCTTCGTTTAAAATAGAAGCAGTTTCAGAAAATGAACTAAAACCACCAATGTAATTATACTTCCTTTGCATATAAACAAAAACAGTAGTATCGTCATCAACGCTAAAAACGATATCTCCAAATGTTCTTGCTACTACACGCCCCATCATCCCCATGCCGGGTTCGACTCGGATAAACAGATTATTAGACTGAGCGATATTAGATAAATCCCACCCATCTATAACTCCATCTCCTATAAACGAAGAAATAGCGGCGAGATGATTGTCTATGATTGAGAAACGGAGAAAATCAGAACTCGCACTATACACATCTGTAAGCGAAAATACTGGCAACCCATAATTTTTAGTTTTAAATGGCATATTCTTTTAAAAATTCAACGTAGTAAACTGACTATTCTCTAACTCAAACATAATACCAAAATTCTTTACTATTGGAAGGTAATCATATTTCGTACATAAATCTACGACACTACCTCCTCCAACTCTGAAAGACGCGGGAGAAGACTCAAGAGTATAAGAGCTTCCGTCCCATACATCTACAACGACATAATATCTTTTATTAAGTAAAAATCTTGATAAATCAGGATAATAATTTATAATAAATTCTTCTCCAGTATCGACCTCATAGCCGCAGCATGGAATACCATCCGTGAAAGATTGAGCTTGATCTGTTATAAACCATCTTTCTTGATCAACGATACTCTCTGCTGTAAAGAATAAACCACTAACATTCGTTCCATCAAACGCATCATAAAATCTAGCTCTAAAATGAAAATCCTGTTTTGCTCCAGTGTTCTCAAAATAGAAATACAAATAATCAATGAAATCATCTTCGCTTTCATTAAAAACTGGAACTTCTCCAGTCCAAACAAACTTAATACCAACTCTTAAATTATTCCCGCCCAAAGGAATATCTGAAACTGAATCTTCCGTTATAGTAGTATAATCGTCAAAATCAACAGAATTAGTAGTGTTAATTCCAAAAGATATAGAAGAATCAGCAGGAACAGATTTATTGCTGGTTAGAATCGCTTTCGTAGCCCTAGCAGGAAGCGTAAAATTCTGAGTGAAAAAATACGTATCGCTACTACCAACAGGATAACCGATTATACAACCAGCATCTTCGTCTATCAACGCAGAACTAGCATTGCTATCTATCTGACTGTCTGGTGACAATCCTGGGATAATAACAAGTTCATTAACAAAATACTTGTCAACGTCATCATATCTATATCTTAAAAAAATTGTCTGTTTTATTTGGTTTACTGTAGCAACTTCTCCGAGCAATCCCAAATTATCATCACTAATAGTTTCTATTACAGCATCTATCTGTGCGTGAGAGAGATTGCCAGCATTCTCTAATTCGTTGTGATCTAACAGCGGAATTCGCTCTTCATTCAACTTGCCTGTCTCCAATTTATCTACATCGAATCCATCGATTTTAGAACCAGGCAAAAGACCTTTAACTCCAGAATCCAGATCTATTTTTGAGTCTCCTTCTCTGTGTCTGTGACTACTTATAGCATCTACTATATCTTGTTCGAAACTAATAAAATCTCTTACATTATTATCTATTAGACTAATGCTAGAATCTTCTGTCGTGATGACAGCAAGCAATAAAGCAAACCCAGTTATAAGCGTCAAACTAGCAACAAAACTAATACTTCTTGTACTAGAAGAATTGGATGTTGGCAACGCATAAATATATATGGTCGAATTAGGAACAAGAGAACTAATAAAATTGGAAGTTACAGTTTGTACAGTAGTGAATTTTACTATGCCTAATCCGTCAGTTATACCTATAGATATACCTCCAGTTTCTGTATATCCATTATCAAAAACTGTCCAACCGCTGATGATCCCATCACCAAATACATTATACAATCCGTACAACTGCCTATCAATAGTTACAAAACGATCCGATTCTAGTTGAGCATTGATTGTAGTATCAAGCTCATCTCCAAAATCGAAGTAGGCTAAATTGTAATATGGTGTAAAACCAGGCATTATTTTATATCTCCTTTATGGTCCAACTGTAGTTCCCCCTTTTCCTACTGTAGCAAAATTATCTCCTAAATCAGCACCACCACCAGTAAAAAAGAGACCTAACTGTCTCCATCCATCAGATGTAACTTCAGTGTCTTGTCGAGTGTCACCAACGGCATTTTCATATCGAATCGCATCTCTGTTGTTTCGTACTAATATTTCGGTTAAATTTCCTATAGACATTTAAATCTCCTTACATTTGTGGTAATACAAAATCGCCCAACTTCGATAGTAGTTTCTTACCCCACTCGTAACCCTTATCGACCCACGTTAAATCAGGTTCTATTTCTCCACCAGGATCAACTCCCGAATCTCCTTGAGCTTGACTCGGAGCATATATGCCGAACCACTCTCCTTCGATTGTTTGGTTCCATTTATTAGCTTGGGGGTCTATATCGGAAGAAACACCAATTACCAACATATTATTATCGTCAACTCTTATGATATCAAATATCCTTAACGGTTGTCCATATGTTTCAAAACTATAAGCAATAGGAGGAACCCAAACAGATTTATAATACTCCATTATATTCTTCAAACTCTTTACATTGCCAAACGTTGATTCTATTTGCACCATTGTTCTCTTATATCCCAAAAATCCTTTAATACTTGGATCAGTTATAGACGCCCAGTTTGTGCTATTCCCTACGATAAGCTCAAATTTAGGCGTAGATGTTCTCATATGTATTACATTATAAACATCTTCCACTGTTCCTTGCTTTGTCATTGTATTAAAAATGAGTTGATATCCTGTGTCGTCAAACAAAGTACCGTCTACACTTTTATACTCGCCTGTCCTAAATCTCCATAAAGCGAACTCATCAAGCTCCCGATTGGAAAGTTTTGACATTTTAATACCCATAGAGTCCTGATAATGAAAAACACCAAAAGCATCAAAAAACATCATTTTAGACATTCTTTTTGCGAATCCCGCAAGAGCATCATAAGTATTACTCCCATCTTTAAACCTGAAGAATGGGTTCTGCATTCTGTCATAACTAAAAGGCAAAATGCCTCCACCACATATATATTTTCTCCCATCTGCCGTTGTACTGACATATGGACTAACAGTGCTATCGCAAGAAAGAGAAACTTCAGAAGCAGGATCACTAGCCCCATATATACCGTCATTGTCGCCTGTCCCTTTACTCTTGTCTTTGAAACTTGCAATTTTCAATATCTCATAAACAGCATTGACATCTCTCATACCGTCAAAAAATGGAGAGTTAAAAAACAACGTGTCTTTAAGAATTTTAGAATAGTCTTCTATTTTACATTCCATCCTTCTTATAATTGGCTCTTGGGTTACAGTTCCTCCAAAACAAATACCTGTAAATAACTTATAGAACAAACCTGGATTTTCGCCATCAACCGGACCAAACGTATAACTGCAATTATCATAGCCTGCCCAAACCTCTACATAGAACGCCTTATCTTTCATTTCCTCTAGCTCAGTAGAGTGACTAAGAGTTTCGTTTCCTCCCTGTTCGCTAATAATAAACGAGAGAGAACCAGAATGTTCAGCCGTATAAAAGTCTGAACATGTCCAAGAATCGCTAAATTTTGTGACATGAGCACTAACATCTATACCTTCTCCAACTGGGGTCCATGCACCTTCCTCCAAAGGATTTGAAATAAATCTTAAATTAGAAATGATAGGAGTAATACAATCATTCAACGTCCACTCTGGGTATTCAGCACTCTCAGCGAAAGTATAGCTGCCAGAGTCTAAAATGGCGGTGATGTCAAAATTCTTAGAATTCAAATCATCCACCACCATAGATTGACTTGCTGTACCAAGACCTTGTGAAGTCATTTTTTGCGAAAACCCTTTAACAGATTTAGCATCAATAGTTATAGAACTGGGAGTTTCAAGGTGACCGGCAGCACTAGTATTTCCTTCCTTGCCTTCCGGTGGTGAAAAGGTGCCGACTTCCTGGGCTTTCTTGCCTTTCTTGCCATCATTACTATCTTTAATATAGTCTCCAGTATTAGTAAAATAACAATGATTACCCTTATCATACCCTCTATCATATTGGATAGGCTCATCATCTTCTCCTTCTTTTGCCCTTTTAAACCCAATCTCCGTAACACAATGGGCATCACACGTATAAAATGGAGTTCTACTTCCTACATACAAATCAGTCCCTGGTTTCTCTGTCGTTCCAGTAACACTGTATATGACTTTTTTGTATTCGGCAGTTGTGTTATATTTTTCTGGGACAATATCTGAAGAACTTAAAACGAGATGATGTGACCCTATACCAAAATCAGAAACAGTAAAAATAGAAGAATTAACCTCAGAACTATCTTCAGAATCTGTTCTAGGAGGAAGACCTATATCGGCAGAATGGTTGTATTGCAAAGGATTAAAAGAAAAAGCCGCTGCATAATTACCTCCCCATAAATACAACTCACAGTTATCAGGGACTCTAAATATATTGTCTTCGGTAGACAAAGACTGAATAGTAGGGTTTTCTATGATCCAAGGCTTATCCTCTGCTCCCAAAAAAGTAACTACTATTTTACCTAAATGATTCCTAACAGATATGCCAAACCCAGTACCTTCAAAAAGACTTTTGCAGCTTATAGACTGATAAGTACTTAACGAAACACCAATCTTATAAGTGCTCCCCTCCATTGCTGCGTCCGCTTCATCCTCTGCGACATCAACAACTTTGAAACAAATTGGTTGAACCTTCTCTGCAAAAACAAAGAAATAGTGAGCATTAGTACCTTTCATCTCAAGAATTAGATATGGCTGTTTATGCAAATCAAAATTTTTAACAGTCTCCTCTACCTTTTCAAACTGCTGGACTACTTTAATAATAGTTTCTGGTGTATGATCTTCTTGTTCTCCAGCGTAATCCACAGTCTCCTCTGGCAGTTCGCCGCCATAATCTACAGAAGCTCCATTATCATTAGGAGTGGCAGCAGACTCTTCTTCAGTTTCTTCAACTAAAACTTTATATGAAACTACCGCTCCGTTGGGAGGTAACTTTCCAGTATATTTACCATTAACTACCGATCCGCTATATTCTCCTTCTGTATGAACATCTAAAAAATCAAAACTAGGATCTTTAAATGGTTTCGAGTCTACATTTTGAGTGTCTTTCTCTATAGAAATATTTCTAATTTCCATGAAAAAATCTTCGCCTTTGAAAAGTGGCGTGTGCTTTTTAACCCTCCAATGAACGCCTTCAATCGAAGAGTTCTTTGCGGCGTCTATTTTGGCAGCAAACGGACCTGTTGGAACTCTTTTTGCGACTTGACTACTAGAACGAGCAACAGTAGCAGTAGCCATTTGAGCGGGGAAAAGAACATAAGAATCTTCAGGTTCTAGACTCGCAGCAAACGGACCTGTTGGAACTCCATTTTGGTCAGGTCTCCCAGCAACTGTAGCATTTGAAGCAGTAGGCGGTGTGCTGTTTTTAGTTACAACCCCATCGTTTTCAGTAGGACGAGGAAGAGCAATGTATTTCCACCTAGCCGCACTATCAAGGGGATTACACGGACCTTCGCATAAATATTCATCGGGTTTAAGAACTCTTTTATTGTCAACCGGGCTTGGGACAACTATCCATTCCTGGTGATCGGTATAATCAGGAACACCTTCTCCGTCTTTAAAAATATTATCCAAAAATGTTTCCATCCTTTGAGTTTTACCAACTCGATCTGAAGCCAGCGATTGGAACGGATTTTTAGCTAGTTCCCATGCCGCTTCTGCCTCTGATTCTATATCGTCTCCTGATAAAGACTGTTCGACATCTACCTTAAAAGGGTGAGATAAAAATGTAGATCTCCAATTAAATCTAGGTCTCAAAAACATCCCATCAAGACCGGGGACAAAAGCGAAGTTTTTAGCAACATCTTGTGATACAGATACAACGGTGTTACTGTTAAAAACTAAACCATAATTTGCGTGCTGCCCCTTTAAAACAGGACAATATCTATTGATAATACATTTAAGTCTGACCCTACCAGAGTTATAAGTCTTGTTATTAACCTCCTCTTCTGTTTCCTCTTCTTCACCAGTATCTTCATTTATTGAAGTCGTAACCTCTGTATGAGTTTGTGTTTTATCTTGTTCTATTTGATAGACATCATTAGTGATAAAATCATCACCAAGCGGAGATCTGCTATAATCAACCATTAGTTATCCTCTCAAATTTAAAGCTCTCTGCCGACATTGTTATCCTCGGCTTCTAAATCTCGTTCTCTACAACAACACTAAACTCAGGCAGCGACAATGAAATTCCCCAAATATCTGCTTGGGAATCAAAATAAAATACTCTCAATAGTCCTTTTCTTGTAAAATAAGCTCCGGGCTTTATTCCACTTAAAATTCCGAATCCCTCTTCATTATCATCTACTCTCGAACTAGTATCATAATAGTCGCTATCAATAGAAGATGCAGTAGAGCTTCCCGCAATAAACACAGGTTTATTGGGCGAAGTTTTAGTCAAATTAAACGTATTACCTATAGCTAAATTCTGATCTTCTGTCAAATTCCCTCTATTTTCTTCAGTATAAAAATCTATCATTCGATTCACAATCCTTCTGACAAAAAGATCTCCTTGATAAGAAAATACAACAACAACATCTCCAGTCAACTCATTGCTAACAACTTCTATCGGTCCTAGATCTATCTCATTGTCATTAGCTCTAAAACATAACTTCTTTAAATCTTCAGCATCTGGGATGACTATGTTATTTTTTACTTGAGAACTTTCTTCACAACACCCAGTATCGCTAAACGCAGATACCGAAGATGGAACACCTACACAATTAACTACACTAGTCCATTTAGAGGCAGAAAAACACAAAAATGCATTCATCAAAAACCAAGTTCTGAAAGTATCTCCGCTATAAGCTAATTCTGTATATGTATCGTCTCCAACAGACGTTTCGTCCTGCTTTTTATGGAAATTGATATCGCTCATATCTGTAGTCCAGTTGTAATAATCTTTAGACGAACTAATAAACATAGTACTATCTGCTCTTTGAACTATGGTCTGTATTGAACTATCTAAACCGCTACTGAATGTATCATTAACCCCTATAAGTCTTAGAATCCCCTTCAAATCATAATATGCCTCAAAACGGACATTTCTAAGATCAAGACTTAAATCTTTATTTCCTAACAAAAATCTATTAGAACCTTCAACCCCTATATCTTCTGGTAAAACAGCCGTTCCCTTCTTCATCTCGTCCTCATAAAAACTCCATCCCCTATTCAGACCTTTGTATGAGCTTCTGCCCCATCCCCAACCTCCTGCCACTTCTGTTCTATATTCAGAATCTCCAAAACAATATGAAGATATTTCTTCGTCTTCGTCTTTGGTGACATTCCCTTCTATAATTATCGAAGATGTATTTCTAAGAGAAATACCTGTTCCTGAAAAATCAGAAAGAGCATTATCTAAACCTGAAATATCTTCTGGTGGATTATATGGGATAAATGCATCAGAAGAGCTAAACAAAGACATTGGTATATGTTTAACAGCTAATAAATCTCCACTACTAGAATAAGATTCATATAGGAAGAATAAACTAACTATATCTTTTTCTCTGCTATATATAACAAAAGGAGACCTAGCTGATTCTCTTTGTAATAGCTTTATCAAACCATCAAATAAGAACCAAGTATATCCGCTGTCTAGCGACATAGCCGCTGATATATTTCGCCTAGCATCAGAGTAGAAAACAAAAATACGCCCCTTAGCATCGACTACAGGGACTCCATACGCCAATCTGAAAGCAGAAGGTCTCGTAGAATCTGTTAATTGTTGTTCAGCGTAAGGAGCGAAAGGCCAGAAATTACTTGATTCAACATTTTTCTTTGTATTAAATTTAAGAGAAGAATCAGCCCACTTATTACATACCAATTTAATATCGTTAATGCTAATCGTATTCCCAGATATGTCTATATCTCCAAAAGCATTAGAGTTATAAACCTTATACTTGTAGAAATCATCTTCTGATAAACTTTGTGCTGTAGCTGACTTTATTTGTATATTATCCAAAGATTCTGAGATAATAGATATCTTACCAAACTCAGCGAAACCAGCGTCGATTCTAACCCTACCGTTATGCCCTCTCAATTCTATAACATCAACAATAGTAAGAACTCTATTCTTTCCTTGCCCCAAAGTACAAAGAGTTATTACAGTAGATAGACTCTCGTCTTTTAAGGTATATATGAGATCCAAATATCTCATATAAAGCCATGGATGGTCAGGACAAGTAGAACTACTAGACTTCAAAAGGAATTGCAACATACCAGCCTTCTTCCCAAAAGTAACTTTAGTTTCTACATAAGGAATAAGGCTTTCCTCTTGCCCTTGATTCTTACCACTGTCTACAGCAATGACTCTTCCTCTTTTATATGCGAATTTTTCGCCCAATACATGATCGACTCTTATAGCGTCTAAATCAGAAAGATCTTCGTCATCTCCACCAGATCCTCCGTCTAATCCAATATCATCAGGATCTATGAACGATGCTGCTGATTCTCCAGAATCTGGACACGCTGATTCTATAATATTTCCTTCAAACTGTATAGTCCAATAATCAAGAGGAACAGTTTCAACCTCAGTCTCATGCTCTTCCCACTCATCGTCTATCATTTGGCTCCATATGTTCATAGCTTCGGTTCTAGCGACTCCAAAAGTCTTCCAAGAAGGATATGCTTTATCTTTTACTTCATGGAATCTTACAGTATTGTATATAAAATCTGTAGAAGTTATTATTGCCATATCAGAAAACGGCCATGTAGCAACATATATCCCAGCCCCATCAATAGTATATGGAGGAGATGGAGATAGTACCTCTACATTAAGATTTTCGAGTGCTCTCTCTGTATCTATATTACAACACTCCAAAACTCTTGGTTCCCCAGGATTATCATCGTCGTCATACTGGAACTCGCTATGAGTCGTATCGAAACTTCTTTGTATCCCAAAACTTTCTACATATATACGAATATTCGCAGAACGAGGTAGGAATATAGTATTACTTACAGTCGTTACTTTAACTCCTGTGAAATTATCTTGTATAGTATTCCCTATTATCAGAGGTTTAACAGTTCTATTAGTCATAGCTAAAGTGTGAGATCCACCATCATCCATATAAATGCTACTACCCAAATGATAAATCGTCTTACTCCCAGAAGATACTAATTGTGTAGTTCCACTACATGGAGGAGATGATCTATAAAAAACTTCAGAATCACCAGTAGAAGTAATGGTATAATTCCCTGGAGGGATATCGCTACCGCTAAAGAAACTATTGCCTCCAGGGACAGTCTCACTCCAGGTTGTAAGAGAGGTTCCAAATGTTGTCTTCCAATCTGCTGCTGCTAACATACTATTCAATAATCCTGTCTCTATATCAGAATCAATAGTTTTAACATACGCATTTCTAAAATACCCAGACAAATATGTCTGATAACTTTGAAAATCATATCTATCAGGAGCCGCTTCAATGGCTTTCTTTATTCTATCCGCTTTTTCATCCTTTGTTTCTCCCGCAGATGGGACTTTATCATCAGGTCTGCCAGCCGCATTATATGGAGAATTCCTAAGCGTTGCACTTGTTCCACTTGGAACAAAATAAGAAGAAGATAAATCAAAAGGAAAAAGCAGCTTTTCCACTTCTATAAGAGCGTCTATCTTAGCTATTTCTGCATCTATAAAATCTTGATCTTGTTTCATATCTTTATATAGTTCTGCAACCTCTTCTTTTTCTTTTTCTAATTCATCTATTCTCTCTTGTTTTTCTTTTTTCAATTCACCTATAACGTCTAGACTAGAGATGCCAATAGGCTTATCTCCTGCCTTTAATAGTCCTATCGCCAATGCAAACGAACGTATATAAGGAAGTTTAAAGTGATCTTTCTTTCTAATATTAACATGTTCGCTAACATCAAACAACATACCGCTAGTGAATACTTCTGAGAAATGATCTTTTTCTTTTTGTAGTAGATCTGTATAAACAGGTTTCTTAATCTTAACATTGAGTTTATCTTCCAGCTTAGCAGTTTTAGTTAATCCTTGAGATTCAAGGTATGTCGTAAACCATTTTTTAGCGTTTTCCCCCATTTTATCTCTAGCAAGAACAACATCTGATGTAAAAGTTCCATCAAAATGAAGAGTTAATTTTATAATACCACGCTTGTCAGCAGCCCAACAGAGAGGTTCACTCTTAGCTTCTTGTCCGGGAACATGGTCTGCGTTACTCTCACTGCCAATCGCTGTTATCGGTTTTTGAAGCAAAGGCTTGTCTCCAATATACTGTCTTAGCCATCTTCTATGTATCAATTTCGCATTAGTTAATAATTCCGATATTCTCCATTGTTCT
>Ga0209756_1000854_pt1 | contig 29323 bp, 37 predicted proteins | sample ETNvirenome_6_85_FD_184071 | JGI IMG/M metagenome (GOLD analysis project Ga0209756, IMG submission 184071) | Marine viral communities from the Pacific Ocean - ETNP_6_85 (SPAdes) (version 3) | ecosystem: Environmental > Aquatic > Marine > Oceanic | place: Pacific Ocean | collected 2013-06-19 | reverse complement strand
CTGTGGCGCTATTATGTGGATACCACCACACACAAAAGAGCCTATTCTAAAATCTTTGTGTAATGTGTACTGTGCTGGAATTCTCACAGCTATAGCGCTGTAGGTGGCTCCATTTAGAGATATGGCAATGGTTGATTTGTTTGGTATAAAATGACACGTTCCAGAGGTTGGATCTCCTCCATCTGTATCTTTAAACGATATTACAGAATTCCTACTAGATCCGGCTCCAGTCCAGCTACCCTCTGTATTTCTATCGATCTCTCTAAATACTGGTGATCCATCTCCAGCGGGTAATTCTACAATCCAATCTACTAATTCATCTGCAAAGAAATATGGTGAATTTCCAGCGGCTCCAATTATGGTTTTACCGTGTCTCGTATATGCTGCTGTTAAATTACCAGCAGATGTATCCACATCTGCTAATACTACCCAATTACCAGTACCTACATCATATCCTTCTATTTTAAACTGTCTGAAATTGATATTTGATAGGTGGATACCAAGAAGATCAGAATCAAATTGTATCTCTTGATTGTTTGGATCTAATAGCAGTGGAATTAATTGCTCTGGCACAGTACCAGAAGTCACACTATTAGATCGCCATTGTTTTTGTGGTGTTGGGCTGCTCTGGAGAAATAGATTTTCTATGCCGTTTTCAGATCTTGGCTGTATCGTGTATGTATCTCCTTGATACGCTGGAGAGTCTTTTGTAGTGATCTGTAATCCCTCTGCTACGTATTGATATACTCCATACTCTGGATATTCCTTGGTTTCTAAATTGGTTGGATTGATAAAACCAGAGGCCATATTAGCACCTACAGCAGAGCCACCAGAGATACACACCTCTCTAAATCTGCTCTCTATAGTTCCACTGCTGGAAAAATGACCAAATCGAACCCGATTAGATAACGCTCCTCCATTGGCACACGTTATATTAATCCCTATTTCATGCCATTTTTTAGCGCTATCCTGATTATCTTCTCTATACCATCCTGATATTTTACCACCAGCAATAGCTAAAACGATCTCAACACCATTTGTAGATAGGTATCCACCAGCTGGAGCCACAGTAGCTAGTGTGCTGGTAGCTACAGCATCATATAGACGGATATTTGTACCATCTACCCTACACTGTACTCTGTAGCCTAATGTAGTACCTCCTATCTGTACATCTAGCATCCTATCAGCATTTACTACATTACCCCCAACCGAGGAAGTTACCGCAAATCGAACAATAGCACCATTAACATCTGTAATACCTACAGAGGACGGAAAAGAGGAGTAATTGTAGTATCTATGCTCTGTGGCTGCTGTGTCTATATCCAGTCCACTAGAGATGATAGAGCTGCTTCCTCCTGTCTGTGTCAGAGTCCAGCTAGCAGATACATCTGGTAGATCCAATGGTAGATATGTAGCTACATAGCCAAATTTCTTTCTAAAGTCTCCATCTGCTACTCTTGGTGGTAGAGTCAGAGTAGAATAGCCAGATAGAGCAATATACACCACAGAGGCATCTAAATTAGCTACTGTAGTATCTAAATTTGAAAACCAATAAAAACCACCTTGTACAGCCACAGCAGATACAAGAGAGAGAGATAAATTATCTGTATTCATGCTAAATACATATGGCTCTATAGACGTTGTAGCTGGATTACCAGTACCATTACCTAACAGGCTCCATGTAGATCCATTATCGGCGGAGGCTTGTAGCCACCAGCCTCCATTACCTCCATTTGTATGATTATCCAGATCTGTGTTTTTAAATGCTGCGTAAATCATGCCTCTCTCATCTATCCAAGAGGTATGATCTCCATCTGTAAATTCATTAGATACAATTTTACCTACTCTGTACGATGTAATAACTGTGCTGGAGCCAGATACAGAGGTTTTTAGGCTCGTAAATGCATTAGGTAATTGGTAAAATACAGCGCTGGTATCTCCTGAAATATAGGTTACCGCAAATCCTTTAGAATTTACGACTATGGAGGGTCTATAAACAAAATTATGATTTGCTGTAGTTCCTATCGTTGTAAATGTGGCTCCAGCATCGATAGAAGCAGCTTGTAAAGCAATATTGTAGTTTGATCCTGTGTTGCTCACCAACTCACCTAAAAGCAAGATTTGACCCTCATACTGTCCAAGGTGGATTCGTCCTAATGTGTAGATGGATAAATCTACTGGTATATCCAGCGCTCCAGAGGATACCAGCGTAAAATTCTCTCCAGCATCTACCGATCTATAGACGTATAATTGAGCGCCAGCAGAGGATAAAACATACTGCCTCCACACCACCAGCAAGATAGAGCCGTCCAATAGCTGTACCAGCGCTGGATAGCTGTAATTTGATGTGGTAGAACTACCAGATACTACTAACACTCCACCAGCAAAAGAAGCAGCACCAGCGGCCTTTTTAGCTACATAAATATAACTATCAGCACCAGAGGTTTTTTTATAGGATATCAAAATATCACCTTCTGCTGTCGCTAATGCTGCTGGCGCTTGATATGCATTTACCACAGAGCCAGAGGATAACATATTCCACTCATTTAGAGCATTTATGCTATTGGCTCCATAGTAATCTGTATCTGTGGATAATTTCCAGCCAAATCCAGCACCTCTACCCGCTGTACCACCTTTTAAGGTTTGGATCTGTATTGTACTGGATTGATCTCCAGTGCACTCCACCACCTGTTTTACACCAGTAGCAGCCTCTGCAGTACCAGCTTTTAAACTCTGCTCTGTGTAATTCTTTTCTGTGGAAAAAATATCTTGTACACCTAGATTATAGGGTAAAAGAAATCCTCTTTGATAGTCTGGTGATATATCAGCCATTTTTTAATATCCTCTGTTACCTGTGGAGGTAGCACCAATTAAACTTTTTAGACGTGTAGGACGTTTTAGAGATGAATTTACAAATTTATCAAAATGTTTAAATGGTGATATAACCACCACACCTCCTCCTCCTCCTCCTCCTTGCTGTAATCGTTTTAATCCGGCCTTTCCTCCTATATTTCGGACGTCTTGACGGGATAACACAGCTTCTCCAGATAGGAGGTTAGCATTTACGGCATCTGGAGTTAGTGGATCTCTATTGCCTACCATACCTCCAATATCAAATGTAGGAGGTGGCTGGCTCTGTATGGCTGCTACCTGTGCCATAGATGCCGCTAAAGCCGCTCCAGATATTAGCGCGCTCTGTGGGAAAGGATAATCAGCAAAAGCACGTACTGAAGCAGACAAAGCATCGATAATACTGGTGGATATAGCAACACCTTTTTTAATATTAAATGCTCTCATGTTAGCAGCCTCTATTTTTTTGGTGGTTTCGTCCTCGAGTGCTGCTCTTTGTTTGGCTGCTGCTTCTGCTGTTAATTGTCCAGATTTCTCCATGTTCTCTATTATTTTTAAACCTTTTTCTTTTCTGGTTTCAAGATGAGAAATCTGATTTTCTGCTATAGTCGCCATAGAATCAGCTATGGTGAGAGCGCCAGATAGAGCAGACTCAAAAGCTGCTTTTCTGGCCTCCTTGATCCGCTCCAGCGCCTCTAATTCATCTGCTGCTGCTTCTGCATTTGCCTCTTTTAATTCGGCTCTGTTTGCCATTTGTAGATTATGTAGATCTGCTTCATTTTTCATAAACAGATCCATTTTAGCCTGTTCTACGTCTATCTCTCCTTTGGACTCCTCAGCAATTTTATCCAGTATAGATAATTGCTCGTTATACGTATCCATGATCTTCTGTCTTTTTCCGACAATATCAGAATTAGCGGCCTTTTGGATGTTTAATACCTGTGCTCTTAACTGCTCTAAATCTACCTGTTTCTCTATCTCTTGTGTCTCCTCTGTGGTAGTTGCTCCACCTCCTCCAGCGCCTCCGCCAGCGCCTCCGCCAGCAGCGCGGGCCTCTTTTGATAATTGGGTAAATGTGGCTATTTTTTCATTGGCTTCATCCATCGATCTGGAGAGAGAAAAACCCGTGTTAATCCATCCCTCAAAAGCATGTTTAGCCATATCAGCAGCAATGGAGAATTCTCCTCTTAAAACAGCAGCCATAGAGCCCATAAAACCGGATAATGATCCCATCCTATTTTTTATGGCCTCTGCTATGTTTTCGACCACCACACCAAATCCAATAAAGGCTTTTGTCATGGTGTCGATTAAATCCGTGATACCTCCACCAGTAAAGGCGATCAATAGAGATTGACCAGTACCCTCAGCCACCATTTTTAAATCTGCTAATGCTCTTTGCATAGTAGCAGCACCTTTTAAGGCGTTTTGACTGGTTTTAATACCGAACTCATCAACCAATTTATTAAATGACTCCATACCGTCAATAGCACCAGATTGTATTAACATACCTCCCTGTTTACCAAATAACTCCATAGCTGTAGCTGCTTTGGTGCTGGAGTTCTCAATGTTAGACAACCCTTTTAAAGTCTCCTCAAATACCACATTTGTATTTTTGAGTGATCCATCTGTATTTTTTACAGATACTCCAACACGTCTAAAAGCAGCCTCCATTTTTTTAGAGCCATCAGCCGCCTTTTTTAGCTGTAGAGGAAATTTATCTAATGCTGGCTCCATCTGCTGGAGGTTTAAACCACTACCCTCCAGCGCTAGAGAAAGGCTCTGTAATTGCTGTACGGTTAGACCACTACGAGCGCTAGCATCTGCTAATTGGTTTGTAAGATCTCCGATTTTACGCGCAAAATCAAAAGCGGCTTTACCACCTAGAGCCATACCAGCAGCCACCACAGCAAGACCAGCACCAGCTTTTGCTACTGATTTTAAATTTAGCTTGATTTTATTGGTTGATTTCTTGGCTGTTTTTTCTGCCTTTTTAAATGCTTTGTCTAATCCATCCGCTATTTTTTTACTAGATTTCTCTGTTTGTCCATCTAAACGCTTTAAACTATCCTGAAGAGGTTTGGTTTTACCCTTCATCGTAATTTCAAATGTTTTATTTATGTCAGCAGCCATTTTTCACCTCAGTAAATCCATCATGCTATCAGCCACTTTTTTTAATATTCTTTCGGCGGCTTCTTCTGTCGGATCAAACACTAATTTTACAGCTACCCTCTCTCCTTCTTTTACATTTGTAGTCGAAGATTTACCGGCTCTAATTGCATAGGCATACTCAGCAGAATTACGAATAAATGCCTCTACTGTAGTTGGGGGTAAGATGCGAAATCCTTTAGTAAATTTGGATCTGGAGTCTTTAGATTTGCCGTACTTTTTTTGTCTAACAGGCCAATTCTTTACAGCATTTTTCTCTATTTTTGTTAACTCCTCCTCCATAGCATCCAACAGAATCCCATTAGAATTACGCAAAGCCTTAAGGATAGTATTTTTAAGAGATCCTTTTACCTCTATTGATCCGGCTCCTTTACCATATCGCAATCTCATACAGCACCACTTTTACTAAATTTTGATCTATTCAGATGAAATTGCTCAACCTGTGCCGCTCGTTTTTTCTGCTGTAATTCTTTTTGATCCATGGCCTCTAATCGGTAATCTGCTAAAAGTTTTATCTGGAGTTCTCTAGGCTGGTTTTCAAACCAGTACGGCTCTCTCCTCCAGTGTCTACTAATGGCAAATCCTAAACGTTCAATTGATCCAGAATTTGATAGCAGATAAAGCCTTATTTTTTTTTAATATCTTCCTCTCTTAGTATCTGTGGTGCTAATTCTGTAAGAATTAACATACCCTTTTCTATGATTTCGGCTGGCTCTACACCTTTGGCGATTAGTCGATCTAATACTAATCCTCCATAGGATATAGGCATAGCAGCATCGATATCATATTTTGGTAGACCAGCACCACCAACAGCAATACCAATAGCAGCCGCTGCCAGCCGGCCGAGGTGTGCTCTGCTTTGGTTGTCTGACCAGCACGATATTAAATCATACGATACGCATGCTCTTGGTTTTATTATTTCAAATTCACCAAGAGATTTAATTTCTATTTTATCCATGTTTTCCCCTTTTTTTTATATTGATTTTTACAATACCGTAATACCACCTAAAGCAGTACCATTTATTGCTATTTGATTTGGCTCTCCTTCAGATATGGAGGCTATCAATTGGCATTTAAGAAGCTTTAGAGTATAAGCTTTACCATCTCCTAAAGCTGTGGCATCATCTACGAATTTAACGTCGATTAAAAACGGCTCGTATCCAGTACCACCACTGGATGTTAGTGTGGTGGCTCCCATGGTTCCAACACCAGCACCAAGACCAATAAAATCAAGAAGAGTATCGTTTCCAGTGTCATGTATCGCTCTCATGTGTACAGTAAATGAGAAGGTTATTAAAGGATCATCACCGTTTCTAGCGCCCCTTATCGTATTTCTATCACGAATTACGAGTAATTCAGGTTTTGCCATTTCTACTGAAAAGTCACCTACAGAAAAATCAGCAATTAGAGTATTAGCGGCTCCAGAGTCCATTAATGTTACTTGTCCATCTCGTTTAGTTTTGACGATATTAGAAGAATATGCCATTTTTTTTACCTCTGTTTATGTTAGTGCTATGGTATGGATTACCGTAAAATTTAAAGTATTGATGATGTACTCACCAGAATCTGTAATGTCGTGACTAGCATCATTAAAAAATATTTGTAGATCTGTATGTAGTGGCGCTGCTCTAACGGTTAGAGCTTTTATTACTTCCTCCACACTATCCATAGAGCCATCATAGTCTAAAACTTGATCTTTTGGTCTTAGTCTATATGGATATTTTACTACTACTATACTCTGACACAGCACACCAACAGAGGTAGACTCTCTTTGATCCGATCTAGCGATCATGGAGACACCTATAGAGGCTCTTTTATGCGCTACAGCATTAGGATTACGATTAAAATCATCAAATGGATTTCTGGACAAAGAATAGCCAGAAAGCGTTAACACTTTTGTAGCAAATCTGGAGCGTATTGTAGAGAATGATACAGCAGCCATTACCAGCGCCTCCTAACCTGTGGAGGTGTAGCAGTATAAATTGGTGCTTTGGCTGGTCGTCCTCCATCTGGATCAGATGCTACACCATCCTCTAATAGATCGTAGCGAAGTTTAAGACGTTTAAAGCCAGCATCATAAGATCTTCGATGTTCTTGGGCTAGAGCCAGATATCTGGCCTCTCCTAATCCAGAACTATCCATGTCTTTCCAGATCAGATAAAAGGTTAGATCTAGGTGGATAGAGCGTAGGGATTGATTATCGATAATCAAATACTCAAAATTACCATTATCTCTCAGACGCTGTATTATCTGGATAAATGCTTCTGTGATGTAACTCTGATAGCTACTCATGGAAGAGGGTCTAATACTGGCTATATCGCTATAATGTGCCTCTAAATCTGGATCATTGATAACGGGAAACAACTTAGATCTAGCTATGGCACACGATCTACGAAATATATACTCTGTACCAGATATTAGAACTTTCCACAGTATTAAATACGAGTCTGAAAATGCTATCGTAGTTGGTATTTTTGAGGCTGGAATTAAATAGCTGATCTCTGTACCAACTATGGTAGCTGCTGTATATGCTACCACATCCTCTCCACTCTCATCCAATAGACTAAAATCAGCGCTGGTAGGTGTAACCGCTGTACCATCCTCATATATTTTAAGGGTCGTAGTAGCCGCTTTACCGCGCTCTAAAACTTCGTGGAGTCTAATTCTGGGAGATGGAAAAAGAGCCATAAATTAACCTGTTATAACATCCCACCAAGCAACACCATCTGAAACAACTAAAACAGCATTTCCAGCGCCTAAAGTTGCAATAGTTCCACCGTCTGGATCTTTTACAATAATGTTTGAACTACTAGACGCTTTGGACTTAACCCAAAAATATACACCATCTTTTACGGCTGGCAAAATTACATCTAATGATCCGGTAGTATTTTTTAGTAGTTGAATCGAACTATCATTATAGACTAATGTTTTATTTATAATAATTGCTTCAGAATTTACTCCGCCTTTTTGCTGGAGTGCTGTATCGATTGAAAATAATATATCACTAGCAAATGCCATTTTATCACCTCTGTATTATTGCTGTTTTCTACGGTTAATTTTTTCAGCACGTAAAGCAATTTTACGCGCTTCTCTTTCTGAAATTTGAGAGCCATTTTTTTTAGAACTTTCTACGAATCGCTCCACCAATTTATTTACTGTTTCTCCACGATTCATGCTTTACCCCCAACTCCAGATTGCCTCTTGGATTTGGCTAGAGCGGCTCTCATATCCTTAATTTTCTTACTAATGGCATCCATATCCGCTCTACGCTCTGGTATATGTTGCTGTGGTACGAGTCTATCTTTTTCTCGTTCCAAATCATGAACCATAATATCAACCAAATCAGGATCAATTGGATCTATTATGCCAGTAGATATCAATTCTTTTCTGAAAGTATTCCAGGCTCCAGAGTCCATCTTAGAGATCACTCGTCCGGCTATTTGCTTTGGTGTATTCCACTTTAGCGTATAATACCAGCCTCCTGATTTGGTAGGGAATCTGGTAAGATAGCCCATCTCAAGAGGCAATACTGTAACGTTACGCTCTCTTAGAGCGGCTCTAGCCATTACACTATCTGTACCACCTCGTACAGCCTCCACACCATTTACTCCAGCCATCTCTATTAATTTACCAAATTGAGGTAAAAACTCTGGCTTGTTTTTATCCAGTTCGACCAGTTCCCACTGTTCAGGATGGTGTGTAAGGTAAAAAGGATCATTGGAAGGCATGTTTAAGCCTTCCTTATGTCTTTTCTGTAGTGTATTACCTAAAAATGCTTCATTCATAATAGTTTTCCCTTTTTTTTTTGCTCTCTAAATGAGAGGTGTGATAGAGGAGGATAGAAAAGGGAAACCCCTCTCTATCACACCTCAAACTTATTTTTTAGTAGTTATACCAACTACTCGCGATTGCTCAACCAAAGATGCACCAAAATACAGATGGCCGATAACCTCGGATAACCCGGCTGCTTCATCTCGAGAGAAAGAGATAACCACTGGAGATCCATTTGGTCGAATCTCTTGGTTACCACCTACCATACTGGACGGAGTACCTACACCATAAGCAATTCCTTCTTTTGTAAACATGGCGCCATGCCAGCCATTAGTATCTGCTGTTTCAGATACGCGGCTGCTCTTGTACAGTTCTACACCGAGAAATTCACCGCAATAGCCTTGAGGCTTAGATCGTGCGAGTTCTTCAGAAGCAGCACTAAAAGCAAGAAAGTTATTGTTTTCTGAACGAATAGCTTTCTGTAGGTGATTAAATTGTGATGGTGCTAAAACGCAATGAAAAGGAGGATTGTTAGATTGTCCTTGTAGATGGTACATAGCATCCAGCCAATTGGCAATAGTTAGATCTGTACCAGTAGAGCCTTTATTGGTAGTGGTAGAGAGGAATGAAGCAGCAATTAACGCGCTCATTCTGGCCTCTGCAGCCTCTACAAGCCCATTAGCGATATTAAAAGGATCCAAATCCTTGCCCAGAGATGTCATAACCATGAGGTCTGACAAATTATAGCGCATGGCAGAGCGTCCAATTGTAATTGTCGCTGTCTCTCCTGTCATATCCTGCGCAGCTAGCGCCACACCATCAGAAGCAGAGACAAAGGGTTGACCCGCTCCATAATCCGCATAGCGTAATTTAATTGCATTACTACCGGATCCGGTAATATCTCCGCCAAACATAACCAGATCTCTAAGAGATGCTTTATCTGACAGTAAAAGGGAAACTTGCGCAGATATCATAGCTGCGAGACGAAGTCCCGAACTATAAACATTAGCGTAATTTTGTGGTGCTGAAATAGTAGCCATTTTTAAAACCTATAAAAAAAATTGTTGATATTAGTAATGATCTTGGTTTCACTTTTTTACATCTTGAGAGATGAGAAGATCAGAGAATTTTTAATATCTACCGTTTTTTACCAGTCCGACTGTCCATAGATATTTCTATCATATACCAATATTTCTAATTGTGCAATTCTTATAATTCTTGTAATTATTGCAATTTCTACAATACTTGTAATTCTTATCTGTACTGTACAAGTTTACAGTATAATTGCAAAAAGTGAACAATGTATACGTCAAAAAAAGTCCAAAATCGTTCTAAGAGCTTTTAGGTGTCAATATACCAGCGACACATTAGAAGCACCTTAAACGCGAAATTTGACCCCTTCAAATCGATCAAATTCCAGATGTCTAAAATCGTTCTGTAGCCTCTAACGTGTCAGTATACCGCTCTGTTTTTAAAACGTCTTCAGCGCGATATTTGAGCCTCTACTTTTGAACGTCCTTTTTTTGGCTGTGAACAGATGTTCAGTGGTTTATCAGTACCCTTTTGAAGTTTTAAATTTTCAATCTCTGCTACAATTTGCATGTAGTCGACTCCAAATTTTGTACCAAAATATTTAGCGATATCATAAATTGAATTCGTCTGTGGGTTAGTTTTATATGTCCAACATTTAGCAGTCGGATATTTTATTTTTGACTCTTTTGTAAATACCTTAAGACCACCACACTTTTTTAGCTGCTCTCTAAACCAGATATTAAATGGAGTCAAACCAGATTCATATTTGAATTTTTTACGATAATAATCTGGTGGTACTGGTGATGTAGTTATCAAAATATCACGTCGAAATCTTCTTCTCATTTTTTACCTTTTTACTCTATATAATAATATATAAAATGTGAACTATTAAAAATGAGAGAAAAAAAATAAATGAGTATCGATTTTAAAAACGCTCTAGATAATGGAGAGCCTAATAAAACAATTCCAACTGTCACAGTAAATTTTTTAGAAATTTTTTATCCAGATCCAGTCAAAAGAATTTCCTTTATGTGTGAGAGCCAGAAATTATATGTTTCATTTTCTTACAGTGATGGAGATGCTGGATCTGCTGTAGACTCTGCAATAGTTGCCGCTGGTCTCTATTATTCTCAGACTGTACCAGATGGTGTAGATTCTGTGTGTGTGTCTACTGTGGCTGGTACTGCTAATAATGTGATATTTGTTATGGAGGTTTATCCCTAATGGCTGGCTATATAAATGGAGGTGGTAATAATGGCTCTGCCAATCTCACTCCTCACTCTGTAGGGTTTTTAAATACCGATACAATAACAATTTCTCACTCTTTATCTTACTATCCATCTATCTGGATTGTATTAACCACAGGAGCCATTATAGAGGCTGCTATCACCTATTCCTCTGGCTCGTTCACAATTGCTTTATCGACTGCTCTATCTGGTACTGTATATTATAGGTGATGATTAACATCACTACATACAAATAGAGGTTTTTAAAATGGCACAATATAATTATGCTCCAGTTATGGAGTTTTTTGGTGATTTACGAGTAGATAGCGCTGGAGCGAATGATAAATCTGTAGCACGTAGATCAGATGTATCTGGTTTGAGTTACATCAGTTCTATCGCTGCTGGCTCTCAATCGATGCTAACAGTTACAAATGGAGCGTTAGGAGTTGATAATCTGCTAATTACAGATGTAACGGTTGATAGTCAGTATACAACGTTAGCAGCTTGGATCAGTAATGGTATTCCAGCAAGCTTTAAAAAGGGTGATATCCTTGTTTTATCTGCTGCTAATCCTTCTCTCACCTACATAGCAAAAGTAGACACACCTACACAGGCCTCTGATTTCGCTCACCTAAATGATGGTAATGCTTATACTGCTGGGAATGGTATTAGTCTAGCTGGTTCTGTTTTCTCAGCAGATGTAAACTGGCTCCGTGGTGCTGGTAACATTTTTAGCGCTGGTGATGGACTTGTTTTAGATGGTGCTGGAGAATTTGCTGCAGATGCTGCTTGGCTCCGTGGTGATGGTAATGTATTTACTGCTGGCACTGGTATTACTAATTCTTCTGGTACTCTGGCAGTATCTCTAGTAGCTGGTACTGGTGTAGCTGTATCTGGTAATACTATCTCTGGTAATTATGTTGCTGGTAATGGTTTAGCATTATCTGGTAATTCTTTTGCTGCAGATGCTGCTTGGCTCCGTACTGATGGTAATGTCTTTACTGTTGGAACCGGTATTACTAATTCTTCTGGTACTCTGGCAGTATCTCTTGTGGCTGGTACTGGTATTGCTGTATCTGGTAATACTATTACTGGTAATTATGTAGCTGGTACTGGTGTTGCTATCACTGGTAATTCTATTGCTGGTAATTATGTAGCTGGTACTGGTGTAGCTATCACTGGTAACTCTATTGCTACTGATATGAGTAAGTTTCGACACAGCCAGAGCAACGTATCATTAACGGCTGATCAAGCTTACACTGTTACTCATAACCTCGGTTATAAATTGGTACAGATCGCTGTATTGCGTACTTCTGATAGTGCTAAAGTAGATGTCGAAGTAATTTATAGTTCTACAAGCGCTCTCACCATTATTTCTTCTTCAAACCTAGCTGTAGATATTGCTGTAAGCATCTAATCTACAATAGTCCACAAAAGCTAAGAGCCTCCTAAATTTAGGAGGCTCTTTTTTTTACTGTGTTTTAAATGCTGCTGGTGTATTTTGGGAGTAGTAATATTTTTGTATTTCTCCGCTCTCCATTCCCTTCCTCCACAGTTCACCAGTCGGATCTGCTAATGCTCTATCTACAATGTTACCAGCTACTGTTTTTGGTTTCGGTAGTACGGACGTACTGTGATTCTGTATCTGTGCTGCTGGTGCTGCTGGTGCTGCTGGTGCTGCGCTCACACCTAGAGCCGCTCTAGCCAGTTCTACCAGTTGCGCTCTATCCATAGTCTCCACTACTGGAGCCGCTGGAGCCGCTGGAGCCGCTGGAGCCGCTGGAGCCGCTGGAGACTCTATAGATTCTTCTGCTGGTGCTGGTGGTGCTGCTGGTGCTTTTAAATGTGGTCTTAATGCTATCGATGCTTTAGATGGATCATCTTTTAAACTGGTGAGCCATGTATTTAAATCCGGCTGCTCTTTTTTTGGTATGTCTTGCATAGCTTCTTTATATTCCCAATTGATAAATTTCCTCATCTTGGAATCTGTAAAACCATGATCTGCTATAGTGCTGTGGATGCTGTAAAGAGATCGGCTCTGCTCTAATTCACCGTTTAAGGATTGAATTTGTAATTGCAAATCTGATATTTTTGCTGTAGATCCAGCGCTTTCCCCCAACTCTATTTCTAACTCAGATACGCGGCTCTCGGCCGCTCTGGCACGTTCTGAAACTTTCGATAATCTGGCTCTCACCAAATCGTCTACATCTGTTTTTAAAATGTATTCTATTCCTTCTATATTTTTGATCTCCATTTCTTCTCCTTTTCTTAAGCTGGAAATTCTATTTGTTGTCTTTTAATCTCGCGTAAATATTCGGCTGCTTCCTCTCTACTAAAATCTGGATACAGAGATTGGATAGCATCTATTTTAGTAATTAATCCATTCGCCATTTTATCAATTAGATCGGTTCTCTGGCTGGTTAATTCCTCTTTGTTCATAGGGATACTATGGTAACTGATCTGGAATCCAGACTCTGGAAAGTTTTTACCAAGAAAACGATTACAAATTACAGATGAAATTTGCAATGTTTTAGAGTCACCTCTAACCATGGCCGGAATAGCTTTACGTTGATTATCTCGCATATCTGATTTACTCATTGCTATTGCATAGCCACTACGCGGATCACCAGAGATCTTCTGTACAGAAGCCGGATTAATTCCACCTTGCATCTGTGCCAGCTTCCTTTCATATAGGGTTATAACGTTTAATAGCTGCTCTGGATCTGCGTTATTACTGAATTGTCCTAACATGGGCTGTCCTAATCCTTGCATTTCTGGATCTGGAGTAAAACACATTATACTAGATGGATCTGCTGGTATCCCAATTCTACGAGCCGAGCCAGAACTATCAAACACAGAGCCGCCAGCAATATCGCACCCCATCGTGTAGCGAATTGGGAACGCGCAGTCTCTGGTGAGGTGTACAAGATACGTATGTAGGGCTGCGCTCACCAAAGAGCCAGCCACTAATTCTGAGCCAGTATAGCTATCAAAGAGCCGATCACCCGTTAACTCTGCATGATAAATGGAGTACGGTAGAATAGGTGTACCATCTGATAATCTATATGGATAAGCTGCACCTATAGCAGAGCCGCCAAATTGATCAGATACATCCTCTCCGATTTCTCCAGATCCATCCACTGTAACGATTTTAAATTCTGGATTCGATAGATCTCGCAAATCGTATACATCGTATGTCCATAAATAATCATTATCTTCTGTGAGCCGTAATCGTAATTCCATTAAAAAATTTGGCTCCATTGGCTCGTTTCTTGGCGCTGTAGCATAGATCCAATCTGGTGTAACAGGTCTGTAAACTAATCCATCATTGGTACTATTTAAACCAACATGTACAAACATCTCTCTTAATCCTACAGTATACAATTGGACGCGTTGCATTATACTCCACAGCCCAGCACGATGTACGATTCCATCTCTGGCTAATAGTTCCTCTGCTGGGGCTGTGGTTTGGATAGATGGAGCCTCTGTATAGAGGCTGGCTAATGCTTTGGTAACAGATGCAAATACATTACTACTCATATCAGCAATACCGATAACGGCTCTCCGCTCAGAACTAAAATGTCGGCCTAATTCATCCTCTAAGTCATCAGACCACTGGCCTGTTAACAATCTGTATCGAAGTGAATTCATAGACCAGCGTGATTCTGTTTCGCTGTCTAATCCGGCTGGTTTAGTTGGTGCTTGTTTCATTTTATCACCTTATAATTTTTAGGTTGGAATTCTTTGGTGTTCTGTATGTTGGATTTATTAGAGCCATGGTAGCATAACGACACGAATCCAGAGCATGTTTGTACTCAGAATTATTATCCATTCTACCATTTTTCAGGATAGCCCAATTTTTAAAACTCTTAATTAAACTTTTACATCTTGGATGAACTTGGAATCTCGATAATCCTTGCAATTCTGATAGTACTCTGGAGCCATAATAAACAGAGTAGGCTGGTTTATAGGCTGTGTGTATATAAAATCCTCTGCCTCTAGGGTAGTTTAATACATGTTCAAATGCTGCTCTAAGCATTGTGTTACTCATACGACCACCATATTTATCGCCTCTGTGTGATCTATCTCCAGTCCATCGATCGATCATTTTATGATCTAGACGATTTCTTCTTAACATCGCTAAAATTCCTCTAGCATGTACCTCTGCTGTAGCCGCTCCAGAGTAATACTCGTCCATACAAAATATGTATGGTTTGGTTTTATTGTCTCTAGGTAGCCATGTAGCCACCAACAAAGCGAATTCTGATCCGGCTGCTGATCCGTGATCTATGCCTACTGATAATTTCCAAACTCCTTTTGATAAATCCTTGCTACGTCTAGGATCTACATCACTAATTAATTCATCTCTAAAATGCTCAAAGACAATTCCATCTGGTGTAAAACCTTCCCACGATCCCATCATCCTACACGATCTATCGAAGTTCAAATAACTCCGACCAATGGCCTCTATTTCTGCATTTGATAACAGGCTCCTTTTACATCCTACTGGCTGTACATTTCTGACTGTCAGAGGAGCGTGTATATCTGTTACTAATTTATCATCTACCATTTTTTTTAAATAGTCTACTGGTACTCCTACTGGTGTAAATGTACATGCTAGAGCGCTACCTTTTCTTCTAAGGGTTCTCGCTACCAATTCTGACCAGTCACCACACAGCAGCCGGCGGTGGTTCATCGATTAATACGAAATCAACTGAACCGCTCGCCAGTGCTACTGTGCCTTTTCCTCCTCCTGTTTGCTGTGTCGTTTTAAATTTTACTACTGATCCATTTTTCCACCGTACTACTGGAGTACCAGCGCCGCGAAATCCTTTACCAGATACATATTCTGTACCATCCTCTAAATCGTCTTTTGCTACCAGATTCCAGACTCGCTCTTGCATCTCTACCGACTGGCTCCAGCTATGGCACACGATCCAAATACTAATTGGTGGTGGTGGTGTCTTTTTGTACGGATGTAGAGATCTGCTTTTATCTGTTGGATGTGAGGAGGCTCTATAAATTACCTCTGCACTTCCCACAAATGACTTGCCAATTTGATTACCACCTCTCAAAATAAAATACTTATCTGTACAGCGTAAAAACTGAAGCTGGGGAGGACAAAAAGACACGAAATCTAGAGGACGTTTATAGGCTCTCTCCTCTAACTCCAGCACCGAATTACAAATTCGTTTTAGGTTATCCAATTTCTTCATCTTCTATCTGTGTCTGTGGGAATGATATAATTCTACCTGTCTCTAAATCCTCTATTTGATCTTGTATATTTTGTCGTATCATTGGAGGCAACTTTGAAATTGTACCAACTATGGTAGCGACTAAAGCAGCTTGATCTAAACCATCCTCCACACCTTCCCCTGATTCTCTCATCTGTGTAACCTCATCATGTATCGATAGGTGGAGTCTGTGTAGCTGTGGAATTATACTCGTCCGACCAGAGATCCGGCTGGTCTGTAAATCGATAGCGATCTCCTCTAGTTTTTTTTCCCGAAATTCTAAAGGATCTGATAAAAAATTATTTCTTTTGTTAATGCCAGGCTCATCCAAATCTAAATTTTTATCGTTGTTTACCCCCAACTCTTTAGACTCGTTAATTTTGGCTCGTTTCAAACTCTCCTTAACCTCTGGAGGATCTGGTAAAGCTGTTGGAATTTCTGGACGCTCTCCTTTTATGATATTGGATACTGTGGATTTAGAGCAGCCATATTTAGCAGCCAAGGATCTAACAGAGCAGCCGCCTCTTTTGTATTCGTTCCAGACCTCCAATTTTTTAGATGGAGATAATTTTTTTCTGGTACTGGCCTTATCCATTTGTCTCTCTATGCTGCTTTGAATTTGGGCATGTTTCAAAATGAATTGAGTACGTTGGTACGATTTCTACTCTATCTAATTTTGCCTCCTGTTTACCAGAGATCAAACAGTCCATAACCAATCTACGCGTAAAATAAATGGCTCTCCTCTCTACATCTAAATCCAGTGGTATCCATTTATCATTTTTGGTCTTACTCCAGATAATAGAGGCTCCACATGATTTACACTTGGCTCTCCTCCGATTTCTCCACTCTCTCCCTCTTTCTTCCTCTTGCATGTCCAATCCCTTTTTTATTGTCCAGCATCAACTATAACATGTCCAGTAGTTGATAGATGGCTAGCGAGAAAGGAGGGTGGTCGGTTACCTACGGGGTAACTAAAAAAACTGACACACAGGTATAGATACACCTATATAATAGTAGTTATAAAAACATCGAGGTGTACAAGATGAGTAAGACCAGACAAGATATCACAGTCACAGGTAGAGCAGCAAACGAAAGAATAGAAGCAGCAATCCCAGTATTTAAAAACCGCTTTGGATGGGCTACAGATCAAGCTACAGCAGTTGCTATACGTTTGGAGTCTGTTGGTAGGTTACATGGTGTTGGATTGATCGAAGGCTCTACCAGTCCAAAGGGAGCCGCGCGGCTGGCTACTCTGGCTTTAGGTGTCTCATCTATACCAAAGCGTACAAGGATCAAACAGGAAGCAGATATAATAGTATCCTCTGCAGAGGAATTAAGAGATGCTCTAACCGTCAAGCCAACCAAAGCAGCACAGAAAAGAGTACAGCGCAGAACCAGAGCCAGAAAAAAGTAAAGCCTCCACAGAGGAGGCTAGAGAGTAGCTAGAGTTTGCTCTAGTCGTGTAGTATCTCTATAATCTCTCTCACTTGATCAAGATCTATATCTAGTCCTTTAGACTGTTCTAAAACTAAGAAATTGTAAAGGTTCCATGTACAAGTGCGAGCCTCCACGATACGATCTCCATATTCACACAGGCTAAATCGTATTTCCTCCTTTTCTGCTTTGGCTTTCTCCAGCTGCTGCTGTGATACAGCTTCGTATTTACGAAGTAAAGCAGCCTCTTCTTTGAGTGATTCTACTTCCTCATTTAGATCTACGATCTTCTGATCTCTAGCATCCACCAGAGAATTGAGTTTTACCAGCTTGTTTATGTGTCTTTCTGTTCTTTCGTTAATCATTGTTTTATCCTGTTTTAGTTGGTTTGGTTGGTTGGTTTAAATTCGGCTCAAATGTGAGCGATACCAACGATTACAAGTTTTCTCAAAGGTTTTTTTATTTGCTGTAATTGTCTCTCCTCTAAACAAGCCAGAATTACAAATTTGTCGGTTGCTAGTTCCTCCATTATATCCGCCGATTATTTCGACACTTACATAGCCACTAGAGGAAAGGCTAAATGTAAAAGCAATTTTATGTTTTCTTGAGTATTTTGTGTAGTACATTATTTCTCTTGGTTTAGTTTGGTTGTGTCACACAGATAAATTCTCTGCAACACAAATAGAATACTGTATTTATATATAGGTGTCAATAGTAAGTTTACATCTATATAAATGTACCAACCTATGTACCAACCTGTGTACCTTATAAAATCTTGTCTGTAGATACCTAGAGTGTAGTTTTTAGCAGTTGTGTACTGTATGTGTACCAACCTACCTAACCTAGATCTAATTGTATACCCTATACTTTATTACTATTATTATCCTGACAATAGTTTTAGTAAAAAGATAGAGTACATAGGTACATTAGGGATTACAGCGGCCTCCAGTAGCGTTTTTTAATGTGGAGGTTGGTACACAGGTTGGTACATGGTTGGTACACAGGTTGGTACACACACACAGAATCAATAAAAAAAGCCTCCATATGGAAGCTTTTGTCTTTAAAATTTTAGATAAACAGTATGAACCTACACATTTCTGTATTTAGTTCAAAATTTAAACAGCAAATAGAGCCATTTACACTGCACATTAGATAATGTGTCGATTATAGAATTAGATCTAGCGGCTCCTAAATCTTTAGATATTAAGAGCCGCCACAGTAATTCTCTATAGTCTATTTCAAACTCCACATAAACCCCATTTTCGACACGTTGGAGGACGTAGATCGAATAACTCAAATTGGTTTCCTCCTCTACTGGTGGCGCTCCATTCTATCACCTCATCAATAGAGCGATCTCTGGAGCCTCTGATATCAGATCGGAAAAATGTAGCCTTTTTATCATGCTTGGAAGTTACATAATTCTCCAGTTGGCGAATGATATCGATTCTGTTTTTATCCAATTGAGCGATTTCTTTTTTTCGCGCATAGATACAAGGCCAGCAGCCTACTCTACTCATCTGCTCTTTTAAATAAAGACGATTCGGAATAACACCAAATTCTTTATGAATGTTAATTACATCGGATTCCGACCAATCGATAATTGGTCGCCAATTCCAACAATCAAAGTGATCCGCCCATTCCCACTCCTGCATTTTTGCTCTCTTGTTACCCTCCTCTTTTCGGATACCGGTAACATTTATAGGTATAAACTCTAAATCGTTTAGATATTTTTCAAGTGGTTTTAATTTTAATTTACTGGTACACCAGCGTTTTTTTCCACTTGGAAAATAACCATAATAAATAATAAATCGGATCATTGGAGATTTAAAACCTAGCTGATTTTCTATGCTGTTAATAAATTCTAAATCGTCTTCTCTGGTGGGAGCCTCAAATTCTATCCTATCGATTTTACCAATTATTTTCTCTAAATCCTCGAGGTGTTTATACGTTGATTCATTTTCCCATCCAGTATCACAAAATACTCTTTTATATGAGTTGGGGGTAAAGCCTAGTTTTTGCAAATATAAACATACAGCAGTCGAATCTTTACCGCCAGAGACACCTACAACTAGCTTTTCTCCTTTGTCTGGAAATTCTATCATTTTTCACCTTCATATTTTTTCATGAGTGATTCATAATTGCGAATAATAAACATTAATTGAAATCTGGATAATCCAGTTAATTGGCTAACCAGTTTAAAATTTAGCATGTTTGTTACTCCAGAATCTTGTACATCTCTGTATGAATTCCATTGTTTTTCTGTTATTTTCATTGTTTTTTTTCCTCTTCTTTTTTGTCTAAATATAAATTTGCTTTGTAAATGTGTTTACATAAATTTGTGTACATGTAGCCAGAGCAGCTACAACTACTCCAACTCCACACACCTCTAATTACTGAAATCACATACTCTTTGTTTTCACCAGCATAGGCTTTTAGCGCTGTATGTGGTATTCCTAGGATCTGGATGCTTCTCACCTCTCCAAAAAGAGACACAGCACCAGCAGCCTTTTTAATGTGATCGGATACCTCCACACTACACCTCCTCTAAGCTGGTACAGAAATCCAGTAGAGAAAGCTGCTTTGGAAGTGGTGTATTTGTGTAAATGTACTCCATTTCTTTAAACTCTCCATTTTTAGCTAGCTGGTCTTTCTTCTTTTTGTCTGATTTGGTTTTAAAGCGTCCTAGAGCCTCAAATGGTAGCCAGTCTGCTTCTATACCCTCACACACAATGTATTGACCTTTACGAGCCTTACACCACTCTCCTAGATGCTTAAAATCTATGTATTTGTTGCTGTGCTTGTAATGCTTTCCATGTACTTGATAAGGAGGGTCTATAAACCAGCATGCTTCCTTATTTGGTATATCCTCATAACTGGACTGTGTAGCTTTCCAATGTCGAATATATCGCAATTGTGACGATATTCTATTTCTCCTGACTTGACCCCAAATTATAGAAGCATCAAAAGCAGATTCTGGAGCGAACCATTTAGACGGTTTCTTGTAAGGTTTTACTGTTCCAGTATTCATAAACCAGCCTACAAAATTCTGCTGCTCCTGTGTCAATTTGTACTTTTCATCCTCTACAGATGTACCGTATTCTATATCTGGTAGGTTCCTAATTTCCTTTTCGGAGGCTCCAATTAGGTAATTCCATGTCATGATAATGTGTTCTGATTTATCGTATAGCTCTACATTCCTACCATTTGATCTACGTACAGAATAACCAGCAGCACCACAAAAAGGCTCTATGATAGTATCGAATTGTGGATCTGGATAAGCTGTACTATTTCGCCATTTGGCTCCAAAATAAGTGAAAAAGGGTTGCATTGTTATACCTCCTCTTCTTTTGTAGGTGGTATCCATTTCCATACTCTTTTAGTACCCTCCTTCTTTCTGCTCTTTGTCCAGCCAGTAGAAGAGAGAATACCAGCCATGCGCATAGAGGTAGCTCTGTTCTGTCTGTCTGTATCCATACCAATAGCTCCAGATAAGATCTCCTGTGTGGTGTAGCAGCCTCCATTATTGTTAGAAAGCAGCCATTTATCCAAAGCATCAGACCAGCTATCAGATGCTTTAAATCGCTCCTGTGCTGCATTAAGCTCGTTCTGGTGCTCTTTGGATAGGTGGTAGCCTTTTTTATCTAGATACATCTGATATGCTTCACCCCAAAGCAGATCTCTAACCTCCAGCAGACCAGCTAGATCTACTTTTCCAACCTCTAAAACATGGAATCTTCTATTTCCTGTTAGATCCCTTAAAATCTCAAGCTCGTTTGTAGTACCACAAAATACAACCTGTCTTTTTTGCTCTACATCGTATCTTGCGTACTTTGGACTATATTTGTCCATTCCACTAGATAAAAAGGCTTTTATTGCTTCTGCTTCCTTCTTTCTGGTGGCTGCTAATTCTGCAAATTCATAGAGCCAGCAGCCTACAAGCTTACTAAAAGAGTCTCTACCATCTGTAACGTCTATTTTAGAATCACAGAACCATGTTGGACTATCGTTTATAAGCTCTCCAACACTTTTATAGTCTTTATTAGAGGCTAGAAGCTTGAAAAATGTACTTTTTCCGCAACCCTGTAAACCTTTTAAGATTAAAGTAGTCTCCATCTTGCATCCAGCCTCAAATACACGAGCCACAGCACCAACAAAGAAGCATCTAGCTAGCTCTTTCAAGAGGAGTCTTTTACATGTTTCTACCTCTACCTCTTTACCAGCTTGTTTTATTAATTTTGTATAGGTTACAAGTGTATTACAGTACTTTTCAAATACAGCAGAAATACGCTCCTTTCTACCATCCTGTATCCATTTTTTATGACAGCGCTTTAAATGTTCTTGTACTGGGTGGTAGGGATGTTCTCTTGATATAGCCTCCAAACAACGAGCAAACATTTTAGATTCCCATTCTTGACGATTTGCCACAAATACCGATTCCATCAGCTTTGTTTCTTTCCAACCTTCTATTTTAGATCCATAAAGCTCTATTTGTGCTTTAAAAGTATTGTAGCGTATTTGCTTATCTGATCCGCTTGCTCTTTGTCGTAAGAGCTGGAGGAGATTAACCATAGTGGATACCGGTCTGCCTCTAAGCATTTTATTGCTGTAATCCTCTGGATACCTCTCCAGCGCCAACGGCGCTACATCTGGCGGAGTCTGTGGGATTGTTTCCCGTGAAACAATTTTAAGCTTCCCCTTCCCCTTTCTCCGATCTACATCAGCAGCGGCTTTACCTACCGTCCTCTGTATGTAGTGTGGTGGTTTTTGCCGCTGGTCGTCTAGTATTTTGCTCTGTAGAGCGTTGCATGTATCTATCTCTGTGGCTCCATACCATAACAATTCACGTGCAAAAGCATAGTCATATTCAGACGGCGATTGTCCCCCACTCTCTTTACCTATGCCATTATACAATGCCTTAATACGTGGGTATTTGTCCATCAATTCATCAATACTAGGAGAGATCTCTTGTACTGGTCTATGAGAGATCTTTTTTACTGGATGTTTCTTTTTTTCTTTTTCCAACTCCAGATTAAAAAGGTTCTGTCCACCAAGACTATTTATCAGATCATCCAATTTATATTTGTTATCATTGAGCAGCCTAAACGATACCAGTACTGGATCAGATTTACAATGATAGCTGTTTGGCACTCGTAAAATTCTACTCCGATCTGATGCTGCTCTATCTCCATTGGTGGCCTTAATTAATAGTTTGTTGGCTGCCTCTATATCTGATCCTTCTGCTGGCTCTGTTAGCCAGTAGTATACATGGCATCCTCCACCGCTCTCCACCACACAGGATGGAGGATGGGAAAGAGAATCAATCATCTTTAATGTATTGGCTCTTGATCCTGTGTCTTTATCGTCTATATCGCTCCAGATAGCATAACCGGTATGGATATGCTCTTTTTTACCTACTCCGCTCTCTATACGCGGTAATACTCCAATAAATGCACCATTTCTATTATCCTTTAGATACTCAAATATAGAAGGTGCTTTTTTTAAAAATGCCTCTACAGATGGATACCAGCGCCGCGCTCCATATTTATGAGGAAATAAATCCTCTTGATCAGAAAATGGCCTTAATTCTATCCATCCTGAATTCTCGGGAAAAAGACAATCTAGGTAAAATTTTAATGCTTCGTAGCTTTGTAATTGCTGTGGTGTGTTATAATGGTTTTGACTGTTTGTCATGGTTTATACTCCTATGTTTAAACCTGTGTGTTTAGTTGTATTTTTGGTTTATGCTCTGCTGTCCAGACACAGCAGAGCATTTTTTATTATTGCTAGTAATTCATCGATAATAATCTCTAAGGACAGATCTGTATTATCTGCTATTGTCCTACAGATTTTACCTTGCTGTATCCAGCTGGGTACACCTCCACCTAACCATTTATAAAAATGCTGTCTGGAGACACCAAATAAAATAGCGGTTTGTGATATAGAGCCGGCTCCTATCAATCTCATGTATTTATGCATAAATTCTTTAAATTCATCTGTTTGTAATAGTGGTGCAGCCATTTTATTTAGCCTCCACACTAGAAAGCCGCTCTGACAATGCTTTGGCATCACATAGAGGCATAGGTGTACTAAAATCAATCCACACACCTAATTTACAAACCTCCACTACATATAAATACCTAGATATTTTTCTGGTTCTTGTTTTCATTTGTTTTTTCTCCTTTTTGGTCAATAAATGACACACCTAAATTATAGATGTGCCACCTCACAATTTACACAGTTATAATTGTGCTGTCAATAAATAAACGACACTGGAGTAAACATGCCTAAACAATACTGCTTTATAGATTTAGAGACAACTCACTTAAAAACAGAGTTGGGGGAAATAATCGAATTTGCTCTAATTATAGACTCTGATAAAAAGAGATATCTCGAGAATATATGCTACAAAATACAACCACAGCACATCGAAACAGCAAATTCTAAAGCGCTAGAAATAAATGGATATACAGCGCAAAATTGGAGAGGTGCTAAAACTATGGATACTGCTGTACATGATATGTATTTTTGGCTGTGTGGAGTCGATAAAGTATTAATTGGTCACAATATCTCTTTTGATCTAAAACATTTAAATTATCTGTTTAAAAGCAGAGGCTATAGATCTGTAGGTGTATATACAATAGATACCAAATCTTTAGCGCTAGAGCATTTACCATATTTAAAATCTTACTCTCTTGATAGCTTGCGTGATTTTTTTGGTATAAATAAAGAGGGATCTCATAGAGCATTAAAGGACACTGTGGACTGTAGAGATATCTATTATAAATTGATACGAGCCTCCACAGTAAAAAGGCTCTACTGGAGGATTAATTATGTGGTGCGTAAATGGATAAAAAAGTCTATTCGATCTGGTTAAAAGATTTTATGAAGCAACACCAGATCAGACAATACCAGCTAGCGAATAAATCTGGTATTGATTCCAACATGATACAAAATTACAGAAATGGACGAAATCTACCAAATTTATTTAATACTGTTCTTGTAGCTACTGCTTTATCTATGCTATCTGGTGTGGAGAGGAAGGAGATATTAGAATATATGGCTGTGGCTGCTCTCAAGGGATAGACAAATATTGGTACTGTATAGGTACTGAACATCTGTTCACAGCCAAAAAAAGGACGTTCAAAAGTAAAGCCTCAAATATCGCGATGAACGCGTTTTAAAAACAGAGCGGTATACTGACACGTTAGAGGCTACAGAACGATTTTCGACATTTGAAATTTGATGCATTTAAAGGCGGTAAATTTCGCGATTAAGGCGCCTCTAAAGTGTCGCCGGTATATTGACACCTAAAACGCTCCAGAACGATTTTGGACATTTTTTGGTGTATACGTCGTTCACTTTTTTAGTAATTACTGAACACTTGTTCAGTAGTATAAGAATTACAAGTATTTCAGATTCTCCAGATCACATTAGAACTTTCTAAAATTTTGATCTCGGTTTGAGGTATTTCATCTTTTTTACAGTACCAACTGGAGATATCAATTTTGTAAATTTGGCTATCATTTTTAATTACTCCGCTCTCCTGGAGAGCATCTAAAACTGTCTTAAGTTGATTGTCTAAATCTCCTCTTGCTTTAAATCTTGGAATCCTTACGTCCTCAGTTTTCTTTTTAATTTTGCTCTTTGGTCTGGTAGACAACACCAACACCTCTACCTCTAGCGCTCCCTCTATCGGCTCTCCTTTGTACTGGCTGTGTAGCTGGATACATGCGAATCGTTTGAAATTGCTATACTTGGCTGGATAAAATACGCGGCCTGTTCTCGTTACTCTTGGACGGCTACACGGCACCAAATCCCCTTTTATATAGAGTGTTTGGTGTAATTTGATGTCTTTACTAATCATTATTTCCTCTTTATTTGTCTCACCTCCTCTTTAACGCGTAATTCGTTAATTTGCTCTTTCAAGCGCTCCAGCATAGCAAAGAGTTTTTTTATACCTTTTTCTAGGCTAGAACTTTTACCGTCCAAGATCGCTATTTTTTTTTCCAAACCTTGTACCAGTTGATCTCTGTCGCCTTGCATATCAGATATGACAGCCTCAAAGCGTTCTCTGATCCGGCTCTCCTCTTCCTTAGATTCCTTTCTCAGATCGCGTATTTCGGCTTTATATTCTGCTACATCTTTTCTGTTGATGTGCCACTGGTACAATAAAAACGCCACAAAAGGAGCGTTAGTAGCCAGATCAATCCAAAATTCTGTAATCGTTGCTGCTTCCATTTTTAGAGCCTCCTATCGAATAATTCGATACATTTGTTTATCGATTCTAATCGGTTTGCTGCTGGAATTTCTGATGTCTGATCAGTACAGAATCGATATAGAGCCGCTTTGTTTAGCTGGTTCGATATGTTTTCACACTCCTTTTGACTGGTTTTTTCTCCTCCTGTGGCATGTACTCTACAGTACAATTCTCTACACAATAGAGATCCATCCTCATCTTTTGCTATAAATTCAGGAGTACAAAGAGGTTCTATTATATCCAGCTTTGTTAGCTGCTTCTGTAATTTTACCTCCTCCTCCTTGATAGAGTTATCTGGTACTACGATAACCGGCGGCGCTTGCTGCTGTGGAGGCTTTATTACTTGATAGGTGATAGCTGTACCACTACCAGCACCTACTACCACACCAATAAACACCAGTACCCACCAATCCATTTTAATATCCTTGTATAAAGCTGTGAATTCCATTTGCTAAAGCATCTCCTATTCTGCGCATGCCAACAGCATTAAATAAGGGTCTGTGAGCGCCAGAGTCTATAAAAGCTGGCTCTGCACATATAGCAAATGCCTTAACTCCTTTAATTGTGTAAAACGCGTTTTTAGTCCAATTGTCTGGGCTGGCTGCTATGGCTCTACAGTCTCCTCTGAGTTCGGTTAATACAGAGGCCATGTATCTGGATATGTGTCCAGCTAAATCCTTTCCTTTGCTGCTTCTGTGGTCGTAAAACATAGATCCATAACCATCACCACCACCAGCACCAGCGTTTAAATGTGCTGCTATATAAATTGCTTCTCCTCCGTGTTTATCCTGATACTCGTTACAGCGTTTATGCCGCTCTGCATAGCTACCATCTGATAAGAAAATAGTCTTATATCCTAATTCTCGTAATCGGATTTCGGCGGATAGGAGGTAATATGGTGTAAAAAAGGCTTCCTGTTCGTTTATGGCTATTTTGCCATCTCCATCGATATCCCTAGAGGCTCCTGTGTGATCCAGTCGGTTTATTTGTCCAGTATGCTGGCGATCTAAAAATATAATCATCGTCTTTTTGTCCTCATGGATATATTATCTTCCAACACCACATTAAATATCCAACTATTATCAGCCCATATTTTACTGATAATTTGCACCCTTACCGCATCCATGTACAATTTTGTAGAGGTGATTGATATCACATCTCCTATATCGAGATATCCATATTGTATATCTGTTTGTATCTGTATGCTGGTTTTTAAAAATGCGTTTTTGCGTACAATGTATGTACAAATTTTTCCAGCCGTCCTAAAATCATAAACAAATAAACATTCTCTTTCTCTGTGTCTCTCTCCATAAATGCTATGTGATAACAGACCAGCCTCCACATTTGTATCTATGTAGCTGTAATCCTCTGGTAGCAATGAACCCGCTAATCTATACCTCACAGGATACTCTTTTGATACACTGTTATAGGCAAATTTAAATTCGACACTATTGATTATGTCGTCTGGCTCGTTGATTGGCTCAAATGCTGATATCTGATACGCTCCAGAATCTAACACTAGATTGATTCTCGCCTGGATATATGTCGATTTATAGTACAGAGGTATAACACCTCTCAATCCATTAAAACCATTAACGATCTCAACCGGTAAAAGATCTACAATGTTTGTCATAACCCACTCATAAGCGGTTATTTCTGGATCATTGATATAACCCCCAAACAGATAAGCATTTAAAAATTGGGCTATATTATTCCAGCTTTCCAGATCTACGAGTACTCCAGAGGTAGAGAGCATGTATCTAATTAAATCTCCTCCTCCTTCCAGCGCTCCTGATCCGTACGGATTTGGAAAAGCACCACCACCAGACCAGCTACACCAGTACTCTGGTGATGATGTAGTAGATCCTTCCATCCATGGAGTAACGATGTCTATTAATTTTGTATATGTAGGAGCCGAGTAACTATAAGGCTGTATTCTCACATAGCTATAAATCTGGTTTTTAGAATCGACTGCTTTTAAAACATTTACACCAGTAGCAACATTACCAGCGAAATCAATTAGATCTATAGTAGTGGCCTCTACATCGTGACCAGCGATCATTAGATCTATAATATCTGCTCTTGGATCTGTGGTGTGGATGCTACTTCGATCACGTCTAATTATATAGGCTGGTGTGGCATATACTTCTTTCTGAATTGGGTACTCTGTAGGAGCGCCAAATACAAACGGATAGACTTTACCTAATGATGATTCTCCTATATCCTGTGGAGATATAAGAGGTGTTGTAGTGTTAATCCTCCATCCTGTAGGAATTAACGTTTTTGGAGCGTTTAGAGGATTTCTCTCAATAGAGAAATTGGTGTATCCTGTTGGCTGTTCTGGATCTCCTATGATCGGCTGTACAATAACACCAGAAAATAATTTAATCCTATCCTCATAACTGGTTTCTATTGCTCCATCTCTCTCTAAAACCATGGATAATTCTGCTAATGCATTATCTAGACTTTTACCCTCCTCCATGTATTTCTGTACCAAATCCACAGGAAAAATTACCTCTATAGCTACTGATCCACTTTCTGGATCAGATTGTATCGATTCCATTTTTTCCTCTAATTCAGGATCTGTTAGACCACCATCAAAATAAATTCCACCATCAACACCAATTACCTCCACACCATAAGAGGCAAAACGATATCGATAACCCTCCCACAGTACCTCGAGTAAAAACACTGGATACGTATTTAATAATGATTCTCTGTTTAGTGGTTGCATTAAATAATTTCCAATAATTGAATTGTGGATACTCTAAAACACTCTCCAGTATTGTTTAATCCTCTGAATTCAGAGCCTACAACATGCTCTATCGATACGTCGTTTGGTAGAGTGCACAATATACCCTCTTGATCTCTCACCAGTACCCTAACATCTGTACCAGCGCTGGTAGATTTGGCTATAGATGGACAAAATACAACAGGATTAGCAGTACCAGCTACTCTTTTACAGTATCCAATAATATTAAATGGATAGTCTCCATAGTTTGATACCGCTTTGGCTCCTACACTGGTAGAGGATTTATAGTAATCTGGAGCCGCTACAGCGCTATAAGGGAATACAGAACTCATATCAACAGGATCAGACCATTGTATCTGGAATTGTCTTTTTCCTTTGCCTATCTTTCTGGCTCTCCTTACACCATCTGGACTCTCATACTCTGCCGTGTTTGCCTCAAATGTAACCTGTCTACCTCTGGAGTACTGTGGCGCTATTATGTGGATACCACCACACACAAAAGAGCCTATTCTAAAATCTTTGTGTAATGTGTACTGTGCTGGAATTCTCACAGCTATAGCGCTGTAGGTGGCTCCATTTAGAGATATGGCTATCGTTGCTT
>Ga0209756_1000851_pt1 | contig 29344 bp, 46 predicted proteins | sample ETNvirenome_6_85_FD_184071 | JGI IMG/M metagenome (GOLD analysis project Ga0209756, IMG submission 184071) | Marine viral communities from the Pacific Ocean - ETNP_6_85 (SPAdes) (version 3) | ecosystem: Environmental > Aquatic > Marine > Oceanic | place: Pacific Ocean | collected 2013-06-19 | reverse complement strand
CCCCCCTTTAGCGCTCACAGGCACTTTTAGAACTTCTCTAGGGCAACATACTACAAAGCACTTTAAAACGCTTAGAGAATCAATAGTAGTTAACATACTAATTGTTAATAACTTTGTAAATAAATATGTTTATATAGTTGTTAATTCAAATAATTATATTACTTTTGTTTCATATTAACCAATAAGATATGAAAATGACACAGTTTATAGTTACACACAGAACATCAAGAAAACAACAGATTATGAATGGAGAGGAATTTCTACGATTTTTTAAGTGTTGTTATGATAAACAAACAAAGGAAATAAAGTATATGAATAAGTTAAATGATTATGCTTATAGTGAAATTAAATCAAAGGAAAATAAAGCAGAGGAGTTCATGGCTAAGTTTACTATTGCAACATTAGGAGTAGTCTTAGTAGTATTAATCACTAAACTTATAATGTTATGTCTATAATAAATAAAGATTTTTTTATGACTTTAAATGGGCATGATCCTACACAGTTCAATGGGGAGAATCCTAAATGCACTATATATGATTGCGATAAAGAAATTGAAATGAGTGATGAGTATTGCGAAGATCATCAACCATGTATTATATGTGCTGAAAGACTTGAATGTGAATGCGAAGATGTGTTTAGTAATATATCAGCTTGTTGTGAAGCTAAGTTTTTAGGAGAAACAGATATATGTATAGATTGCAAGGAACATTCTGGCTCATCTTGGGATGACGCAATAGAAGATTTAAAAAAAATGAAAATAAACCACTAATAATAATGATATGATACCAATACCGTTAGAAGAACCAACAAGAAAAGAACTACAAGACAAACTTATGGAAATGCCTGAGTTAGAACAACCAATAGAATTTACAGAAAACGAGGATGAATTGATACACAAAAGAATGAATAATATTAATACATTCCAATGTTGTGACGGAGAACTATATTTAAGAGGAACAGATGAATATGGTAAAGACTTTCAAATCTGTTTTGATGCTTATAACTTTTTAGAATGGATTGATACAGAACATTTAGAATATATAAAAGAACAATTAATAAAACATATAAAAACAAAATAATTTATTATTTTTAACACAATTATTAACACTAAAAAAAAGAAAACATGATTAAAAAAAGTAAAGTAAAAAACGTACAAGCTAATGGAACTTGGGAAGGGAAATTTGGCTTGATGTACAAATTTGAAGTAGAAATGGAAAATGGTGATATAGGTGAATATTCATCTAAATCTAAAGACCAAGATAAATTTGTAGAAGGACAAGAAATGGAATATGAATTTGTTGGTGGTCAATTCCCTAAAGTAAAACCTGTTTACAATAAACCAGACTTTACAAAGGGCAGCGTAAGTGGTGGATATTCAGGAGGTTACAAGAAAGATCACAATGTGCAAGAACTAATTGTACGACAAAGCAGTTTAAAAGCAGCAGTAGATTATTGTGGTGACAATTCAGAAAGCCCAGAGGAATGTATAGCGATTGCAGATAAATTTGTGGCTTGGGTAATGAATGAAAACCCTAATAAAGAATCTAATAACGATTTACCTTTCTAATATGACATCAAAAGACAACTTTATTGATATATGTAATTTAACTACAAGTGTATTAGGATTACGTAAAGGTTCACTTTCACACAAAAGCAGAAAGCAAGAGTTAAATATTGCAAGACAAATAGCAGGTGTTATTGGTAGGATTGAAGAAGGAATACATCATAAAACTATAGCTGAAGTATTAAAGCGTAACAGAAGCTTAATTTATCATTATGAGAAAAAGCATTCAGCTAATTACACTTGGGATAAATATCGTGATGCTTTTAATAAGGTTTATATGGCTTACAAACAGATAGACCAAACTAAACAGATTTTTATAGATAAATATTACATGAAAGATTATCTATTAAAAAATGGCGTGAAAGAAAATCAAAAGCAAGAAGTATGTATATTAATTAGATCAGGTGAGGTCGGTACTTTGATTAAAACTTCTTACATGGACTTTTCTAATCAATTAGAAAATATTAAGTTTGCATTGGAAGATTATAAGTATTCAATGGAAATTCTATGAAAGAAAAACCTAGCTACTATGCAAATATACCTGCTAATGTAAGGTACTCTAACTTAAAGCCTAATGCTAAATTATTATACGGAGAGATCACAGCATTGAGTAATAAGTTAGGGTACTGCTTCGCAAGTAATAACTACTTTGCAGAACTATATGGAGTTAGTAAAAATACAGTATCTAGGTGGATAAGTGACCTTAACAAATTAGGATTTATTACTGTTCAAATAGAACGCAATTCTAATAAACAAATAACAAAAAGGATTATAGGTATAGCACAAATAGCTGATAGGGCTAACTACAAAATGAGCAAAGAGAATACTACAAGTATTAATACTACAAGTAATAATATATCTATAAAGGAGAAATTTATTAATCAGGTTATGACTTATGATTACCCAAAAGATATGTTAGAAGATTTTATTAACTATTGGACAGAAGGTAAAAATAAAATGCGTTATCAAAAACAAAGCACATTTGAAATAAAATTACGATTATTGCGTTGGGCGAAAAACCAAAAGAAATGGGATAAGCCAAAAACCATGTCAAAAATAGATGTGCAATTAAATGAATATTTAAAAGGTAAAGAACTATTATGAAACCATTAAGCCAAGAAAACCTAAAAGAACTAACTGAAAAAGTATATGAATTAATAGCTAAAACTTCAATAGAGTTAGGTCATAGAACAGATGGTAAGACAATGGCTGCATTAGCTAAAATATTTGCAGAAGATTTAATAAGAGAAAATAGATTTAAACGCTTGACTTTCAATCAGATACAAGAAGCATTTTATCAGGGGGTAAGGTTTTGCGATTTTGAACCATTCTTAAATATAAAGACTTTTTATCGTTGGACTATAAGTCATAAGAAAAATATCAATGATGCCGAATACCAGGTTACGACACTTGGGAAAGACCCTAAAGCTGTACCATTTTATCAATCACAAAAATTATTAAAATGAATAAATATTATAAACTACTCAGTAAGATTTTAACCAATGGTCAAGAACAAAAAAATAAGAAAGGGGATATTAAATATCTATTAAATGAAGTATTATCGATGAATTTAGAGGACGTACTAAGAATAATCACAGAACACCCGATAGCTAAAAAGAAGCTTTCTAAGGAGTTAGAATTATATTGCAGCGGGGTAACATCTGTAAAAGATTATAATGCAGTAGGGATTACCTGGTGGAATTATTGTGCCCCGAATATGGTAAATACTTATCCTACTTATTTTAAAAAACTACCAGCTTTAATAGAAAAGATAAATAAAGAGAAAAGACCTTCTAAAAATTATATGCTATTTATAGGAGAAACAGGAGTAGAGACTAGTCAGCTACCATGTTTATCATTATTTCAATTTCAGATCAGTAATAATAAATTATATATTACAGTATATCAAAGATCAGCGGATAGTAATTTAGGGTTACCTAGCGATATATATCATGCTTTTTTAATTAGCCGCATGATCGATATACCATTAGATAATATTACTTTTTTTATTGGCAATGCTCATATATATTCAAATAATATAGATAAAACAATTGCCTTATTAAATGGGGAACCAGTAAAATTTAAACTAAATGTCTAAAAATATGAATGCAACAATAATAAATATTATAGGTCCTTATGATGGCCCCTATGATTTTAATCTTATGACTTATAAATTGAAATTATTAAATGGGGATATAATAGCTTGGCATGAAAATGGCAGAAGAGGTTTCCCTAAAGGTTTAACTATACATACTCTTATAACAGGGCTTGAGTTATCAGGGTCCCGCCCTAATTATAAAAAAAGTCAAGTTACACAACTACATAAACAAGAATCCTTATTTTGAAAAAGAGTATATCTAAATTAAAAAAAGAACTTGATAAGTGGTTTAGTCTTTATATAAGACTTCGAGACGCCACAGATGAAGGTATGGTACAATGCTTCACCTCTGGCAGGGTTTATCATTATAAACAGATACACGCAGGTCATTTCATGAGCAGAAAAAACCTAGCCACGAGATACTGCGAGATCAATGTTCAACCACAATCAGCCAAAGATAATTTATTTGGGCAAGGAGAACAGTACATGTTCGGAATTAAACTAGATGCTAAATATGGAGAAGGAACTGCTGAAGAATTACAATACAAAGCAAAGCAAACAGTAAAACTATCCAGGATAGATTATGAAGAAGAGATAAGTTATTATAAGTTGTTTGTTAATAAAATAAAAAAAGAAAAAGGAATTGAATAAAAAAATTTCTAACTTTGAAAAATGAGGAAGCCTATATATGCTAATAAACAACATGAAGTCTTATTAGAAGCATATATATCAATGACTAAAGATTTTGTAAGAGATGTGGCAAATGACACAAGGTGGGAAGCTTATAAAGAATTACTAGATATTGTTATAGAATATCACAACAACTATGGAAATAATGTTAGACAAGATACAAATAATTGGTATGATTGGATCATGATATTACCTGTTAATGTTTCTATAATGACTAATGGCTTTTTTGCAGGGGTAGAGACTAAAAGAAATATAGCCACAGTAAGGTCTTATAAAATTTTATTAAATGAAATGCTACAAGATGTAATTGATAAGATAGAAAAATTAGAGCTAATCAATGAATAAGATTTATTTAGAAATAGCAGAGCTAAGCGAAAAATTTAAGGAGATGTGCTATGGTATTACACATAATAAAACAGACATAGAGGATGCGGTACAAGAACTTTATATATATTTTCTCAGTATGAATCCTTCAGTATTAAAAAATATATATGAAAAAGATGGGATAAATGGGATTGTGCGTTATGGGGCAGTAGTATTAAAAAGAGCTTTAACAAGTAAACGCAGCCCTTTTTATTATAAATACAAAAAATACTATACTCATATTAATAATTATTACACTACTAATAGTTCTTTGACTAATAAAGAAATTAACAGAAGTATAGAAAACCTATGCAAAAAAGAATTTATAGGTACAGAGAAATGGAAAAAATTAGAAAAAATTGATGAGCAGCTTGATAAAATGTTTTGGTATGATTCATCTATTTTTAAATTATATTATTACGAAGGGAACACACTTGATTCACTCGCAAAGAAAACAGGAATAAGTAGAAATAGCTTATTTACAACAATAGACAAAGTAAGAGAAATACTTAAAGAAGAATTAAATGAATAAGTTTTTTGTTACTGATAATGTGTATAAAGATAGAATGGCTATCTGTAAAGAATGTCTATACTACTTTAAATTAACAGGACAATGTAAAAAGTGTTTATGCTTTATGAAAATCAAATCCAGAATTGCTGTAATGTCTTGTCCTGTAAAAAAATGGAATAAAACAAGGGATGTAGAACCACTTAAAGTTATTCCAGAAGATATATTGAATGAAGTTTTTGAAGTTTATCCTCATGTAAAATCAGGAAGGGCAAAAGATCATGAAGCAAAAGCTAAAATGATAGAACTATATAACGTAATACACGGAACTAATTATGAAACAGGAACGAATTGTAGTAGTTGTTTAAGCACTTGCTTAAATGGAATAAAAGATATTTATAACAAACACAAAAAGAAATGACATACTTAAAACACTTAAAAAGACATAAGATGCACCATTCAAGTAGGTGGATTATAAAATACCACGACAAAGAAGAAACAAAAGTGCGTGAGGTTAAATTAATATTTAATCCAGAAGAATATCGTAAAGGCATGAAACCTAGACCTTTACACACACAAAAAGGTTTAATTAAAATACTAGAAAAATGTACACAGCAATCGGAATCATTGTAGGTCTTGTATTATTTGCAGCTATCATAGTTAGCTACTTAGAATATAAAGAAGAAGTTAAAGAACAACAAGAGTTTAAAGAAAACTTGGATAAATTTGAAACACGAACAGGTGCTTTATCTAACGATAGAGTTAATGAAAGTACCACAATACCAAAAAGGAATGGATAAAATACCAGAATACTATATAGGGAAAATACATAAGTATGAAGCGAGAAAAGTTGTAGAGGATTTTCAATCTGATAATTACAATTTAGGAACTGCTATTACATATTTATTAAGAGCAGGAAAAAAGGAAGATAATCCTATGGTACAAGATATAAGGAAAGCTATAAACCATTTACACTTTGAATTAGATAGATTACATGATGGCTCTGTATAAGTGTCAATGTGGTAACGAGAAACAGTTAGGAAAGGTTACATTAATTCATAAAAATAAATGGGTAGCTAAAGAAGCTCTATGTGAATGTGGAGAATATATGGAAAGTGAACCAGAGGAAGGTATGCCTGATCTTATAAGAACAGAGCCTACATTAGGGAATAAAGGAGATAAAATGTGGGATAGTGCTAAAGAAAAACTATGTGGAGAAAGAGGAATTAATGAACCATTTAATTAGAAGTGAAAGACAAAATAAATACTATTGGAAATGTATAGTAAAACCAATAGGAGAATATACAGGTTATCATAAATTCGAAATGCACGAACTACTAAAGAAAAGATTTATAATTAAAAAAACTAAAGAACTAGACAAGCAAGAGTTCAATCAATACTGTGAAGAAATAAGAGCATGGGCAGCAGTAGACTTAGGACTACATTTAGAAGCACCAAATGAATATAAATAAATTCTATTATATACTATGAAACAACAAGTTAAGTTATACAAAATAAAAGGAAATCCTAATAATCCTAGATTAATAAAAGATGATAAGTTTAAAAAGTTAGTAAAGTCAATACAGGAGTTCCCTGAAATGCTAAAGCTAAGACCAATTATCGTAGATGAAGATATGGTTGTGCTTGGTGGTAATATGAGATTAAAGGCTAGTAAAGATGCAGGGCTTAAAGAAGTATGGATAGAAGTAGCTGAAGGACTTACTGAAGAAAAAAAGAAAGAGTTTATCGTAAAAGACAATGTAGGTTTTGGAGAGTGGGAGTGGGATATGTTAGCTAATGAATGGGATAGCGTACAACTTGCTGAATGGGGTTTAGATGTATGGCAGAATGAAGATGACATTGAAACTAGCGATGTGTTTAGTTTGCCTGATGGAGATAAAAGCAATTTAGAACAAATAACATATACATTAAGTAGTGAGCAAAGTAATATAATAAAAGAAGCAGTACAAGATATAAAACATACTGAAGAATATAAATATGTAGAAACTTATGGAAATGAAAACAGTAATGGAAATGCTTTGTATTTATTAATAACTGAATGGAGAAAAACGAACAGCTAAAAGATGTAAGTGTAAAGATTATAGATAGTAAAACAGCAAAAAGATATACTATTGAAAATCATTATATGAAAACATTTCCAATTCCGAAAGTTTGTTTTGGAGTTTTCTATAATAAATTATTGAGGGGAGTTATTACCTTTGGATTAAGTCCTAGTACAGAACAAAAAGTAAAAAAGATAGTTCCTAAAATTAATGATAATGAATTTATAGAAATGCAAAGAATGAATCTGTCAGATATTTTAGGACATAATGCTGAAAGTTATGTGTTAGGAAAAATTTATAAATTATTCAAAGATAATACGAAAGTGAAACTATTAATAACACACGCAGGAGGATGTAAGAATGATTGTGGTATTGTTTATCAAGCGAGTAGTTGGTTGTATTTTGGAAAAGAAGTTTGTAATGATTTTTACTATACGCTAAAAGGAGAGTATAAAAATATTATTTCTCCAATGCGTTTTGGTAGAGTGCCTAGAGAAATTGTAAAATTAGGAAGCCAAAAAGTAGGAGAGTATTTATTTGGAGAAGGAAAGATAATCAACTCTTTTAGATATTTATATATTTATCCACTTAATAAAGGAATAAGAAGTTATCTAGAAAAAAAATGTATAGAATATCCAAAAGATAGTCAGGTGTTTAGAAAAAAACAAAAATGGATAACAGGGGATGACCAATAGGGGTTTTATGCAGTTCGAACCTGCACATCTCCACAATTAAAATGGGGAGAGCGAAAGAAATAATAGTTAAAGTTATAACAAGCAAAGTCGCCAATACTTTTGTAAAGAAACAACATTATTCAGGAAAAGTTGTTCCAAATAGCACTTTACATTTTGGCTGCTTTTTAGATAAACGTTTACACGGAGTAATGAGTTTTGGACCTAGTATAAATAAAAAAGGAACAATTAATTTGGTAGATGGAACAGGGTGGAATGAGTTTATAGAATTAAATAGAATGGCTTTTAATGATTTTTTACCTAAATATAGTGAAAGTAGATGTATAAGTATTGCTGTGAAATTAATAAAGAAAAACGCACCTCAAATAAAATGGATAATTAGCTTTGCAGATGGAACACAATGTGGAGATGGAACAATATATAGAGCTAGTGGGTTTAAGTTAGTAGGTATTGCAAAGAATACTGCTTTAAGAATAAATCCTGAAACTAAAAAACCAATGCACGTTATACAGGCATACCATTTAAAAATGAGTAGTGAGTTTAGAAATTGGAAAGCGTATGAAGGTTATCAGTTAAAGTATATATATTTTATAGATAAGAAAATGGAAAGTAATTTAACCAAACCAATTATTCCTTTTAGCGAAATAGATAAAATAGGTGCAGGAATGTATAAAGGTGAAAAGATAACATTAAAAGAAAGGCAAACTGCGAGTAAAGCATAAGGAGTAATGCGTTGGCTATTCCAAGTCAAAGAAGGGGTGCAATTCCACCTACTCGCTCAAAATATAAAAAAATGGAACAAAATAGAACACAGATCAACAAAGAGAGAATACTAAAAGCATTAGAGAGTTCATTAGGAGTAATTACTACTGCATTAAAAGCTACTGACCTAAGCAGAACCAACTTTTATAAGTGGCTAAAAGAAGATGAGGAGTTTGCTGCAAATGTAAAAGAAATACAGAATATAGAGAATGATTTTATAAAGTCTAAGTATTATGAATGTGTAAAAGACAAAGTACCTTCAGTTGTAATACACGCAGCAAAGACTAGACTTGGTTGGAATGAAACTAATAGATTAGATATTACTTCTGGAGAAGAACCAATAAAAATAAACATCAATCTTGGAGATTAATCCTGAATTTACTAAGACACAAAAGGAATGCCTAAAGTATCTATTTGATAATAAGACTAAAGAAGTATTATTCGGAGGTGCAGCAGGAGGAGGTAAATCATGGATAGGTGTAAGCTACTTGATATTAATGTGTATTAAATATCCTAAGACAAGATACTTAATGGGGAGATCAAAACTGGATTCTCTTAAAAAGACTACACTTAACACTTTCTTCGAGGTATGTGAAGCATGGGATGTGAAAGCAGACAAGCACTACAACTTTAATGGATCAACAAACATCATAACCTTTTTCAATGGTTCAGAAATCATACTTAAAGATTTATTCTTATATCCAAGTGATAGAAACTTTGATAGTTTAGGATCATTAGAAATTACAGCAGCCTTTATTGATGAAGCAAATCAAATAACAGAAAAAGCAAAAAACATAGTAGCATCAAGGATTAGATATAAGTTAGATGAAAACGGACTAATCCCAAAGATATTATTAACGTGTAATCCAAGTAAGAATTGGGCTTATACTGAATACTATAGACCTGCACAAGAAGGCAAGTTAAAACCTTATAGAAAGTTTATACAAAGTTTAGTTGGTGACAATACTTATATATCTAAACACTATGAAAAGCAGTTATTTGAATTAGATGAATTAACAAAGCAAAGACTATTATATGGTAATTGGGAATATGATGCAAGTAAAGATAGTCTAATTGACTACAATGCTATTGTATCTCTATTTGAAAACACAGGCACAACAGGTAGTAAGTATATAACTTGTGATGTAGCACGATTTGGAAGCGATAGAACAGTTATAATGCTATGGGTGGGCTTACACCTTACATACATCAAAACTATCCTTAAATCGGCTGTAAATGATGTTGTAGAGGAGATCAAGAAATTACAACAAGAAAATCAAGTACCATTAAGGAATATAATTGTAGATGAAGATGGAGTAGGTGGTGGTGTAAAGGATTATTTAAGATGTCAAGGATTTGTGAATAATGCAAGACCATTAAAAAATGAAAACTATCAAAACTTAAAAACTCAATGCTTTTACAAATTAGCAGACTTAACTAATAAAGGACAGATAGGTATTAATTGTAAAGACATCAATGTAAAGAATTATATCATTGAAGAACTTGAGCAAGTTAGAATGAAAGATGCTGATAAAGATAATAAGCTACAAATAATTCCTAAAGATACTGTAAAGGCTATGATAGGTAGATCACCTGACTATGCAGATGCTTTAGCTATGCGTATGTATTATGAAGTAGATAGTAATTTTGGGAAGTATTTTGTGTATTAAAAAGGAAAAGCGGCCTAAGCCGCAATCCCCACAAGTATATGAAACAAACTAAAACACAGCAAACATACAAATTTTAAACTAAATATTAACTTTTTCTATATATATATATGAAGGTCAACATCGAGAAAGAAGGAAAGACACAGAAGTACAAAGTAATAAGTAGTTGGGAAGAAGTAACGTTAGAGAAGTGGGTTAAATTAGCAGAGTTAGAAGGATTAAGTAAGAGTGAAGAAGCGGAAGGAATTATAGCAGAATTTTCAAATATTCCTAACACTTTAATTAAGCAATTAGCATTATCAGATGTTGCTGCAATCCTTAATAGAGTTACAGAGTTGCAAGATGAAAAAGATAGTTCTTTAAAACAAATAATAGAAGTTGATGGTAAGGAATATGGATTCCATCCGCAGCTTTCAGATATAACGCTTGGAGAATATGCTGATATTGAAACGTTTATAAAAAATGGGGTTCAAGAAAACTTGCCAGAAATTATGAGTGTTCTTTACAGACCGATAGTTGAAAAAGAAGGCGATGCTTATATAATTGAAGCTTATGATAGTAACATAGATATTAGAGCAGAGAAGTTTAAAAAGATGAAAGCAGAGAATGTAGAAAGTGCGTTGGTTTTTTTTTGGATTTTCGCCAGCATAGTGTTCTCGAGGACTTTGCCATCATCTTTAATGGAACAGATGCAGGAAACGAGCAAGAATTTGGAAGGGAAGATCACTCAGACCGATGGGGATGGTTTGGAGTGATGTATCGTTTATGTAACCAAGATATATCAAAATTAGAAACAATAATAAAATTGAATTTGTTAGAGTGCTTAACATGGTTAAGTTATGAAACAGATTTAAGTGAAAGTAAAAGCGTAAAAAGAAATGGCAATACCTAATAAGACATATAGCAACTTAATCGATAAATTGAAAAGTATAGGAGATTCACATTATCAAATAAGCACTACTACTGTTGGAGATATTTTTCGCATTGATCTCGAAAAGAATACTAAATATCCTTTGTTCCATATCAATCCTGTTAATGTAACAACAGGCAGAGTAGGACTTACTTATAATTTTCAATTATTCGTAATGGACTTAGTTGATCCAGGATTAGAAAATGAACAACAAGTGTATAGTGATGTACTGCAAATATGCGTTGATCTTATTTCAATATTTAGAAATAGTAAGTGGCAATCTGAAGATGATGATGATATAAATGCAGGGATTTATTTTACAGAAGGAGATTACACATTAGAACCGTTCACAGAAAGATTTGACCAGGATGTAACGGGATGGGTGTTTCAAATAGGAATAGTAGTAGATAATGATTTCCAATCTTGTGATATTCCAATGACAACATAATGTTTAAAATAAAAATAGGAAAACTAACAATACAATTAATACCACCAAAAATAACATATAAAATATAAACAATGGCAAATTTAACGACCACACTCTCTGAAAGCGTTTCTTTAAACGGAGCGACGAGAGGAACAACAAACACAGTAACAACAACAGGAATATCAGATGTATTTGAAAGAATCGTAACCTGTATTAATGGAAATGTAACAACCATAGCAACCTTTGGTACACAGCCTTATAGTTCAGCAGTAGCTATAGATGTAGATAGAGCAAAGTATATCCGAATCACAAATCTCGACACAGCAGGTTGGATAGAAGTAGGAATAGTAGGTACGGCAACTAATTATCAAGTATTACTAACTCCTGGGAATTCTCATATCTTATGTCAAGCAGAAACAGTAATGTTAGCAGAAGCAGACACAGACCCTAGCTTTGGTACATTAGAAAATCTTACAGCTATTGAAGTACAACCTGTAGGAGCAAGTTTTGATCCAAGAGTAGAAATATTTGTAGCTGTATCAGAATAATGCAAACTAAAAACATAGAAAGGTATTTAGAGAGTTTTGGTAAGTATTTAGTCAAACAAACAAGAACTAATCTTACTAAAGGTAAAAAGAATGTTAATAGGGATTTATATAATTCTATTAAATTTAAAGTAGATGAAGAAAAAGATGGATTCTCTTTAAAAATTTATATGTTAAGTTATGGTAAATTTGTAGATAAAGGAGTATCAGGAAATAAAAAAAGACGATCTTATAAAGATTATAAAGGTAAAGTAATTTCAAGTCCTTATAAATATACCACAAAACAACCACCATCTGGAATAATAGAGAAGTGGATTAGTGCAAGAAGATTAAAAGGTAGAGTAGATAAAAATTGGAAAGGTGCAGGAAATAGAGGTGGACAATTTATTACAAATAAATCCTTTGCTTTTTTAATAGCTAGAAAAATAAAAAGAGATGGTATAAAAGGAATTAGCTTTTTTCAAAGACCTTTAGAACTTGGATTAAAAAGATTTGGAAAAGACTTACTAAAAAATGTAGCAAAAGACATAATAGATACAGTAAATAATCAATCAACCACAGAATAATGGCAGCAAACATAATAATAGAACAAACACCACAGTATAAAACTTTACCTGCGGCACAGGATATTATCTTCACAGTTTCAGAAAATGCTATTGTAACAACTGAAACAAGAGTGAAGTTTATTGCAGAAGTATATGTGTCTCGTGAAAATGCAATTTTAGTTTTACCTTCAAGTAGAGTGGCAACTCTAAAAACAACTCCAAATAATGCAGGTGTTGGGATATTTGATATTAGTGCTATAATAGAAAGTTATGTAAGTCCAGATCATCAAGGTAGTGAATTTACAGTACCTGATCCTGCTCATACATCAGAATACAAAGAAGTTGCATTTAGTGAAGATAAACAATTCCCTGTACATATAATTGACAAGTATGCTTTAAACATGAATAGTACAGTATATTTTCAAGTCAATTTTAAAATAGAATATCTGGTGGGTAATTATGTTGTTACAGATGATGATATTACTTATGGGGATGAATATTATGTGTTTAATGGATATACAAAAAATGAAGATATATTAACTTCTACCTTTCCTAATAGGTTGGCAGGATTAAACTTATATGAAGTAGGTACAGGAACAACAACTGCATTCAGTTATATTCAACATACTGCAACTTCTAGGTTTTTATCTTCAGCACCTTTAGTTCAATATGCAAGGATGACTGACTATGGTACTGTGGCTATGTTCAACAGAATACATTATTCAGATTATAGTTTTACAACAGCACCAAGTGGAGCTGATAATGAAATATCTTATATCAATATTATTCTGTATGATGCAGATGATGTACAAATAGGCTCACCAATAGTAGTGTCTAATAATTCAGGAAATGGAGGTACAAATAGTGGGTATGATGAATATGCTAGTCAGCATCTCTTATTTTTTGGTGTATATCCAGGAAATTTAGAGAATTGGAGTGGAGCATGGGATATTGCCAAAGCTTCTGGAATTGACCATTATACATTTCAAGCTAAAGACAACCATCATCATCTACTAACTGATGTTTATAGAGTTAATATTATTTGTGATAGTTCTTTTGGTTATGAAGGTGTTCGACTTACTTGGTTGAATAGATTTGGAGCATGGGATTATTACACATTCAACCAAAAATCTATTAGATCATTAACAACAAACAAAACGCAATATACTCAATTAGCAGGAACTTGGAATAAAGCTAAATATTCAAAAAATGGATTTAGAGGAGGAAAAAAGAATTTTAAAGTTAATTCAAAAGAAAGACTAAGATTAAATACAGATTTTTTAAATGATCTTGAAAGTGTATGGATGGAGGAATTAATGAATAGTCCTGAAGTGTATATTGTAAATCAATATCAATATGATGAATTATGGGAATTATATCCCGCAGGAAATTATACAGACATTATTAAGAAATATATAGAACCTGTTATTGTAACTACATCTGACTTTACAAGAAAAACTAAAGCCAATGATAAATTAATACAATATACAATAGAAGTAGAAAGAAATAAAACACAAAGAACACAGTCAATGTAATGAGTGTACAATTAGTTTTATATCCACAAGATTATGATGGTTATGCGTTTAGCAGCACACCTGTACAGAATGAATATGCAAATGATCCGCAATTCAATATATCTGCAGGAATACAATCAACAGGTTTAGGACAAGCATGGTCATGGGATTATGATTTAGTGACTCTTTATGGACAAAATTTTAATCCTAATATGCATTGGCAGGGATATTATTCTCCTGTATGTGGGCCTCCACTAGGTTGTACTTGGAATGCAGTTTCAGCCCCTACAATGAGTGGTGGAGTTGTTACTTTATATTCAGCTTCAGGAGTAAGTTCTAATGGAAATTCTATATGTGGAATATGGCAAACAGTTACAGGTCTTATTTCAGGAGCTGATTATTATGTAGAAATTAATCATGGAATAGTAACTCCAGGAAGTGATGGCTATTTTAAGATGGGAGGAAACACATTAACTAATACAATAGGAGATGGACAGCTTTTCACAGTTGGTAATGATGCTATAGCAAGAACAAAAGTATATTTTACAGCTAATAATTCTTCAATGGAATTAATGATTGGATATTGGCATGATACTAATGATGACCTCCGAGTATTTTCAGTACACGTTACAGAAAATCCTGCAACCACACCTCAATTAATCCACGATATAAATGATGGTCAAGTTATTTGTGATTTATATGAACAAGAAAGTGTGCCACTTACATTAAGTGTTGATGAGTTTAGTAAAATAGCAGAAAAAAGGCAAAGTTATTCTAAAGATTTTGACTTACCTAATACTAAAAGGAATAATAAGATATTTACCCATGTATTTGAGATAACTAAAGTAATTGAAACTAATTATGATTTTAATCCTTATGCCCAAACAAGAGCAGTATTAAAAGAAGATGGGGTTATACTTTTTGATGGATTCTTAAAACTTATAGCAATTAAAGATCAAGAAGGAGAAATAAGTTATAATGTAAATTTATTTTCTCAAACAATTACTTTAAAAGAAGCACTAGAAGGAAGGAAGTTTAAAGACTTAGATTTTAGCGAGTTGGAACATGAATATAAAAGAACTAGTATTACACAAAGTTGGGATGATGGTGTTGGATTACCTTTGACTAATCCTATAACTTCAGACAGCTTTGCTTATGATGGCTCTTTAGCAAGTCCTACTGATCATACTAATGTATTAAAATATCCTTATGTTAATTATAAAGGAGATATGGTTATAGCAACAGGTAATAATAATAATGCGAATGTAGGTATGCCTGAACTGTTATCTTTAGGAGAGGTATTTAGACCGTGGATTCAGATAGAATATATTTTAAAGAAAATATTTCAAGGAGTAGGTTTTGAATATACATCAGTCTTTCTTACTACTCCTGCTTTTACTAAATTGTTTATGGATTTTAGTTGGGGAACAGGAGAAATGCCCTCAACTCTAAGTGAAGCATCTTGGGCAGCTAGAGGGCCGATCTCTGATGTTCCTATTGGTACAAGTTGGACAGCATTGCAATTAAGAGATGGTAATACTACTCCATTACCTTCTGCGTATACAACAGGTGGTACTGTTCCTTATTCTTTTACCTGTACTGCTGATAATACCAATTTCACATGTGATTTTGCTATAGCACTAACAGGTACAGGTATAGGAGGGGCAACTGCTAGCTGCCAATGGGCGGTTTATAATACTTCAACAGGGAATCCAACAGGGGTTACTTATGAGTTTCAAACTGGGAGTGTAGGCGCATTTAGTTTTACATATTATACTGGGGTTTTAAATGTGATGTTAAACAATGGGGAAAGTATAAGACCAGAAGCTATTTGTGGTAATGCTACACTTGTGGAACAAAAAAATGAAGATGATGTTGATGCTCAGTACAGCCTTCTGATAGGTTACATGTCAGCAAATTCTATAGGTCAATCCTTCCTGTTAGGAACAACAAGAGGAGATATAGGACAATGGGAATTTGTAGAGTCACTTATTAAGATGTTTAATTTAGTAACATTACCTGACCCTAATGATAATACTTCTATGTTAATAGAGCCATATAATTCTGTATTTGGTGTAGATAATACATCTCTTGTGGTAAATCCTGCAATATTAGATTGGACAGATAAAGTAGACATGTCAGATGTAACTATAAATCCTTTAAATTTAAACAGAGAAGCACTCTTTAAATATAAAGAAGATGATGGGGATCATAATCTTTTAATTTTTAAAGAAGCAACAGCTAATATGTTATATCCAGGATTCTATGGATGTCACCCTGTTAATATGGATGGTCTATTAGGACTTAATGGAAATATGGTTACACTTTTAGAAGGCAAGGAAGAAGTAGAAGCTTCACCATTTTCATCAACAGTTTGTAGAGATTATCTACCAGGATTCCCTGAACTTATTGTACCTCAAATTTGTGGAGGTGATAGGAGTGGTAATGATTTGGATTATTTTGCAAATGTACCTAGAATTTTATATAACTGTGGAGAAAAAGATTTAGCTAATATGACTTACTATATTCCTGAAAACTTTGGTGACTCCTCAACTGATATGGATGCTTATTTACAATTCAATCATTGTTCTGAAATAGACTCTAATTTTCAAGTACCTGTTACTGCTTATGATGTTAATTTTGGAGCATGTCAGACTACAGGTTTTTTTAATTTGACTCCTAAGAATTTATACAATGAATATTATGCAGAATATTTTGTACAACTACATAATCGTAATACCAGACTGATGAAAGTAAAAATAAAATTAAACTCGAGTGATATTAATACCTTTCGGTTCTATGATATTGTACGAATAAAAAACAAAAATTACCGAGTAAATAATATTAACTATAATCCAGGAGAATTATCTGTTGTTGAGCTTATAGCATTAGAATTTGAGCCAACACCCAGAGATAATTAACTTGAAAAACTTAAATTATGGCAAATTTACCAGGACAACCAATACAGCCTTATAGTGTAAGTGCTTCTGGTCAGGTACTTTTTACTGATGGAACAAATAATGATATTACACCTAATCAGCGTATCTGTGAAGCCTATGGATATACTTATGACTCAACAAGTGGTACTTGTGTAGCATATTCTGTAAATGTAGACTTGCCTGTTAAATATAGAAAAAGTAGAAATTTTATACGAGGAGGAAATTCAGTATCAAGCAGAACAGAAGATAGTATTATAATAGGACAAGAAAATACTACTAATATAAACCGTAATTCTCTTGTAGTTGGAAACAGCCATACTTTAGAATCACAAAACAACAATGTATCTGTAGTTGGTGGAGGATCAGCTAATGTAAGCAGACAAGGTGAAGTAGCTATTGGTGGTGGTAATCCAGGAATAACTGACAGAGGTACTACACTCACAGCAGATAGGCAGATGTCTTTAATTCAATTATCAGGAATTACAATAGATAATACAGCAACTAAATTAACTGCACAAGGTGATGGTAGTGGTTATATTAATGTAAGAAACAATAGTATTCTAGGATATGAAATTTACTTAACTAGATTTGAACTTGGAGGAACCTCAGGAACAGCAGGTAATTATTCATTCAGAGAGATTAAAGGAGCAGTACAAATAGATAACAGTTACAATATGGCTTTTGTTATAGGCTTTACAAGAAATATAGCAAAGATTGGAGTTAATGGAACATTTACAATGGTAGATAGTTCAGCAACAGGTGACGATGGAATTGATTATAAGTCAATAACAGTAGAAGTAACAGATAGAAACAATGTAAATAATTTGTGGACAGCTAGTGTATATTTACACGAAGTAGTTTCCACAGCAATAGAATTTTAGATATGGCAGAAATAGAATTAAACGCAAAGATAGACACCAATATAGGAAAAGTAGCCAAAGACCAAAAAGAATGGAATAAGGAAATAAGAAAGACTAAACAAGAGATTGAGAAAGTCAATGAGGAAGGGAAAGAAGTAATTGCAGAAATGCAAATATTAGGTATTTCTATTAATGGTTTAAAGGCAGGGTGGAGATCAGCAGCAGCGGGTGCAAAATTTATGTTTAGAAGTATTAAAACAGGAATAGCATCCACAGGAGTTGGGTTGTTTGTTCTTGCTTTTGGAACATTAGCTACTTGGTTTGCTAAAACTAAAAGAGGTGCAGAAGTTTTAGAAGTAGTTTTTAAAGGAGTAGGTGCTGCTATTAATGTAATAACAGACAGAATAGCAAAGTTTGGTGGAGGTCTTTTTAAAATACTAAGTGGAGATGTAAGAGATGGACTTAAAGATATGGGCGAAAGTTTTAAGGATATAGGTAAAGAAATTCAGACCGACACTTTATATACAATGGTTTTAACAAAACAAGTGCAAAAGTTAACTGATAGTCAAAGAAACTTAAATGTAGAAACAGCACAAAGGAGAGCAGACATTGAAGAATTAAAATTAATTGCTGAAGATGTTACAAAGTCTGAAGAAGTAAGATTAAAGGCAGCACAAGATGCTTTTAAAATAGAGAATGACTTATTAGAGAGAAGGATTAAAAATGGTGAAGAAGCTGTAAAATTAGAACAAAAAAGACAAAGCACTCTTTTAGACCCACAAAAAGAAGATTTAGATATATTAGCTCAACTTGAAATAGATTTAGCAAATATTAGAGGGGAGAGTACAACAAAACAAATTGAGCTTAATAATAAAATCAATGCTATATTAGCTGAAGGAACAGCAAAAAGATTAGCTGACTTGGAGGAACAAAAAAAGATAGACAATGAAAAAATGGGCAGTCTAACTAAAATAGGTAGAACGGAAGTAGAAACTTTTGATAAGGTAGTAGATAAAAAATTAGCTAAACAAAAAGAGTTTACAGACCAAGTACAAAAAGATATACAGCATGAAAAGGATTTACGAGCAGAAGCTGCTGCATTTCAAACTGAATTAAATATGAAAGCTTTTAATGCACTTGGCGCACATTTAGCTGCCAATGTTCAAGTAATAGATAATAATTATGCAAAAGAAAAGAGATTAGCTGAAAAAAATGGTGAAGATACTACTTCAATAGATCGTAAGTATGAAGCAAAAAGAGAGAGAGCAGCAGCAGCAGCAAAAAGATTTAAAGTAGCTGAAGCTCTTATTACAACTTATCAAATGGCTTCACTAGCATATAAAGATGGATTAGAAACAGGCGGTCCTGCAGGATTAGTATTAGGACCGTTAGCAGCAGGTGTAGCATTAGCAGCAGGGTTAGCTAATGTAAAACAGATTCTGTCACAAGATGTTGGTGCTGGTGGTGGTGGTGGTGGTGGTGGTGTGACTTCAGATGCACCTGCACCCGAATTCCTAAGTGGTTCATTTAATTTAAACCAACCAGGAGTAGGAGGTGATACAGACCCTATGCGAGCTTACGTGGTTACGGACGACATGACTAATAGCCAAGATAAGTTAGCATTAATTAGAAGAAGATCAACAATTTAAAAATCAAATAAAAATTAACTAAATATATATATATATATGCCTTGTAAAAAATGTGACGATGGAAAGTACAAATGGGGTGATCGTGGAGAATGCCAATACGACACCTTAGAAGATTGTGAAAATGCTAATGCAGCATATTCAGAACAATCTAATAACACACGAATCGTAGAACTGATTATTGAAGAAGATAATCAAGAATTAGCGATTGACGCAATTAGTTTAGTGTCAGCTCCTGCAATCGAGCAGGACTTTGTTTATTTTGGGAAAGATAAACATAACTTAACATTTGCAAAGGTAGACGAAGATAAACGTATGCTGGTTAGCCCCGCTTTAATTCCTAATAAGCAAATATTCAGATTTGATCCAAATACGGATTCAGAATACTACGTTTATTTCAGTAAAGAAACCGTAAGAAAAGCAGCAGAACTTTATTTGCGACATAACAATCATCATAAAGCAACTTACGAACATTCAGATAGAGTAGCAGGTGTACTAACAGTTGAGAGTTGGATAAAAGAGGGAGATCAAGACAAATCAAAAATGTTCGGCTATGATTTACCCGACGGCACATGGTTCGTGAAAATGAAAATCGAGAATGATGATCTTTGGAAAAAAATAAAGGAAGGCGAACTTCGTGGTTTAAGCATCGAAGGATATTTCGTTGATAAAATGCAGAAGATGGCAGAAACACAACCTACTGACCAAGAAATACTTGAAGCTCTTAATGAGATAATAAGAGAAAGCGGAAAATCAAATAAATAATTAACTATTCTATTATATTAAAAAAGGAAAAACTATGGATTTAAAACAACAAATATTAGTAGCTCTTGGTCTTAATAAAGACGAGGACGTCAAGTTAGCTTTTCAGGCTAAAACAGAAGATGGCACAATTATAGTATCAACCGCAGACGAATTAGAGGCAGGTGTTGATATTTCAGTATTAACGGAAGATGGCACTACGATACTACTTCCCGTTGGAACGTATAAACTTGACACAGGTGTTAGCTTTAGAGTTGAGACGGAAGGCGTTGTGGCCGAGGTTCTACTCCTAAAAAGTGAAACGGAAGAAGAAGAAACACCAAAAGAAGAATTAGCTGAAGATGATGATAGAGAAGCAGATGTTGGCGATTGGGCAGGAATGGAAAAGCGAATTGAAAATCTTGAAATTGCCGTTGCGAAACTTAAAGAAGATAAAGAAGGTGGAGATGATGAGGTTGAAGAAATGGCTGAAGAAGTAACTGAGCCATCTACAAATCCTAAATCAATAAAAACAACAGAAGTTAAAGAATTTTCAATTGAAGAATTAAAAGCTGAAAATGAAAAACTTAAAACGGAACTAGCAGAAAGTCCTGCTGATGCTCCGATTAATACGAATAAATTTAGTTCGGAAAGACCTGAACTAACTAAAAAACAATACAATAAGTTATCTAGGCAAGAAAGATTCTTGTATAACTTAAATAAATAATAACTTAAAAAATAAAAAATTATGGCATTTAGTGTAACATCAAATTTCGCAGGGAAGGCAGCAGGATTTTATATCGCCGCCGCTTTAAAAGAAGCGAAAAGTTTAGACTACTTAACGCAAATAAATAATGTGCGGTATAAGTCTAACATTCAATCAATGGCAAACGCAAATATGGTAAGGAACGCAGAATGCGACTTTACTGATTATGGAACTCTCACAATGACTGAGAAGGTGCTTGAAGTAAAGCCATTACAGATCAATATTGATTTGTGTAAGCAAAATTTAGTGAGCAGTTGGGAATCTCTTGAGATGTCAGGTGCTTATGGTAATCCACCACCTTCTTTTGAAGATTATGTAATTTCATATATGGGGGGAATTATTGCTGACCAAGTAGAAACTGATATATGGCAAGGAGATGATGGTAATGGAGAATTAAAAGCAGGTTTCACAGCAGCAGTAGTTGGTTTATTATTACCAGGTGTTGATGCAACTGTGATCCAATCAACAGCTTCAGGTGCTTATACAGCAGCTAACATTATAGCAAACTTACAGACTTTAACATCAGACATGGCAGGAAATATACCTGCAATCTTAGGTAAAGAAGATTTACACATTTATATGAATAATAAGACTTATGCTTTCTATATTTCAGCAGTATCTACATTAGGATATGTGAATGCTTACAATATGAATGGTGATTATGAGCCTGTATTTGAAGGCTACAAAATTGCAGTTTGTCCTGGCTTAAACGACAATGTAATGGTAGCAGCTCAAAAATCTAATTTATATTGGGGAACAGACCTTGTTTCGGACTTTGGAGTAACAGGAACAGGACCGAGAATTACTATCATGGACATGGCTGCTCTCGATGGAAGTGACAATTTGAGATGTGTAGCTAGATATTCAGGTGCAGTTCAAACAGGAGTAGGAGCTGATATAGTTCTTCAAGATTAATAATACAAAATAGAGGGTTGAAATATACCCTCTGTTTTTAACCTTTAAAAACAAATAAACAATGGCATGTACAGCATTAACAAAGGGTCGAGGATTACCGTGTAATAGATCGGCAGGAGGAATAAAATACGTGTACTTTGGTGTTTATGATGAATTTGATAAAGCAACAGCAACAGGTGAAGTTTATGGAACAGGAATTGTAGTAGCATCAGGTGAAATTACAGATATTGAAATGGGTGACGCAACAGGCGACTTATATCGTTATGCATTACCTCGTGGAGAATCAAGTCTTACAGAAACGATTGTAGGATCAACGGAAAATGGTACGATTTACTACACTCCACAAATTACAATAAAACTAAATTCTCTTTCTAAAGCGGATCAGAACCAAGTAAAATTATTAGCAAGTAGCAAAGTAATTATATTTGCCCAGTTAAATCAAAAAGTATCAGCAACCAGTACACATGATGTAATAGTAGGACTCGGTGTTAGAAATGGAATGAGATTAAATTCAGGTACAGATGTAAGCGGCGGTGCCTTCGGGGATCATAATGGTTACTCTTGGACATTTGACGGCATGGAGGAAGATCCAATGTCTACTGTAGCAGATTATCAAACAATACCATTCGATAATACAGCATTTGATATTAATTCAATAGTGATAGTATAAAAATACTTCAACTAATTAGTGTTTTTCATATTTTCTTGATTAGGGTGGTGTAAAAGCCACCTTTTTCTTTATATTGCAAATAAATTAACGCTTTTTCTATATATATATATGCTACAAGTAACTTACACAACTACTCCGTATGTATTTTATGTATCAACAGAAGGCAACCGAATTGATACAAGTGTTAAATCATCTAATATACGATTCTTGTTTAAATTAACTAATGATATGTCAGGAGCTATTCATTATGGATATGGACAAAGTCAAACTATTGCGTTTAGATATACTAAAATGCAATTAGTACATAATACAACAGAAGATGTGTTTACAGGTGCTGTGGATTTAGTTCCTAATGGATATTGGGCTTACGAGATATATGAAGTAAGTTGGATAGGAACACCTGCACTAACTAGCGACTTTGCACCTGCAACAGAAACACAAGTCTTACCTGTAGCTAATACAAATGGTGTTGTGCAAGGATTATCAGCTACAGGAGTAGCCTCTGTAAATGAAGGTAAACTTTATGTAGCATCAGGATCAGGAGCAGGAGAGGTTGAATACACTCAATATGAACAACCGACTTCTACAAATTATATATATTACGGACAATAAAAATTAAAAAATTATGGCAATAGAAAATGTACAACAACTTCTAACAGAACAAATGGGGAAAAACAGATGTGATGTTATAGCAACAACTGCAATGTCAGGGAAAAAATATTACGCAGTACACTTCCCTGTTGAAAGTGTTATAGCTTCAATAGCTGCATCCAATACTACAACAGCAGCAGGTTCAGCAATAGCAAACCTTCATACTACAATGCCTGCGGGAACGACGATATTTCTTCAGATTACCGCAATAACTTTAACGAGTGGTGTAGGGTTGTGTTATTATGAAGATGTACTCTAATGTTAGCACTTAAACAAGCAATGAGTTTGGTTTCTCAAAAGGAAACCACAGGATTTATGCCTTCAGATATTTCTAATCTGGAAATGTGGCTAAAATTCAATACTAATATTGAAGCAGATGAAAATGCAGGTGGGGAATTAGACCCTGCACATTCTACAAATGCTAATACAATGGAAGCGGATGACATGATAAATATTTGGGAGGATGTATCTGACTCAGGAACTTCTTATAATGCAGTACAAACAACATCAGCAGACAAGCCTGAATGGAATAGATATTCTTCAGCTTATTCTTATGTTCCTTATTTTAATGGTAATAAGTATATGGATATGAGTAGTGCTATGTCTATTTCAGCAAATCAAGATTTTAGTATTGTAACAGAAGTAATGTTTACGAGTGTTGCACAGAAAGCTATATATGGATCAGACAGTTCTAATTTCTTTAGGATTAATGCTGCTGATGGATTTAGATGTAAGGTTGGTGGTGCAGGAAATAACAACTTTACAGAAGCATCAGATACTATTGCTGTTGATACTTATTATACTGTTATCTTTACAAGAGAGAATGGAGCTACAGGAGATTTAAGACTATATGTAAATGGTGGTGGTTATAGTGATAAAGCATGGGGTTCTACAGCTTTAACAGATGCAGATGCTTTTACTATTAATAACATAGCAAGTGCAGCAGATGATACTAATCAATTACAAGGTTATTTAAAAAACATATTAATATATAAGGGTAGAGCATTAACTGCTGCTAACAGAAAAAGCCTTTATGAATATTTAACATAATGAAAGATAGAATATTAAGTATAGATTTGGGTGCTTCAACTGCACCAATAGTGCATGAATCTCGTGCAAAAGACTACGTAGAATACGGCACAGATGAGTGGCGAAACCTCTATCCACAGTTTCTTGTAGACCTTTATTATAACAGTTCTACAAATGCAGCGATTATCAATGCAACGAGTGAAATGATAGCAGGTGAGGATTTAATAATAGATGATGAAGATGAAAGAAATTTAGATGCAATAGTTAAACTCAAGAAGTTTATGGCTAATGCTAATAGTCAAGAAAGTTTAATAGAAGTAGTAAAAAAGATATCTTTTGACTTTAAGTTACAAGGCGGGTTCGCTCTGAATTTAGTGTGGTCACAGGATCGGACTCACATAAGTGAAATTTATCACATACCGATGGAGAAAATTCGTGTAGAAAGAGCAGATGAAATGGGAAAAGTGCGTGGTTATTATGTTTCAGCAGATTGGAGTAATACTAGACAAAATAAACCTTACAGAGTGTCAGCTTTTGATATTCATGATAGAACAAGTGCTAATCAGATACTTTATACAGGACTTTATTCTCCTAATATGTCAGCGTACCATACTCCTGATTATTTGGCTGGAAATAATTGGAGTTTAATCGATCAGAAAGTGGCAGAGTTCCATCTCAACAACATCAATTCGGGCTTTAGTGGATCGTATGTATTTTCCTTCGCTAATGGCGTTCCGACTCGTGAGGAGAGAATGGAAATAGAAAATAGCTTAGCATCTAAATTCGGCGGCAGCCAAAACGCGGGGAAATTTATTTTAACTTTCAGCGATGACCAGACTAGAACACCACAGATAACAGCTATACAACCAAGCGATCTCGATAAACAATTTTTGGCACTTCAAGAGCTACTGGTTCAAAATATTTTAACCGCTCATCGTGTGACGAGTCCGATGTTAATGGGAATTAAGAATGATACAGGATTGGGATCGAATGTAGACGAGCTGAATGCAGCAGGAAATTACTATCTCAATACGGTTTGTATGCCGTACCAGAATCATATCATCAAAACTTTAAGAAAGATATTTAGCGTTAATAATATGGATATGCCTATTAGTTTTGTACAGCTTAAACCTATTACATTAGACTTTACTAGTCAAGACCTTAAAGCGGTAATGACACAAGACGAAATACGTGAGGAATTAGGATTAGCACCATTGAATGAAGAAGTAGAAGTTAGAGAAGATTTTAGTAAAGTAGAAAAAACTGAATTAGAAACCTATTTAGAAACATTAGAAGATATACCTGAAGATTGGGAATTAATTAATGAAGAAGTTGTTGATGGTGAACACCAAGATTTTGATTTTGAAGCTGAATTAAATAATATAAAAGGTGATAAATTAGAATTAGCATCAACAGGTAGGGCTAATCCTGATGCAAGAAGTGAACAAGATGGATTAAATAAATCAGGAACATTTTTCTATAAAGTGAGATATGTTTATACTACTGATAATTTTTTAATAAACAAATCAGGTACAAGCAGAGATTTTTGCAGATTAATGATGTCAGCTAAAAAAGTATATCGTAAAGAAGATGTCGTTAGAATGGGAAAGATGGCTGTAAATGCAGGATTCGGTCCTCGTGGTGCATCTACGTATTCCATATGGTTTTATAAAGGTGGACCTGAGTGCCGACATTTCTGGTTGCGTCAGGTGTATCGTGCAAAGGCAGCTGATGATGCATCTGTATATTATGAAGGAAATATTAATGATGACACAATGATAGGATATACTAAAGCATTATCAGAAGGCTTTACCGCTAAGAAGAATGATAATTTAGTAGCAAGACCACCACAAAGAATGAAAAATAACGGATATTTAAACCCTAGATAATTATGGCACAATACGTCCTCTTCGTCAGTGAAGATAAGCTCAAAGATTCCACGGCAATAAACATGAATGTCGATGTCGAATTCTTACTCCCATTTGTAAAACAAGCGCAGAAGCTATATATTGAAACTGCACTTGGTACAGATTTAACTGAAGCTATTAAAGTCATGATTATAGCAAATACACTTAATGATGCAGGTAATGAAGCTTATGCAACTTTAGTAAATACTTACATTGGCGATTGTTTGCCAAACTATGCATTTCATTTATGTATCCCTTTTCTTCGTTTTAAAGTGGAAAACGGAAACATCTACAGTAAGACATCAGAAACGGGAAATGCTTTAAGTACGGAAGAAGCACAGCACCTTAGATCAGAAGTTATGAATACAGGAGAATATTATAGAGAACGACTTATAGATTATATAAGAAATAATACTTCAGACTTTCCAGAATTTTCGACAAATACGGGTGCGGATGTCAGTCCTTCAAGTGATAACTATTACGCAGGAATGAACCTTGAAAGACCTGCACAAAAAGGAAGCAAATTAACATTGAGAGATTTTTTAACTGCTGATTTGACATAATGAAGAAACACTATAAAGTAAAAGATATTAACTTAACTAAACTAAAGACATACTTAAAAAGTAAGCCAAAAAAAAATGAAAGAAATACAAGACACAGCACAAGTAGCACTAGCAAACGGTAGTGCAATAGGAATATCCTTAGTTGAAGCAAATGAATATTTAACAATGATTTCACTAGGATTAGCGATATGTTTTACGATTTATAAATTCATAAATTATGATAGTAAATATGCCAAAAAAAAGAAAACTAAATAGTTCCAATCCACGTTATAAAAAGAAAGATGAAAACCCTGTTAAAGTTCGTAAGGAATTTGTGCAAGAGGTTAAGGGGTGTAAGATTTACGCAATCTATTCTGCCTAATTTGGACTTTAAAATTAATCTCTTATTAATTAGAGATACATTTACGGACGAATCCACATTAGGTAAGCTCTACCTAAATGGAGAACTAATGTGTGATACATTAGAAAATCCTTATTTAAACAATCAAAAAAATATATCTTGTATTCCTGAAGGTGAATACAAAGTCAGACTAAGAACTGCAAGACAAAGTGCTACTAGAGATTATTTACATCTTTTAGTACAAAAAGTTCCAGACAGAAAATATATACTATTTCATCGAGGAAATACGGCAAAAGACACTAGGGGGTGCATATTAGTCGGTCTAACTCGTGAACAAGACCGTGTTAATAACTCCACATTGGCTATGGATTTATTGATGAAAGAAGTTATAAATTTGGGAGGTGAGAAAATTAACTTAATAATTAAAAATAGATAAAAAATGAAAAAAACAATTTTAACGACAGTAATCGCATTATCTTGCTTATGTGCATCAGCACAGTTTAGGGTAATGAGTAATGTACAAGAACCTGCTGATGGTGCTAGTTGGAGTGTAGATAACTTCACTAATAACATTGGTATAGGCTATCAGATCAAAGACAATGTGATGGTAGGTGTACAACAAAATGGTGATGACTATGATTTTATAGGAAGGTATAATGTTTCTGATGATATGTATTTATCAGTTCAAATGCCTACTGAAAATTCTACTGACAATGTAACTTTAGGAGTAGGAATGTCAGTTCACATCTGGGATAATTTTTATGTAGAACCAAGCTACACTCGTAAAGATTCTGAAGGTGGATTTAATGTAGGATTATCATATAAACTTTAATATTAATTTTAAAACATATATAGACATGAAAAATTGGATAACAGAAGTTCTTTTGAACAAAATTTTTATGAGCCGTAAGTTCATTTATGGTTTGACAGGTATAATCGTTCCTTATCTTATGACAAAATTTGGATGGGGCGAAGATGTTGCTACGCAAGTTTGGCAAACAGCTTGTGTATTAATCTTAGGACAAGGAATTGCGGACATCAACAAAAGATAATAGATTTAGATTAAAGCCACACGAGATACTCGCTTTACAGAAGATGCGTGAAAAGGAGGTACGCAATATATTAGTAATAGGCGACCTACATGAACCGTTCTGTTTAAGTGAGTACCGTGATTGGTGTTTAGAACAATATGAAATATTTAATTGTAATCAAGTTATATTCATAGGTGACATCCTCGACAACCATGCGTTTAGCTATCATGAACCTGATCCAGATGGTATGTCAGCAGGTTATGAATTAGAAGTATCAATAAAAAAAGTACAAAAATGGTACGAAGCCTTTCCTGAAGCTGATATATGCATTGGAAATCATGACCGTTTAGCAGCCCGAAAAAGTTTTACAGGTGGAATCCCTAAAGCTTGGATAAAATCTTATAATGAAGTATTAGGAACTCCTAATTGGAATTGGGTAGAAAGTATAGTATATGATGATGTACTTTACGAGCATGGTGAAGGAGGTCAGGCTCAAACAAAAGCAAAGAATAATTTAATGTCTAGTGTTTGTGGTCATACACATACGGAAGCATATTGCAAATGGTTCGTTGGAAAAAGATTCAGAGTATTCGGAATGCAAGTTGGATGTGGGGTCGATGCTTCTAGCTACGCAGCAGTTTACGCTAAGAACTTTAAGAAACAAGCTATAGGAGCATCTGTTGTATTAAACGATGGTACACTACCGATAAACGTTTTAATGCCCTTATAATGGAAAAAGATTATAGCTTAAGAATATTCATAATTTATATTATTATTATTGGAATAGTAATAGCATTGTCTATTTAGACACCCCCCCTTTAGCGCTCACAGGCACTTTTAGAACTTCTCTAGGGCAACATACTACAAAGCACTTTAAAACGCTTAGAGAATCAATAGTAGTTAACATACTAATTGTTAATAACTTTGTAAATAAATAT
>Ga0209756_1000850_pt1 | contig 29414 bp, 55 predicted proteins | sample ETNvirenome_6_85_FD_184071 | JGI IMG/M metagenome (GOLD analysis project Ga0209756, IMG submission 184071) | Marine viral communities from the Pacific Ocean - ETNP_6_85 (SPAdes) (version 3) | ecosystem: Environmental > Aquatic > Marine > Oceanic | place: Pacific Ocean | collected 2013-06-19 | reverse complement strand
CATATACCCTAAAGAAGTGTTAATAGTATATTAGATATATATAGCATCCAAAATTTAGCCCGATTTGTTTTAAGGGGTGGACGATAAAGAGAGGGGGTGCGTGACTTTGTGAGTAGACGGGGGGGGGTCTTTGTGAACCAAGGGATATTCCCTACTCTACGTAAGGGAAGATGAATAATAATAACATATAACCAAAGCTTTATATACTCTCTTGTTATGGGTATATTAGAGGTAAACAATGTCAGAACATCACTACGAAACACGTATTATGGAAGCATGGTATAACTACAATGGACCTTTGTCCTTTGAAGCGTTCTATGCTACATACATACCAGCCTAAGCCCCCTCCATATAGAGGTATAACCCCCCTCTACATAATAACAATTATGCCCTTATGCCAGCGTGAGCTATAGCTCGGGGTCCGCTCATACCCCTCCCCCTATGGCTCGGGCCCCGATATGGGGGGTCATAATTTACCCCCCCTCACCCAAAGTTATATATAGGCCTGTGTCATTGGTATATTAGAGGTAAAAGAAATGGATAATTATCAGAATTACTTAGCAGACGTAATAGTCATTATGTCTATCATGTCACGCAGATACGCATAAACATATAGCCCATATACCCATATAGGGGGGGTGGCCTATCGGGCCCCGGTGGCTATGTTACTATACCCCCATGGCATAGCCCTTTATATACCCCTATACATGGCAGTGCTAGAGGGATTTGAACCCTCGTCCTTAGGTCGAAAGCCTAAGATGCTGGACCAGCCTACACCATAGCACCACTTAATAACTCCAGAAACTAACAGAATCACCGTCATCTTTCGAATCAAAGCACCTGTCACATCTGCAATATTTTTTACATTTCATATTCTTTTTCTCCTATATTACACATAGCAACCAAGTATATAAGGGTATGGGTCATTTAGGTATATAAGCTCCCTCTATCCTTATATACTCCAATATACATCCCGCTCACGTTTTAAAATTCTGGACCCCGATTTATAGCCTTACGGCTCCTAAATCGTAAATGCAGATTCAAAACAAGCTTAACGCCCGTATTTCATTCTGTGTTGAAACAAATCATCCATACAGCTGTCACAAATTTTTTGCAACATACCTATACAGGTTGCTTCATCTTCACACCATGCACACTTAACGTATCCGATGTCTTTACCAAGATAAATCATGCTATAACCTCCTTTTTATTTATGCCCAAGCCGATTGCATCAGCTACTTGTTGCTCTCTTATTGGGCAGTTCCCAAATGCTACTTCCATACCCAAAGATAGGATGTATTCAAACCAGTTAGTCATATTGTGTTCACTCATTTTTAATGTTTTTCCTCTATATCTAACATAGTTTCAAAGTATATAAAGCTATGGGTCATTTTAGTATATAAGGCTCCTCTACCTATATATAGTCCGTTATACGTTCCGCTCACCTTTTTTAGAAATTTGGACCCCGATTTTACAATTTAATAAAATCTAATCCTAAAGCCTCTTTTATATAGGCCATTACATTATGCCAAAACAATTAATCATCCCAGATATATTGTATTGCGCCAAAACCATTATCAAAACAGAAATCGCATTCGCACTTTTTACCATGTGGATTTATATATGTGTCCATTTATTTCACCTCCTCATTATATCTATATTTTCTAAAACCTGCATAACACTTTCTTATGTGTTCTATTTTTTCTTTTAATGTCAACATTTTACCAATCTCCATTATCTGCAACATCGTAATCTAATTTTTCAATTAATCCGCAAGTGCAATTATCATAAATCCATTCGCAATTTTCAGCGTGGGCTAACTCAGACATAGAAGCACCACTATTTTCATAGTGAAAATCCATATCGCTATTTTCATATTCAGACATATTTTTCCTCTATACTTAACATGTTTTCCAAGTATATAAAGCTTTGGGTCAAATTAGTATATAAGGCTCCCCTATCCTTATATACCCCAATATACAACCCGCTCACTGTTTTTTAAACATCCTCCTGCTCGAGGTCCACGGGCCCCGATTTGTATATATACCCTACTCTTCAAGCACTTTACAAGTGCCCCATTTTTCAATTTCCCAATCATCTAAAACTTGACAGGTGCCATCTTCTGGCGTGGCGCAATTTGGACAATAATATTTACTAAATCGACGAGCCATTTTTTCACCTATCAAGATTTAATAAAAGTTCCTGAATATTTCCAATAGCTTCTACATAATAATTTATATCATTATCCTTTAGCTTTCCGAAAGCTTCTATATCCCATTGAAGAGAGTTCATGGCTACAATTAATTCGTTTATTTTCATTGTTTTCTCCTATATATAACATAGTTTCGGAGTATATAAAGCTTTGCATGGTTTTAGTATATAAGGCTCCTCTATCTATATATACCCTGTTATACGTTCCGCTCGCTGTTTTTTAAACGTCCTCTTAGATTGGGGTCCGCGGGCCCCGATTACTTATATACCCTATTGTATAGGTCTATATATACCTATTCTTTAAGCACTTGGCACTTGCCATCTTCAGGCGTTGCACATATAGGACAGAAGTATTTTTTACTAAAAATAAAGTCTTTAGCGTCATAACTTTCCGGTTCACTCATTTTTTACCCTCCCTAATTTCGTTATAAAGTTTTTCATCTTCTTTAAATATTTTATCTAATTCTTGCATTCTTGCATAACAGGATTTAATCCATCTTACTCTATCGTGACCTTTTAATGGTTCACCTCTATGATAGTCATCAGCCCAACAATCAATTAATGCTCTAACACTTGTTAAACAAGCAGACTCATAATTATATTTTTCACGGCTCATAGGCTCACACTCTCGGGCACGTCTCAACATTCTTTCTATAAAGTTCATACTATCAAATCTCCATCCATATTATGTGTTCGGTCAGGGTTTACCCTTGACCAATATTTTTCACCACAACCGTGTAGTTTACACTTGCACCCTACATCAGCGTCATGCTTACAAGATGTGCAGAAGCCTTTAAGACTTCCCCATCCATCACCGTAACCACCACATTTAACATTTAGGCACATTTCTCTAACATTACCGTAACCATCACGGTTTAACTTTGAACCTTTAAAGGCTTCTTTTCCTACTACTATTTCAGTAATAAGTAACAAGGCTATAACTATTATTATTTCTATCATATTTATTTTTCTCCTATACTTAACATAGTTTCGGAGTATATAAAGCTTTGCATGGTTTTAGTATATAAGGCTCCTCTATCTATATATACCCTGTTATACGTTCCGCTCACTGTTTTTGGACATGTTTAAAAAAAATCGGGGCCCGATAGAAAAACTACTATATAAAGGGTTAGCCTTCAATCTTAGAGTTTCCCCCTTAGATTAAAGACTTGTTATTAAGCCTCGTATCATAAGCGTATCGGCTAACCAAACCGTTTGGGTTATCGTGGTCTATAGTCACCTCACCCGTGAGTTTATAATTCTAAACCGCACGCTTCATAAAAAAGCGCTCGGTCAAAATTAGAGTTAGATTCATAACAAAAATCTGCTAAATCTCTTATTAAAACTCCATCAGCTTTATGCTCTCGCATAATATCAGCTAATCCTTTAAAATGTTTTCTTGTTAGCATGTTTACACCTGCGCCCTCAAAAAGTCCATTAAGACATGGGTCTTTGCTACCTTAACCAAAAGTTTTTGGTTTGGTATCGTGTGGGCATAAAATACCTCAAAATCAGCACTGCCACCGTTAAGGTGGTAATCGTGCCACAGGCTCATACGGGTTAATTCATTCTTACTCATATTTTTCTCCTATACTTAACATGATTTCGGAGTATATAAGCTTATGGGTCGTTTTTGTATATAAGCCTCCTCTATGTATATATAGTGCGTTTTACGTTCCGCTCACTCTTTTTTGCCGTCCCGCTCGGGGTCCGCCTACTCAAAAATGAGTAGGACCAAAGCTTTATATACTTTGTCGCTATGTAATATAAAGGAGTAAATATGAGAATGTATAAGAATTGTCAAGAATGTAAAAAACAATTAACAGACGGATATAAAAAAGATAATCCATTTACTAAATTACCAGATGCGCAATTTTGTTTTGACTGTGAGATTGTGTATTCGATAGATTATTAAATAAGCCGGGGTCCGCCTACTCAGAAATGAGTAGGACATAAAGCCTTATATACTACCACGCCCTTGTCTATTTATGAGTCAAAGTATTAATGAGATGCTTGCTTCATGGGAGAGGTCTCGTGACAAGCCAGCCAGCACGCCACTACCACGCCGTTTTTATGACGTGAGAAGTAGGCCAACAGGTAAGCCGAGAATAAGAGGTCATGGTCTTACACCAATAGGTGAAGCACTGAGATGTCAAGAACTCGGTCTTGATAAAGAAATAGCCAAACCAATGGCTGACCCACTGAGACATTCACAAATCGGTGAGCCTGAAGATAGGTAATCAAGTTATGAAATATTGCGAATGTGAAAATTATCACCCAGCCTTTAAATGTCCCGACACAGGTAGCACGTTATGTGAATGGTGCGGGGGATTGTGGTAAATCGGGGTCCGGCCTACTCACATATGAGTAACGGGGCAAAGCTTAAATAGGACTGTCACACTGTATGTATAGAGGTTGAGCCATGTCTAATCGGCAACGGGAAATTAACCTAATCATAAGCCCTTTACGTTGAGGATTAAATGTCACGTTTGGCAAAACGAAGTCATAATATACTGTGAGAATGGTGTTAATCATGATAACTTTAAAGACAGCGTAAGAAATGAAATGAAGATTTCAGTTCAAAAGACTGAGATTGTAAAATTAAAGGCTGATTGGGTTAGTTTCGACTCTAATCACGTAACAGTGGCTGCAAACAAAGGTCACCATAAGCGAATACGACGAGAACAACACTGTTACACCATACGCAAATTACTTTACATTAATGCCCGACGGGGCGTTATCGTGGTTGACTGAACAATCCTGTCCTAACGGGATAAAGTGCATGAACCTGCTCCAACGGACAAGTGTCTGAGGAGGTGGTAAGTGGCAAGTGAGGAAAACAAACTACTCAGGTAGTTAGGCCTTACTTTAGGGGTATACCAAAAAATCCCCTACCACACCTTATGATTCTCTATAGAGCGAACTGTGTTATAAGACGTATTCTTATAACTGCAAAGGCCAATCGGTTTGGCCGCAGTGAGCTCATATATAAACCTTTCGATTCGGAGTCCGCGAAAAAAAAATATGCTTATATACCCCCTTACAGGGTGGTCGTGCTTTCAATCAAACCGTTTCCAGTCAGGAGAGAAAGACACATATAATTTAATACAATGACGATACATCTTAGAGAGATTGAGAACTTTTAAAGGGGTATGATTTAACGTTTCGTTAGGTCATCGAGTAAGTTTAAGAGAAAGCGGTATTTTACCTTTAAAGAGCTACTTTAACAAGGGACTTACAGTGCCTCAAGATTGACGAGTCTATACTTTTTGATGGTCTCATCTGTGCTAACGTGCGAGTGTATTTTATATGTTCACGACCTATTATATAGCTACATAAACGTAAATGGGGAGACTCTTTTTAAGGCTCTCTCTCCCCTTTGAACAATCCTAACAGGAAACTATTTATAGTTTTCCAAGTGCTACCTTTAGCTCATCGAGTGAAATCTTACCGGATTTTACTGCTTGAACAATAGATTCAGGTGTTGCCGATACTTTAGGCGTAGATATTCTACGCATCGACTGTAAATCTACGACTTTTTGAGTAATCATAGCTAATACAGGTGAAGCATCTTCACACGCTAAAACTTCAAGCATAGCTTTAAGAGTATCAATTTTTACTCCTGCTGGTAATCTACCGCCCTTTGTCGCTTCAAAACCGATAAGAGACATAAGACTCTTTACAATTCCTTCGCTACGTGGGGCTGATAGATAATCCATCGCTGTGCCTTTCTGTTCCGAGCTTGTTGCTGGTGACATTTTTTTACCTCCTTTCATTGTTGGTTAAGTCCTTTTCTGATAAATAAACAAGGGTATAGTAGTATATAAGCTTATGGGTGGTTTAAGTATATAAAGGTCGAGGGGGCTTATATAGTGCGTTATACGTTCCGCTCACTGTTTTTAGCAATTTTCCCGGGGTCCGTAATTTTGCGGGTCCCGAGCGTATAACTTTTTTTGCCTTATATACCAAGCTCTATAAACCACCTAATTATATGCGCTATCGTGCATGTGAGAAAGGGTATAGCTTTAATAGAGCTTATATGTTTAGCGGTTTGAGTTCTCAGTGCGTAATTGAGCCAACGTCGATAGGTCGCTGTGAGAATATGCGATATAGAGCAAACTAAAACCAGCAGTTTAAGTTCAGTATGGAGCTTTTTTCTTCTATATGTGTGGGAAGAAAAGAAGTAATGTAAACACTATTGTCTCTAATATTATATGCTCTATTAAGAAGCTCTATGTATCAAGCTCTATTAATCTCTTAATACAATGCATATTGTCTCTATTATTGCTTTAATAAAGCTATATATTAATATAGTATAATATAGTAGAAGGGGGGAGGTATATTAAAGTTCCCCCGAAAATCTAAAGATGATGAGCGGGATTTTATCTTTTAAGACTCAGTCACGACCTTATATCTTTAAGCCCCCAAAACCACCAAAAGCTTTAAATACTTTGAAACTGTCTTAAATTTAGGGTAATTTTATGACCAGAATTGAATCGGATATTAAAGATATAGAGAGTATGCTCTCTATGTTAGAGCCTGAACAGATAGCTCAACTTATGGGAGGTATAACTATCAATAAGCAAATGCATAAGATAGACTACTCCTATAAGTTAAGGAGTCTTAGGACAACTGACCTATATTTCTCAGCCGAGCCAAAGCCACACCAACAGATAGATGGTAGTGTTATGACTCCTGAAGAATATAACAGTCACAGACAGGGCGTATGGGAACAGGTCATGTCAGGGGTAGACCTATGAGCTGGCATAAAGATGACTATGCATTAAGACAGATAGTAGAAGAACTATTTGCTACTGATAGATATACTCTTACGTGGGAATATGACTATCCTGAGCTAAAGATATTGATTGATTCTGATGGAGATAAGCTATGAATAAAGATATAGACCCAATAAAGATAGATGAATTTGGGATAGAAGTATGCTTAGTATGTGATTGCGCAATAGAGTATAATACATGCCTTTGTGATATGAGGAGGGATTGGTAATGACTGATATAACTCTTGATGATATAAAGCTAATAATGAGAGGTAAAGAGAATGTGCCTCTTATATATGTTAGTGGATATGAAGATAAAGATTATAAGTTTATGCGTAAGCTGGTTAAAGATATAAATCCTGATGTTGGTGATGATATGTATAGCACTACGCAGGAACTGAGGAAGATTATAACTACGCTTAGATATATGGAAGCATATGACTATGAGAAGATGGTCCAAAAGATAAGGGGCTACTGTTAGAGGTATAGATGAAGTGTTTAGATTGTGGTATGGACTATGTGGGTATGAAGCGAAGTAGAAAGTATAACTGCCCACATTGTAGCGTAGTAGATGTGAGAACAGGAGAAGTATAGATGTTTGTGATAAAGGGTATTAGATGTATAGATTGTGAAAGAGATATATATTACAACCCGACCAAAGACCTATATGTATGTAAGGTGTGTGACTAAAGATGTGGTGGCTGAGATTTAATAGTTTAAAAGAAGCAGAAGAGATGGTAGGAGGGTTATCTGCGCCAAGTAAGATGCCCTCTTATGCATGGAGTATATCTGCTAAGAGATGTAATATAGGTAGCAAGTTAGCAAAGGTAGAAGGTAGTGTATGCAATAAGTGTTATGCACTGAAGGGAAGATATATGTTTGGTGCTACGCAAGGTGCGTTAGAGAGGAGATATTGGAGATGGTCAAGTGATAGAGATAAGTGGACTAATGCTATGATATATATAATGCACAATAAGAAACATATAAGGGATAAAGGACATTTTCGTTGGTTCGATAGCGGTGATATACAAGGAGAGGCTATGCTTAGTGATATGAATACAATAGCATGGTCATCTCCCCACATACGCTTTTGGTTACCTACAAAAGAGTATAAGCTTGTGAAAGACTTTTCACATGAGAATGATATAGCCCCTAACTTGATTATACGGGTAAGCAACCCTCTCATTAACAGTAGTGCTGTGAATATGTATAAACATATATCTACGGTGTATAGTAAAGATAACCTATCTGATAGTGAAGGATATATATGTCCATCCTCTAAGCAGGACAATCAATGTAAAGATTGTCGTATGTGTTGGAGTGATAAGCATGAGGTGAGTTATATTGCCCATTAATCCAGCTACGTTTCCAATCGAGAAGTTTATACCTCTCTTACTGATACTGCAAAGGATAAGTGAACAGTTATGAAGGAGATGTGGGAACAACTGATGGCTACTATGCTATTATTAGATATGATGCACGATGACTTACTGAGAAATGGTTATGCCATTAACGGTAGTGGTGTAGCGATAGATATGGATGAGATAAAGAAAGCGGAGGAGATGTATGAAGAAGAAGAAGGAGAGTAGGTATCATCCGAGTGGTTATACGCTTCCTGATAGTGGTGAGAAAGGTGAAACCTTTATAGATTTCAATGCTGTATTGAAGAAGATAATACCAAAGAAGGTAAAGATAGTGAAAAAGAAGAGAGTTATAATATTGGAGAAAGCAAAAGATGAGTAAAGGCGAACCTATGTCTTATGAAAGGGCTAACGAGATAGCAATACCATTATTGGTAAAGATAGGATTGTTAAAGAGTGTCAAGAAAATAGCTATCGTTGGCTCTTTGAGGAGAAAGGAAGAGATTATTAATGATATAGACTTTCAAATATGCGGAGATAGTTATTATGTAAAGCGTTGCTTAGGGCAAAATGCGTTTTATACTGAAAGTGATGGTGCAAAGAGACAGATATACACAGATGGTGGAGGAATATACATAAATTGTTTCTATACCTACCCTGAGCAGTGGGGTAGTGCGCTTATGCATAACACAGGACCAAAGAGATATAACGTAAGAAAGCGATATCAGATAAAGAAAAAGGGATGGTTATTAAATCAATATGGTTTATATAGGCCAGAAGGAGATGCATATATGGAAGTAGCAAGTAAGACCGAGCAAGACATATACGATGCGCTTGATTGGACATACTGCGAACCAAAGGATAGGAAGTAGTGGCATATGGAGGAGATGTGAGTTTTACAAGTGAAGCATATAAGAGTGCGATGGAAGCTACGAAAGGTAGTATGGATGAACTAATAGATAAGAGTAAAACAGGAAGGATATTAACGGCTGAGAAGCCATATACCTATGATGAGGTATATCAAGCATATAAAAGAAAATGGTTGGATAGGGACTTATTTGATGATGACTATATGCCTGAGCCACCAGCCATCCTATATGCAAAGGTCGAGGACTTAGATATAGCATATGGCGAAATGCTTAAATACCTTGACGACACTGACATTTATGGCCCAAAAAAGGGCAAAACTGAGAAAGATAAAGATATGAGCAAAACTTATAAGAGAGATAGAAAGAGTCCACCTTATAGTGCTACTGCCTACGATGATGGAACATATGGAGTGGGAGTAGATGGAAAGGTATGGCAAATAGGAACAGTAAGCAAAACAACAAAAAGACCATCTGGATATAAAAGATGGTTGAGTAGCTATCACACAAGTAGTAGTGGTAAAGCTATAAGACATACACCATCCCCAGAGATGGTGGGATATGACGATTTCATAGAACGAAAAGAGAAAGATATGAGCGGAAGTGATGGTAGAGATACACTCTACGAGGATGATGGAGATACCATCAAGGAGATAGATGGGCTGGAATATGTCTTGTCTGGAGATGAGGAAGATACCCCCGAAGAAGTGGTAGAGATAGAGGAAGAACCTGAGCCTATCATAGACGATAGCGTTATGGGTAAGATAAAAGCATCGGTAGGTGTGCCTGAAGAATTTAAATTCACAGACAATCAGGTATTCTATACCATGCTAAGGAATATATTTAGAGGTAAGAATATACTTGTCACAGGACCATCTGGTTGTGGTAAGTCATCTTTAGGTAAAATCCTCGCAGAGATAACCAACAAGCCGTTCTATTCGTTTAACTTTGGTGATACGATGAACCCATCTGCAAAGATATTAGGTGATACGAAGTTTAGCAAAGAAGAAGGAACGTTCTTCAAGCAATCTCGTTTCGTTGGGGCTATCACTGATAACAGTGGGGCTTTTATTATGCTTGACGAGATAACGAGGGATAGGACAGGCGACTTAGCCAATATCCTTATGCCTGTGTTGGATGGTCAAAAGTATTTAGCATTGGATGAGAGTGATGACGCTGGTATAGTTAGCTTGGATAGTAATGCATTTTTCTATGCTACTGCTAACATAGGTAGGGAATATCTTGGCTGTGCGCATGATTTGGATAGAGCATGGAAAGATAGGTTCTGCGGTGGTCTATATGAATTGGACTATCTGCCTCAAAAGAAGGAACAGGACTTGATACGGGTAAGAGTTCCTCAGATAAGTGAAGATAATGCAAGACGTATAACTGAATTTGCCAAAAAGATAAGAGATTTATATAAGGCAGAGGAGTTAAACGTAGCCGTATCTACTCGAATGTCTATTACTACTGCTGAATTAGTGGTAGATGGTATGACGTTGCTTGACGCTTTGAAGCATACAGTGTTGCCTTTCTATCCGTTGCAGGGTGGAGATGACACTGAGCGTGTTAGAGTTATACAGTGTATACAGAGTATGGGAGACTAATATGGTTAGAGCTAAAATTAGGAAGCACTTATATTGGCACGATATGGCTAAAATGTTGCTTGAGCAAGGTCTTATGCCTACGATAGTATCTAAGGTTATAAAAACTGTCTATCCTGAAGGTGAAATTACAGGTAGGCACGTTGGAGCATATAAGCGTAGACTGATAAACGATGGTTTGTTAGAGAAAAACCTACCTAAAACCATGTCACCTAACGAAGCATATGCTTTGGCAGAGGATATGACAACTAAGGTAGATACATTTGTATATAACTGTTCTGTTGGTTCAGCAAAGAGAAGTCTTAAATGCTTTGAATATAAGCTGACAGAAGAGATAGTAGAACATGATAAGGAGGTAGACGTATGGTTGAACACGGTAAACACGATAGATACCACAGCAGTATAGACGAATGGACAGGAGACAGTAGCGAAGATTACTGTTATAGCTGTTCTAAATTTGTTGAATCAGATATGGATAGTAAATGTCCTATATGTGAAGCAGATTTAGATTGGTCTGGTGATGAATGGGGTAGTGGATATACAGCGAAAGCTTCTATATCTTCTGCGCCAAGCGTGACTGACTCAGGTGATATGTGGGATAGGTCAGGTAGTGGCTATACGTGGGGAAAGCAGACCACATGGAATAAATGGAGCGGTTCTACTTCTATGTCTGGCGCATGGTCAGGTGGGTGGTATGATAGAACATCTGATAACGCTGATGCGCAACGTATGTTAAGACATAAGACCGCTTTAGATAGTTTGTGTAAGGTAGTAGACCCAACAGTAGAACATTCACTCAGGTTTGCTACCTCGAAAACTGCATATACCAATATGAATACGGGAGATATAACTATTGATGGGTCGTTGTTAAAGAGTAATGATAACAAGTTAGATATAGTATCTGGATTAGCTATACATGAAAAGTTACATCTGGTTCACACTAAGCCATTGATAAGATGGGAGAAGGACTATGCATATGAGAATGAGATGGATAGTTGGGAGAATAAACTACTTCACTCTATCGGTAATACCATAGAGGATGAATATATAGAAAAGCAATTAGCTAAGGATTGTGCTGGGTTTGTTCAATATATCTCTGCAACAAAAAAGTATTACTTTGACGAAAAGGTTAAAGATACACTTGAAAAACCAAATGATAATCCTTATTTAGATTTATTAAATACATTGTTGGCGTTTGTGAGATATCCCGCTAACATAAATGATGATAGGAAGAAGCGACATAGTAAGCATATACAATTCTTCGCAAGGGCGTTGCATGGCGCATTGGATGATAGGGCAAGTGTCCTTAAGGCTGTTGAGACTTTATATGTCTATATGAAGAAGGTAGCTGAAAAGATGGCTGAGGATATGGGTGACCCTGACTTTACAGATAAGATTAGTGAAAAGATAGATGAATTAAAGAAAACTCTATGTGATTCTGACCTATCTGACGAAGATTGGGAAGAGATAGAGAAGAAAATTGCGAGAGATATAGAAAGTAGTGAGCCACATAGGGAAGGATTGGATAAACTTTTACAAATGCATGGGAAAGATAGAGATTCTTTCACAACGATATGTGGGGCAACTGACTATGATAAGCATAAAGACCCTATATCTGAAAGATTATCGGAAGAGATAAAGGAATTGGAAGATACAGACTACCATGAGACAAAGTTAGGAAAGAGTGATTGTATATCACCACGACAAACTAAGGTGACATGGAGAACTGCCCAACCTACTGAGTATGAAAAGGACAGGTATAGGGCCGATAGTCAAGCCATACGCAAACAAACAAACATGCTAAAGCGTAAGATACAGCTATATGGTGATAGGAACGTCTTAACTATACGCAATCAAAAGAGAGGTAAGCTTGATAAACGCATACTGCATAGAATACCTATGGATAGAAGGGATATATTCAAAGCTACGATAGTAGATGAAGATAAACCTTTGGATGTATGTCTGCTCGTTGATGAGAGTGGTAGCATGGGCGGTTATATGGGTAGAGCAAGGCAAAGCTGTATAGCGGTTAAGGAAGCGTTAGAAGAAAACTCTATGTTAGACCTATGGGTAATGGGGCATACTGCTGACGGATATAAATGGCATGATGACGCTAACTCTACCAATATGACTTTATATCACAGTCCTTCAATGAAGGATAGACCTTTTGCTATGGGAAGTATGAAAGCAAGGTGTGAAAATAGGGATGGTAATGCTATACTATGCGCAGGACAAAGGGTAAAGGAGGAAACTTCTACCCCTATGTCCCAAAAGTTAATGATTGTATTCTCCGATGGTTCACCAGCAGCGATAGGCTATGGTGGAGATAGAGGGATAACTCATACAGCTAAGTGTGTTAGAAGCCTTGAAGCTAAAGGATGGAATGTTATACAGGTAGGGTTTGGTGGCGCACATCTTCAGGAACGTATGTTTAAGAATCACTGCTACGTTAATGATGTAAACGACATGGCTAATACCATTAGTAAGATAATCAGGAAGGTAATAAAGGTATGAACGACCAGCATTGGGATATGCTATCAGGTTTTATGATAGGTATGGGTGTAGGTCTATTCATAAGTGGTGTTTTAGTATGAATATAAAGGGGCCACCTCATATGGAAGAAGCCATGTGGTATATACTTGTAGCTTTCTTTATAATGATATGGATGTGGATGTTTATATGGGCATGAGATTAGAATGAATACTATATGTTTAGGTTGCGGAGATGATATGTTCGCTAATAGACTTATATGTGAAGTATGCTGGAATGGTGAGATATGATAACTGACGGGGTGATAGATAGGCTGACGAGAGATACAAAGGACTTGTTCAATTTCTATGATGAGAAGAATCTCTTTAAGACTAAGAAGCAAAAGTCGGAAGATATAAGTGGTCTACTTGAGAACGCTATTGCGTCTGAGATAGACGGGGCAATAGCCCCAAAGATAGATGCTGAACCTGATATACGCTTACACGGAGAACCTGTTGAGATAAAGACTACATCAGGGACTTGTTGGTTTAGTGGGACATTCTCAAAGAGAGAAGGTTATTTCCTATTCGTTAGCTGGAAAACAGATACTGAGAACAACCCATCATTCTTTATCGCTGGTAAACCACTGAAGAAAGATGATTGGAAAGCCTCTACGTCTAAGAGCTACTACGCAACAACATATGATAAGAAAGTATTGTATAAGAATAGAGATGAGGTAGACTTCTATGCAGGTAGTATGGAAGGATATATGAGAGGTAAGCAACAGTGTATAAAGATACATACAGGAAGTAGATTAGGAGATATGGGTTATGAGTCGTAATATAATAGGGAAGTTAGGAAAGCCTCGCATGAAACTTATAAAAGCACTATGCGATGAGAAGTATGGCGATAAGAATTGGTCTGCTGATGAGATTAATGAAGTTATAAGTGAGAATCAATTACAGTTATATGCGTCAGATGGGCGTAAGAGAACAGAAGGAGGTATAAAAAGGGCAATGAAAGAAGCTTTTAAGAAGCTACAACCATAAGGTGATAGGGTAGGAGTGACAACTAACTTTTATTGTTGGCTCATATTTACCTCTCGTCATTCCTATCCCACTAAATGTGGTAAGGCTTGAATACATACGCCCAAAGTCACTGAGATACATAGTGATAACATAGGCCACCCGAAGGGATTAAGTTCTTGGTAGGTAGTAGGACTAAACACTATGAGATAGGTGTGGTATCAGTTTGGTGATACCCACAAGAGAACCAAGTAGATGAGTCCGATTGGCCCTACGTCAAGCGAAACCTATCAAAGTGTCGCTGGTGAGGAGATAAAGATATACGTTCACTAATCATAATGAGAACACACATCTTTACTTAGACCGGACACATGTATAGAAGGATGAAAGACATAGACCGATTTTAGTTCGTGAGAAGCATATGTCACTGTTGAACTCTATATTGTTATATACAAAAGCACGAGGAGTAAAGGCATACTATCGTATAGATAGTCCCTGACCTGATAAACAAGGTCGCTTGTATATATCTCTCAGTTTTGTTTGAGTGTATCTCTCCCTTACCACAACCTTTAAATAATATGATATGTTATGATAATACGGAGAAAGAAAATGAAATCTATAAGGAAGAAGATTGGATATATTAGCAAAGAGCGGGCAAGCAGGGAGCAGAGAGAACTGAGAGAAGCTATCTATGAGATAGCCGAGATTATACATATGCAGATGCCACTGAGACATCAAGACAAGTGGTTGGCAAAGATGGTGGAACGAGGGCTATACCACGTAGAAGAAGAGAAGTATACAGATGGTCGCCCTACGTGTTGCCGGAACGGATGTGAAAGGTGTGAACAATGATAAGAGAATTAATAGTATGGATAGATAGACGCTTGGGGCGTAGAGATAAGAAATTGATAATGAGGCCGAGGAACTATGGTAACAGATAGAGCTGAGGCATTACATTTGGTGGATATACTGCTGAGATATATGGATAAGTCAAAGTCTTTGCATATGGTATGTGATATGGACTTTGAGATAGCTGAGACTACTGATAACTCCTCACTAAAACAGAGTATAAAGATGGTTAGGAGATACTTGGAAGAATGATGGATAGACCAACATTCAGGGAACTGAGATATAAGAAAGATAGAGATATACCTGAACAATATGATAGGGTTCAGCTTAAGATGGATGGTATGTGGGGATGTATGATTATAGCACACGGACAATGGGATATATACTCTCGGACAGGTAAAGTTAAGGCGAGTGGTCATTTGAAAGGAGAAGACTACGACACTTCCGAAACTATATTGCTCGGTGAATACATAAAGAATAGTCATTGGGGACATAAGATGGATATAGATGGAAACTTCTATGCATTTGATTGTCTAAAATATCAAGGCTTAGACCTAGCAAATGAAACGCTGAGATATAGAGTAAATATATTACAGAACATATTAGCGTATGACACATTTAGTTTTGTATATGAATTACAGCACTACCCTGTGGAAGATTGGGAAAATTTATGGGAATTATACGTGGTTGAAAAGGGATATGAAGGTTTAGTGTTCAAGGATAGTGAGAGTAAATACAGTGATAAGAACGCATGGGCGAGAATGAAAGGGATAGTTGAGATTGACTACATATGCACAGGCTTCAGAGGAGCAGGTAAGGGAACTAAATATGAGGGACAGGTAGGTTCAGTCATAGGAACACTCACAGATAAGGATGTGTTCGTCACTTGTGGTGGACTTTCAGCAGATATGCGTGAAGCTTTCACTAAATATCCAGAACGTTATATCGGACAGGTCTTTACTGCTAAGGGTAATAATTGGTATCCTTCAGGGGCAATAAGACATCCTCAGTTCGTCATGTGGAGAACAGATAAGGAAGTAGATGAGTGTAGGTATAGCCAAATACCAGCAGGTGTAAGAGCATTATGATTGATAGATACTGCCGTTTGTGTGGTAAACGAATATCTTTGGCAGAGGCAGACCTATACGCAGGATGTTGTAATATCTGCGCCTTCGGAGTAATATTACTTGAATAAGCTCTATTTAGCAAAGCTTTATATAGACCCTAATATATATCTATATATAGCAAGTGTTAATAAGTATTTTGCTTAATGGAGCTGTCTATGGCTAAGAGAAAGGGAGATACAGGAAAGAACTTTGAGAGTGAGATAAGGAGAAGTCTAAAAGGGGCTAAACATATATGGTGGTTCAGGATACAAGATACTAATGACATTAACAGATACGTTAAAATTGCTATTGCAGAGAAACAACCAGCCGACTTCTTTACGGTATACAGAGGTAGACCTATTATGCTTGAGGCTAAAACAAGTAGGAATCTTACTTCTTTTCCTCTATATTACGGTAGTGGGCGTTCTATCGCTCCTCACCAGATAAGAGAGGGAGAGCTGTTAGTGAGGAAGGGCGGTATAGCTCTTATCCTTATACGCAGAGAAGAGTTCAGGAATAAGAAGGCATGGGCTATAACCCCTGCACAAGCAAAGTATTGGTATAGTAAAAAATGGAAAGGCAGGTCAGTCAAATGGGAATGGATAGACAAGCATGGTATTCCTATCGAAAGGCTGAAAGCCCCGCTGAGATGGAATTTACAAAAGGTATATGAAGAGATAATATGATGGGTGGTAAGATATTAAATTGTATATATTGCAAGAACGTGAGTATACATACCCGAGCAGAGATAAAGGTATATGTCTGTGATGACTGCTATGAGAAAAAAAAGAAAGAGAGAAATGAGCTGGAATGAATTTACATATGGATGGCTGCAGCTGTTCATATTACTGAGTATATGGGGGATAGATGGAATCAATTAAAGTAAAGGCTATATGGCATAACTGTATGAAGTGTAAGATACACTACATGAGTGAATATCCTCACATCAGAGCATACCTCTGCGATGAGTGTTGGAATAATATGCCCCATTATAAGGTAAGCGCTGTCAAATCCCAACGACCTGATAAAGGACCGACCTATAAGTTGCCTCATATATTAAGGGATATCTCTTCAACAGAGATACTGTTATATACAGTGGGCAATCTAATATGTATGACCATAATAGCTTACTATCTATGGTTCAAGTAGGAAACATGACATTAACAAGATGTGAAAGATGTTATGGGAGAGCTATCTTTATAGGTTATAATGGAGAATGGAGATGTGTGAGATGCAACCCCAAAAAGAACTATGATTGATACAGTGTGTCTTTGTCATAGTTGCCACAAGGAGATGGAGATAGGACAGATAAGTCCCTTCCTTGAGTGGCATATATGCGATGAGTGTATGGATATAGGAGAAAGCGAAACCTTTAAATAGGTAGTAGCTAATGTGAGATTAGAGTTGATTAAAATGTCAATGAGAACAGAAGTATTTGATAAGGTTTACAAGGCGGCTGAGAAGTATCAGCGCACAGGTAAACACAGCCAAGTCAGTTTCAGGTATAACCCTGAACAAAGAACAGCGTTTGACTTCTCTACGTGGAAGCACGAAAGAGATAGCGATTCTGTTAGGAACATCTTAGTGGAAGATGTTAGAGTATCCAGCGAGGGTATGGTATATGCAATAGGTATTGACAACAGGTATAACCTGAAGCAATTTTCTACGCAGTATCCACAGCATGTCCGAGCTTACCGTATAGACCGTATGGTCCTTTAGATATGGGTGAGTTGTTGGATGAGTTTGTTACTCAATTAACAAACGATAGTTCCGAGTTAGATATAAAGTCCATCCTTAGTGAGGATGAGCTAGATGATTGGGAACTACTAGTTAAGGTCTTTACCGATATAAGGATAACCAATGTCGGCGAAGACCTCACAAAGATATCCAAGTTCTACAAACTAAAGAGATGGCAAGAAATATCTGTCGTAGCTCTAGTTAAAATGTTTGAGGTGATGTGGGTAATGAATAAACCCCAATTAGAGGAACTACAAGACGGTATGGGGTCATCACCTGATACAGATATAGCGGGGATGTTCGGATGACCTCGTTGGTTATGGCTTCTTCAGTAGCATGTAATACCTGTAAACACAGACTCGCTTTTGAGTATGTTAAGTATAGAGACACTAACGGCAATCCCTATTGTCAGATGTGTTATATAAAGATAGGAGGGAAAGTATGAGTGAGAGATGGGATACCTTTGACCGTATATGGGCTAAAGGTATTAATGGAAAGATGCGTATGCGCTTAATGGCAAAATGCGTTCAACGTGGTATAACACCCACCGAAGAGAATTGTAGGGATTATTGGATGGGATATATAAGATATTACAAAGATGCCTATTCAGGTAGAGATTATCATATAAATCCTAGAAAACACAAGAGTATAATGAAAAGTTTAAGGAGGAATAGAAATGAAACAGGAAGACGAAGACAAAATAGTAAGGGAAAGCCATACAATGTGGCAACAAACTATAAGAAAAAGAAACGAAGCGTATGAGAAGCAAGGAGATTGGTGGCCTTTCATACAAAGTATAGAAGACGTTATGGAACGTTGTCAGCATTTAGAACAGCATATTGATGACCTTAGCAATAAAATAGGAGAAACGCAAGGTATGATTAAAAATTTAAGAAAGGTATTAATAAAACTGGAGATAGTAGATGACCGATTCGTCTTCTGATATGGCAGAAATGGCTGGAGAATTAATCCAAGCAAAGATGGACTCGGCCCGTAAAGATACTGCGATGACACATGTGATGCGTATAGGAACTTTCCACATGGAGATAGTTCCAGACCCATCCATAGACATCGACAAACTCTTCCATGAGATACTTGATAAGCTAATGGACAGGTATGATGAGAAGATATTAGAGATAACGATAACTCAAATGCAAAATCCAGAGCAAGGTAGACACTATGGATGAGAATGAATTTGTAAAGGAAGGACATATCATAGGAACATGTTTCCTATGTAAACGTAAAGTATTTAAAAATAAAAATTGGTCTACAGAGGCTACTGTTAATTGGGCTGGAAAGAAGATATGCGGCGCATGTTTACGTGGTTTAAGCAAACCTGTAACAAGAGCTGTAAAGTTATATACTAAAGAAATGAAAGATAAAGATAAGAAGGAGAAACAGATAGAAAGGGTCGGTGTATGGGTAAACCCAGAAACCGGACGTATAGAGAAAGCGTAAAGCTTAAATAGCCCCTTGATGATGGGGCTATAGCCAAAAAAGGAGAAAAGATGGCAGAAGAAGAAAGAAAGAAAACAGACCTAGAATTGGTTGTCGGAATGTTCCGAAACAAAGATAAGAACGAAAACATATACTACACAGGTAAATCAGAAGCAGGTGTCGAGTATGTTATGTTCCGTAATTCATACTGGAAGGAAGGCGCAAAGAAGCCATACTTCAGGATGATGAAGCGTGTAGAGAAAGGCACAACAGCCCCATCCGTTGAGGATTAAGGATGACTGGCCGTAAAAGAAATCCACTGGATGAAGCTCTATCAGATATGATGGATGCATGGATGGAGATGATAGAGGTTCTCCCCATCATGAGAACACCTACTATGCCTAAAAGGGGAGATAAACATACTACCTTTGGGGAATGGGAGGATAGAAATGGAGAAGTATCTATCACGGTAGATATGCCGGGAGTTCAAAAGAAAGATATAACACTTTCTGTTGATGCTCATATGGTTTCAGTAGAAGCAGATGCAGGTAGGGAGTATAACTTCCAGCATGAGTTTCCACTTATCACCCTCAATCCTGATGAAGTCACTGCTAAACTAAACAATGGAGTTCTTGATATAAAAATTAAGAAAGCTAAAGATAGTGTTGGTAAAAGCATAGACATAGAATGAGTGGATATAGCGATTGGATTCAATCGTCTAAAAGTCAACGTATATGGTTAGAGGAATCTATGACTGCTTTAGGGCAGTTTGCCTTTATATCCCCTATACATAGGATAAGACATTGGAACCAAGCCAAGCGTAGAAGAGTGAAATGCTGGGCAAAGGATGGTGAGTGTGTCTTCTGTAAGCAAGGTATAGCCAAGATAAACGAATTTACCTACGGTATATATATTAATACTGATAGGGAAGTGAGATATCTTAGTGCTACCCTTGCTACACACACTCACTTCCAACAACTGTTCTCCAAACTTATAGATGAGAACCTAAACCCTACTGATGTAGTCTTTGAACTGAAGAGAACTAAGATTAAGACAGCATCAGGCAGAGCAGTAAACGGCTACAGTATAAACCGTACTGATATACCAGAGTTTATTGCTGAAAAGTTCAGGCCAAGTTTATATGGTTCGGATGAGCAGGAATGGAGATGGACTGTCCCAGAAGAGATAGCTACCTTCCTGAAGGATAAAGAAGGAAATGTTACTACCTTAATAGACTTATTTCTACTGTTGAAGGATAACTTCAGTGGTATCAAAGAGAACGATTTAAAGGCTTATGCTATTAAATTGGTAGACAGTAATGTTATAACCTTAAGGAATGTTAGGGAGAAATGGATATGAAATTAAATAAATATATATATGCAAAATTAAAAGAAGGTAATGAAGATTACATGGGATATGAAGCCACAGAAGAAGACATAGAGGATTGGATAACGGACTGGTACAACGATACCTTTAAAGAACTAGACGATAAAGATAAACCTCGTGGTCCTCCTATGTGGTTAACTGGGCCTAGATGGTATGACAGGCGAAGACGTAAGATAGCGGAAGCTAAGGCTGAAGTAGAGGAAGCAGAACAGCGGAGTTATGAGAAGGATGAAGCCTGAAATATATGACCTCACCAGATACTTTCACAATGTTCGCAATAAAGATGGTTCTCTTAACCCTATCTTAGGGGAAGATGAACTAGCATTAACAGCATGTCTTTCTTATCTTTTAGAAGATACTAACTTTGTTATAAAGGCATACTCAGGCACAGGTAAGACAGTTATAATGGATGCTATCTTTGGTTTATTACCTAAAGAGTTCTATCATACGATGGAGCATCTTTCCGAGACTGCGGTATGGTATGACGCCGAGAAGATAAACAGGTCTAGATTTGTAGCCATACCAGAAGCTCAGAAACTACCTGAACCTGTAATGGAAGTAGTTAAGACATGGGGAGACAACAGGACAGCCTTTAGGAAGCGCACAGACGTAACCATAGGCGCAACAGTAGAGACTAGGCTACGGCCTAAGTATGTATTCATGTGCGTAGCAGTGGAAAATACCAAAGGGTCATCCTACTTCGACGCAGAATTGGAACGTAGATGTATGATTATGCATACTAATCCCACTGTCGAACAGACAGAAAGGGTAATAAAATATAAACTACTAGATTCTGCTGTACCTAAATCCTTCATATCCACTATGGAAGATGAAGAGATAGAGGACTTGCAGAAGCATATACTGGGGGCTATTATAGCTCGTGATGAAGATGATGCGTTAGTGTTGAAGAACCCATGCGCTCCCTTCCTTTTTGAGGCTATCCCTAGTGCCTTTCCTGTATCAAGGTCTAAGGTGCATTATCTTTTAAGGCTTATAAACGCTGTGGCTAGGTTTTACCCAGACGAGATACTAAGGGTTGATAAAGACGGAGTTAAATATGGGTTAGTTACGCCGAAGCATAACTGGCTTGGACTAAGAATTTATTTAAACTCCTTTGTATCAGAATGTCTCCATATGCCTAGCCATGGTACCGATATACTAAAGCTCTTTCCTTCTACGCGCATAGATAGGTTTGGCTTCGCTGATGGTGATACCATACGCATGGCTAGTAATGAGATTAAGAAGGCTGCTAAGGCAGCAGGACTACCTTTCACTAAGATAGAACCTATACTTAGTGCATTGGTAATGACAGGTTTCCTAGAAATGGATGAAGATAAAGGTAAACGCCTATATTTTAAGAGTCCATTGTTTGAAGAACCTGTCGCAAAGATAAACTGGGGGGATTTAATTGAAGAAACAAAAAAGTTTGTGGGAAAGAACTGGTCTACAGTCGGTAGCGAATACATTGGGCGCCATTGTGGCCGTATCAAAATTGTTGACCCGTTTAGCGGGAACAACTTTGAGCTGCGTGAAACAGCAAAGAGAGCGATAGATATAGAGAGTGGTGACTACCCCTCTATATTCAAGACAAAGAAGGACTCAACGATAAAGGATTTCGAGTCCTTCCTACTTAACGCACAAGGAGACTATAATGAAAAAGAAATCGAAAAAATCAGCACCTACTATAGTAAGAGCTAGACTACCTAGAGGTAAGCAGCAACTAGCAGTAGTGAAAGAAATGTCAGGAGGGTCACGTATGGTGGCCCTGTGTGAAGATGGCAACGTAAGGATGATACGTATACCGGGCCGCTTAAAGAGGCGTATGTGGGTGCGTATGAATGACCTTATCATTATAGAGCCTTGGGTTATTCAGACAGATAAGAAGGCAGATTTAAAATATAGATACCTCCCAGCCGAAAGGATGTGGATGATAAGAAATAACAAGATACCAGAGGAGATAAACATATGGTAAAAGAATGGGAAGCAACTTACACTGAGTTCACTAGAGATACAGCTCAGTATCCTAAAGAAGTTGAAATGGAATACCTAATGATAGGTTTAGCAAATGAAGTAGGAGAGGTCCTAGGCAAATATAAGAAACATATAAGAGGAGATACAATGGTTATGTCTGATTTCAGGAACTCTTTAATAGATGAAATGGGAGATGTAATGTGGTATTTTGCTAGGATATGTGATGTTCTAGACGTAAAGATGTATGAAGTAATGGAACGTAATGTATCTAAACTTATATCACGTAAAGTAAGAGATAAGATTAAAGGAGATGGAGACTTCAGATGAAAGTACCCCTGATAGCAACCATCAACCAAAGAACAATAGACTTACGTACTGGCAAATTGAAGGTTAAGATATATAGAAACGGTAAGGTAGAGGCCTTAGAAAGCCCCTACAAGCCTTACTTCTATACTATTAACGAAGGAGGGGATACATATAAAACCATAGCGTCTGATGAAGAAGTACAACTATCTAAACATCACTATATACCTATGAAAGATATTATCCCACCAACAGCGCTTTATGAAGGTGGAAGAGAAGCCCTACTTGAGCGGCTCTGTATAGAGAATCCTGATTTCTTTAAGAACTATCCAAATACTGATACCTTGAAGACTCTCGTATTTGATATAGAGACGCACTCACCCGACGGAGGTTTTCCCTTTGGTGAGAAATACCCTGTCGTAGCGATAGGGATAGTAACTTCCACTGGAGAGCGTGACGTTATACTATGGGACGGTGAAGATGATAGACAAGTACTACTAGACTTCGCAGCCTATATGAACGACTATGACCCTGATATAGTAGTAGGATGGAACCTAGTAGGGTATGATATACCTCAGATATTACATAGAGCAAAGTTTCATGGTCTCAAAGGATATAAAAAAATACTGAACAGGGATAACTCAGATTGGGGATGGGAACCTCCTAGAAACAATAAAGATTTGAAGACAGTGGTTGGTGGCAGGGTGGTCTTAGACTTGCTAAGGTGGGCTAGGCTGGACTATTCTCTATCTGGTATACCTAGAGGGCTTAAGAGTGTGTCTAAAGCCTTTGGGTTGGAACCTATAGAGCTGTCCTTTGATAACAAAGTACTGCTAGACTACACCCTAGATGAGATTAATGACTACGTTCTGTCCGATGTTGATTGTACTATGTTCATGTATAACCACTACTTCCCACAGATACAATACATAGCAGAGACTTTGGGAGTACCATTGGCAACATATGTCAACGCTCCATCAAGTTATGTTACTAAAATACTACAAGGGAGGGCGCTGTATGAGCAAGGCATAGTAACGCTGGATAATAACAAAGAGCGACATCCAGAGATATATAAAGCTGATAAGGGTAACTATCAAGCTGCCCACATAGAGCTTTATAAGCCCGGATTTCATGCTAAGAACATAAAGGTAGACTTCAGTTCTTTCTATCCATCTATATCAATGGCCTTGAATCTAGGCCCCGATACCACCCAAATTGTGGGGTACGAGGACTACATAGACAAGACAGAAGAGAAAGATGGTATACTTTATATCCCTGATAACAAGGTGGGTAAAAGAGTGATGATTAAAATAGACCACTCTACGAAGAGCTGTCTATATAAAATGTGTGGACAATTCAATGAAATGCGAAAGCCTTATAAGCTTGGCACAACGAAAGAGGATAAGAGCAAGTCCGATGCTCTAAAGATAATGGTGAATACTTTCTATGGAGCAAATGCTAATCCTTATATTTCTTACGGTGATATGGGCGTGGGTATTACTATCACGGCTATCGCGAGATGGTTATTACTTTCGGGCGTATCTATTATCCGTGGCAGATATGGGAAAGATGCTGTGGTATATGTACATACTGATGGGATTAATACTAATGTGGATGTGGATGTCGATTGGTTAGTAAAGAGACTGCGAATACTATTTAAACATTCCTTCCCAAGCTGTGAGCCTAACCATATAGCTATGGATAAGGACTACTACAACGAAGGAGTATGGCTACAGATAGGTAACTACGTCCTTAAGAATAAAGATGGAACCCTCACTAAGCATGGGTCTACCTTTAAAGCTACTTCACGTTCTAAATATTACTTGAAAGTTCTAGATAAAATTATTAACGCACGTATCAACAACACTGTTGATGAGAAATTCATAGAAGGACTGTATGACTTATCAGAATATGAAGTAGAAGATTTTATAATGCGTAGGTCAATGCATCGAAAGAAGGATGAATACAAATCCCAAACAGATTTAATACTCAATCTTATAGAGCAGGGAGAAGCTATAGGTATAGTGCCTGTAGAAGGAACTACTTACTTCTATGTTAAAACTAAGGTAGGATATAGGTTAGCTACTACAGTTAAGAATAAAAACGAAATAGATATGCGCTACTACTGGGACACTATAAGTGGCCTATTGCAGAAATTCAAATTAAATCAATATGTGAGGAAGAAGCCTCCTCTAACTCTACTAGACGCTAGTCAAAAGTCTTTAATGGAGTGGATATGAAGGCACAATCTTTATATAGGAGGATGAAGATACATATAAATAGGTGCGCGGTCTACCACGGACGGTACGGACTATGCGGCCTAATAAGGAAGATGGTAAAATGGATGACGAAGAGAAAAAGTTGGCTTCTTTTCTTAAAGAAGCTGAAGTCAAAATTGTTTGGCGAGAAGAAGAGAAGACGAAAGTTGGAAGGGGAATGATAACTAATGACGACGAAAATTTTGTATACCTCACTGGCGAGAAGGGGACGGTTATTGTTAATAAAAAAGATATTATCGCTATCAAACAATGAGGTGAAATTGTGAGAATAATGCCAATTTCGGACAGCCCTTGGGCGCCTACAGGGTTTGGAACCAATACTAAGAATATATGTTGTATATTTGCAGAAGCAGGTCATAAGATAGGATACGGTGGGTGTCAGAACCCTAAACATGACAAAGACTGGAAAACTCCGTGGCCTTTGGGAGACAAGGAAAAGACACAAAGTTTTGAATTATTACCCATAATGCATCCCGGTCAGGAAAAGTTCGGAGAAAAATCTTTTGACCAGTGGTGCCAACTATTTAAACCTGATTTATTATTAACCCACTTAGATATACAAATGTTCCAGTATATAACAGAACGTAAAAAACCTATGACTGCTAACATACCCTTATGGGATAAGGATGGAAATATATTAAGTCGTAAGCAAAGAACTGAGCTAATGAACAAATTATTCAAGGAGGTACAAGCTGGTCCTCCGTGGAAACTCGCTTCTATCATACCTATAGACGGGCAACCCTCTATACCTAACTGGGTAGAAGTATTGAAATTAGTAGACTATCCAATAGCTATGGCTAGATATGGACAAAAGGTAATGAAAGAAGACTTCCCCCAACTAGGAGAAGAATGGCACAATAATGTAACTCTTTTATCTCATGGCGTGGACTGTGGATTATTCAAACCTAAGATGATAGACAAACCAGATAACGCCTTTGTGATAGGAACCGTTGCACGTAATCAACATAGGAAAAATATACCACGCCTAATGAAAGCATTTAAGCACTTTGTTGAAAAGGAGAAACTATCCCCAGACCAAGCAAGGTTAATGTTGCATATGGACTGGACAGACTACATGGGATGGAACATACCTTATATGGCTGAGTACTATGATATGTCAGATTACATATTACCTCAAATGATGGGAGCTATAGACAAAGGACAGGCTCCCACAGAGGAAGAAATGGTAGACATATATAATATGATGGATATATTTGCCCTTCCCACAGCAGGAGAAGGTTTTGGTATACCTACCCTAGAGGCTTTGGCTTGTGGTAAGCCAGTGGTTATAACCAACTATACTACTTCTTATGAACTGGTAAAGGCCGAAGACCCATTTGACTGTGACCCCCCTCTATGGCCTCAAGGTAAAGGTGCAGAGAATGGTCGAGACCATTTGGTTGATGATGACTGGTCGGACAGAGGATGTTTAGTACCTTATAAAGATATGTGGTGGGATACTCCTCAGCGAGCTGCACCTCAAAGAGCTATAGTATCTGAGGTAGCAATGGCAGAAGCCTTTTCAGAATACTACAACAATCCTAAGAAAAGACTGGAACATGGTAAGAATGCGAGAAATTTTGCATTAGAATTTTATGACTGGAATACAGCCCTATCTAAGAGATGGTTAGATTTTGTGAAGAAGGTGCAACAATGAATCTAGTATTTAAACTGGATGGAGTGATATGTAAGAATGAGAATGACAGAATGTTGTGGAAACACTCTACTCCTCTTTTTGGGGTAGTGGGGTTTATGCAGTGGATAAAGGAACAGGGACATCATATAACTATATGGTGTCAGAGACCTAATGAATTGGAGATTAAACTTATGACAGAGGCTTGGTTATTGACGGAACAAATACCCTATGATAGGTTATTGTTTGATAGACCTATATCGGCTATCTTTGTGGATGATACTCCACCCGCAGCCAAATACTACAAGGATTATAAGGATAATGATGTAATAGCAATGCTATACGAGGAATGGAAGAAAAATGAAAAAGAAAGAAAAGATGATAGATAACACTGAGAGAGTAGAAGAGAGACTCGGCAGTGTTGGACCTTTTGTAAAGGTAACATGGAATGACGCTGCGAGTTCGTGGAAGCAGTATAAGATAAATGCAGACAACCCCTCAGAACACCTAACTATATGTGAAACGGTGGGTGAGTTGGTTGCTAAAGACGATAAAGCTATAGTATTAGTTATGCATGGTTCGCACTGTGATGGTGTGGATATAATGGCTATACCTAGAGATTGGTGTCAGAAGATAGAAGTAATGGAGATAGTAGGAGAATGTATTTCAGAGAGTTCGGAATCCCAGCAAGAATAGCCAAGTGTTCTACTGTAGAAGAATTAGAAGCTCAGGTCAAAACGCATAGTGGTAAAAAGAATTGCTATTCAAGTGTATATGTTTTCGATAGAGAAAAAGATAATGGTAAGACCGACTATGAATCAGCAGTAGTTAATACTATATGGTTTGATTTTGATGATAACAAAGATGTATCTAAGTGTCTAAAGGATGTGCGGAAATTTATACGTAGATTCTGTAACCCCTTAAAGATAACTCCCCGAATATACCTTACTGGGGGGAAAGGATTTCAAATGAATATAGATTTCCAGACTCCCGTTGATTTACCCAATCATATAAAGCGAGAGGGTATAAAAGATTACTTAAAACATCTCAAAAAGAAATATTATCTGAATACCTTGGATGACATATGTATAAATAACAGTGTCTCATGTATGAGGCGTATAGTTAATACACCCTACATTTCTAAAATAGAGGGCACACCCACAGGGGTATGGTGTACTCAGTTCACAGTTGCTATGATTATGGACATGGATATAGCAGAGTTATATACTATAGCGATGGAAGATACAGGGGCTAAGTATCCCCCAATAAAAAGTCCCAAAGCACAGAGAAATTTCGTGGAGTTCATATGCGACAAGTATGAAATTGAACATACTGTATCCAATGGGCTGGACTATCTATTGAATAAGATAGAAGAGGAAGTAGGCTCTATTAGTCTAAGCCCTTCTATAAGCAATGAATATATAAAGCCCCCTAGAAAGTGTATTATAGAGCTAATAGAGCGTAATATAAAGAGTGGACATAGCAGCCACGAGGAGAATAATGTAATCGCCATGGAGCTTATTAACGCTGGATGGAGAGATAAAGATATATCATTTGTATTTAAAAGTATATACGACGAACCTGCAGGAGACTATGGTTGGTATACTGATGATATAAACACTGCAGGTAGACAAATCATGACATTGAAGGCGAAAGCTATAAATAGGTATTCGCATGATAAGGTTATGGACCTTGGCATTTGTAATGGCAAGTGTAATAGTGTATAGGAGAGAACAATGGTAACACTAAAAAGAATGGAGAAACGTATGAACGTAGTAGAAGAATGGGTGAAAGATTTCGAGAAAGGAACTGGACCCGCACAAACCCTAGACAACCTGAACTGGTTGGTAGGTCAATGTAGAACAATGGGAGCGCAAATGCAACAGATGGGACAACAGAACCAAGAACTGATGACGCAGCTTCAACAAAATCACCAACTCTTACAGGAATTTCTAGATGAGAAAGAACTGGTAATGGATTGGCAAATATTTGTGGAAGGAAAACAAAAGGAGGCCGATGATGCCGTTCAAGAGCAAGAAACAGAGAGCATGGATGTACAAGAACAAGCCGGAGATGGCGAAGAAATGGGAAAAGGAGACCCCAAAGGGAAGTAAACTCCCTAAAAAGGTAAAACGCAAAACTACTAAAAGAAGGAAAAAGAAATGATAGTATTCCTAATGTCATCCCAACAAGCAAAATGTAAGTGTGATAAAGACAAGGATTGTAAGTGTGGATGTCGAGTTTTAGTAGACTATAAATAAAGAGGAATGAATATGAAAAAAGCATTTATTACCGGTATAACCGGACAAGATGGCTCATATCTAGCAGAATTTTTATTAGAAAAGGGATATGAAGTACATGGGCTAGTGAGAAGGTTGAGTAAACCTAACTATACTAATA